>Ga0308000_10000041_pt1 | contig 44678 bp, 36 predicted proteins | sample Neamet3_FD_203877 | JGI IMG/M metagenome (GOLD analysis project Ga0308000, IMG submission 203877) | Marine microbial communities from water near the shore, Antarctic Ocean - #3 | ecosystem: Environmental > Aquatic > Marine > Unclassified | place: Southern Ocean | collected 2014-06-04 | reverse complement strand
CGAGGCCCAGATTGGTGTGACGTGCCATGCCAGCCGTCACATGGCGATGGAAGCGGGTGAGGCCGGGGCGGATTATGTCGCCTTTGGTGCCTTCTTCCCTTCGACCACCAAGGACAAGGGGCCTGATGCCGAGGTTCCCGAGCCCGAAATCCTGCAATGGTGGGCGAGCCTGTTTGAGATACCCTGCGTCGCCATTGGCGGGATCACGCCAGAGAACTGCGCGCCGCTGGTTGCGGCAGGGGCGGATTTTCTCGCGGTATCCGGCGCGGTGTGGGGCGGGGATGAAGTCGCCGCGATTGAAGCCTTCAGGAAGGTGATGCGCCCCTGAAGGCTTTGCCTTGTGGGCGCCGTGTTATCCTGATCGAAAATCGGGAAAGGCTTGGGAAGCGGCAAGTCCGCTCCCCAAGGCCCAATCATTCCGGTTGTGCGGGCCGATCGCAGCCCGCGCGGCGCTTATCCGGGAATGTGGATCGCGCAGAGCTTGTTGCCATCCGGATCGCGCACATAGGCGAGGTGGATTTCACCCATCGCCGAATCCCGCGGACCGGGCCGGTCTTCGATCGAGGTGCCCCCATGGGCCACCGCGATATCGTGGAACTGCTGGACTTGCTCGGGCGAGTTGCATGAAAATGCCACGGTGCTGCCGTTGGATACGGTTGCCGGTTCATCATTAATCGGCTGGGTGACGATGAAGTTGGTGCCGCCTTCATTGCGGTAGAACAGGCGGGTGTGTCCGCTTCCGGCGATGTTGATCAGGGGTTCGTCCACGCCCAGAACGCCCAGGACTGCATTGTAGAACTGTCGTGAACGCTCAATGTCATTTGAGCCGACCATGGTGTGAAACAGCAATTTCTCTCTCCGTGTGGTTGCCGGAACACTTGTGAGGGCGGCCGGGGGGGTAAAGCAAGAGGCGATTGGGTTGAGCCGGAAATGGCCCCTGTCAGCGTGACGCCTATGATTGACGCCTTGTTGTTTCGCGGCTCGCGGCCAAAGCGGATGCCGCAGGCCGTCCGCTCAGTCCACGCCGCCCAGCCGGGTGCAGATCAATCGGCCAAGCGTGTTGTCCTTTTCGAGCGCTTGCAGTGTGTTGGCGCCAAGGCGGCGGAAGCGCTGATCCTTCTTCGGCCCGCGGGTGAACACCAAGGTCGTGCCATGCATCAGGTAAACACCGCTACCCGCCTCGGTCTCGTAGCTTGATCCGGCGCCGATGCGGAAGCTTTCGGCGGGCTGTTCGACAAAGGCATCACCGGTGGCATCGCCGGGCAAGGCGCATTGATAGAAACCGTGCTGCATGGTGCCGAGCATGTCGCCCACCACCGCATCACGCCCCGGCTGCGGGCGCGCGGCGGTGCGATCCTGCCCCGCCGCAACCGAAGGCACGGTCATGGCAAGGCTGGCAGCGGACAGGGCAAGCAGGGCGGGGTGGTGAGGCTTCATGTTCGGCCCTCCCTAGCACTGCACGGCCGGTAACGCCAAGCCGCTGCGCAACGTCCCCGGATGAGGTTCGGGCGGTTTCCGTCACGATCATGGCCATGCTTGCCGAGCGGGGCGCTATCGGCTATCGGCGCCCATCATTTGCAGGCGCACGCCCTTGCGGCCGCGCGCCAATTTCGCTCTTTTCACCCGGTAAAGAAGGCCCACAGCCCCATGAAGATCAGCGGCGTCGATATTCGCCCCGGCAATATCCTTGAGTATGAAGGCGGCATCTGGAAAGTTGCCAAGATCCAGCACACCCAGCCGGGCAAGGGCGGGGCCTACATGCAGGTCGAGATGAAGAACCTCATCGATGGCCGCAAGACCAACGTGCGCTTCCGCAGCGCTGATACCGTCGAGCGCGTGCGCCTCGATACCAAGGACTTCCAGTTCCTTTATGCCGAAGGCGATGATCTCGTCTTCATGGACAATGACACCTACGAGCAGATCATGCTGCCCGGCGATCTGCTCGGCGATGCCCGCCCGTTCCTGCAGGACGGGATGCAGGTCGCGCTCGAATTGTGGGACGAAAAGCCGATCAGCGTCGAACTGCCCGCGCAGGTCGAAGCCACCATCGTCGAAGCCGATGCCGTGGTGAAGGGCCAGACCGCCTCGTCGAGCTACAAGCCTGCGATCCTCGATAACGGCGTGCGCATCATGGTGCCGCCGCATATCGGCAGCGGCACGCGCATCATCGTTGATGTCTACGAGCAGGCCTATATCGGCAAGGCCGGCTGAGGACATATCATGGCAGCTATTTCCGGCCTCATCCGCGTGATGGAGCGCGCCGCGCGCAAAGCGGGCGCGCGCCTGCGGCGTGACTTTGGCGAAGTCGAACACTTGCAGGTGAGCCGCAAGGGGCCAGCCGATTTCGTCAGCAAGGCCGATATGCGTTCCGAACGCACCCTTTATGACGAATTGCTCGCTGCGCGCCCGGGCTGGGGCTTTGTGATGGAAGAAGCCGGAGTGATCGAGGGCGATCCCGGCATGCCGCGCTGGATCGTCGACCCGCTCGATGGCACCAGCAACTTCCTCCACGGCATTCCGCATTTCGCGATCTCGATTGCCGCGCAGGAACCCAAGCCTGATGGCTCGGGCTGGGGCGATGTGGTGGCAGGGGTCGTCTATCAGCCGATCACCGATCAGACCTTCTGGGCGGAAAAATCGCGCGGCGCCTGGCTGCATGATGCGCGCCTGCGCGTCTCGGCGCGCTCGCGTCTCACGGATGCGCTGGTCGCGACCGGCGTGCCGTTCTTTGGGCATGGTGATTTTGCCGAGTGGACGCGCATCTTCGGCGCAATCGGCCCGGAAGTGGCCGGGATCCGCCGCTTCGGCGCGGCCTCGCTCGATCTGGCCTATGTGGCGCAAGGGCGTTTCGATGGCTTCTGGGAAAGCGGCCTCAGCGACTGGGATACCGCCGCGGGCTGCCTGCTGGTGCGCGAGGCTGGCGGCTTCGTGTCCGATTTCCGCGGCCGCAGCGCGCCGATTCATTCAGCGCAAGTGCTGGCGGCCAATGATGCGCTCCATTCCAAGCTGCACAAGCTGCTGGCCGGGGCTTTGCGCTGAGATGATCATGCGGGCTGCGGTGGTGCTTGCCAGCACCGTCGCTGCTCGCTAACAGGCGGCCCGCTGGTCTTGCCTGTGCCCCTGTGGTGGAATTGGTAGACGCGCTCGACTCAAAATCGAGTTCCTAACGGAGTGCCCGTTCGAGTCGGGCCAGGGGCACCACCAGCATCGCGGCAAGCCACGCTTCACCCCAGGCTTTTGCAAAAGTTCCTTGTAATTCCCGCCCGCCTTTGGGAAGCCTCGGGAACAGGGATTATGTTAGAGAACCCATCTTATCATGCCATCGCCGCCATGGCGGTGACGGTCGCCATGTTCATCGCCTTTGCGCGGGGGCGGGCTTCGGTCGAGATCATCTCGCTTATCACCATCGCGGTGATTGCTGTCGGGCTGTATTTTTTTCCGCTGGAGGGCGCCAAGCCCACTGATGGCCTCACGCTGGCTTTCAGTGGCTTTGGCCATCAGGCGCTGATCACGATCTGTGCGCTGATGATCATGGGACGCGGTCTGGTGGTGACAGGGGCGCTTGAGCCCTTTGCCCGCGTGCTCGAACGGGTGTTTCGCGCCAGTGCGCGGTTGGGCCTGCTCTTTGCCATCCTGATCGCATTTTCCCTCTCGATGTTTGTTAACGACACGCCGGTCATGGTGCTGCTCATTCCCATTCTGGTGGCACTGGCGAGCAAGGGCGTGATTGCCTCGTCGAAAACGCTGATGCCGGTCAACGCGGCGGTGCTGATCGGAGGCATGGCGACAACCATTGGAACGTCGACCAATATTCTTGTGGTCAGCATTGCCGCGGATCTGGGCCTGCGTGAAATCAGCGTTTTCCAATTTACTCCGATCGTGCTGATCGCCGGGATTATCGCGCTACCCTATCTGTGGCTGGTGATGCCGCGTCTGGTGCGCGACAATTCGGTGGTGGGCGATGAGGTGCGTCGCCTGTTCCACACCTATCTCCGGGTTGGAGCCAATTCGGTGTTGGCGGGTGCGGAGCTGGCCGCAGTGCAAGGCAAGCTGCCCAAGGGCATCACCTTTCATGACATCCCGCAAGGTGCGCTCCAGCCGCAGCAACGCTTGCATATTTCGGGCAGTCATGAAGCACTGGAGGAAGCGACCCGCGTGCTCAAGGGCGAGCTGGCGCCAAGCTGGGTGATGGATCGTATCCGCCGCCTTTCGGTCACGCAGGGCGAGGATATCGTCGCCGTCGAAATGACCGTGACCGCTGATTCGCGGCTGGTGTCACGCACGCTCGCCAGTTCCGGGATTGCCGATCTCTACAGCGTCGCGGTGCTCGGTATCCATCGCCCCGATCGCTTGCTGGGTGAACGCGATGCTTACAGCGAAGCGGGCGATCTGCGGATCCACGAAGGCGATGTGCTGTTGGTGACCGGGCTCGAAGAGGACCTTGCCAATTTCGCGCGCAACGATGGCTTGCTGCGTCTTGAAGGGGCGCGCGAATTGCCGCGCCGGTCGAAGGCGGCTTTGGCAGGGGCGATCATGGTCGGGGCGATTGCCACGGCCTCGATCGGGCTGCCGTGGTTCGGGCCTGATGGCTTCACTCCGCTCAAACTGCCCATCGCGATCTCGGCGCTGGCGGGCGCGATTGCGATGTTCATGACGGGCTGCGTCAAGTTTGATCGGGTCGGGCGGGCCCTTTCGGCCAAGGTCATTGTCCTGATTGCTGCCAGCATTGCCATCGGGCGGGTAATTGATGCGAGCGGCGCGGCGCAGTGGCTGGGGCAGGTGCTCTCGCTCGGGCTGGTCTATCTGCCACCTGCGCTGATCCTGTCGGCGATCATGCTGTTCGTCGCCTTTGTCACCAACTTTGCCTCCAACGCCTCGGCGGCGACCATCGGGACGCCCATCGGGTTCAGCATTGCCAGCCAGCTCGGCCTGCCGCCCGAACCCCTGGTGCTGGCGGTGCTGTTTGGCTGCAACCTGTGCTATGCCACGCCGATTGCCTACCAGACCAACATGCTGATCATGTCGGAAGGCGGCTATGAATTCGGCGATTATGTGCGCGCTGGCCTGCCGTTGGTCGGGCTGATGGCGCTTTCGCTCTCGGTGCTGCTGGCGATCTGGTACGGGCTTTGAGGAGGCCATGTGTTTCCTAATCACGCAGCGCTCGGCTATGCTGTCAGCAACAGACACCTGTTACCGGATTTGTGCGGCAGCGCGGCAGATGTGTTCGGGAAGTCAGGTTTTTGGCCTTAGGACAGTGTCTCAAGTGTCTCAATTTTAAGCTTTCGAGAGGGGAATCTGAACATGACGAGGCAAGCAATCCGGGCGGGCGCAAGTGCGCTGGCGCTGCTGGCGGCAGTTCCGGCAAGCGCGGATGATCTGCGCGCCGAGGTAACGGCGGCGATGCCCGCGTTGGTTGAGCTTTATCAGGATCTCCACGCCAACCCTGAATTGAGTTTCGAGGAATTCGAAACCGCGAAAAAGCTCGCCGCGCGCGCCCGCGCGCTTGGTTTTGAAGTCACCGAAGGTGTCGGCAAGACCGGCGTTGTCGCCGTGATGCAGAACGGCCCCGGCCCGGTTGTCATGCTGCGGGCGGATATGGATGGCCTCCCGGTGATCGAGCAGACCGGGCTGCCCTATGCATCCAAGCGCCGCGCCACGCCGGCAAGCGGGGTTGAAACCGGGGTGATGCACGCCTGCGGGCACGATACCCACATGACAGCATGGGTCGGCGCGGCTGAATTGCTGGCGGCGAAGAAAGATCAATGGTCGGGCACGCTGGTGATGATCCTCCAGCCCGCTGAAGAAATCGGCGAGGGCGCGCTCGCGATGATCAAGGACGGGCTCTACACCCGCTTTCCCAAGCCCGACTATGTGCTGGCCTTCCACGATGCCGCGCAGTTTCCGGCAGGACAGATCGGCTATTCCAAGGGCTTCGCGCTCGCCAATGTCGATTCGGTCGACATTGTGGTGCCGGGGGTGGGCGGGCATGGCGCCTATCCGCACACCACCAAGGACCCGATCGTCATTGCCTCGAGCATCGTGACCCGCCTGCAAACGCTGGTGTCGCGCGAGCTGAACCCGCTTGATTCTGCGGTGGTGACGGTCGGCAGTTTCCAGGCCGGGGCCAAGCACAACATCATCCCCGATGAAGCACGCTTGCAGATCACGGTGCGATCCTATGCTGATGAGACGCGCGACCATCTGCTCAAAGGGATTGCCCGGATCGCCAAGGCCGAAGCGCTGGCCGCCGGCATGCCCGAAGACAAGCTGCCCCGGGTGACAGTGCAGGAGCCCTATACCCCGGCCACCTTCAACACGGTGGATTTCACCGAGCAGGTGATGGCGCGGCTCAAGACCCGTTTCGAAGGTCGGGTGATGGAAACCCCGGCGGTGATGGGCGGCGAGGATTTCAGCCAGTTCCGCCGCGCGGATCCCGATAATGTCAAAACGCTGATCTTCTGGGTTGGCGGCGTGCCGCAGGACAAGTGGGAGCGTGCGCAAAAGGGCGAATTGGCCTTGCCTTCGCTCCACTCGCCATTCTGGGCGCCCGATGCGCCGACGGTGATCGCCACCGCAACCGAAGCGCTGGTCGCCTCGACATTGGATCTGATGCCGAAACAGGGCGGGTGATTTGTACCGCCCCGAAGGGGAGGTTGCGAAGCACAGCCGCAGGCTGAACCTGTAAGGCAACCCGAACGATTACGGCCGCCGGAGCGCCTCTTGCAGAGGTTCCCCGACGGCCGTTTCTCCTCCCCAGGAGAACTGTGAAACAGGTGTTGGCGCTTGGCCTTACTCGCTCGACGGGACGTAAGTCCCGAGCCGGTGGTGCAGTGCGTTGATCTTGGCGAGTTCCTCGCGGTCCTCGGTGTTGCGCGCGTGGCTTTCCAGCGCACGGCGCAGCAGCTTCATATCAGCGGTCGAAAGCAGCGCGCGGGCGCGGGCCGGTTCGCGGCTGGCGGTGTCGGTATCGCTCATCATCACTCTCCTTGGGTGCTCGTGCCCAAGTCCTTAGTCGGTTCGATGACTTCCCGAAAGGCTGCGCAGGCTGCCTTCCGGGAATGTCACCAACTGTGTCGTTCAGGCTGCCTCAAACGGGTTCCCCGAGGCGGCCGTTAGGCTGCCTCAAACTGGTTCATCGTGTTGTGCACACCGCCCGCCTTGAGCGCGGCTTCCCCGGCGAAGTACTCCTTGTGGTCGTCACCAATGTCGGAGCCCGACATGTTCTGGTGCTTCACACAAGCGATGCCCTGACGGATTTCCTGCCGCTGCACGTTCTTGACGTAACCCAGCATCGCCTGCTCGCCGAAATACTCGCGTGCGAGGTTGTCGGTGCTGAGCGCCGCGGTGTGATAGGTCGGCAGCGTGATGAGGTGGTGGAAAATCCCGGCCCGCGCAGCGGCGTCGCGCTGGAAGGTGCGGATCTTCTCGTCAGCCTCGTCCGACAGCGGCGTGCCGTCATAGTCGACGCTCATGAGCTTCGCACGGTCATAGGCCGACACATCCTTGCCCGCCGCTTCCCATGCGTCAAACACCTGCTGGCGGAAGTTCAGCGTCCAGTTGAAGCTGGGCGAGTTGTTGTAGACGAGCTTGGCGTTCGGCACGACTTCGCGGATGCGATCAACCATGCCCGCGATCTGTTCGACATGGGGCTTTTCGGTCTCGATCCAGAGCAGATCGGCACCATTCTGGAGCGAGGTGATGCAATCGAGCACGACGCGGTCTTCACCCGTTCCTGCGCGGAACTGGTAGAGGTTCGAAGGCAGACGCTTGGGCGCCAGCAGCTTCCCGTCGCGGCTGATGAAGACCTGACCATTGGTGATGTTGGCCGGATCGACTTCGTCGCAATCGAGGAAGCTGTTGTATTGATCGCCGAGATCACCGGGCTCCTTCGAGAAGGCGATCTGCTTGGTGAGGCCAGCGCCGAGCGAGTCGGTGCGGGCAACAATGATGCCGTCTTCCACGCCCATTTCGAGGAAGGCATGGCGGCAGGCGCGGATCTTCTGGAGGAAGTCTTCGTGCGGCACGGTGACCTTGCCGTCCTGGTGGCCGCACTGCTTTTCGTCCGAGACCTGGTTTTCGATCTGGAGCGCGCAGGCACCGGCTTCGATCATCTTCTTGGCGAGGAGGTAGGTCGCCTCGGCATTGCCGAAACCGGCGTCGATATCAGCGATGATCGGAACCACATGGGTTTCGTAATTGTCGATCGCGTTCTCGAGGCGCTTGGCTTCGACCGCGTCACCCGCCTTGCGCGCATCGTCGAGCGCGCGGAACATCATGCCGAGTTCGCGGGCATCGGCCTGCTTGAGGAAGGTGTAGAGCTCTTCGATCAGCGCCGGGACCGAAGTCTTCTCGTGCATGGACTGATCGGGCAGGGGGCCGAATTCGCTGCGCAGTGCGGCAACCATCCAGCCCGAGAGGTAGAGGTAACGCTGCTTGGTGGTGCCGAAATGCTTCTTGATCGCGATCAGCTTTTGCTGCGCGATGAAGCCGTGCCAGCAGCCGAGCGACTGGGTGTACTTGGCGGGGTCAGCATCATAGGCTGCCATGTCGGCGCGCATGATCCCGGCGGTGTACTTGGCGATGTCGAGCCCGGTCTTGAAACGGTTCTGGATGGCCATGCGCGCCGCGCTTTCAGGATCGATGGCAGCCCAGCTCGGCCCATTGCCTGCGATGACTTGGCGCATCTGCGCGATCGTGTTCTGGTAGGTCATGGTCAGTTCCCTTTTCCGTCCTGGGGAGTCGGCCGCAGCCGGTGCTGGCTGTTCCTTGCCGTGTTGCAGTGCAGCGTGACAGGAAAAATTACAGAAAATCGTGTGGCTATGCAGACAATTTCGCCCAGACTTGTGTGAAGACGTAAAGTTATTTACAATCTGTGGGATGGTCGAAGCATCTCTTCTCGCAGGCCCCGCCCTGCGCCGCCTGCGCAAGCGCGAGGGTCTGACCCAAGCCAATATGGCCGCGATCCTCGGCATCTCGCCATCCTATCTCAACCTGATCGAACGCAATCAGCGCCCGCTGTCCGCCCGCGTTCTGGTGCAGGTGATCGAGCGTTTCGATTTCGACCCGCGCAGCTTGCGCGAAGACGATGCGATCGGCGGGCTCGATGGGCTCGTGCGGCGCATGGCCGACAAGCGCTTCGCCGATCTCGGGATCGATCGCGAGGAAGTGCAGGAATTGCTCGCCGCTGCCCCGCAAGCGGCTGCGGCCTTTGCCCGGCTCTATGATCAACTGGGCGCAGGGCACACGCACCATGCGCAGATCGCCGCCGATGATCCCGAGGCCGCGGGCCGCCGCGCCATCGAGCGGTGGCAGAACCACTTTGCCGATCTCGATCATGCGGCGGAGGATCTGGCGGATGAATTGCGCCTCTCGCGCGGGGAAATCAGTGCCGCGCTGGGGGAACGGCTGCGCGAAAAGCACCAGCTTTCGGTGCGCATCCTGCCCGCCGAAGTCATGCCGGGGCAAGTCCACCGGCTTGATCTTCACGCACGCCAATTGCAGCTTTCGGAAATGCTGCCCGGTGCGGCCCGCCGGTTCCAGATCGCGCGGCAGGTCGGTGCACTCGAACAGCGCGAAGCGATTGAAACCCTTGTGGCCGGAGCCAACCTCGCCTCCAGCGAGGCTCGCAATGTGATGCGTGAGCATATCACGGATTACGTCGCGGGCGCGCTGCTGATGCCTTATCGCCGGTTCCTGAGGGCCTGCGAGCAGACGGGCTACGATATCGCCGTGCTGCAACGCCGCTTTGCCGTGAGCCTCGATCAGGTGGCGCAGCGGCTCACCACCTTGGGCCGGGTGGGCGAACGGGGACTTCCGTTCTTCACCGCGACGATTGATCGCGCCGGGCGGATGATCGGTTTCACCGCAGGCGGCAGCGGTGCGGCCTATCCGCTGGATGGCGCGCGCTGGCCGGCGTGGGTACCTTTTGCGACCTTTGAACGGCCGGGCACGGTGCTGACGCAGGCGGTGACATTCAGTGAAGGCGAGGGCGCGCCGCGCCACTGGTTCACGATTGCCCGCAGTGTCGATGGCGATGGGGTGATGTGTTCGGCGCGGCGGGCCGTAGTGCTGGGAATCGAGGCGCGCTTTGCCCGTGATCTCGCCCATGCGCGCGGCATATCGCTCGATCCACTGGATGCGGTGCCCTTGGGCGCCCCCTGTCCGCGCTGCGGGCGCGCCGAATGTCTGACACCGGCGACCCCGCGCTTGGCGAGCGGGCTGGGGGTCTGATCGCAAGGCCGGGCGCATTGTAAAATTTACCGACACTTAAGCTCTGATGGGTAGAAACGGGGAGCGCCTGTCCACTCATGTGAGTTCGCCGTGTTCATGCCTTGCCTTCGTCAGCATCCTGCACCCGATGCCGTAGCGTGCCGCTTTGGCAGCGTATGCTTGGGACGGGCCCGGCGCAGCGCGGAGCGCACGCGATGAGTTTCGGCCCCGGTCTGGAGCCCGCGATCCTGTATTTCGGGCATGTCGCGGGCGCCGTGCTCGCGGCGGCGGCCGGGCTTTGGTCAGCGCAATTTGGTGATCGCCAGCGGCCCGATCGCCTGCCGATGCTGTTCGTCTTCGCCATCACCACGGCGTGGTGCATCGTGGTGGCGGCCTATGGCGCGGCGGCGCCGGGGGCCGAACTGGTGAGCAGTCTGCGCAATCTCGCCTTGCTGTGGCTGATCGAGCGGCTGTTTGCCGCCGATGGTCGGACCCGCAGCCTGCGCCCGGTGCGCCCGCTGGTGATCGTGCTGCTCGGGGTTGAGCTGGTGCATATGGCTGCGGTGCTGCTGGTCGCGCTCAACGCTGGCAGCCTGACGGCGGCGGAGGCCTTCAGCCCGGCGCTGACCGGCATGGTGCACATGGTCACAGCCATTGGTGCGCTGTTGCTGCTGCACAATCTCTACGCCGGGGCATCGCCCGCCTCGCACCGCCTGCTGCGCTGGAGCGTGGGCGCGCTGGCGGCGCTCTATGCCTATGATCTCAACCTTTATGCGATTGCCTATCTGGGCAGCGCCGAGCCGGGCCTGCTGCTCGCCTTGCGCGGGTTGATGTCGGGCCTGGCCGCGATAGCGCTGGCGTTCGGCGCCAATGCGGCAACTGCCCAGCTTGAGTTGCGCCCGTCGCGCACGGTGACGTTCCACACGCTCTCCCTGTTGGTGATCGGGGCCTATCTCGCCGCGATGATCCTTGTGACCAAGCTGCTGGCGCTGATCGGTGGCGATATGGTGCGCGTCAGCCAGATCAGCTTTCTGGTGCTCGCCAGCCTCGTTGCGATTGTCTGGCTGCCCTCGCGGCGGTTTCGCGCCTGGGCCAAGGTCAAGCTGGCGAAGCATCTCTTCCAGCACCGCTATGATTACCGCGAGGAATGGCTGCGATTGAACCGGACGATTGGCTGTGCCCCCAATGCCGGCGGCGAAAGCCTCGCAGCGCGGGCAGTCCGCGCGCTCGCCGATCTCACCGAAAGCCCTGCCGGGCTGCTGCTGTTGCCCAATGAACAGGCCGAGCTCGAACTGACGGCGCGCTGGAACTGGGCGACCCTTGACGTCCCGGCGGTGGCGGCAGACCACCTGCTGTCCGGTGTGATCGAGCAGCACGGGCACATCATCGCGCTCGATGAAGTGCGCCAAGGGATCGATTATCATGGTGAGCTGACGCACGTGCCGGATTGGCTGCGCGCCGCCGATGATGCCTGGGCGATGGTGCCGCTGATCCACTTCGAACGGCTTGTCGGCGTGATCGTGCTCGCCCGCCCACATATTGAACGCCAGCTTGATTGGGAGGACTTCGATCTGCTCAAGGTCGTCGGCCAGCAGCTTGCCAGCTATCTCGCCGAACAGGCGGGGCAGGAAGCGCTCATGGAAGCGAGCCGCTTTGACGAGTTCAACCGGCGCATGGCCTTTGTCATGCACGACATCAAGAACCTCGCCAGCCAGCTTTCGCTGCTCGCCTCCAACGCCGAGCGCCACGCCGAGAACCCGGCTTTCCGGGCCGATATGCTGGTGACCTTGCGCAATTCCTCTGACAAGCTGGCGAGCCTGCTCGCGCGTCTTGGCCGCTATGCCCAAGGGCCGGTGCAGCAACCGGTCGCGCTCGATCTGACCGCGCTGGCGCGGCGGCTCGCCGAGCGGTTCCGCGCGGTGCATCCCGTGACCGTCGCACGCGAAGCGCCCTTGTGGGTGATGGCCGATGCCGAGGCGCTCGAACAGGCGTTGGTGCATCTGGTGCAGAACGCGATTGATGCCAGCGAGGCAAAGGCGCCGGTGTTTCTTGATGTGACGGGCGATGGTCTGTCCGGCCAGATCGAGGTGATTGATTCCGGCTGCGGCATGTCGCCCGAATTCGTCCGCAATGCGCTGTTCAAGCCCTTTGTCTCGTCCAAATCCGGCGGGTTCGGGATTGGCGCTTACGAAGCGCGCGACATGATCCGGGCCATGGGCGGCCGGGTGATGGTCGAATCGCGCGAAGGCGTGGGCACCCGTTTTGCAGTGATCCTCCCCGTACCCGTTGCCCGCACATCCGATAACGCCGAGGTGGCATGATGGCTGACAAGAAACCCAAGCTGCTGATCGTCGAGGATGATCCCGGCCTGCAGGCCCAGCTCAAATGGGCCTATGATGATTTTGAGGTGGTGATCGCGGGGGACCGTGACAGCGCGCTCACCGCGTTGCGGGCCGAGGCCCCACAGGTGGTAACGCTTGATCTCGGGCTGCCGCCTGATCCCGATGGCACTACCGAAGGTTTTGCAGTGCTCGATGCGATCATGGCGCTCAAGCCCGATACCAAGGTGATTGTCGCCAGCGGTCACGGCGCGCGCCAGAGCGCGTTGCAGGCGATCGAGCGCGGCGCCTATGATTTCTACCAGAAGCCGCTCGATATTGATGCGCTGGGTCTGATCGTGCGCCGCGCGCTGGCCCTGCGCGAGATTGAGGAAGAAAACCGCCGTCTCTTGGCGAGCGCGAGTGCTGACAAGACAGTGCTTGGCCGGATGATCACCGCCGCGCCCGAGATGATCAAGGTGGCCCGCACCATCGAACGCGTGGCCAAGACCAGCGTCTCGGTCATGCTGCTGGGGGCAAGCGGGACGGGCAAGGAATTGCTCGCGCGCGGGCTGCACGATGTCAGCGACCGCGCCCATGGGCCATTTGTGGCGATCAATTGCGCGGCAATCCCTGAAAATCTGCTCGAAAGCGAGCTGTTCGGCCACGAAAAGGGCGCCTTTACTGGCGCGGTGAAAACCACCGAGGGCAAGATAGAAAGCGCGCATGGCGGCACGCTGTTTCTGGATGAGGTCGGCGATATTCCGCTCCCCCTACAGGTCAAGCTGCTGCGCTTCCTTCAGGAACGCACGATCGAGCGGATCGGCGGGCGACGCGCGATTGCGGTCAACACCCGGATCGTGTGCGCCACCCATCAGGATCTGGAACGGATGATCGCGGCTGGCACCTTCCGCGAAGATCTGTTCTACCGGCTGGCCGAGATCGTGGTGCGGATCCCCGGCCTTGCTGATCGGCCCGGTGATGCCGTGCTGCTTGCGAAAGCGTTTCTCAAGCGTTTTGCCCGCGAAATGAACCCGTCGGTCACCGGCTTTGCCGCCGATGCGCTGGCGGCGATTGATGGCCATGATTGGCCGGGCAATGTGCGCGAGCTCGAAAACCGCGTGAAGCGCGCGGTCATCATGGCGGATGGCAAGCTGATCAGTGCCGAGGATCTCGATTTCGGCAGCGGTGACGAAGCCAGCGCCGATGTGCTCAATCTCAAGGCGGCGCGCGAGGCCGCCGATCGCCGGGTGATCCGCCACGCATTGGCGCGCAGCGAAGGCAATATCTCGAGCACGGCCAAGCTGCTCGGGATCAGCCGCCCGACGCTTTATGATCTGCTCCGCCAGTATGATCTGCAAGCCTAGGGGTTAGGCCTTCCGGCGTGCTGCGCTTGGCAAGGCTCGACAAAGCGTCAGGGCGCGGGCAAGGGCGCTCGGCCATGATGCTGCGCCGCCTTTCCGTCTTTGCCGATCCGATGATCTTGACCCTGTTGGTGGCGCTGTCCGTCGCGGCGTTGCTGCCAGTGGCCGGGCATTCGGCGCAGATGGCGCGCGAGGTGTCGAATATCGGTGTTTTCGTGCTGTTCCTGCTCAATGGCATGCGCATTCCGCGCCGCGAGATTGCGCGCGGCCTTGCCAATTGGCGCTATGTCCTGCCGCTGACCGTGTGGGTGTTTGGTGCGATGGCGCTCTTGGGGCTGGCGTTCCAATGGCTCGCTGCGGGCTGGCTTCCGCCGCTGGTGGCGCTCGGGTTTCTCTATCTCGGCGTCCTGCCATCCACCGTGCAATCGGCAACCTCCTACACCACGCTGGCAGGCGGCAATATCGCGCTGGCGGTGATCGGTGCAGCCTTGCTCAACATCATCGGTGTGATGGTGAGCGCGCCGCTATTCGCCCTGCTGGGCGGCGGTGCGGCGGCCGAGATCGGCCATGATGTGATCCTGCGCATCGGGCTGATCCTCGTCCTGCCTTTTGCCATCGGGCAGGCGGTGCAGGGCTGGACCGCGGAATGGATCAACGCGCGCAAGGCCCGGATCGTGTGGCTCGATCGCTTTGTGATCGGGTTGTCCGTCTATGTCGCGGCATCGGGCGCGATGGCACAAGGGCTGATCGGCATGTTTGCACCGGCCGACTGGGTCGTGCTGCTTGCACTGGTGCTGGCGCTGCTGGCGGCCGCCAGCTGGGGCGCGTGGGCGATTGGCGCGCCGCTCGGCCTGCCACGGGCAGATCGGATCGCCTCCCTGTTCGGCGGTTCGCAGAAAAGCATCGCCATCGGCGCGCCGCTTGCCGCCATCCTGTTTGCGCCCGATGTCGCCGGCTTCGTGATCGCCCCGCTGCTGGTGTATCACCTTGCGCAGCTGGTGCTGGCCGCGCCGCTCGCTACGCGCTTGGCGGAAGGCCCGCGTTAAGCGCTGCGCGCTTTTCCGCCCGGTTGTGGCGGATCGACCAGAACAGCGACAGCCCGATCAGCGTGGCGCCGATCAGTCCGGTGAAGGTTTCGGGGATGTGATAGCGCGCCGAGATCAGCATGATCGCGCCCAGCACGATGATCGCCCAGAATGCGCCATGTTCGAGATAGCGATATTCCGCGAGCGTCCCGGCCTTCACGAGGTGGACCGTCATCGAACGTACGAACATCGCGCCGACCGACAGGCCGATGGCAATCACGATCATGTTGTTCGACAAGGCAAAGGCGCCGATCACGCCATCAAAGCTGAAGCTGGCATCGAGCACTTCGAGATAGAGGAACCCGCCAAGGCCCGAACGCACGATCGCGCCGCTCGCCTTCTTGGCCGCCTCGCGCTGTTCGATGATCGCGCCGAGCGCATTGACGCCGATATAGGTCACAAGACCGAGGACACCGGCGGTGAGGAAGGTGAGGGCATCATCCGGGCTCAGCATGGTGGAGACACCATAGATCAGGGCCAGAACCATCCCGATCTCGACCGCGGGCACGGTGGAGAAGCGGTTGATCGTTTCCTCGACCACCGCAATCCAGTGCACCTCCTTGTCGGAATCGAAGAAGAAGCTGAGGCCAACCATCGCGAGGAAGGCGCCGCCGAACCCGGCGATCCCGATATGGGCGCTGGAGACGATGCGTTCATATTCATCCGGCTGCCCGAGCGAGAGTTGGATCGCTTCCCAAGGCCCGATCTGCGCCGCGATCGAAACAATCGCGATCGGAAAGACAATCCGCATCCCGAACACCGCGATCAGAATCCCGATGGTGAGGAAGCGCTGCTGCCACACCGGGTCCATCTCGCGCAGCACCGTCGCGTTGACGACCGCATTATCGAAGCTCAGCGAAATTTCGAGGATCGAGAGCACGAACACGATCCACAGGATCGAGGCGGTTGCCCCGATATTGCCGGTGCTCATCCAGCCGTAATAGCCCGCCAGAGCAAGCGAGGCCGCGGTAAAGGCGAGCGAGAAAGTGTAGAAGCGCAGCAAGGTCTGCATGGAAGGGCCGCTTTCGGGCTGGAGAGTGGATGAGATATCAGTCTTTGGGCTGATAGGTCTGTTCGGAGCCGGGAAAGGCGCGGCTGCGCACTTCTTCGGCATAGCGCGCGACTGTGCGATCGATCACGCTGGCAATATCTTCATAGCGTTTGACGAAGCGCGGCACCCGTTCGAACATGCCGAGCATGTCTTCGGTCACGAGCACCTGCCCATCGCAGCGGGCCGAGGCGCCAATGCCGATGGTCGGACAGGCAACCGCTTCGGTGGCGGCAATCGCAATCGGCTCCATCACGCCTTCAATGACGATGGCGAAGGCCCCGGCGGCGTCGAGCGCCTTGGCATCGCCGATGATCTTCTCCGCTTCGGCATCCGAGCGGCCGCGCGCGCCATAGCCGCCCAGCATGTTCACCGCCTGCGGGGTCAGCCCGACATGGCCCATCACCGGAATGCCGCGCTCGCTCAGAAAGGCGACTGTGGGCGCCATCGCCGCCCCGCCTTCGAGCTTGACTGCGGCAGCGCCGGTTTGCTTGAGCAGGAAGGCAGCGCTTTCAAAGGCCTGTTCGGGTGAGCTTTCATAGCTGCCGAACGGCATGTCGATCACAACGACAGCGTGATAGGAACCGCGCACTACGGCGGCGCCGTGATTGGCCATCATCTCAAGCGTGACGGGAACGGTGGAAGGCAGGCCATAGATCACCTGCCCGAGCGAATCCCCCACCAGCAGCAGATCGCAATGCGCATCCAGCAACTGCGCCTGCCGCGCGGTGTAGGCCGTGAGCATCACCAGCGGTTCGGCGGTCGTGCCAGCCACTTTGCGCGCGCGAATTTTCGGCACGGTCAGCCGCCGCATCGGCTGCGGGGTGGGGTTGGCACGGCTGGTGCTGGTGTCGAGCTGGAAGGTGGTGGACATGGCGCGCCGCTTTAGCCGCTGCGCGCAGCGGGGGAAAGCCCTGTGATTTCGGCTTGTGTTGAACTTTTGTTGCGCTAGCGTCTTTCGCACAATGACAGTGCGCCGGGTCGGTGCGCACTGGTGGGAGTTCATGATTGATGTTTCTCGATCGGATCAAGCCGCTGGATGCCATTCTGGCAACGGCGGAGAAGAAATCGCTCAAACGTTCGCTGGGTGCTCTGCAACTCATGCTGTTCGGGATCGGCTGCATTATCGGCACCGGCATTTTCGTGCTGACCGCGGCAGGTGCGCAGAAGGCTGGGCCGGGGCTGATGCTGGCCTTCGCGATTGCAGGCGCGATCTGCGTTGTTGCTGCGCTCTGCTACGCGGAAATCGCCTCCACTATCCCGGTTTCGGGGTCGGCCTATACCTACACCTACGCCACCATGGGCGAATTTCTCGCCTGGACAGTCGGCTGGGCGCTGGTGCTGGAATATGCGATCGCGGCCAGCGCCGTGTCGGTCGGCTGGTCAGGCTATTTTACCGGAACCATCCTCAACGAGACCTTCGGCATTTTCCTGCCTGCCTGGCTATCAGCGGGGCCGCTCGCGCTTGGGGGAGCGGAAGGCGGTTTCATCAATCTGCCCGCGCTGGTTATCGCGCTGCTGGTGACCTGGCTGCTCATGATCGGCACCAGCGAGAGCGCAACGGTCAATGCCGTGCTCGTGGCGATCAAGGTGACAGCGCTGATGGTGTTCATCGCGCTTACCCTGCCGCAGGTTGATCCCGACAAGTTCAATCCGTTTCTCCCGGCCGGTGTTTTCGGGGGCTGGGGTAGCGGCGTGGGCGCGGTGGGCGCAGCGGCGACGATCTTCTTTGCCTATGTCGGGTTTGACGCGGTTTCGACCGCAGCCGAGGAAACCAAGAACCCGCAGCGGAATGTGCCGATCGGGCTGGTCGGCTCGCTGCTGTTCTGCACCTTGTTTTACATTCTCGTGGCGGCCGGTGCGATCGGCACGATCGGAGGTCAGCCGATCATGGGGCCGAATGGGATTCCTTTCCCGGCAGGCTCGGAGGAATTGGCACGGCAATGCGCGATGCCGGAATATGCCGGCGCGCTGGTCTGTTCGGGTGAGGCGCTGGCGCATGTGCTGCGCCAGATCGGCTATTCCGGGATCGGTAACGCGCTGGGCTACGCCGCCTTCCTCGCGCTGCCTTCGGTGATCCTGGTGCTGCTGTTCGCACAGACCCGCATCTTCTTTGTGATGAGCCGCGATGGTCTCTTGCCCGAAGTGCTCAGCAAGGTGCATCCCAAGTGGCAGACCCCGCATGTGGTGACTTTGGGAACGGGCATGGTGGTGGCGGTGGCCGCGGCCTTCCTGCCCGTGGGCAAGCTGGCTGATATTGCCAATGCTGGCACGCTTTACGCCTTTGCGCTGGTGGCGGTTGCGGTGATGGTGCTGCGGCGTCAGCGGCCCGATGTGAAGCGCCCGTTCCGGGTGCAGGGGCTGTGGTTTGTCGGCCCGGCGACGATTGCAGGCTGTATCTTCCTGTTTCTCAATCTGCCATCCGAAGCAATGATTGTGCTGCCGGCATGGACGGCCATCGGCGTGGTGATCTACTTCCTGTATGGGCGTGGTCGCAGCCATCTCGGGCGCGGGATTGTCGAAGTGGTCGATGATATCGGCGGCAGGGAAAGCATGGTGCCGATCGACGAGGATAAGTGAGAACTGATCTTTATCGTAAGGTATGCGAAGGGGCCGTCCACAAGGGCGGCCCTTTTTGCATGGCAGGGAGATTGCCAGGACAACGAATAGAACATAATAAGAACATATGAGTCGTTTTTCGCCCTCGCTGCCTGTACCATCCGTGGCCTCTTCCTATCCCGGCGGTGCGCGGCGTGCGGCTGCGCGCTGGCGACCGGGGCTGGCGGGTCAACCCTTGCACAGCGAGATTTTCGCGCCCGGCCATCAGGCGTGCGGGGCCGGGCTGGCGCTGGCGCTGGCGCGCGATGCCCTGAAAGCAGCGGCGGACAGCGCAGACGCCGCGCGGCGGCACGTCCTGTGGGTGCAGGATCGCGCCGCGATCCGGCTGGGTGGTCGTCCCTATCTGCACGGCTTGCCGGCAGACCTGCGTTACCAGGTGATCCATGTCGCGGCGACATCGCCCGAAGATGCGCTGTTCGCGATGGAAGAAGGGCTGAAATGCCGCGATCTGGCCTGCGTGATCGGCGAGGTCGCGGGCAACCCGCGCACGCTTGATTTTACGGCCTCGCGGCGGCTCAGCCTTGCGGCCGAGCGGGCCGGGATTGCCCTGTGGTTGGTGCGGCTGGATGCCGCGCCCGATCTGTCCTCGGCGCGAATGCGCTGGCGGGCGGCAGCAGCGCCTTCGCTGCCGCCGCGCTGGAATCCCACAGCACCGGGCGCTGGCCGTTGGCACGCCGAATTGTTCCGGGCCCGTGCCCATCTGCCCGGAGAATGGATGCTGAGCGATGATGCAGGAGCCTTGCGCGCCGAGCGCGTCTCCCCCCTTGCAGCCCGCCCGCCGGATCATGGCGATCTGGCTGATGGATCTGGCGCTCGATCGCTGGCGGCAGGTTAACCGCCTGGCGCGCGGCGAAGGGCCGGATGCTGCCCCGCTCGCGCTGATCAGCGATACGGCCCACGGCCCGCGCATTGATGCGGTCAACCCGGCAGCGCGGGCGGCGGGCGCAGCCGCGGGGATGCGGCTCGCCGATGCGCGCGCGCTGTGCCCCGCACTGGCCGCCGTTCCTTCCGATCCGGCGGGCGATCTGGCGTGCCTCGAAAAGCTGGCGCTGTGGGCGCAGCGCTGGGGTCCGTGGAGCGCGCTCGACCCGCCCGATGGCCTGCTGGTTGATACCACCGGCGCAAGCCACCTGTTCGGCGGCGAAGCGCGCTTGCTCGCCGATCTCGCCGCGGCTTTCGGACAGCGCGGCTTTGCGGCGCGCGCGGCGCTGGCCCCGACCGCCGGGGCCGCATGGGCGCTCGTGCATTTCGTCGCCCATTCGCGGGCGCAACCTGCCATTCTCGCTCCCGGCGATGATCCCATGCGCCTGCTTGGCGATCTGCCGGTGGCGGCGCTGCGGCTTGATGGAGATGTCATCACCGCTCTGCGGCGGCTCGGGCTCAAGCGGATCGGCGATCTGGTCGGGCTGGGCGAGGGGGGCGATCCCGCCGCGGCGCGCGATGCGCTGCAACGGCGTTTCCGCAATCGCAAGTCTCCGGCGGCCAATCCGCTGATCCGGCTTGACCAGTTGCTTGGCTTTGTTCCCGAACCGCTGCTTCCGGTCGTAGCCCAGCCCATGCCGCTGGTGCAGCGCCAGGTGACCGAGCCGATCCGCCACCGCGCCTTGCTCGATCGGGTGCTGGCGGATCTGGCCGCTGATCTCCAGCGCGAGCTCGCCGCGCGCGGCAGCGGTGCGCGCCGTGTCGAGCTTTTGCTGTGGCGGGTCGATGGCGAGGTTATCACGCGCCGGCTCGAACTGGCGGCGGCCACGCGTGATCCGGCGCATCTCATCGGGTTGCTGGCGGCCAAGCTTGACGGGATTGACGCCGGTTTCGGGATCGAGACCTTGCGGCTCTGCGCGAGCTGGTGCGAACCACTTCACGCTGCGCAGGCCGATATCGAGGCTGCCGCCGAAGCGCATGGCACCACGCTTGCGGGATGTCTCGATCGCCTGTCTGTCAGGCTCGGGGCAGGGGCGGTGACCCGGCCGGTGCCGCACCCCAGCCACTGGCCCGAACGCGCCCAGCGCTGGCAGGCGCCGCTTGAATCAGAGCCGGCTTCACAAGGCATGCTCAACTTCCATCAAAGACCACTGAAATTGCTGGATAAGCCCGAAAGTATCGCGGTGCTCTATGCCGCGCCTGATGGCTCGCCCCAGCGTTTCCGTTGGCGCGGGCAGGTGCGCGATGTTGTCCGGGTCGAGGGGCCGGAACGGATCGCACCCGAATGGTGGCGCGAACGCTCGACCGCGCGGCTGCGCGATTATTACCGCATCGAAGATTCCTGCGGTGCCCGCTACTGGATTTACCGCCACGGCCTTGTTGGCGACGGGCGGGGCGGGGCGCCGCTGTGGTTCCTGCACGGGCTTTACGCCTGAACAACGGAATTCGCGAGGCAACTGCCCATTATCCGCTTGCCGGAAAATGCCTTACGAAGAGACTGCTGTGCACCGCTGTTTGCCAAAATAAACAAGGTATTTCATGTGCCTATGGAAGATGTGCTCGCATGGGCAGCTCTTGTGGTTCACGCACTGCGGGCTTTAACCACAAAATTCGCCTTTTCCTCGCTCTATTTTGTCGCTGTGCTTATCATTCCTTTACCGATTTATGCGATCACCCTCGTATGAACTTCTATTCGATCCCGCGCACTTCGGAACGCCGTCCGATCAGTCTGCTGGTCAAAAGCCGGGTGCGCTCGCGTGAGGTCTATGTCGATCTCCTCGATATTTCGGAAGGCGGCTGCAAGATTCGCGGCAAGGCGGGCTTTGCCCAGTTGGGCGATCGGGTGATGATGCGGATCAACGGTATCAACGCCCCGCTTGGCACGATCGCATGGATGGAAGGCGCTTTTGCCGGGGTTGTGTTCGAAGGCGAAATGCACCCTGCGGTTATTGATTATCTGTGCGAGCAGGCGGGTCAGCGGATGTCTTTCCTGCGCACGATGCGCCGCTGATATTCCCACCCGGTTCTTGCAAGCTTTGCATTTGGCCGAATCAAGCATGGAACATATAAAGAACACTCGTGTCCTTTCACAGGTGTTCCATGGTTCAGCAGACGCTCCGGCAGAGACTCGAAATCCTCGCGGATGCCGCGAAATATGATGCCTCCTGCGCTTCATCCGGCACGGCGAAGAAAAACTCGCTGGGCGGGAAGGGCATCGGGTCGACCGAGGGCATGGGCATTTGCCACGCCTATGCGCCCGATGGCCGCTGCATTTCGCTGCTGAAACTGCTGCTGACCAATCACTGCATTTTCGATTGCCACTACTGCATCAACCGCAAGAGCTCGAATGTGGCGCGGGCGCGCTTCACCCCGCAGGAAGTCGCGGATCTGACGATCAGCTTCTACCGCCGCAATTATATCGAAGGCTTGTTCCTGTCCTCGGGCATCATCAAGAGCGCCGATCATACGATGGAGCAGTTGATCGAAACCGCGCGCATCCTGCGCGAGGAGCATGATTTTCGCGGTTATATCCATCTGAAGACCATTCCCGAGGCGGATGCAGGGCTGATCCGGCAGGCCGGGCTCTATGCCGATCGGGTGTCGATCAATGTCGAATTGCCCACCAGCAACGGCTTGCAGCGGCTCGCACCCGACAAGAACGAACGCCAGATCGAAGGTGCGCTCGCGCAGACCAGCGCGCGCATCATAGAGGCGAAGGATGAAAGGAAGCGTTTCCGCCACGCGCCGCGCTTTGCCCCTGCCGGGCAATCGACCCAGATGATCGTCGGGGCTGACAGCGCGAGCGATGTCGACATCGTCGGCAAGGCGAGCCGGCTTTATGGCGCCTTTGGCCTCAGGCGCGTCTACTACAGCGCGTTCTCGCCGATCCCCGATGCAAGCGCCGTGTTGCCGCTCAAGCGTCCGCCCTTGCTGCGCGAACACCGGCTCTATCAGTCCGATTGGCTGCTGCGCTTCTATGGCTACGGCGTCGAGGATGTCGCCAACGCGGCCGAGGCCGATGGCAATCTGCCGCTGGATATTGATCCCAAGCTGGCATGGGCGCTCAAATTCCGCGGCAGCTTCCCGGTTGATGTGAATCGCGCTGCGAAAGAGCAATTGCTGCGGGTGCCGGGGTTGGGGACGGTGGCGGTGAAGCGCATACTCGCGGCACGGCGGCACCGCCGCTTGCGGCTTGATGATGTGGCGCGGCTGACCGCTTCGATTGCCAAGGTGCGCCCCTTCATCTGCACGGTGGACTGGCGCCCGACGCTGCTGACCGACCGGGCTGATCTGCGCGCAAGGCTGGCGCCGGCCGGGCAGCAGCTGGAGCTGTTCTGATGGCAGAGGTTGCTTTCATCCGTTCGCCTCGAGCGAAGTCGAGAGGCTTTGGCGCAAGGTGTCTCGACTGCGCTCGACACGAACGGAGAGTGGCATGACGGCGATGCAAAACGTCTCCCTCGGCTTCCACTACGCCGTGCACCTGCCTGCGCCCGATGATGTCGCTTTCTGGCGCGAACGGGCGCGGGCGCTGATCCAGTGCGATGTGCCGCCTGATCGGGTTTCGTGGACCTTGTCGGGGATGACAGGCGATCTGTTCGCCGGCGAAGCGCTTGCGCCCACGGATCGCCGCTTGCCCGTGCCGCCGGAAGATGCGCCCCCGGTGCGCGCCAACCGCCGCTTTCTCGGTCTTGCGAGCAAGGCGGCGCTCCATTCCGATCCCGAGCGGTTTGCGCTGCTTTACCGGGTGCTGTGGCGCTTGCAGCGGTTCCCGCGCTTGATGGAAGACCGCGCCGATCCTGATGTCCGCCGCCTGGAGGAGCTCGATAAAGCGGTGCGGCGTGATGCGCACAAGATGCATGCCTTTGTCCGCTTCCGCGAAGTCGAGGATGCGGATGGCGCGCTCCATTATGTCGCGTGGTTTGAACCCGATCACCACATCGTTCGCAGCGAAGCGGCGTTCTTCATGCGCCGCTTTGCCAATATGCGCTGGTCGATCCTGACCCCGCGCGGCAGCATCCACTGGGATGGCGAAGTCATGCGCGAAGGCCCGCCCGCGCGGCGCGAGGATGCGCCCAGTGGCGATCCGGTGGAGGATCTGTGGCGGTCTTACTACGCTTCGATCTTCAATCCGGCGCGGCTCAAGATCTCCGCGATGTTATCGGAAATGCCGCGCAAATACTGGAAAAACCTGCCCGAGGCCGAGCTTATCCCCGCGTTGATCGCCGGAGCACAGGCACGCGAGGCGGCGATGGTGGCAGCCGGGGCGCGTGAGGCTCGCGCCATGCCGCAGACATGGGACATGCTCGCCGCGCAAGTTCCGGCCTGCCGCGATTGCCCGATTGCGACCTGCGGCACCCGCGCGGTGCCGGGTGAGGGGCCGCGCGCTGCGACCCTGATGATTGTTGGCGAGCAGCCCGGTGATCAGGAAGATCTGGCGGGACGCCCCTTTGTTGGCCCGGCAGGGCAGGTGCTTGATGAACATCTTGCCGCCGCCGGGATTGATCGCGGCGCGGCCTATGTCACCAACGCGGTCAAGCATTTCAAGTTTACCTGGAAGGGCAAGCATCGCCTCCACCAGAGCCCCACGGCCAAGGAGATCGATACCTGCCGCTGGTGGCTGGAGGCAGAGCGCGCCTTGCTGCGCCCGCGCCTTGTGCTCGCGCTCGGCGCCTCGGCGGCGCGCGGGCTGCTGGGCCGCACTGTCAGCGTCAACCGCGAGCGTGGCCGTGCGATTGATCTCGGCGACGGGACAGAGTTGTGGATCACCGCACATCCTTCCTACCTGCTGCGGCTTGATGGTGCGGCCCGCGCGGAACAGACCGCGCGCTTTGCCGCCGATCTGGCACTGGTGCGCGCGCGGCTGAGGGCAATCGGGGGCTAGGATGCCCGATGCCCCGCTCACCCCTGATAAGCGCACGCTTGATATTGATCCTGCCGCGGTTGCAGCGCCGCCGCGCGCGCCCTTTGTGGAGCTGGGGCTGGCGAGTTGCTTCAGCTTCCTGCGCGGGGCTTCGGACGCGGTCGATCTGGTGCTCACCGCGCATGCGCAGGGCTATGACGCGATCGGGATCGCCGACGCCAATTCCTTTGCCGGGGTGGTGCGACTGCATACCGAGGCCAAGGCGCTGAAACTCCGCCCGGTGATCGGCACGCGGATCGAGACGGTCGAGGGGCTGTGCTTCCTCGCCTATCCGAAGGATCGCGCTGCCTATGGCCGCCTCTGCCGCCTGATCAGCGCCGGACGGATGGCGACGCCTGAGGGCGCATGGCAGGACAAGGGGGTGTGCCAGATCACGCTGGCGATGCTAGCGGCCCACCAACAGGGCGTACAGCTGATCCTGCTCCCACCCGATGATCTCGCCGCGCGGTTCACCATTGCGGGGCCGAGCAACGTGGTGCCGCTGCGTGAGGCCTATGCGCCAATAAGCGAATACACCGCCCCTTTCCCTGATCTCCTGCCGCATCTCACCGCGTTGCTGCCGAGCCTTGGCCACATTGCCGCAAGCTATCTCTATCGCGGGGATGATATCGCCCGGATTGACCGGCTTGATGCGCTTGCGCGCCAGCACGGTCTCACCCTGCTCGCCACCAATGATGTGCATTACCACGCCCCCCAGCGCCGCGCGCTGCACGATGTGATGACCGCGATCCGCCACAAGACCACGGTGGCCGCGGCGGGGCATCTGCTCTGGCCCAACGCCGAACGGCACCTCAAATCTCCGTCCGCCATGCAGCGCCTGTTCGCCCGCTGGCCCCACGCGATTGCGGCCGCGCGCGAGGTGGCGGATGCTTGCGCCTTCAGCCTCGATGAACTCAGCTACGAATATCCGCAGGAGATCTACCCGGACGGGCAGAGCCCGCAGGCCTTCCTCGAAAGTGAGACATGGGCCGGTGCGGCGCGGCGTTATCCCGAAGGCCTGCCCGACACGGTGCGCGCCACCCTGGAGCGCGAACTCGCGCTGATCGCCAGGCTTGATCTCGCGCGCTACTTCCTCACCATCAAGGATATCGTTGATTTCGCGCGCAGTCAGGAGCCGCCGATCCTGTGTCAGGGGCGGGGGAGCGCCGCCAATTCGGCGGTCTGCTATGTGCTTGGCATCACCTCGGTCGATCCGGCCAAGCACCAACTGCTGTTCGATCGCTTCATCTCAGAAGAGCGCAAGGAGCCGCCCGATATTGATGTCGATTTCGAGCATGAACGGCGCGAGGAGGTGATCCAGTACATCTACCGCAAATATGGCCGCCACCGCGCGGGGCTGTGCGCGACCGTGATCCACTACCGCCCGCGCATGGCGATCCGCGAAGTCGGCAAGGCGATGGGCCTGTCCGAAGATGTCACCTCCGCGCTTGCGCGCACCGTATGGGGTGGGTGGGGGCGCGAGATTTCGGAAAAGCACGCCGCGGAAACCGGGCTCGACATCACCGATCCGCATTTGAAGCGCGTGCTCGCGCTGACACAGCAATTGATCGGGATGCCGCGCCATCTCGGCCAGCATGTCGGCGGCTTCATCCTCACCGAAGGCGCGTTGTCCGAGACCGTGCCGATCGGCAATGGCGCGATGCCTGAGCGCAGCTTCATCGAATGGGACAAGGACGATATCGAGGCGCTCGGCATCCTCAAAGTTGATGTGCTGGCGCTGGGGATGCTGACCTGCATCAGGAAATGCCTTGATCTGCTGCGCGCGCATCATGGCCGCGATCTGACGCTGGCCAGCGTGCCGCGCGAAGACCCGGAAACTTACGCGATGCTGCGCAAGGGGGATTCGCTCGGGGTGTTTCAGGTCGAAAGCCGGGCGCAGATGAACATGCTGCCGCGCCTGCGCCCGCGCGAATTCTACGATCTCGTCATCCAGGTGGCGATTGTCCGCCCCGGCCCGATCCAGGGCGATATGGTGCACCCCTATCTCAAGCGCCGCCGCGGGGCGGAAGCGGTGCAGATCCCTGCGCCCGCGCCCGAACATGGCCCCCCGGATGAACTTACCAGCATCCTCGGGCGAACACTTGGCGTGCCGATCTTTCAGGAACAGGCGATGAAGATCGCGCTGGATGCGGCGAAGTTCACCAGTCTCGAAGCCAACCGGCTGCGCAAAGCGATGGCGACCTTCCGCAGCCGTGGGATGGTGGATGAACTTCAGGACATGATGGTCGAACGGATGGTGGCGCGTGGCTATGATCGTGATTTTGCGCAGCGCTGCTTCAACCAGATCAGGGGTTTCGGCGAATATGGCTTTCCTGAAAGCCACGCGGCGAGCTTTGCCCAACTGGTCTATGTCTCAAGCTGGCTGAAATGCCATTTCCCGGCGGCCTTTGCCTGCGGCTTGCTCAATTCGCAGCCGATGGGCTTCTATGCCCCCGCGCAGATCGTGCGCGATGCGCGCGAACATGGGGTGGCGGTGCTGCCGGTCGACGTGAATGCGAGCGCGTGGGATTGCACGCTGGAGGGTGAGGGCGAGCCCTTCGCCCTGCGTCTTGGCCTGCGCCAGATCGACGGGCTGCCCGAACATGTCGCTGCCGCGCTGATTGCCGCGCGCGAGGCAGGTGGGCCGTTCCGCGATATCGCCGATGTGCGGGAGCGGGCCGGGCTTTCGCCTGCCCACATCGAACGGTTGGCAAGCGCGGATGCCTTCACCTCGCTGGGCCTGACCCGCAGGCAGGCCTTGTGGGATGCCCGCAGTCTGATCGCCGCGCCCGATCTGCCGCTGTTCCGTGCAGCAGCGGTGCGTGAGGAAGGCAGCGAGCGCATGCCGGTGCGCCTGCCGGCCATGCCGCTGTCCGAAGAAGTGGTGGCGGATTATCAGACCACGCGCCTCAGCCTTAAGGCGCACCCGCTGGCCTTTCTGCGTGCCGATCTGGCCGAGCGCGGTTTTGTGCGCGCCGCCGAGCTGCGGGAGCGTAAGTTCCGCAGCATGGTGAAGGTCGCGGGCGTGGTGCTGATCCGCCAGCGGCCCGGCAGCGCCAAGGGCGTGACTTTCATCACGCTCGAGGATGAGACCGGGGTGATCAATCTGGTGGTGTGGCCCGATCTCAAGGAGAAGCTGCGCAAGGTGGTGATGGGCGCGCGGCTGATGGAAGTGCGCGGGCGGGTCGAATATGATGATGAGGTGATCCATGTGATCGCCGCGCACATGGAGGATGCGACCCCCGCCTTGCACGCGCTGTCAGACGATCTGCTCGCAGCGCCCCTCGCGCGCGCTGATCATGTCAACACACCCTTGCAGGGACGAAGGCCGCCAAGCCCACGCGACATCATCGATGACCTTGCGCCCCAGCCCAATGTCACCGGCCATCCGCGCGATCATCGTATCTTGCCGAAATCGCGGGATTTTCATTAGCCGATGCGCGTTACACCGGCTCCAGCGCGTAGCCGGCCGAGCGGACGGTGCGGATCGGATCCTTGCCGCCATCGACAGTGATCGCCTTGCGCAAACGGCGGATGTGAACATCGACCGTGCGCAGTTCGATATCCGAGCTGGTGCCCCACACGCCATCGAGCAACTGCCCGCGGCTGAACACGCGGCCGGGGCTTTCCATGAAGAATTTGAGCAGGCGGTATTCGGTCGGCCCCAATTGCAGCGCCTTGCCACGACGCTGCACCTTGTGTGCCACCGGATCGAGCCGGATATCGCCAACCTCGATGGTCTCGCCTGCCAACGCCGGGCGGATGCGACGCATCACCGCAGCGACACGGGCGAGCAATTCGCGCGGGGAAAAGGGCTTGGTCAGATAATCATCCGCGCCGGTTTCAAGGCCGCGCACGCGATCATCCTCAGCCTCGCGCGCGGTCAGCATGATGATCGGCACATGCGCCGTTTCCTTGTCGCGGCGCAGGCGGCGGCAGACCTCGATGCCGCTGGTGCCTTCGATCATCCAGTCAAGGATGATGAGATCGGGCACATCCTCGCTGGCCATCACCAACGCATCATCGCCATCGCCGGTAACCCGGACCTGATAGCCTTCGTTCTGGAAGCGATATTCGAGCAGTTCGGAGAGCGCAGGATCGTCTTCGACCAGCAGCAATTTGGCAGCGGACATAATGGCCCCTCAAAATCCGCCAAGCGGGCGGCGTCTTGGCCTATGTTTCACTTGCGCTACAATTTGATGAAACCGCACCGGCTTTTGCACAGATCCCTGTGCACACAAACGCCGCAAATTCGCGCCGAACTGCACAAAAATGCGCAAAAACAGTGCTTAGCGGTGATCGTCCGGCGGATAGGTGCCGGTGGCGGCAAAATGCACCATTTCCGCCACGTTGGTCGCATGATCACCGATACGCTCGATATTGCGGGCCACAAACAGCAATTGCGCCGCGCTGGAAATGGTGGCCGGATTTTCCACCATGTAGCTCACCAGATTGCGGAAGATCGAATTGTAGAAGGCATCGACCTTGGCATCGGTGGCGATCACCTCGCGCGCCAGATCGGGATCACGCGCGGCATAGGCAGTGAGCACATCATGCACCATCTCGCCGGCCAGTTCGCCCATGGCAGGGAGCAGGGTGAGCGGTTCGAATTCGCCGCGACGCTCGATCATGCCGACACGCTTGGCGATGTTCTTGGCATAGTCGCCAATGCGTTCGAGCACGCCGCCGATCTTGAGCGCCGCGATCACTTCGCGCAGGTCATCCGCCATCGGCGCGCGCAGCGCGATGATCCGCACTGACAGCTTGTCGACCTCGGTTTCAAGCACGTCGAGCTTCTTGTCGCGCGCCACCACCTTGTCGGCCAGCTCGACATCGCCGCGCACCAGCGCATCAAGCGCTTCCTGAATGGCGACTTCGGCGAGACCACCCATCTCCGCGATCAGGCCGCGCAGCCGGGTGATGTCCTCGTCGAATGCCTTGACCGTGTGTTCTGCCGCCATCAGCCGTACCGTCCTGTGATATAGTCCTTCGTCCGCTCCTCGATCGGATTGGTGAAGATTTCCGAGGTAGGCCCGTATTCCACCATTTTGCCAAGATGGAAAAAGGCCGTGCGTTGGCTGACCCGGGCAGCCTGTTGCATCGAGTGGGTGACGATCACGATCGCATAGCGACCGGAAAGCTCGTCAATCAGTTCCTCGATCTTTGCCGTGGCGATGGGATCAAGCGCCGAGGCGGGTTCGTCCATCAGAATCACTTCGGGATCAACCGCAATCGCGCGCGCGATGCAGAGGCGCTGCTGCTGGCCGCCGGAAAGCGCCGTGCCCGAGTCCTCGAGCCGGTCCTTCACTTCGTCCCACAAGCCCGCGCGCATCAGCGAGCGCTCGACAATGATGTCGAGATCGGGCTTCTTGTCGGCAAGGCCATGGATCTTCGGCCCATAGGCGATGTTCTCATAGATCGACTTGGGGAAGGGGTTGGGCTTCTGGAACACCATGCCCACCCGGGCGCGCAGTTGCACCACGTCCATCGCATCCGAAAGGATGTTCTCGCCTTCGAGCTCGATCCGCCCTGTCACCCGCGCGGTGCCGATGGTATCATTCATGCGGTTGAAGCAGCGCAGGAAGGTCGACTTGCCGCAGCCCGAAGGGCCGATGAAGGCGGTGACATAATCGGGCGAGATATCGATCGAGACGTGATCGATCGCCTGCTTGTCACCGTAAAAGACGCAAACATCACGCGCCCGGATCTTGGCGCTCGCATCGTCCATATTGGGGTGGATTACAGTCACCAGTTTTTCTCGAATTTGTTGCGGAGGTAGATAGCCAGCCCGTTCATGAGCAAGAGGAACGCGAGCAGCACGATGATAGCCGCGCTGGTGCGTTCGACAAAGCCACGATTGATTTCGTCAGACCACAGAAAGATCTGCACCGGCAGCACGGTAGCGGGCGAGGTAAAGCCTTCGGGCGGGGTGGCGACAAAGGCGCGCATCCCGATCATCAGCAGCGGCGCGGTTTCACCGAGCGCGCGCGCCATCCCGATGATCGTGCCTGTCAGCATGCCGGGCAGCGCCAGCGGCAGGACATGGTGGAACACCACCTGCACCGGCGATGCACCCACCGCCAGCGCGCCATCGCGAATCGAAGGCGGCACCGCCTTGATTGCGTTGCGCCCGGAAATCACGATCACCGGCATGGTCATCAGCGCGAGCGTCATCCCGCCGATCAGCGGGGCCGATCGCATATTGGGGAAGACCGTCAGGAACACCGCAAGCCCGAGCAGGCCGAAGATGATCGAGGGCACCGCGGCCAGATTGTTGATCGAAACCTCGATCACATCGGTCCAGCGGTTCTTGGGGGCATATTCCTCAAGATAGAGCGCCGAGAGCACGCCGACAGGGAAGGCCAGCACCAGCGTGATGATCATGGTGAGGATCGAGCCCTTGAGCGCCCCCCAGATGCCGACCGCCTGCGGACTGGTGGCATCGGAACGGCTCATGAAGCCCCAGTCCCAGTTCTTGGCGAGCTTGCCTTCGCTGGCCAACTGCTTGGCGAGCGCCTGCATTTCGGGCGGGCCTTCGCCGCCCAGCCCCGACGCCAGATCCGAAGATGCGGCGAGTTGGAACGTGCGGGTGCCGGTGATCAGCGCCGGATCGGCCATCAGGGCGGCGGCGACATCGCGCCACGCATCGGGCGAGAGTTGGGCTGCGGCCGTCTCGCCCAGTTGATCCTCGGCATAGAACGCCACCACATCGGGCAGACCGCCCATTTCGAGCGTCTGCAAGGCGCTGGGCGCGGTGAGCGAGATCGCATCGCCTTCGACCCCGGCCTCGGCAAAATTGATCGTCACGGGCATTTCCGCGCGCTGGAAACCGGCAAGGCCATTGATGAACATATTGCCGAGCAGGAACACCAGCACCGCCACCGACAACACGACGGCGGAAAGGCCCATCAGGCGGAAATTGCGTTCGGCGCGGTAACGCCGCGCAAGGCGCTGCTCGAAAGCAGGCGTGCGGGTGGGTCGAACGCCAGCGGATTCGGCGGCGAGGGCAGCGGGACTATTCATAGGCTTCCCGGAAACGTTTGACGACGCGCAGCGCAATGAAATTGAGCGCGAGCGTGACCATGAACAGGACAAAGCCAAGCGCGAATGCGCTCAGGGTAGCGGGGTGATCGAAATCGCCTTCGCCGGTCAGCATCTTGACGATCTGCACGGTCACCGTGGTCATGCGGTCGAGCGGGTTGAGCGTGAGATTGGCGGCGGTTGAAGCGGCCATCACCACGATCATCGTCTCGCCAATCGCGCGGCTGACCGCGAGCATGATCCCGGCGACGATGCCAGGGAGCGCAGCCGGGAACAGCACCCGGCGGATCGTTTCGGATTTGGTGGCCCCCATCGCAAGGCTGCCATCGCGCATTGCCGATGGCACCGCCGCCATCGAATCATCCGCCATCGAGGAGACGAAGGGAATGATCATCACGCCCATCACGATCCCCGCGGCGAGCGCGCTTTCGGTCGAGGCGTTGGACATGCCGAGCGCGACGGCGGCATCGCGGATTGCAGGCGCGACAGTCAGGGCGGCGAAATAGCCATAGACCACAGTCGGTACCCCGGCGAGAATCTCCAGCATCGGTTTGACCCAGGCGCGCACCTTCGGATCGGCATATTGGGTAAGGTAGATCGCGCTCATCAAGCCGAGCGGAATCGCCACGACCATGGCAATGATCGCACCGATGAAGATCGTGCCCCAGAACAGCGGGATCGCGCCATAGCGAGTCGGATCAACCGCATCGACCGGGGTCATCGGATCCGGCCCCCAATAGGTGCCCAACACGAAGTCGACCGGCGAAACCATGCCAAAAAAGCGAATGGTTTCAAACACGAGGCTGGCAAAGATGCCAAAGGTCGTGAGGATCGCGACCAGCGAGGCCAGCAGCAGGATCGCCATCACGATGCGTTCCACCCGGGTGCGGGCACGGAAATCGGGTCGCAGCTTGAGGAAGGCATAGGCCCCGCCGCCAAAGCCGATCAGCACGGTTACGATCAGGCCGATCAGATTATACTGACGGATTGCCGCGCGGAACGGTTCGACCAGCGGTTCGGCACCATCGTTGAAGACACCCGGCGCAGCGCCGAGGGCGACAGCGCGCGCTTCGGCCAGCCACGCATCGCGTTCGAATCCGAACGTCGGCAAGGTCTGCGCCGCGGGCGAGGCCAGCACGCTCTGTACCACCAATTGCGGCGCGATCAGCAGCCACAGCATGATGAAGCCGAGCACCGGAAGGCCGACCCACAGCGCGACATACCACGCATGATAGATCGGGCGCGCGGCGGGGCGCGCCTTGGGATCGCTGCTCTGGAAGCTCCACGCCTTGGCCCGGCCTGCCAGCCATCCGGCGAGGGCGAGCCCGATGGCAATGAGGAGCAAGGTAATCGGCGACATGAACGTGAAAACCTGTGTGACGAAGCGAAACGGGGCTGAGCCGCGCGGGCGCTTAGCCGCACACCCCCTGCCGTTTCAACACCCCTTATCCGCGCCCGCGATGGTCGAGAAATAAGACATGGCTATGACGATGGCTCGCTTTGCCGCGAAGAGGCACCCCGCGGGCTGCGATCAGGGTCGGCAATCGGGAGGCGCATGATCACCTGCGTGCCTTCACCAAGCGTGCTGGTGATATCAAGCCGCCCGCGATGGCGCTCGATGATATGCTTGACGATAGCGAGGCCAAGCCCCGTCCCGCCCGACGCGCGGCTCCGCCCCGGATCGGTGCGATAAAATCGCCGGGTGAGGTGGGGGAGCTGATCGGGGGCAATGCCTTCGCCCTGATCGGCCACTGTCACACGCGCTTCGTTTTCCCGAGCGAGATCAAGCGTTACCTCGACCGGCGTGCCGGGGTGACCATACTTGAAGGCATTGTCGACGAGATTGCGCACCACCTGTTCAAGCTGGGCGACATCGCCGCGCACTTGCGGTTCGGTGGCGATGACAAGGCGCAGCCGATCGGCATTGACCGAACCCGCCGCATCATGCGCTGCCCGATCAACAAGTGGGGCCAGCGCAATCAGATCGCGCGGCAGATCGTGCTTTTCTGCTTCAACCCGCGACAGGCTCATCAGATCGCTGATCAGGCTTTGCAACCGCTTGGCCTCGCGTTCAATAATGCCGAGGAATTTTTGCGCAGTGGGCGAATCGAGATCTTCGCCGCCTTCCTGCAAGGTTTCGACATAGCCGAGAATCGCCGCCAGCGGGGTGCGCAGCTCGTGGCTGGCATTGGCGACAAAATCAGTGTGGGCGCGGCTGATATCCGCCTCGGCGGTCTGGTTGATCAGTTCAAGCACCGCGATGCGATCATCAATCGCCTGCCGGTTGATCTGCCAGATATCCTGCCGCCGGGCCAGCCCGCGCACGATCGCTGAGCCACTGCGTTCCTGCGCCAGCAGCGAGATCGCCTCGGGCTGGCGGAACGCCATGCGGGCGTCCTGCCCGATCATATGCGGACCCATCATCTGGCGCGCGGCGCGGTTGGCGATGGTGATCGTGTTGCGATCGGTGACCATCACCGGAGTTGAGGAATTCTCGATCAACTGGCTGATCGATTCGAGGCTGAGCTTTTGTTTGACCTTGGTCTTGGGCGGTTCGGGCGGGCGCCCGGCGGCAACCATCAATGTGCCGACCCACAGCACCAGCACCGCCAGCGCGATCGCCCAATCAAGCTGGAGCACCAGCAGGGCCAAGCAAGTGATGATGGCGAGGATAACCCCTGTCGCCGGAAAGTTCTGGCCCGTGCCCATGCCACGGCTCATACAGCCAAGCGCCCCGGCGGGGAAGCGCAAGCTGATGGGCAATGATGAGGGATTGTGGCGCAAACCGGGTGGGGCAAATTGCCACCACTGGAGAAGTGGTGACCCCTACGGGAATCGAACCCGTGTTTCAGCCGTGAAAGGGCCGCGTCCTAACCGCTAGACGAAGGGGCCACACTCGGTTGCGAGAGCGCGCCAATAGGGGGGTGCGCCGAGCCGGTCAACCCCCGACTTGCGGCAAAATTCACAAAATTGCGCGGCGCGCTCAATCGGCGAAGGCAGCGTCTTCAAGGTGCAGCTCGGCGGCGGGGCGGCTGCCCCAGTCATCGAGCTTCACCCGCCCGGCGAGGTGAAAGCGGCGGCCCTGATGGCGATGCAGCAAAGTCTGGCCGAGTTCGCTCGAGGCGGCGCGAAAGGCGACGGCCTTGAACGAACGGCCATCAAGGCCGCTGGCGATCAGCCGCAGGTGATCCTTGCCGACAATATCTGCTTTCACGATCCGCACCGGGCCGACGGCGACGCGCGGGGCGGGCCAGCCAACCCCGTAAGGCCCGGCAGCTTCGAGCGTGGTCACCAGCTCGGGGGTCAGTCCGCCGGGCGCGAGCGAGAGATCAAGCTGCACTGCCTGCGCCATGCGCGCGCGTTCGACATCGCGGGCAAGCCGATCATGCAGGAATTCGGTGAAGGCGGAGAGCTGGCCAGCATCAATTGTCAGGCCCGCGGCCATGGCATGCCCGCCGCCCGCTACCAGCAGCCCGGCTTCGCGCGCGGCTATGATCGCCGCGCCGAGATCAACCCCGCTAATCGAACGGCCCGAACCCTTGCCAATGCCTTCCGTCTCATCGAGCGCAATGACGATGGCGGGCAGTCCGGCCTTTTCCTTGATCCGCCCGGCGACAATCCCGATCACCCCGGGGTGCCAGCCATGCCCGGCCAGCACCGGCACTGCGCAATTGCCGAGCCGTTCGAGCTGGGCTTCGGCCTCGGCCTGGACTTCGGCCTCGATGGCGCGGCGTTCCTCGTTGAGCTGCGAAAGCTGCGCGGCGATTTCGCGCGCCTCTTCGGGATCGCGGGTGGTGAGCAGGCGCACCCCCAACGTCGATTCGCCGATCCGTCCGCCGGCATTGATGCGCGGACCGAGCGCAAAGCCGAGGTCACTGGCCTGCGGCGCGCGGGCGAGGCGGCTTGCATCCATCAGCGCCGCCATGCCGATCCGCTCGCGCTTGGCCAGCACCTTGAGCCCTTGTGCCACGAAAGCGCGGTTGAGCCCGTGGAGCGCGGCGACATCGGCCACCGTGCCCAGCGCCACCAGATCAAGCAGGCCGATCAGATCGGGTTCGGGCAGGGTGTCGTGGAAATAGCCCTTGCTTCGCAGGTTCCTGACCAGCGCAATCGCCAGCAGGAACGCCACCCCGACCGCCGCAAGATGCCCGTGGCTCGCCGCCAGATCGCTTTCATCAAGCCGGTTGGGATTGACGAGTGCGGCTGTCGGAGGCAGCTCGGCGGAGCATTTGTGATGATCGACCACGATCACATCGACACCCGCGGCGCGTGCCATCGTCAGCGCTTCGAACGCCATTGCCCCGCAATCAACCGTGACAATCAGTTGCGAGCCTTGCTCGGCGAGCCGCACCAGCGCCTCGCCGCTCGGGCCATAGCCTTCGAGCAGACGATCGGGGATGTAATAGCCCGCCTCATGGCCGAGCATCCGCAAGGTCTCGACGAGCAGGGCCGCGCTGGTTGCGCCATCGACATCATAATCGCCGTAGATGGTGATCTGCTCGCCCTTGGCGATCGCCTGCGCAATGCGCTCGGCGGCGCGGTCCATGTCGCGAAAAGCGGAAGGATCGGGCAGGAATGCGCGCAAGGTCGGGCGGGCATGGCGCGCCAGATCATCAGCGGCGACGCCGCGGGTCAGCAACAGCTGATCGAGAATCGCGTGTTCGAGCGCATGCGGATCAGTCTCGTCCAGCGCCATATTGCCGCCGCGCCAGCGCCACGCCTTGCCGGTGATCGACTGCGAGACGCCCAGGACATGGGCGAGAGGAGGGTGCGCGTGGGTGGCCATGGCGGCGACCCTAGCGCATGCAGGCCCGAGCGCACAGGGCGCAGCGATTGACAATCGACAGGCCGCGCGCGCAGCTTGGCCATCATGGCAAGCCCGCCGCATCTCCTGATTGTCTGGCACAGCCGCACCGGCGCGAGCGCGGCGATGGCGCGGGCCGCCTTGGCTGGCGCAGGAGAAGGCACACGGCTGCTGCGGGCGGACGAGGCAGGCGCTGATGATCTGCTGGCGGCGAGCGCCTATCTTTTTGTCTGTCCCGAAAACCTCGCCACGATGAGCGGGCTGATGAAAGAGTTCTTTGATCGCACTTATTATGATGTCCTCGGTCGGATCGAAGGGCGCGCCTATGCCAGCATCATCGCCGCGGGGTCTGATGGTGAGGGCGCGCAGCGCCAACTCGACAGGATTGTCACAGGCTGGCGGCTGCGCCGCGTGGCCGAGCCGATGATTGTCAACTTTGCCGCGCAGACCCCGGCCGCGATTGCCGCGCCCAAGCAGGTGTCTGAAGCGGTGCGCCAGAGCTGCCATGATCTCGGCGAATCGCTGGGCGAAGGGGTGCGGATGGGCCTGTTCTGAAAACGTCTCCGTTGCGGAGCAGCTTGACCCTTCAGGGACTCGACGGTCGCGCGCTTTCGCGCCAGAACCAGCCATGTATCCGTGCAGGGCCTGCGGGGGGGCAATGGAATCACAAGCCGGGGGGCAAGCCAATGCCCCTGCCGTTTATCTGCTGTTTGAAGCGGGCCAGCGTCCTTCCGCCGCCGCGATCCATGCCTTTGTCGAGGCTTGGGACACGGTCTTGATCAGCCACGATCCGGCGGAGCCTTCTTCACCTGATAACAGCCTCACTGATCCAGCTTTTCCCGATAAACAGAGAGAGGCCGCGGGCGCAGGATTGGCCGAGCGGTGGATCGAACTCTGGTATGAAGGGCTCACCTTCGATCTGTCAGGGCTGACACCCGGCCCTGCCTGCGCTCAGCCGCCGATTGCGCACGCCTTTGATTGGCGCGATGGCCTGCCTCTGGATCGCTTCGAAGCGATCCGGCTCGGCGCTTCGCCGCATCTGCGCGGTGGGGAGCGCGCGCAGCCAGTGCTGCGAGCGATGATCCGCCTCGCACGCGATATGACCCTGTCTTTCGGCAGCCTCGCCGCGCTGGTCTGGCCCCCCTCGGCAAGCCTGATCGGGCGGCGGTTCTTCGAATCGACGGCGAGCGCGTGGCTCGATGGCGGCCCCTTTCCGGCGCTCGGGCTGACTGCATTTGATGAGACGGCGGATGGCGGGTTGCGGACCGCCGGGCTTGCCTTGTGGACAGGGCAGGAACTCTCCATCGCGCCGGGCCTCGCGCACGACAAGGTGGCCGCCACGCGGCTTGGTGTGCGTCTGGTCAATCATCTGGTGATGCTGGGTGGGATTGCCCGGGATGAACGGGTGACCGCCCTGGATGGCACGCGGCTTGTCATGGTGCCGTCTGCGGGCGGAAGATTGGTGCGGGTGCAGCGCGAATAGATGCTCCATCAGGGTCGCGCCGCTTTCCGCCAGATTGTTCCCTTCCGCTCCATCAACCGCCGGGGCGCCCCCGGTTTCGATCCCGGTTTGCAGCGCCACCATCTCCTGCCGCGGCAGGTCATGCAGTGCGATTGCTTTGCCGCGATGTTCGCCATGATTGGCCCGCAGCGGTTGCGGTTCGATGATTTCCGCAGCAACGGCCTGTTGCTGCCCGCGACGGATGAGGCCTCGGTCCGCACCGGGATGCCGCTGCATCGCGGTCCGCACCCGCGTTACAACGAGGTGGTGATCGCGCGGGTCGGGCGGATCGAGCAGCAATGGGCGCGCGTTCGCCGCTATGATCCAGACAGCGCGCTGCGCACTGCCTTGTGGCAATTGGGGCTGTTGCAGGATGCGCTGCGCCGCGGCCTGTTGAGCGAGCGGCGCAGGCTGGTGCTCCATGCGCGCGATCCGCTGGGAACCGGGTTCGACTTTGCCGAACTCGATTCCATGGCGGAACAGCTATGGACGGTGGATTAGCAGCCTATTCCGCCGCTTCGGCAAGCGCACTCCATGCGGTGTAGCCCGAATTGGCGAGCAAGGCCGCCTTGGCGGCGTGATATTCGCGCTCCATCCGCGCGACCAAATCCTCGACCGTGCCGACTTCCTTGATCGCGCCAACGCCTTGGCCCGAACCCCAGATGTCCTTCCATGCCTTGGCCTTGGTGTTGCCGCCGCTGCCGAAATTCATTTTCGAGGGATCGCTTTCAGGCAGATTGTCAGGATCGAGCCCCGCCGCCTCGATCGAGGAGCGCAGGTAATTGCCGTGCACCCCGGTGAAGAGGTTGGTGTAGACGATCCCTTCAGACGAGCCTTCGACGATGCCTTGCTTGTAGGCTTCGGTGGCGTTGGCTTCCTTGGTGGCGATGAAGGCGCTGCCGGCATAGGCGAAATCAGCGCGCAAGGCCTGCGCGGCAAGGATCGAGGCGCCGTGCGCAATCGAGCCCGACAGCGCGACGAGCCCGTCAAACCACTCACGGATTTCCTGCATCAGCGCGAAGGGCGAGAGCGCACCAGCATGGCCGCCGGCCCCGGCGGCAACGGGGATCAGCCCGGTTGCGCCCTTTTCGATCGCCTTCATCGCAAAGCGATTGTTGATCACATCATGCATCGTGATCCCGCCCCAGTTTTTCACCGCTTGATAGACTTCCTCGCGCGCGCCGAGCGAGGTGATGACCATCGGCACCTGCCACTTCTCGCAGGTCGCCATATCAGCATCGATGCGATCATTGGTCTTGTGGACGATCTGGTTTACCGCAAAAGGCGCGGCCGGGCGATCGGGGTTCGCGCGGTTGTGCGCGGCCAGTTCTTCGGTGATCTGGTGAAGCCATTCATCGAGCTGCGATTGCGGCCGCGCGTTCAGGGCCGGGAAGCTGCCGATAATCCCCGCCTTGCACTGCGCAATCACCAGCTCCGGGCCGGAGACGATGAACAGCGGCGATCCGATCAGCGGGAGGCGCAGGCGATCGAACGGGGCGGGCAGGGGCATCGGTTTCTCCTCAAAACGTAAATGGCTTAACGGGCATCTCTAGCGCCCGTTCCCGCCGTGCCAAGCGTGATTTTGCGAGCGGACATCGCGCGCTTCGCCGTTCGTGGCGAGCGAAACCGAGAGGCCTTGTGCAAGTGTCTCGACTACGCTCGACACGAACGGGGTTTATGGCTGTCCTCGACTTAACCGAGCAAATCCTCAAGCCCGTAGAAGCGCGCGGCATTGCCCGCATAAAGCGCGGCTTTTTCGTCCGCGCTGGCCGAACGGGTGAGATGCTTGAACGTGTTCCACAGCACCGCGTAATCCGCGCCCCAGTAATCGACCGGGTAATTGCTTTCGAACATGGCGCGCTGCGGGCCGAAGGCCTCGATGCAGGTTTCGATGTAGGGCCGCCACAGCGCTGCGAGGTGTTCGGAGGTATGCCCGGCCGCCGGGCCTTCTTCGGGCAGCGCGCAGAAGGCCATCGCCAGCCCGCCCAGTTTCACCACCACGTTTTGGCAGGCGGCGAGTTCCTTGATATTGTGCCGCCACGTGTCGAAGCGTTCGTGCAGCTTGCCCTTGTAGGACGCGATCCCCAGCGGGGTGCCGCAGTGATCAAGGCAGATCGGCTGATCGGGAAAGGCGCGCGCCAGATCGATCACATCGGGTAGCTGCGGTTCCAGCAACCAGGCATCGAAGGTCATCCCGCGCTTGCCCAGTTCGGCAAAGCCTTCGCGGAACTTCGGATCACGATAGCGTCCCTCGGGCGAGTGGAAAGGCGGGCCAAGAACCGTGGCATCGGCATCCCATGCGGCAGCGTGGCGGATGCCCTTGAACCGGCGGGGTGCGGCGGCCTGCAAGGCATCCAGCACTTCGCCTGCCGCGCTGCCCAGCGTCAGATCGGCATGGCCGATGATACCGGCGCAATAGCGCGAGGGCCCATACAAGCCGCTGGCCGATTGCGCGGCGACGCCATTGACATATTCGACCTCGCCAACCGGTTTGAGCGCTTCACCATAGGCGCCGTTGTAGAACGCCCCGCATTCCATGAAGACCGTGCCGATGATGTTGTGGCCCGATGTCAGGTGTGCGTGGAGCTGATCGAAGGTGTAAAGTGTATTGTCAGCAACTGCCGCGATGAACGGATGATGCGGCTCGGGGAACATCCCCAGCATCGGGCGCAGATCCCACAGGTGGTGATGCGGATCGATGATCGGCAGATCGGGTTCGAGGATCGGCTCGTTGTGGCGATTGGCAGGGGTCACGTCTCTCTCCCGATGGGGTTTTGTCAGATCACAGTGCGGCGATAGAGATGCCAGGTGGCATGGCCGAGCACCGGCAGCACGATGGCAAGGCCGAGGAAAGCGGGCAGCATCGCGACAAACAGCAGCGCCGCGATCACCGCAGCCCACACCAGCATCATCGCCAGATTGCCGCGCATCACCTTGAAGCTGGCAATGATCGCGGTGAGGAAATCGACCTTGCGATCCACCAGCATGGGCAGGCTGATCACCGTCATCGCATAGAAGGCGAGGGCCATCAGGCCGCCGACCGCGCTCCCTATTGTCAGCATCGCCAACCCTGCGGGGGTAAGCAGCGCGGCGAGGCTTTCGCCGCCGACGCCGCTTTCGGCCATGAAGATCGCAAAGATCGCGTGGGCGACAATCATCCAGAACGAAAAGGCGACGAACACGATCACCCCCATCGAGAGGATCTGATCATCGCCATGCCCTTTGAGCGCGCCGAGCACGCCGCGCCAACTCAGCGCCTCGCCCGCCTCGCGGCGGCGGCTCGCTTCGTAAAGGCCCACAGCGACGAAAGGCGCGACCAGCGGGAAGCCCGCAATCGCCGGGATCAGCCACGCCCATTCGCCCCCGGTGAGCGCGACATAGCCAATGGCAAGCCCGGTCAGCACATAGACCCCGCCGAAGAACAGCCCGTATTGCGGCATCGCACAGAAATCGCGCCAGCCTGCCCCCAGCACGGCCACAAGATCGCGCAGCGCCAGATCATCGCGCACCCGCGCAAGCAGCGGGGGCGCGGTGGGCGGCGCCTCGATTGTGCTCATGCGCGACCTCCTCCCGTCGATAAGCAGGCCGGAGATTGCGCGCGATGCGGCCAATTGGCAAGTCAGCTTGCAGCGGTCCGGGCGACGGCGGCATTGGCCGCAGACAGCACCGCGCGAACGCTGGCGGTGGCGATATCTTCGTCAATGCCGCAGCCCCAGAGCGTGCGGCCATCAGGAGTTCGGCATTCGAGATAGGCCGCCGCGCGCGCATCCGTCCCGGCGCCCAAAGCGTGTTCGGTGTAATCGATCACCTCAAGCTCGACCCCGAAGGCTTCGCGCAAGGTGCCCATCACGCTGGAGATGAGGCCATTACCGCGGCCCGAAACGCTTTGCTCCGCGCCTTCGACCGCAATGGTCCCGGCAAAGATGCGCGTGCCATCGGCCGCGCGGCTTTCCTCGTAGCGGACCAGCTGGAAATGCTTGGGATGAATCTTGACGTGGTAGGCCTTGCGGAAGGCGTCCCAGATATCGGCAGCGTTGAGCTCGCGGCCCAACGCGTCGGCCATCGCCTGCACATGCTTCGAGAAGTCGGCCTGCATCTTCTTGGGCAGCTTGAGGCCTTGATCCTTCTCCAGCACCCAGGCGAACCCGCCCTTGCCGGACTGGGAGTTGACCCGGATCACCGCTTCATAATTGCGTCCGAGATCGGCCGGATCGATGGGCAGATAGGGCACGCGCCAGCTTTCGTCATTCTGCGTCTCGCGCGCTTCAAATCCCTTCTTGATCGCGTCCTGATGGCTGCCGGAGAAGGCGGTGTAAACCAGCTCGCCGCCATAGGGGTGGCGCTGGTGGACGGGGATCGCGTTGCAATATTCCACCGTCTCGATCACTCGATCAATGTCGGAGAAATCCAGTTTCGGATCAACGCCCTGTGTGTAGAGATTAAGAGCCATTGTCACAAGGCAGCAATTGCCGGTGCGCTCACCATTCCCGAACAGGCAGCCTTCGACCCGGTCCGCCCCGGCCATCAGCCCGAGTTCCGCTGCCGCAACGCCGGTGCCGCGATCATTATGGGTGTGGAGCGAAATCACCGCGCTCTCGCGGCCCGGCAGGTGACGGCAGAAATATTCGATCTGGTCGGCGTAGATATTGGGGGTCGCCGCCTCGACCGTGGCGGGAAGGTTGAGGATGATCGGGTGTTCGGGCGTGGGAGCAAGCACCTCCATCACCGCAGCGCAGACCTCGATTGAAAAATCGAGTTCGGCGGTGGAGAACGTCTCGGGCGAATACTGGAAATGCCAATTGGTGCCGGGATATTTCGCCGCCTCATCGCGCATCACCTTGGCGCCTGCCACGGCGATGGCCTTCACCTCATCCTTCGACATGCGGAACACGATGTCGCGCCATGCCGGGCTGACCGCGTTGTAGAGGTGAACGATCGCCGCGTGCGCGCCTTCGAGGCTGGCGAAGGAGGTGCGGATCAGATCCTCACGGCTTTGGGTGAGCACCTGCACCGTCACATCGTTGGGGATCGCGCCTGATTTGACGAGGCCGGAGATGAAATCGAACTCGGTCGCGCCCGCGCTGGGGAAGCCGATCTCGATTTCCTTGAGGCCGATCTCTACCAGCAGATCAAAAAAGCGGCGCTTCTTCACCGCGTCCATCGGATCGATGATCGATTGGTTGCCGTCGCGCAAATCGGTCGAAAGCCAGCGCGGGGCCTTTTCGATCAGTTTCGAGGGCCACTGGCGATCCGGCAGATTGATCTGGCCGAAGGCACGATATTTGCGGGCAGGGTCTTTGAGCATGGTCATGGGGAAAGGCTTTTCGCGGAAATCGGACTGTCAGGTGGCGGCGGGTCCCTTGGGCGATGCGCCGCGCCGGATCATCCGCGCACGCGCTGTCACGCCCAAGGGCGTGTAAGTCGAAGCAGCGTAAGTCCGTTCCGCGTCATGGCGGGTCTCATTGCCGATTATTGCGCGCGTGGCAAGCCGGGAATGATTTTGATTGCGCGGCCGCCTTACCCGCAGCGCGCATCGCGGATGATGTTCTGGGCATCCAGCATCAGCGACAGGCGCGGATTGGTTGGATCGGGGTTGATGAACCCGCCGCTGCCAAAGGCGACAAAGCGCAGGTTATCGCTGCGCCCCAGCGTCTTGACGATTTCGAGCCGGGTCGGCTCGTCCGCCAGCTTGCCGATGAATGGTCCCATGCGGTTCGCGCCGCAGTTCGCGGCGGCAGGATCGGTTGCAGTGCCGGGCATGAAGGGACCGGGCGCCGCGCCGGGCAAGGGCTGCGCAATGCGCGGCGCCGCGGTCGCCGACGGTGCTGGGGTGGGCGTTGGCGCGTTCGCATTGATCCGTGCGGCAAAGGCATCGGCCTCATCCGCCGGATCGACGGGCGCAGGCTCGCTGCTGCACGCGGCGAGCGCCAGCGTGGCGACAAAAGTGAGCGGGAGATGCGCGATTCGATGCATGATTGGCCCCTTGAACTGTCGCTGTTTTCCCAACGCGCCAAATCTTGCAGGCTTATGACATTCCTGGTCGCCCTATCGCTTCGCTACTTGAGGGCGGTGCTTGCTGCCCTATCGCTTGGCTGCTTAAGGGCGGGGCTTGCTGCCCTATGGCTTGGCTGCTTAAGGGCGAGGCTTGCTGCCCTATGGCTTGGCTGCTTAAGGGCGAGGCTTGCTGCCCATCGCTTGGCTGCTTAAGGGCAGGGCAAAGCCTACCTGTAGCGCAGCCGATCACGCGTCAACTGATCCACCCGCGTCACACCCATCAGCCGCATTCCGCGTTCGATCTCGTCCTTGAGGATGCCGAGCGCGCGCTCGACCCCCTCCTGCCCGGCTGCGGCCAGCGCGTAGAGATAGAGCCGTCCGCCCGCGGCGGCAGTCGCACCGCTGCACAGGGCTTTGAGCACATGGGTGCCGCGCCGGATGCCGCCATCGCAGATGATCTCGATCTGCCCGCCGACGGCATCGACAATCTCCGGGAGCTGATCAAACGGCGCGCGGCTGCCGTCAAGCTGCCTGCCGCCGTGGTTCGAGATCATGATCGCATCCGCCCCGATTGCGACCGCCCGGCGCGCGTCGGCGACGCTCATCACGCCTTTGAGCACGAAGGTGCCGCCCCAATCCTCGCGGATGCGTGCGGCGGTGTCCCAATCCATCGCGGTGTCGAGCATGGTGTTGAAATATTCAGCGATGCTCACCGCCTTGCCGCTGCCCTCGCTGACATGGGTATCGAGATTGGGGAGGCGGAATTTTTCGCGCAGCACATAATCCAGCGTCCAGCGCGGCCGGGTGGCGTAGCTCCAGATGCTCGCCGGGGTGAAGCGCGGCGGGGTGGTGAAGCCCGAACGCAGGCACCGCT
>Ga0308000_10000040_pt1 | contig 45116 bp, 43 predicted proteins | sample Neamet3_FD_203877 | JGI IMG/M metagenome (GOLD analysis project Ga0308000, IMG submission 203877) | Marine microbial communities from water near the shore, Antarctic Ocean - #3 | ecosystem: Environmental > Aquatic > Marine > Unclassified | place: Southern Ocean | collected 2014-06-04 | reverse complement strand
AAGCGGGTTTCCTGCACGGTCAGACGATCCAGCAGGGTCGACCACTCCACCGCGCCACGCGGCCCGTCGGTGACCTGACGGTAGTAGCTGGCGTAATCCGTGACGCCCAGTTCGCGCATGCGCGCACTCAGATTGGTCTGCAGAAAGGCGCGCCGCTGCTCGCTGATCACCACACCGGTACGCGCCTCGAGCAGCGTCTGCCAGTCGTGAAAATCGGCTTGCGACATATCGGCCACCGGGCGCAATGCCCAAACGCCCGCTGACTGCATACCTTCGCCCTGAGTCATGGCTGTGTAGCGAAGGCTGCCGCCAGCCTCCGCACTCCTTTATCAGGCGTCTGGCAGGGTGAAGCCGGACACCGACTTGCGCATCTCACTGGCCATCTTGGCCAGGTTACCAATGCTCTTGGCGGTGGCGGTGGTACCCGAGGACGTCTGCGAGGTGATCTCCTGGATCACGTTCATGGTGTTGGAAATGTGGCCGGCCGAAGAGGCCTGCTGACGGGCGGCGTTGGAAATGTTCTGGATGAGGGCGGCGAGGGTTTTCGATACCTTCTCGATCTCTTCCAGTGCAACACCGGCGTCCTGCGCCAGGCGAGCACCGCGAACCACTTCGGAAGTCGTCTGCTCCATGGAGATAACGGCTTCGTTGGTGTCGGTCTGAATGGTTTTTACCAGCGCCTCGATCTGCTTGGTCGCCGCCGAGGAACGTTCTGCGAGGCGTTGTACCTCGTCCGCTACCACGGCGAAGCCGCGGCCCGCATCACCGGCCATGGAGGCCTGGATCGCGGCGTTCAGTGCGAGGATGTTGGTCTGGTCGGCAATGTCGTTAATCAGGCTAACGATGTCACCGATCTCCTGGGACGATTCACCGAGGCGTTTGATCCGCTTCGAGGTGTCCTGGATCTGCTCACGGATGTTATCCATGCCGGTGATGGTGTTGTGTACGACTTCGTTGCCCTTGTTGGCGATGGCTACGGAGCGTTCCGCTACCGCGGAGGATTCCGAGGCGTTCGCCGATACCTGGTCAATCGACACGGCCATCTCGTTGATCGCTGCGGAGGCACCGGCGATTTCCTGCGCCTGGTGCTCGGAAGCCTCGGCTAGGTGCATCGCCGTGGCCTGGGTTTCCTGGGCAGCACCGGCTACCTGAACGGCGGTCAGGTTGATGGTGGCTACCAGCTCGCGCAGCTGGTCGATGGAGTAGTTGATGGAGTCGGCGATGGCACCGGTGAAGTCTTCGGTTACCGTCGCGGCCACGGTCAGGTCACCGTCGGCGAGGTCGGCGATTTCGTCGAGCAGACGCAGAATCGCCGCCTGGTTACGTTCGTTCTTCTCGGCGGTCTCGGCCAGACGACGGTTGGTCTCGCGCACCATCACCAGACCGATGAGGATGATCGAACCCAGCGCCAGGGCACCCAGCACGTAGCCGAACAGGGTATTGATGGCACGGCCCGAGGCCAGGTCTTCGAAACCGGCGGCCAGTTCGGACGCCTTGTCCAGCAGGGTCTGCGAAACGGTGAAGATGGAGCTGGCCGATTCACGCACCTGGAACAGTTCCGGCGAGGTCTCGAGAATCTCGTCCACCGAACCGGATACGAATTCGAACAGCTCGGAAATCTCGGCCAGACGCTCGAGGGCCTCCTCGTCGGTCACCTGGCTGATTTCCATCGCCGCGTTGCCTTCGAGCATGGCGGCCAGTACGCGACCGAACAGGCTGGCATCACGACCGAACATGTCGGCGGCCTGTACCGAGTCTTCGTCACCGGCCAGTACCTTGTTCACCGAGCCGAGAATACGCTCGGCCAGCAGCGACTGACGCTGGGCCACAGAGACCTGGGCAGCCGGTGCACCGCTTTCCAGCAGGATGTCGACCACTTCCTCGTACTCGACCTGCAATTGCGGAATGGTTTCCGCCAGGGTGGCGGCTACCTGGTGCAGCGACAGTACGGTCTGCTCACTGGCAATAATGGCGTCGGTGTTCTGCCGCAGGCTGTCCCAGTCCTGCTGCACCGCAGCCATCTGCGCTTGCACCGAAGAAGGTGCCGGAGGCAGGCCGGTATTGGCATCACCATCGGTCAGGTAACTCCAGCGCCGCTGGAAGTCGTTACGCGCAGCACGCAGCAGGCCGAATGCCTCTGCCTTGCCCGCCGCAGCCTCAGTGGCGTTGTTGGCGATCCGCTGGGACAGTACGCGCAGCTCACCGGAGTGGCTGATGTACTCGGTATCGTAGTTGGACTGGGTGTTGATGTAGGCGAAGTTCGCGAACAACAGCACGATGGAAACGATAAGCACGACGAACAGCGCTGCGATCAGCGTACTGCTCCGTGCCCCCGCCAACAAATTGCCTGTATTTAGTTTTTTCATTATCTGGCCCCCGCCTGGACCGACCGCACTACGGTTCCCATGTAACGCCAAAGAGCCGGCAACACCGGCCCAACCGAAAATCTACTGATAGGACACATCGAGAAAACCCGGATTAGTGGTCAGCGCATGAGGGCTGAACACCAACCAGGGTTGTTCTCGTTGAAAGACTCCGTGGATAAACGGCGCAATGCTCGCCTCGAGAGGCGGCAGTTGTTCTGAAAATGCATCCACGGGAAAATGTTGCATGCCGAAAACCTCGTCGACGGTAAGGCCAGCGAAGATCTCCTGGTGGTCCACCACCAGCACTCGCCGCAGCTTGCGCAGCGGCGACAGTTCATTACCGAAGAACCCGCACAGGTCCATGATCGGCAGCAGGCGGCCACGCACGTTGGCCACCCCTTTGACCCAGCCCTTCACACCCGGCAGCAGGGTGTAGCGCGGCTCGTGCAGCACCTCTCCCACTTCCCCCATCGGCGCGACGAAGAATCGCTCGCCCATGCGAAAGCCGATGCCGCTCCAGCTCTGCACCGCCGCCTGTTGCGACGGCAGGCCAGCCGCCAAGACCCGGCAACGCTGGTCAATCTCAAGGAGAATCTGGAAAGGAGTCTGCGCGGACATGCCAGCCTTGGCCTTCTTTTTATTTAGTACACGGACAGCACGGCATCAGCCGGCCAGTACCGCATTGAGGGTCTTCAGCAAGGTATCTTCGTCGATCGGCTTGGTCAGGTAGTCCTTGGCGCCTTGGCGCTTGCCCCAGACCTTGTCGGTTTCCTGATCCTTGGTGGTGACGATGATCACCGGGATGTGGCTGGTCTCGGCGTCCTTGGTCAACTGACGGGTCGCCTGAAAGCCGTTGAGGCCGGGCATGACGATGTCCATCAGCACCGCGTCGGGCTTTTCCTGGCGAGCCAGAGCCACGCCGTCAGCGCCGTTTTCCGCCTTGAGTACCTGATGCCCATGTTTTTCCAGCATGGCGGTCAGCTTGTACATCTCGGTCGGGGAGTCATCAACAATCAGAATTCGAGCCATGGTGTTTCCCAATACAGAAGTGGCGTACGGCGGTCAGGCCGGAACGTCAGGAGGCTTGTTCCACCGGGGTGAAGTCGGGCACGTGAGCCTTGATGGCACCGAGCAGCTCTTCCTTGCTGAAAGGCTTGGTCAGGTACTGATCGGAGCCGACGATACGCCCCTTGGCCTTGTCGAACAGACCGTCCTTGGAGGACAGCATGATCACTGGCGTGGACTTGAAAGCACTGTTGTTCTTGATCAGGGCACAGGTCTGATACCCATCGAGACGCGGCATCATGATGTCGACAAAGATGATGCTGGGATGCGTGTCGGCAATCTTGGCCAGGGCATCGAAGCCATCGACCGCAGTGATGACATCACAACCCACTTTTTTCAGCAGAGTTTCAGCGGTGCGACGAATCGTTTTCGAATCGTCGATCACCATCACTTTCAAACCCTCGGTATGCTGTTCCATGTTCGCCCTACCATCGCCTCGGTGAGTCGTTATATTTGCGTTATCAGTATGCCTGAGGCCCAGTCTTCGATGGGGCTTGACCCAATCGTCGGGCCTTTTTAGCACACTCTCCAGATGCAATCTATAAGCCTGCCAGGGCAGCTCCACCCTTGACCGCGCGGCCCGGCCGGCGCCACCCTGACAGCCATTGTTCGGCGCGGCCAGCCCGGCCTTCGCCCTTATCTCACGGAGTTTATCCCCCATGAGCCTTCGCCTCGGGATCGTCATGGATCCTATTGCCAGCATCTCCTTCAAGAAGGACAGCTCGCTGGCCATGTTGCTGGCCGCTCAAGCACGCGGCTGGTCGCTGTTCTACATGGAGCAGCAGGATCTCTATCAGGTTCGCGGCCAGGCCCGTGCCCGCCTGCGTTCTCTGGAAGTGTTCAATGATCCGCAGCGCTGGTTCACCCTTGGTACGGAACAGGACACGCCGCTCGCCGAACTGGACGTGATCCTGATGCGCAAGGACCCGCCCTTCGATAACGAATTCGTCTACTCCACCTACCTGCTTGAGCAGGCCGAGAACGACGGCGTACTGGTGGTCAATCGGCCGCAGAGTCTGCGCGACTGCAATGAAAAGTTCTTCGCCACCCAGTTTCCCCAATACACACCAGCGACTCTGGTAAGCCGGCGTCCCGACATTGTGCGCCAGTTTGCCGATGAGCACCGTGACATCATTCTCAAACCCCTTGATGGTATGGGTGGATCGCAGATATTTCGCCACCGCGAAGGCGATCCGAATCTCTCGGTGATTCTGGAAACCCTGACCCTGCACGGCCACCAGCAGATCATGGTGCAGGCCTACCTGCCGGCTATCAAGGACGGCGACAAACGCATCCTGATGATAGACGGGGAACCGGTACCCTATTGCCTGGCACGCATTCCGGCCGCAGGGGAGACCCGCGGCAACCTGGCCGCCGGCGGCCGCGGCGAGGCGCGCCCGCTGACCGAGCGCGATCGCGAAATTGCCGCAGCAGTCGGGCCTACCCTACGCGAAAAGGGTCTGATCTTCGTCGGACTCGATGTGATTGGTGATCATCTGACAGAAATCAATGTCACCAGCCCGACCTGTATCCGCGAGATAGATGCCGCATTCGACACCCGTATCGGCGAACAACTGATGGACTGCATTGCGCGCAAACGCGGGTTAAAAGCTTGACGCAGGTGGCAGCCTGGCGCCCGCAACTTGCAGGCGCCTACTGCTACCCGGCAGACTGCGCGATATTCGAAAGCAGACCCGATACGCGATGAACGCAGCAGCCTCCCCACCGACCGCTTCCTCCGCCAACGCCCGACCGGCGGACCGCCTGGGATTCACCCTGTTTCTCGCGGCAGCACTGCACGCGGCACTGATCCTCGGCGTCGGCTTCACCCTGGAGTCGCCGCCGGAAATCAGCAAGACGCTGGAAATCACCCTGTCCACCTTCAAGAGCGAAGAGAAGCCCAAGGAAGCGGATTTCCTGGCGCAGGACAACCAGCAGGGCAGCGGCACGCTGGAACACACTGCAGCACCCAAGACCACCGAACAGGCGCCCTTTCAGGACAGCGAGGTGCGCAAGGTCACCCCGCCCGCCACCCCGCAGCAGCCTGCCACCAGACAGGAAGCACCCAAGGCTGCAGTCGCCACACGCGCACCGCAGCAGCAGAAAACCCCGGTCAAACGCGAAGAAGCCAAACCGGTTCCTGAGACCCGGCCTGCGCCAGTGTTCGACTCCGCTCAGCTGTCAGCCGAGATCGCCAGTCTGGAAGCCGAGCTGGCCCAGGAAGTTCAACAGTACGCCAAACGCCCGAAGATCCACCGCCTCAACGCCGCCTCGACCATGCGCGACAAGGGTGCCTGGTACAAGGACGAATGGCGTAAGAAAGTCGAACGCATCGGCAACCTCAATTACCCCGACGACGCTCGTCGCCAACGTATATATGGCAGCCTGCGCCTGTTGGTATCGATCAACCGTGATGGCTCGCTGTACGAGGTACAGGTGCTGGAATCTTCCGGCCAGGCCGTGCTCGACCAGGCCGCACAACGCATCGTGCGCCTGGCCGCGCCCTATGCGCCCTTCACCGGCGACCTGGCCGATATCGACCGCCTGGAAATCATCCGCACCTGGCGCTTCGAGCGCGGTGATCGACTGTCGAGTAATTAGCCAACCCTGATCATCGGTGCGCACGGCGCCCCCTGCGAAGTGGCGCCAGCAGCCTGGATGAGATCCGGCAAAGCGCTGCTCACGCTTGTAGCTTGCCGCCTGTCGTTCCAAACTAGGCGTCATGAAGAAATCAGCCCCCACTTCGCTCAAGCACCACTTCCTGATTGCCATGCCGCACATGGCCGATCCGCACTTCGCGCAGACCGTCACCTACCTGGTCGAACACAACGAGCAAGGTGCGATGGGCCTGGTGATCAACAAGCCCAATGGCCTGAATCTGGCTGATGTGCTCGAACAACTACGCCCTGACGAAGAGCCGGCGGCGTTGTGCCACAGCCTGCCGATCTTCGCCGGTGGCCCGGTACAGACCGACCGCGGCTTCGTCCTGCATCCCGCTGGTCCGCAGTTCCAGGCGACCCTGGAGCTGGGCGAGCTGGGCCTCTCTACCTCGCAGGACGTATTGTTCGCCATCGCCGACGGCAGCGGCCCGGATCGCTACCTGATCACCCTTGGCTACGCCGGCTGGGATGCCGGGCAACTGGAAGCCGAACTGGCCGACAACGCCTGGCTGACCTGCCCCGCCGACAGCAACATTCTTTTCGACCTGCCGTTCGACCAGCGTCTTAATGCCGCCGCCGCACGCCTGGGGGTCAACCTCAGCCTGCTGACCTCGCAGGTCGGGCACGCCTGATGAGCGACAAGCCACTGCGCCTGCTGCTGGGTTTCGACTATGGCACCAAGCAGATCGGCGTCGCCGTCGGCCAGGTGATCACCGGCCAGGCCCGGGAGCTGTGCGTGCTCAAGGCGCAGAACGGCGTACCGGACTGGAACCGCGTCGAAGCGCTGATCAAGGAGTGGCAGCCGGATGCCGTGGTAGTTGGCCTGCCGCTGCACATGGACGGCACGCCCAGCGAAATGAGCGCCCGCGCCGAGAAATTCGCCCGCCGCCTCAACGGCCGCTTCAACCTGCCGGCCTACACCCACGACGAACGCCTAACCACCTTCGAGGCCAAAGGCCAACGCCTGCGCGAAGGCCAGAGTGGCGGCTATCGCGAGCGCCCGGTCGATGCCATTGCCGCCGCCCTGCTGCTGCAAGGCTGGCTCGAGGAAAACTGCACGGGCTGAGCGACTCGGTCCGCATCAAGGAGTTTCGCCATGCTACCCAACCCCAACGACCTGCTGCCGGCCATGGCCAGCGCCCTGACCCAGCATCTGAACCAACGCCAGATCAGCGAGCCGCGCTTCATCGGCATCCGCACCGGCGGCGTCTGGGTTGCCCAAGCCCTGCTGCAAGCCCTGGGGCGCGATGACGCACTGGGCGTTCTCGATGTGTCCTTCTACCGCGATGATTTCACCCAGAACGGCCTGCACCCGCAGGTGCAACCGTCCGAACTGCCGTTCGAGATCGAAGGCCAGCATCTGGTGCTGATAGATGACGTATTGATGAGCGGCCGCACCATCCGCGCCGCGCTGAACGAACTGTTCGACTATGGCCGCCCAGCCAGCGTAACCCTGGTCAGCCTGCTCGACCTCAACGCCCGCGAGTTGCCGATCCGCCCCGACGTGGTCGGCGCCACCCTGTCGCTGGCCACCAACGAGCGGGTAAAATTGTCCGGCCCCACGCCGCTGACCCTCGAACTCCAGACGCTCGCCAACTGAGACTCCCTGCGATGACGCCACTCGCCGCCAAGCGCCCGCTGCAGCTGAACGATCAAGGTCAGCTGCGCCACTTCCTCTCACTCGACGGCCTGCCCCGCGAGCTGTTGACCGAAATCCTCGACACCGCCGACTCCTTCCTCGAAGTCGGCGCACGCGCGGTGAAGAAGGTCCCGCTGCTGCGCGGCAAGACCGTGTGCAACGTGTTCTTCGAGAACTCCACGCGCACCCGCACCACCTTCGAGCTGGCCGCCCAGCGCCTGTCGGCCGACGTCATCAGCCTCAACGTCTCCACCAGTTCCACCAGCAAGGGCGAGACGCTGTTCGACACCCTGCGCAACCTCGAGGCCATGGCCGCCGACATCTTCGTCGTGCGCCATGCCGACTCCGGCGCCGCGCACTTCATCGCCGAGCACGTGTGCCCGAACCTGGCGATCATCAACGGCGGCGACGGCCGTCACGCGCACCCGACCCAGGGCATGCTCGACATGCTCACCATCCGTCGCCACAAGGGCGACTTCGAGAATCTGTCGGTGGCCATCGTCGGCGACATCCTGCACTCGCGGGTGGCACGCTCGAACATGCTGGCGCTGAAAACCCTGGGCTGCCCGGATATCCGCGTGATCGCGCCGAAGACCCTGCTGCCCATCGGCCTGGAACAAAGCTACGGCGTGCGCGTGTTCAGCGACGCCAATGAAGGCCTCAAGGACGTCGACGTGGTGATCATGCTGCGCCTACAACGCGAGCGCATGCAGGGCGGCCTGCTGCCCAGCGAGGGCGAGTTCTACCGCCTGTTCGGCCTCACCGAACAGCGCCTCAAGCTGGCCAAGCCCGATGCCCTGGTGATGCACCCAGGGCCGATCAACCGTGGCGTGGAGATCGAGTCGGCAGTGGCCGACGGCCCGCAGTCGGTGATCCTCAACCAGGTCACCTACGGCATCGCCATCCGCATGGCCGTGCTGTCCATGGCCATGAGCGGGCAGAACGCCCAACGTCAACTCAACGCCGAGGAGGCCAACTGATGCGTACCGCAATCCTCGGCGCCCGCGTGATCGACCCAGCCAGCGGACTGGATCAGGTCACTGACCTCTATATAGATGGTGGCAAGCTGGTGGCCAGTGGTCATGCACCCTCTGGCTTTGTCGCCGACCAGACCCTCGACGCCCAGGGCCTGATCGCGGCGCCCGGCCTGGTCGACCTGTCGGTGGCACTGCGCGAACCCGGCTATAGCCGCAAGGGCAGCATCGCCACGGAAACCCTGGCCGCAGCGGCCGGTGGTGTCACCAGTCTGTGCTGCCCACCGTTCACCAAGCCGGTGCTGGATACCTCGGCGGTGGCCGAGCTGATCCTCGACCGCGCCCGTGAAGCCGGGCACACCAAGGTCTTCCCCATTGGCGCACTGAGCAAGGGCCTGGCCGGCGAGCAGCTCGCAGAACTCGTTGCGCTGCGCGATGCCGGCTGCGTGGCCTTCGGCAATGGCCTGGACAACTTCCGCAGCAGCCGTACCCTGCGTCGCGCGCTGGAATATGCGGCCACCTTCGACCTGCAGGTGATCTTCCATTCGCAGGATGCCGACCTGGCCGAAGGCGGCCTGGCGCATGAGGGCCCGACCGCCAGCTTCCTCGGCCTGGCCGGCATCCCGGAAACCGCCGAAACCGTGGCCCTGGCCCGCGACCTGCTGCTGGTGGAACAGAGCGGCGTGCGCGCGCACTTCAGCCAGATCACCAGCGCCCGCGGCGCCGAACTGATCGCCAACGCTCAGGCGCGCGGCCTGCCGGTGACCGCCGATGTGGCGCTGTACCAACTGATCCTCACCGACGAGGCGCTGATCGACTTCTCCAGCCTCTACCATGTGCAGCCGCCGCTGCGCTCGCGTGCCGACCGCGATGGTCTGCGCGAAGCGGTGAAGGCCGGGGTGATCTCGGCTATCGCCAGCCACCACCAGCCGCACGAGCGCGATGCCAAGCTGGCGCCCTTCGCCGCCACCGAGCCGGGCATCAGCAGCGTGCAGCTGCTGCTGCCGCTGGCCCTTAGTCTGGTGCAGGACGGCCTGCTGGATCTGCCGACGCTGCTGGCGCGTCTGTCCAGCGGCCCGGCAGCCGCACTGCGCCTGCCGGCCGGCTCGCTGCGCGTCGGCAGCGCTGCCGATATCGTGCTGTTCGATGCAGAGGCTTCGACCGTCGCCGGTGAGCAGTGGTACTCCAAGGGCAGCAACTGCCCCTTCCTCGGCCATTGTCTGCCCGGTGCGGTGCGCTACACGTTGGTCGACGGGCATATCAGCTACCAGGGCTGAGCCACCACGGGCCCGCTACCTAGCGGGCTCGCTTTTCGTAGGGCGTACTCGGCGCTCTACCTTCTGCATCCATGCAGTCGTCGCGAAGCAGTACGCCGCTTTGTGGTGCCGAGTCTGGCGTGAGTCGGCGGACTGTTCGCTTCGCTCCTGAGTCCGCCCTACTCTCCCCTCCCATCCATGACACGCCTTGCACTCGCCACGACATTGGACGAATGAGTGACTCGGCGGTCATGATCCACGTCAGGTTAGGCAGCCGAAATTTTCCAAATGCCACCGCCTTATGACCCTGCTCGCGCCTGAAGGCGCCGGCCTGGCGTCGCGCTGGCCTTGTTCAGGAGCTTTTGATTTATGTCGCGCTTACCTGTGATCGTGGGTTTTGGGGGTTACAACGCAGCCGGGCGCAGCTCCTTCCACCATGGCTTCCGTCGCACCGTGCAGGAGTCGCTGGAACCCCAGGCGCGCCAGGAAACCCTGGCCGGGCTGGCGCAGATGATGAAGCTGGTGCGCGTGGTCGACGGCCAGTACCGCGATCAGGACGGTCAAGCACTCAGTCTGGCGGAGATCGAAAGCCGCTACGCCAAGGAGATTCTGGCCGGCACCCTCGTGCGCCGCCTAGAAAAGCAGCACCTGGACCCGGACGCGGCCCACTGGCAGAAGAGCATCAGCGTCGCCCCCGCCAATGGCGCCAGCCTGAGTTTCATCACCCAGCGCAAGCAATTGCCCGAGCCACTGCCGGCCAACTGGTCGGTCGAAGAGCTCGAAGGCAACGAGGTACGCGTCACCCTGCATGACAGTTGCGAATTCAAGGTCGACAGCTATCGCCCGCTGGCAGTGAAATCCGCCGGCCAGTTGCCCACCGGCTTCGAGCCGAGCGAGCTGTACAATTCGCGCTTCCACCCGCGCGGCCTGGCCATGACCGTGGTCGGCGTCACCGACGCCCTGCGTTCGGTCGGCATCGACTGGCAGCGCATCGTTCAACATGTCGCACCAGACGAAATCGCCGTGTTCGCCAGCTGCATCATGAGCCAGCTCGACGAGAACGGCTTCGGCGGCATGATGCAGTCGCGCCTCAAGGGTGGCCGCGTTACTGCCAAGCAACTGGCCCTGGGCCTGAACACCATGCCGGCGGACTTCATCAACGCCTACGTGCTCGGCAGCGTCGGCACCACCGGCAGCATCACCGGCGCCTGCGCCACCTTCCTCTACAACCTGCAGAAGGGCATCGAGCAGATCGCCTCGGGCAAGGCCCGTGTGGTCATCGTCGGCAGCAGCGAGGCGCCGATCAACCAGGAGTGCATCGAGGGTTACGGTGCCATGGGCGCGCTGGCCACCGAAGAAGGCCTGCGCCAGATCGAGGGCAAGAGCGACGTGGATTTCCGCCGCGCCAGCCGCCCGTTCGGCGACAACTGCGGCTTCACCCTGGCCGAAGCCTGCCAGTTCGTGGTGCTGATGGACGACGAGCTGGCCCTGGAGCTGGGTGCAGACATCCACGGCGCCGTGCCGGATGTGTTCATCAACGCCGATGGCTTCAAGAAATCCATCTCCGCCCCCGGCCCGGGTAACTACCTGACCGTGGCCAAGGCCGTAGCCAGCGCCGTGCAACTGCTCGGCCTGGACGCCGTGCGTAGCCGCAGTTTCGTCCATGCCCACGGCTCCAGCACCCCGGCCAACCGCGTCACCGAGTCGGAGATTCTCGACCGCGTCGCGGCTGCCTTCGGTATCGAGCAATGGCCGATCACGGCAGTGAAGGCCTTCGTCGGCCACTCCCTGGCCACTGCCAGCGGCGACCAGGTGATCGCTGCTCTAGGCGCGTTCAAGTACGGCATCGTGCCGGGCCTGAAGACCATCGACGCCGTCGCCGGCGACGTGCACCAGGATCACCTGAGCCTGTCCACCGAAGACCGTAAGGTGGGTGAGCAGGCGCTGGACGTGGCCTTCATCAACTCCAAGGGTTTCGGCGGCAACAACGCCAGCGCCCTGGTGCTGGCCCCGCACGTGACCGAGCGCATGCTGCGCAAACGCCACGGCCAGGCTGCCTTCGACGCCTACCTGGCGCGCCGCGAGAGCACCCGTGCCGCCGCTGCCGCGTACGACCAGCTCGCCCTGCAGGGCAAGCTGGACATCATCTACAACTTCGGCAACGACATGATCGACGACCAGGCGATCTCCATCACCACCGAAGAAGTGAAGGTGCCGGGCTTCGACCAGCCATTGGTGTTCAAGAAGGACGCGCGCTACAGCGATATGCTCGATTGAGCCTGTCGCGTTCCCGTAGGGCGGGTGCAACCCGCCAATAACGGCGGGTTTCACCCGCCCTACGATTAAAGCGCCCGCGCCAGCTCGATCAACTCGCCACGCCACTCGGCGGCAGCCGGCAAGGCCAGGAACGAGGGATTGAGGAAGGATTCACGCGCCTCGTAGGTCAGCGGCGCGCCGGCCAGGTCCAGCACCTCGCCACCCGCCCCCTCCAGCACGCCCTGCGCCGCAGCGGTGTCCCATTGTGACGTAGGCGCCAGGCGCGGGTAGCAGTCGGCATTGCCTTCGGCCAGCAGGCAGAACTTCAGCGAGCTGCCGATATTGGCCAGCGCCGGCTCACCAAAACGGGCGGCCAAACCGGCGAGCAGGGTTTCTTGGGCTGCACTGGAGTGACGCTTGCTGGCCACCAGGGTGAAGCCCTGAGCGGGCGCCAGACGCACGCGAATCGGTTGTTCACCACCCGACATATCGCTGCGCCAAGCACCCAAACCGGCGCCGCCGTAATAGTAGCGCCCGCTGGCGGGAATGCCGACCACGCCGAAGACCACGCGGCCGCGCTCGATCAGCGCGACATTGACGGTAAATTCTTCCGACCCGGCGATAAATTCCTTGGTGCCATCGAGCGGATCGACCAGCCACCAGCGCGTCCAGGCGGCGCGCTCGGCCAGCGGGATATCGGCGGCCTCCTCCGACAGCACCGGCACCTCCGGCACCAGCGACTGCAGGCCATCGAGCAGGATATGGTGCGCAGCCAGGTCGGCAGCGGTCACCGGCGAGGCATCGGCCTTCTCCGTCACTGCCACACCGCTGCGCCAATACGGCAGCGTCGCCGCGCCCGCCGCACGAACCAGTTCGATCACCTGGGGAATAAAGGGATGACTCACGGGCAGAACTCCCCGCGCTGGGTCAGCAGATCGCGCACCAGGTACAACGCAGCCAGCGCACGGCCTTCGCTGAACTGTTCGTGCTGGGCCAGGCTGGATAGCTCGCGCAGGCTGATGCGGTCGACCCGCATCGGCTCGGGCTCATCACCGGGCAGGCGCTCCTCGTAGAGGTTGCGCGCCAGCACCACCTGAATCTTCTGGCTCATGTAACCGGGCGACAGGCTCAGTTCGGTGATGTACTCCAGCTCGTGCGCGCCGAAACCGGCCTCTTCCTTGAGTTCGCGGTTGGCGGCGACCAGCACATCCTCACCCGGCTCGATCAGGCCCTTGGGCAGCGACAGCTGGTAGTCGTCGGTGCCGCCGCAGTATTCCTCGATCAACACCGCGTGCTCGGCATCGAGCATCGCCACCACCATCACCGCGCCGTAGCCGACGCCCTTGCCCACCAGACGCTCGTAGGTCCGCTCGACGCCATTGGAAAAACGCAGCTGCAGCTCCTCGACGCGGAACAGACGGCTGCTGGCGACTATTTCACGGGCGAGAACCGTGGGTTTTTGACGCATGGAACGACTCCTTAGCAGGTCGTTGAAAACTACCTGCGTTGGCAATACTGCGTTAAAAACGCCCTCAAAATGCTCATTTACAATCGTAAACTCCGCTTTTTCGGCCGTTTTTGCCTTGTCTTGCCTGCCTCGCCGACGTTTTCAACGGCCTGCTAGCGTGACCTGGCGGGTTATCATACCGCGGCTTTTCCGATTATCCCGGCGCAGATTGCACGTTCGCGACGCAGGCCGGCAGATTCACGACCTTCGAGCGCAAGACGACCCCATGCCCCCACTGCCCTGGCACCAGATCGACACCGTCCTGCTGGATATGGACGGCACCCTGCTCGACCTGCACTTCGACAACCACTTCTGGCTCACCCACCTGCCGCAGCGCTACGCCGAGCACCATGGCGTCAGCCTGGCGCTGGCCCAGGCCGAGCTGCTGCCGCTGTTTCGCCAGCATGCCGGTACGCTGAACTGGTACTGCACCGACTTCTGGAGCCGCGAGCTGCGGCTGTCGATCCGTGACCTCAAGCGCGAGGTCGCGCACCTGATCGCCCTGCGTGCGGATGCCGAAGTCTTTCTGCGTGCCCTGCGCGAGGCTGGCAAACGCGTGGTGCTGATCACCAACGCGCACCGCGATTCGTTGTCGTTGAAGATGGAACGGGTCGAACTGGCGCCCTGGTTCGAGCGCCTGATCAGCTCTCACGATTACGGTTTCCCCAAGGAAGACCAGCAGTTCTGGTTCGCCCTGCGCCAGGACGTCGATTTCGACCCGGCCCGCAGCCTGTTCATCGACGACAGCCTGCCGATCCTGCGCAGCGCCGGCCGGTTCGGCGTCGCCCATCTGCTCGCCGTGCGCCAACCAGACAGCCAGGCCGGGCCTAAAGATACCGAGGAGTTCGCCGCAGTGGAGGACTACCGGGAGTTGGTGCACGGACTGCCTGCGACGCCCTCACTGTAGGAGCCGGCTTGCCGGCGATCGTGAATGATGCCGATCGCCGCCAAGGCCAAGCCCCCGCCGCACCTGAGCGCGGGTTTAGTCAGGAATCCGCAATACCTGCCCCGGATAAATCTTGTCCGGGTGACTGAGCATCGGCTTGTTGGCCTCGAATATCTTCATGTAGGCGTTGGCATTGCCGTACTCGGCCTTGGCAATCGCACTCAGCGTGTCGCCCTTCTTGACCGTGACGAAGCGCGCTTCGGGCGCGGGCGTAGTCACGCTGATCTGATCATCGACCTCACCGACACCGGCCACGTTGCCCAGCGCCAGGAGAATCTTTTCCTTCTCCTCCTGGCTGGCCACTTCGCCGCGAGCGATGACCTTGTCGCCCTCGACGCTGACCTCGATGTTGGGGTTGCCCAGGCCAACCTTGGCAACATGTTCCTTGAGCGATTCGGCGGCCTGCGCCTCCTGACCCACCAGTGACTCCCAGAGTTTGACCCCGGCGTCTTTGACAAAGGCAAACAGACTCATGGCAATTCCTCTTGTTCCTTGCGAATGACCGGGCAAAGCGCCCGGAGACCAAAGTCTAGTTCAGGAAACACCCCTGATTAGCGTTCGCGCATTAGAATCCGGGCAAACCAGGAGCCCCCATGGATATAAAGCAGCTGAAATTCCTCGTCGCCCTCGACGAGACCCGCCACTTCGGTCAGGCCGCTGCGCGCTGCCACGTGACCCAACCGACGCTGTCCATGCGCTTGCGCCAACTGGAAGACGAGCTGGGTCTGGAGCTGGTCCGTCGCGGCCAGCGTTTCGAGGGTTTCAGCGCCGAAGGTGAGCGCATTCTGGCCTGGGCGCGCAGCCTGCTGGCGGCGCAGGATGGCCTGCTTGCCGAGGCAGCCGCCTGCCGTGGCCATCTGGTCGGCACCTTGCGTCTGGGTGTGGTGCCGCTGGCCAGTTTCGACCCGATGCGCCTGATCAGCCTGTTCGCCGAGCGTCACCCAGGGCTGCGCTTTCAGCTGCATGCGCTGAGCAGCGATCAGATTCTGGAGGGGCTGGTACGTAATCAGCTCGACCTTGGCCTGTCCTATCTCGACCGCCTCGACCGCGAGCACTTCGCCAGCCTGGAGCTGGCCGAAGCACGCATGGGCCTGCTCTATGATCAGCGCCACTTCCACTTCGTCAGCAGCAGCCTGCGCTGGGAACAACTGGTCAACCTGCCCCTAGGCCTGCTCTCCACCGGCATGCATTTTCGCCAATCCATCGATCACAGCTTCCGCGCGCGCGGGCTGACTCCGCAGGTACGCCTGGAGGCCGACGCCGTGCATCATTTGACTCAGGCCGTCAGTGCCGGGCTGTGCTGCAGCGTCATGCCGATCCCCATCGACAGCGCGCCAAGCGACGGTCATCTGCGCTTACTGCCGATCGAGGGCGCCCATACGCTGGCAGCACAGGGGCTGATCATGCGCCGCAGCGCGCCAGCCTCACCCTTGGCACAGGCCTGTTTCGAAGAAGCGCGGGAGTGGCTCGCCAGCTAACGATAGAGCGCATCGATCAGAGCATCAAAGCCAACGATTAGACGCTCCCCCGCCATGGGCCTAGGCTTAGCTGTGTCAATCTGTCACAGAGCACGCCTCGATGGCCAAGCCCGCCGCACAGCCTTACATCGCCAGTGCCTATGCCTACGCCGAACTCGGTGATGGCCGCGCACAGCGGGCTGCGTTGGCCGAAGAATGTGCCCTGGCAATCAGCTACAACGACCTGAGCCAGGCCGTGATGATGGTTTCTCCCCATCATCTGGAAGATTTTGCCGTCGGTTTCAGTCTCGGTAACGACCTGATCCAGTCCATCGACGACATCTATGACATCCAGTTGCGCGGCCTCGGTGACAGCCGCGAAGCGCGCCTGCAGGTCAGCAGCCGCGCCTTTTGGGCGCTCAAGCAACAACGCCGGCAAATGGCCGGCACCAGTGGCTGTGGCCTGTGCGGTGTGGATGCACTGGAACAGGCGCTACCGGCCCTGACCGCCCTGCCCGGCGCAGCGTTGCCGCCACTGGAGCACCTGACCGGACTGCGCGAGCGCATCAGTGAGCAACAACAACTGGCACGCCACAGCGGCGCGCTGCATGCCGCCCTGTTCATCGACGCCAGCGGCGAGATTCGTCTGTGCCGCGAAGACATCGGCCGCCATAACGCGCTGGACAAGCTGATCGGCGCCATCGCCCGCGAACGTATCGACACTCACGGTGGCTTCGCCCTGGTCACCAGCCGCTGCAGCCTGGAACTGCTGCACAAGGCGGTACGTGCCGGCATCGGCACCCTGGTGAGCCTGTCCGCGCCCACCGCACTGACCGTGGACTGGGCGCGGCGCCACCGCCTCAACCTGATCCACCTGCCTCATCACAGCACGCCGCGGGTCTACAGCCCCGCGCCTGACGAAGAAGAACGACCATGAGCCTGCAACCCGTCAATCCCCGTTACAAGCCCTACAAAGGCCCGGCCGCTGGCTGGGGCGCGCTGAATGCCGTCACCCGCTTCTGGCTGGACAGCAAACAGCCGTTCAAGAACCTGCGCGCGCTGCTCAAGACCAACCAGAACGGCGGCTTCGACTGCCCCGGCTGCGCCTGGGGCGATTCGCCCGAGGACGGTCACATCAAGTTCTGCGAGAACGGTGCCAAGGCGGTCAACTGGGAAGCCACCAAACGTCGTGTCGATCCAGCCTTCTTCGCCCGCTACACGGTCAGCCAACTGCGCGAGCAGAGTGACTACTGGCTCGAGTACCAGGGTCGCCTGACGCATCCGATGCGCTACGACGCCAGCACCGATCGCTACGTGCAGACCAGCTGGGATGACGCCTTCGCCCTGATCGCCGAGCACCTCAAGGCACTGCCGAGCCCGGATCATGCCGAGTTCTACACCTCCGGCCGGGCCAGCAACGAGGCGGCGTTTCTCTACCAGTTGTTCGTCCGTGCCTACGGCACCAACAACTTCCCCGACTGCTCGAACATGTGCCACGAGGCCAGCGGCGTCGCCCTCGGCCAGAGCGTGGGGATCGGCAAGGGCAGCGTGACCTTCGCCGATTTCGAGCATGCCGACGCCATCTTCGTGCTCGGCCAGAACCCTGGCACCAATCACCCGCGCATGCTCGAGCCGCTGCGTGAAGCGGTCAAACGCGGCGCCCAGGTGGTCTGCTTCAACCCGCTGAAGGAGCGTGGCCTGGAACGCTTCCAGCATCCGCAGCACGCGCTGGAGATGCTCACCAACGGTTCCGAGCCACTCAACACCGCGTTCTTCCGTCCGGCGCTGGGCGGCGACATGGCCGCCCTGCGCGGCATCGCCAAGTTCCTCCTGCTGTGGGAGCGCGAGGCGCAGGCCAAGGGCAAACCGGCAGTGTTTGATCATGCCTTCATCGCCGAGCACACCGACGGCGTCGAGGCCTATCTGCAGCTGCTCGACGACTGCAGCTGGGAGGCGCTGCAGGCCCAGTCCGGCCTCAGCCTGCAGGAAATTGAACAGGCTGCGCGCATGTACCGCCGCGCCGAGCGAGTGATCATCTGCTGGGCCATGGGCATCACCCAGCACCACCACTCGGTGGCCACCATCCAGGAAATCGTCAACCTGCAACTGCTGCGCGGCAACCTCGGCCGCCCTGGCGCCGGCCTGTGCCCGGTGCGCGGCCACAGCAACGTGCAGGGCGACCGCACCATGGGCATCAACGACCGCCCGCCGGTGACGCTGCTCGATGCCATCGAAAAACGCTTCCAGTTCAAGGTGCCGCGCGAGAACGGCCACAACACGGTCGAGGCGATCAACGCCATGATCGACGGCCAGGCCAAGGTGTTCATCGGCCTCGGCGGCAACTTCGCCCAGGCCACGCCAGACAGCCCGCGCACGCACAAGGCGCTGCAGAGCTGCGACCTCACCGTGCAGATCAGCACCAAGCTCAACCGCAGCCACCTCACTGTCGGCCGTGACGCGCTGATCCTGCCGTGCCTCGGCCGTACCGACATCGACCACCAGGCCGGCGGCCCGCAGGCGGTGACGGTGGAAGACTCGTTCAGCATGATCCACGCTTCCTACGGCCAGCTCGAACCACTGTCCGGCAGCGAGATGCGCTCGGAACCGGCCATCGTTGCCGGGATGGCCAAGGCCACCCTGGGCAACCACCCGGTGGACTGGGACGCGCTGATCGCCGACTACGACCGCATCCGCGAACTCATCGCCGATACCATCCCCGGCTTCCACGACTTCAACCAGCGCGTCGCTCACCCCGGCGGTTTCTACCTCGGCAACTCGGCCGGCGCGCGACAGTGGAAGACCGCGTCCGGCAAGGCCAACTTCAAGGCCAATGCCCTGCTCGCCGACCTGCTGCCCCCGCAGGTGCGCGCAAGCGGTGAAACGCCGGATCTGATCCTGCAGACACTGCGCTCGCACGACCAGTACAACACCACGGTGTATGGCCTCGACGATCGCTACCGCGGCGTGCGCGGCCAGCGTGACGTGCTCTTCGCCAACGAGGCGGACATCCTCCGTCTGGGCTTCAAGCCCGGGCAGAAGGTGGACATCCGCTCGCTGTGGAACGATGGCATCGAGCGCCGCGTCAGCGGTTTCACCCTGCTCGCCTTCGACATCCCGGCCGGCCAGGCCGCGGCCTACTTCCCCGAGGCCAACCCGCTGGTGCCGTTGGAAAGCGCCGGCGTCGGCAGCAGCACACCGACTTCGAAGTTCGTCGCCATTCGTCTGCAGGCCGCCAGCGGCGGCAATCTGCTGGGTAGTAGCGCAGCGAGCTGACAGACGGCCAGGAACTTCCTGCACAAATTACCGGTCAATGGCGTAACGCTCGCCATTGACCGGCGAATCCTGTGATCGAGGTGTCCATGAAGTCTCTGCAACTGTTCTTTCTTTCCCTCGGCCTGAGCAGCGGCGGCTTCGCCTTTGCCGGTAGTACCGAAGCCGGTTTGGGTGGTGCCCTGGGCGGCGCAGTAGGCGCGATGGTCGGCCAGCAGGTCGGTGGCAACACCGGGGCTGCAGTCGGTGCGGGTCTCGGCGGTGCAGCCGGTAGCATGGTCGGTGCAGACCGTCGCAGCCGTACTGAAGCCGCCATTGGCGGCGCGTTGGGCGCAGCCGGTGGCAACGTCGTCGGGCAGCAGGTTGGTGGCAACACCGGCGGCGTGGTCGGTGCGGCAGTCGGTGGCGGCGCCGGTGGCGCACTGGGCAACTACATGGGTAATGCCAGCTATGACGATGACCGTCGCGGCAAGCATCACCGCCACTACCATGGCAAGAAACACAAGAAGCACCACAAGCACTGGCGCCGTCACTGACGGATGCTGAGCACCCAGGGTTCATGGCGACGACCGAAGGCCACTTCGATCTGCGCCTTGAACCCTGTTTGTTCATAGCTACGCTCCCAGCCACGCGCCAGCTCGCGATAGGCATGGGGAACACTCAGGCGATCATTTTCCAGGCGAATGGTCGCGCCATAACCGACCTCAGCACCATGGCGATAAGGCTCGATACTCCCGGCCAGTAATACCTGGCGCTGCCGATCCGGCCAGCGCTGGCGCAGTACCTGCGCATCCACGCCCGCATCCACCAGCATCAGGCGGCTGGCCTGCAGCTCGACGAAGTGCAAGCGACGCTGGCGATCATCACGTTCCTGCCGCAACACCTCACTCTCGGGCTTGGCATTCAATTCGGCTTCAGCAGCGGCCAGTGCCTGGCGAGCCTGTTCGACCTGGCGTCGGTACAACGACCCATCCAGCTCCAGCACCAACCAGGCTTCGCGTGCTGCCTGCCTGTTCAAGGCTTGCTCATCAGTGGCAGAGAACCCCAGCTCGCGCAGCTTGGCCTTATCCAGCCAGGGCAACTGCCAGCCATCACCGGGGCGCTGCCAGCTCAGTTGCAGACGCAGTACGCCATCGTCCTCATCGCGCAACCAGCCAGCGTAGACGCGCTGCAGCTCGCGCTCGCTGAGCAGCAGTTGCGCCTCGGGCTCACCGCTGCGGTTGTACCAGACGCCGCCCAGGGCGACGGCATTGCTCAACAGCACCACGCTGAGAGCAAGCCACGCTGACCGCTTCATTGCGCACCTCCCGGCGCGCTGCGCCGCCAGCGTTGCAGCATCACCAGCAGCAGCACGGCGATCAGCCCGAGCAGGAGGAAGAACAGGTAGCGCGGCAACAACTGCCACCACCAGTCGAACAGCTTGGCGAAGAGCATGATCAACGCGAAGACCAGACCAGTGTTGACCACCTCGCCCCAGCCGCGGCGAATGCCGAGCCATATGGTCAACCCGGCGAGGACGAAGCCGAGCGTCTGGTAGAAGGCCTCGATCCAGCCGGTCGGCCAAGCGAGGTAGCTGCCGCCACCCCAGTAGGAGAGCACCAGCACCGGGCCGAGCAGGTAGAGCAACCCGACCACTCGGTAGCAGGCGGCGAACCCCGCATAGCGCCGCTGATCGAGCCATTGCGGGACGAGCAGCAACGCCGCCAGCGGCATGAACAACTCCGGCCGTTCGCCCAGCGACCACCAGTGCCAGCCCGCCCAATCACCCAGGCGAGCCGCGATGAACAGGCCGAAGCAGAGCAACGCCACCACCAGCAGCAGCCGCTGACGGCACTGGTAGGCCAATAGCAGCGCCAACGTTCCCCAGGGCAAAAGGGCCTTGTCCGACGGGGTGATATTGAAGATCTGCCCGAGCATCGACAGGTTCAGCGCGAAGCAGACGAACGCCAGCACGGCGGCCAGCTTGGCGTAATAGCCAGAGGTGTCGCGGGACTGCAGCCAAAAGCACAGCAGCAGACTGCCGAGGCTGCTGCCGAGGAGGATGGCGACCTGAGCGGCAGCATCGAACAGCCCCCAGAACTGGTAGAACAGGAAAAACAGCCCGGCCGCCAGCGCCAGCGCACCGAACAGCGAGGCCAGACGCATGCCCAGCGATAGCTGGCGCGCGCGGGCATCGGCGTCGATGTCCAGAGTCTGCCGGTAATGGGTCAGCAATTGCCGATGATGGGCGGTGACCGCCTGTTCCTGCGCCTCGCTCAGTTGCAGCACCTGCTCGCGACGCAGCTCGTCCAGCTCCTCACGGAAAGCGGTGATGCGAGCGGCGCGCTGCTGCGCCTGCTCACGCTCGAGATCGGACATGGGCACTCCCTGGCGGATAATTGCCCACAGCCTAGCAGGCCGGGCCAGAAGGTGCGCACGGCGCACCCGGCGCGAGTTTCAATCCACCCGCAATGCCGCCATCGCCGCACGCAAGGTCTCGGGTATGGCTACGGGACGATTGCTCGCACGATCCACGAACACGTGGACGAAACGCCCAGCGGCGCAGGCCTGCTCTTCGCCCACCTTGAAGATCGCCAGCTCGTACTGCACCGAACTGTTGCCCAGCTTGCCGACCCGCAGCCCCACTTCGATGGCATCGGGGAAGGCGATGGAGGCGAAGTAGTCGCAGCTTGAGCTGACCACGAAGCCGACCACCTCGCCGCCATGGATATCCAGACCACCCTCGGCGATCAGATAGGCATTTACCGCGCTGTCGAAGTAGCTGTAGTAGGTCACGTTGTTGACGTGGCCGTAGATGTCGTTGTCGTGCCAGCGCGTGGTGATCGGCTGGAAGTGACGGTAATCGCCACGCAGGTGTTGGGGTTGGTTCATCGATGATCCTTGGGTTGGAATCGCGGCTTAAGCCCCTCCCACAAAGCTTGCGGATCTGTGGGAGGGGCTTAAGCCGCGACCTGAATCAGTAAGCAGCCTGATAAATGGCCAGCGCCTGCTGCTCGTTCATCTCGCGCGGATTGTTCACCAGCAGGCGCTGCTGCAGCATGGCGTCCGCCGCCAGCGTGGGCAACATGGCCTCGCTCACTCCGGCGTCGCGCAACCGGGTCGGCAGGCCGCTGCGCTGACTGAAGCCGGCCAGGGCCTCGATCAACTGCTCGGTCTGCGCCGCCGCACTGCCCGCACGCAACTGCTCGCCCAATACCAGTGGCGCCAGCTCGGCGTACAGCGGCGCAGCCGCTGGTGCGTTGAACGCCAGCACCTGCGGCAGCACCAGGGCGTTGGACAGCCCATGAGGAATATGGAAATGCCCGCCCAGCGGGTAGGCCAGCGCATGCACCGCCGCCACCGGCGCGTTGGCGAAGGCCTGTCCGGCCAGGCAGGCGCCGAGCAGCATGGCCTGGCGCGCCTCGCGGTTGCCGCCGTTGTGCACCACCTCATCGAGATTGGCTGCCAGCAGACGCAGCGCTTCGCGCGCCAGCAGATCGGAGAGCGGGTTTTTCTTCAGCGCGCTGGTGTAGGCCTCGATGGCATGCACCATGGCGTCGATGCCGGTGGCCGCGGTGACCGCCGCTGGCAGGCCGAGGGTCAGGTCGGCATCGAGCAAAGCCAGATCCGGCAGCAGCAGCGGCGAAACCACGCCCATCTTGGTGGTCTCGCCGGTGGTGACGATGGCGATCGGCGTCACCTCCGAGCCGGTTCCGGCGGTGGTCGGCACCTGGATCAGTGGCAGGCGCCGACCGCGGGCATTGCCCACGCCGTAGATCTCGCTCAGCGCCTGGGTACAGTCGGGATGGGCCAACAAGGCCACCAGCTTGGCCACGTCCATCGAGCTGCCGCCACCGAAGCCGACCACCAGCTCCGCCTGCAGCTCACGGGCCTGGGCCACGGCGGCCAGTACCACGGCCTCAGGCGGGTCGGCCAGCACCTGGTCGAACACCTGCACGCTCATGCCGCCGCGGGTGAAGCCCGGCAGCAAGGGCTCGAGCAGGCCCAGGCGGGTGATACCGGGGTCGGTGACGATCAACACGCGCCGGGCGCCGCGCTCGCGACAGAGTTCGGCCAGACGCAGACTGGCGCCGGATTCGCAAAGGATCTGCGCGGTGGTGGCGAAGCTGAAGGGATGCATGCAGTGCTCCTCTTGTTGTAGCCCGGATGCAATCCGGGACCGGTCAGGCAAATTTCCCCGGATTGCATCCGGGCTACGCCGCTGCGTCCGTAGGAGCCGGCTTGCCGGCGATCACAACCGGCATCGCCGGCAAGCCGGCTCCTACGGACATCTGCGCTAAAAGGCGAAACTGCCCTCATCCATGGCCATCAAACAATCCGCCCCGCCCAGCAAAGCCTCGCGATGCGCGCTGGCGCGCGGCAGCACACGGCGCAGATAGAACTCGGCGCTGTGCAGCTTGGCCTGGTAGAACGCCGCCTCGCCGCTGCCCGACTCCAGCGCATCCTGCGCCCGCGCCGCGGCTTGCAGCCAGAAACCGGCGAGCAGCACATAAGCCGAGTACTGGAGAAAATCCACCGAAGTGGCGCCGATCTCCTGCGGGTCGCGCTGACAGGCGGCAATCACTTCTGTGCTTAGCTCGCGCCATTCGCCCAGGCGGGCCTGCACCACACTGGCCATCTGAGCCAGGGCTGGTCGATCCGCCCCGGCATCGCACAGCTGGCTGAACTCGGCCTGCAGTGCGGACAACTCCGCACCACCGTCGCCGAGTAACTTACGACGGATATAGTCCAGCGCCTGAATGCCGTTGGTGCCTTCGTAAAGCTGGGTGATGCGACTGTCGCGCATCAGTTGCTCCATGCCCCACTCGCGGATGAAGCCGTGCCCACCGTAGACCTGCACGCCATGGCTGGCCACTTCCTGGCCCATGTCGGTGAAGAACGCCTTGACGATAGGGATCAGCAGCGCCGCGCGCTTGCCGGCCGCCTGGCGCGCCTCGGCCGACTCGGCGCCATGCTCCAGGTCGAGCTGGCGCGCAGTGTAGGCGGCGAGCATGCGGCTGCCCTCGACCAGGGTCTTCTGCGTCAGCAGCATGCGCCGCACATCGGGGTGAACGATGATCGGATCGGCCACCTTGTCCGGCGCCTGCGCGCCCGCCAGACCACGCGACTGCAGGCGTTCACGGGCGTAGCGCAGCGCACCCTGGAAGGCTGCCTCGCCTATCCCCAAGCCCTGCAGGCCCACCTGAAAGCGCGCGTCGTTCATCATGGTGAACATGCAGGCCAGGCCCTGGTTGGCTTCGCCTACCAGCCAGCCGGTGGCACCGTCGAAGTTCATCACGCAGGTGGAGGCGCCCTTGATGCCCATCTTGTGCTCGATAGCGCCACACGACAGCGTGTTGCGTTCACCCGGTGTGCCGTCGGCGGCAGCGATAAATTTCGGCACCAGCAGCAATGAAATGCCCTTCACGCCAGCAGGCGCATCCGGCAGGCGCGCCAGCACCAGATGGATGATGTTTTCGGAGATGTCCTGCTCGCCGCCGCTGATAAAGATCTTGCTGCCGCTGACGCGGTAGCTACCGTCGGCCTGCGGCTCGGCGCGGGTACGCAGCAACGCCAGGTCGGTGCCGGCCTGCGGCTCGGTCAGGCACATGGTGCCGGTCCACTGGCCGCTGACCAGCTTGTCCAGGTACTGCTGCCTCAGCATTTCGCTGCCGTGCTTGTGCAGCGCCAGCACGGCGCCCTCGGTCAGCCCGGAGTAGACGCGGAACGACAACGACGCGCCCATCAGCATCTCGTGAAAGGCGAAGGCCACCAGTTGCGGAAAGCCCTGGCCGCCATATTCCACCGGCCCGGTCATGCTCGCCCAGCCGTTGTCCACGTATTGTCGGTAGGCCTCGGCAAACCCCTTGGGCGTACTAACCTGGCCGTTTTCCAGATGACACCCCTCCTCATCGCTGTTGCGATTGAGCGGCGCGACCTCGCCTGCGGCAAAGGCCGCAGCCTCCTCCAGCACGCCGTCAATCAGCTCGCGATCCAGGCCGTTACCCAGACGCTCGCAGTGACCGGCAGCGTCGAACAGTTCGTGCAGCACGAAACGCATATCGCGCAATGGCGCCTGATAGCTCATACCCGGCCCTCCTGTACGTCGACGAATCGCTTGTTGTCGCGGGCCAGCCGCTCGATCAGCGCCGCCGGCTGCCAGTGCGCGCCGAAGCGCTCGGTCAGTTGCAAAAGACGTTGGTGAATCACCGCGACACCCTCGTCGTCGGCCCAGCTCATCGGGCCGCCACGCTCGGCGGGAAAGCCGTAGCCGTTGAGATAGACCAGATCGATGTCGCGGCTGTTGGCGGCGATGTTCTCCTCGAGAATCTTCGCCCCTTCGTTGACCAGTGCCAGCAGGCAGCGCTCGAGAATTTCCTCGTTGCCGATATCGCGGCGGGTGAAGCCCAGGCGTTCCGATTGCATCTGCACCAGCCCATCGACGACAGGATCATGCTCGGCCTGGCGACTGCCGGGCGCATAGCGGTAATAGCCTTTGCCACTCTTCTGGCCAAAGCGCCCCAACTCGCACAGACGGTTATCCACCTGCACCGCCGGATCATCCTGGCCCTGGCCGGACAGTTCACGGGCGCGCCACTCCAGGTCAATGCCGACCACGTCATACATGCGAAACGGCCCCATGGCGAAGCCGAAGCCCTGCAGCGCCGTATCCACCTGATGCGGCCAGGCGCCCTCGAGCAGCAGCATGCGCGCCTCGCGCACGTAGGTGTGCAGCATGCGGTTGCCGATAAAGCCGTGGCAGTTGCCGGCCACCACCGCCACCTTGCCCATGCGCTCGCCCAGCTCTTGAGCGGCCTGCAGCACGGCAGGCGCAGTTCTGGCACCACGCACGATCTCCAGCAGTTTCATGATGTGCGCCGGGCTGAAGAAGTGCAGGCCCAGCACCGATTCTGGCCGCGTGGTGACGGCGGCGATAGCGTCGACATCCAGCGCCGAGGTGTTGCTGGCGAGGATGGCGCCCGGCTTCAGCACCGCGTCCAGCTCACGGAAGATGCGTTGTTTGAGCTCGAGATTCTCGTACACCGCCTCGATAACCAGATCAGCGTCGGCCAGCGCCGCGTAGCCGTCCACCGCCTCGATACGTGCGCGCCGCGCGGCGGCCTCGGCCGCATCGATACGGCCCTTGGCGACATTGTGCGCCCAGGTTTCCTCAGCCATCGCCAGGCCCTGCTCGACCATCTGCGGGTTGTTGTCCAACCACAGCACCTGCAGACCGGCATTGGCCAGGCTGATGACGATACCGCGGCCCATGGTGCCGGCGCCGATCACGGCGGCACAGCGAAGCGGCGAGACGACTTGAGTCATTGTTGTTCCTCTCGGGTACGCAGGAAAAAGCTTGGGTCACGATAAGCAAGCCGCTACTATTTTTGAAATTTAGTCTTGTGATACGACGTATTCAGTAGATGAATTTCAGCAACTTCGACCTCAACCTGCTGCGCGTACTGGACGCCCTGCTGCGCGAGCAGAACGTCTCGCGCGCCGCCGAACACCTGGCGCTGAGCCAGCCGGCGGTAAGCAATGCGCTGGGTCGCCTGCGCGTGCTGCTCGACGACCCGCTGTTGGTGCGCGTCGGCCGGCGCATGCAGCCAACGCCGCGGGCACTGGCACTGGAGGCGCCGATCCGCAGCGCGCTGCGTCAGCTGGAGCAGAGCCTGAGCGCCGGCGAGGCCTTCGAGCCGGGCGAAAGCCGCCAGCGCTTTCGCATCGCCGTCACCGACTACGTCGAGCTGGTGTGCATGCCGCGCCTGCTCGACCGCCTCAGCCACAAGGCACCGGGCATCGGCATCGATATTCGCCACCTCAGCCCCAGCCTGCCGATGGAGGCGCTGGACAAGGGCGAGCTGGACCTGGTGCTGGGCCGTTTCGACGAGATGCCGGCGCGTTTCGCCCGCCGCCACTGGATGAGCGAGACGCTCAAGCTGGCGGTGCACCACGAGCACCCTCTGCTGCGCCAGGGCAATCTGGATCTGGAGACCTTCCTGCGCCTGCGTCACCTCTGGGTACACGGCGGACAGACCCGCGGCATGGTCGATCAATGGCTGGGGGAACAGGGGCTGTCGCGGCAGATCCTCTACACCACACCAAACTACCTGCAGGCGGCGCATATCGTCGCTGGCAGCGAGCTGGCGGCAGTGCTGCCCACCGCCCTGGCCCGACATTTCGCCACGCTGCTGCCACTGCAGTTGTTCGACCTGCCCTTCACCCTCGGCCCCTTCCATCTGGAGGTGGTCAGCCTGGCGCAACGCCAACGCGATGCCGCGCTGCAATGGCTGATCGAGGAGATCGTCGCGGTGGCGGGATGATTACCCAGTCACCCGTCCTGTCTTTCCGCCTGCCTATCGGCGCGTCCGCCCAGATACCAACCTAACATTCCCCACAGCGCGGCACAGAGAGCACCGACCATGGCCACCAACCAGGCCCCATGGCCGAGCATGTCCAGCCCCGCCTTGGCCCAGCCACTGAGGGCATCGCCGCCGCGATAGACCACGGTGTCGATGAAGTTCTTCACCTTGTACTTGCTCTCGGCGTCCAGCGGCGCGAAGAGCATTTCCCGCCCCGGCCGTACGAAGGCGTATTCACCGATGCGCCGCACGATCATCAGCCCCGCCAGCATGGCGAAGGTCGGCGCCAGTGCCAGGCCGATAAAGCCCAGGCAGACCAGCGCCGGCACCAGCGACAGCAGCACGCGTACGCCGAGCTTCTGCGCCACCCTGCCGGTGATGAATACCTGAGTTGCCAGGGCACCGGCCTGCACGACGAAATCGATCACGCCGAACACCCGCACCTGCGCGGCGCGATCCGGGAACAGTTCGGCCACCAGGCGCGCCTGCTCGAAGTAGAGGAAGGTACTGACCGAGGTCAGCAGCAGAATGAATGCCCCGATGCCCAGCAGATAACGCGAGCCGAGCATGCGCGTCAGCCCGCTGAACGGATTGCCCGGCACCGGCCTGCGCGGGCTCTCGCTGGGTATCGCCCCAGACCGTCCGGCGCCCTGGCGCTCGCGCCAGCCCATCAGGTAGCGCTTGAGCGCCATGGCCGCGCCGAGCAGCACGGCGGCCATCAGCATCAACCCGGACTCGCCGATAGCGCCGATCAACAAGGCGCTCAGCAGCGGCCCGCATAGCCCGCCAACGCTGGCGCCCGCGGCGATGAAGGCGAACAGCCGGCGCGCCTGGGCGCCGTCGAACACATCGGCCATCAGGCTCCAGGCCACCGAGACGACGAACAGGTTGTAGACCGAGATCCATACGTAGAACACCCGCGCCAGCCACACGCTGTCGTGATCGACACGAAACAGCAGGACGAAGACCAGCAGGTTGAGGCAGAAAAAGCCGTATACCCAGTCGATGAAGTGAATACGCGGGACTTTCGAATTGAGCCAGGCGAACAGCGGGACTGCCAAAAGCATGACGACGAAGGTGGCGGTGAACAGCCACTGCAGGTTGTTCACCCCGCCGGTGATACCCATCGCCTCGCGAATGGGCCGCAGCATGAAGTAGCCGGCGAACAGGCAGAAGAACAGGGCGAAGCCGGCCAGAACGGCCACCAACTCTTCTCCTTCGGCATTGATCGCCCGTGCCAGGCGCCGGGTGAGCGCCTGCATATCAGGCGAACAACTCGATGATGCGCTGGCGCTGCGCCGCGTCAGGCAGGCGGCCCTGCCCGGCGAGGATGTTGTCAGCCATGTAACGCGGGTTCGAGGTGGCCGGAATCACCGCCGTTACCGCCGGATTGGCAAGGATGAACTTGAGCATCAGTTGCGCCCAGGAGGTGACGTCCAGCTCCACCGCGGCCCAGTCGGGAAGGCTTTTCCCCTTGACTCGGTCGAACAGCGCCGAGCGCTGGAAGGGCCGGTTGATCAGCACCGCGATGCCCTTGTCGGCGCAATAAGGCAACAGCTCACGCTCGGCGTTGCGTTCACCGATGGAGTAGTTGAACTGGACGAAATCCACCGGCTCCTGGCGCAGCACCTCGAGCAGGCGCTCATGGGCGGAGTCCAGGTAGTGAGTCACGCCGATATAGCGTATCCGGCCCTGCTCTTTCAGCTCGCGCAGCAGACCAAGTTGAGTGCTGGTGTCCTGCAGGTTGTGCACCTGCATCAGGTCGATGGTGTCGGTCTTGAGCGCGGCGAAGCTCGCCTCGACCTGCCGCTCACCTGCTGCGCGCCCGGAGGAGGACACCTTACTGGCCAGGAACAGTTTCTTGCGCATGTCGTCTTCTGCGGCCAATGCACCACACACGGCCTCTGCTCGTCCGTAGCTGGGCGCGGTATCCACCAGACTGGCGCCACCATTGACCAGCGCCTGCAACACCTCCCGCAAGGGCTGTAGCGCCTCGTCGCTCATCGCCACATCGTGGGTGCGTGAGGTACCCAGACCGATCACCGGCAGCAGTTCACCGCTACTGGGAATCGCCCGACTCAGCAGCGTTTCGGCGGCGAAGACGGAGGACGGTAACCAGGGCATCAGGACAGCTAACGCTGCCAGGCTGGCGCTACCTTGCAGGACTCGGCGACGAGTAGGCATGACGTGGCTCCTCTAACAGTGACCGGTTGGTTATAGGCACTGACCGCGCTGAGACCAAGGCGTTACATCCGCTACCGATTCGCTATCGACCGAGAAAGACAGCAAGGGAATCCGCCGGAGGCCGGCAGTGACGGGCGCAAGAGGGGAAATACGGCAGGCTACGGACGCAATATCCGGTAACCAAAAACGCCGCTGCGCCAGGCGGGATAACGGCGCAGCGGTCGGGAAACAGTTATCAGGCTGCGCGCGAAGAAGAGTCGCTGATCAGCATACCGTGGGAGACGAGAAAGCAGCGATGACCATTCTGCAGGGTCAGGGGGCTGCGACTGGCAATCACCCAGCCTTTGCTCAATAGCTGCTCGATATGCGCACGCAGTGCGGGCAGGTGGCGCTGTTCCTTCATGGCCGACTCCTCATGTAATGGGTGACACTGCACCCAGTGACTCATCCGTGACACAGATCGCAAAATGGTAGTGGCGCAATGCCAGGAAAGAAAGCGGCGCGATTGTGTAATATTTTGTAGGACATTCGCTATACCCCCGTCACATCAGGGCAGGGCTAACTCCGCTTGCGGCTCTTTCCGAGGGGTGGAAAACATCAGCTAATCCTCTTCCAGTTTGCCGTAGTGCAGCAGTGCCAGATCGGGCAGGTAATGCTGGAGCAGATTCCATAGCACGCGCTCGCCCTGCGTTGGCAGCAGGTGCAAAGCCTGCGCGATACGGGCCATCAGCAATGGCCTGCCGGGTCGCTCGGTAAGAGGCGCAGAACCTCGAGTGAGCGCCACGACTGGCCTCAGGCGCCCGAGCAGCGCTAAGCTGTGGCGATGACCACTCCCTACCTGACCTCGCAGCAGACCAGCAGCACGGACGCCGCCAGCAGCTTGCGGCTGGGTGGTGACTGGACGCTGGCCCACTACAGCCAGCTCGAACCCCAGGTGCTGGCCCTACGCGAACGCCTGCAGGGCGAGGAGTCCGTCGACCTGAGCGACCTGGCCGCGCTGGATACCGCCGGTGCCGCCTTGCTGGTAGAGCTGTTCGGCAGCGAACGTCTGCGCCAGCTCAGCAAACAAAGCGAATTCAACGAGCAACGCCGCGCACTGCTGCTGACAGTGGCCGATGCCATGGCCGACAGCCAGCAGGCACAGACGCAGCCTGAGCCTTCGGTGCTGCGCGAGGTGCTCGGGCATATCGGTGAAGTGGTTGAAAGCATGTGGCACCAGGGCCGCGCCCTGCTCGGTTTCATGGGCCTGACCCTGGCCAGCATGCTGGCGATACTGGTACGCCCGCACCGCTGGCGCCTGACCTCGCTGGCCGCACATCTGGAGCAATGCGGCCTGAATGCCGTGCCCATCGTCGCTCTGCTGACCTTCCTGGTAGGCGCCGTGGTGGCCTTTCTCGGCGCAACCATCCTCGCCGACTTCGGTGCCAGCATCTACACGGTGAATCTGGTCGCCTTCTCCTTCCTGCGCGAGTTCGGCGTGCTGCTCACCGCCATTCTCATGGCCGGTCGCACGGCCAGCGCCTTCACCGCACAAATCGGTTCAATGAAGGCCAACGAGGAAATCGACGCGATCCGCACCCTGGGCCTGAGCCCCATCGAGTTGCTGGTGCTGCCGCGAGTATTCGCCATGCTCATCGCGCTGCCGATCCTGACCTTCATCGCCATGCTCAGCGGTATGCTTGGCGGCGGCCTGGTATGCGCCCTGGCGCTGGACATTCCAACGGCCATGTACCTGTCGATCCTGCAGGAAAGCGACCTGCTGCAACACTTCCTCGTCGGCCTGCTCAAGGCGCCGATCTTCGCGTTCCTGATCGCCCTGATCGGCTGCCTGGAAGGCTTCAAGGTCAGCGGCAGCGCACAGTCGGTGGGCGAGCACACCACCTCGGCGGTAGTGCAGTCGATCTTCGTGGTCATCCTGCTCGACGCCCTGGCGGCGCTATTCCTGATGGAGATGGGCTGGTGAGTCGGGACACCGTCATCGAGGTGCGCGACCTGAGCAACCGTTTCGGCAGCCAGGTGGTACATGAGCATCTGGATTTCGATCTCTATCGTGGCGAGATACTTGGCGTGGTCGGCGGTTCCGGTACCGGCAAGTCGGTGCTGCTGCGCAGCATCGTCGGCCTGCGCCAGCCCAATGCCGGCACCGTACGGGTGTTCGGCGAGGAACTGCTGAGCCTGCCGGCCGAGCGGCGCTCGCAACTGGAACGGCGCTTCGGCGTGCTGTACCAGCGCGGCGCTCTGTTCTCCTCGCTGACCGTCAGCGAGAACATCGCCCTGCCGCTGATCGAACACGCCGGCCTGTCGCGCGCGGCAGCCGAACGCCTGGCCAGGGTCAAGATCGCCCTGGCCGGCCTGCCGCAGGATGCCGCCGACAAATACCCCAGTTCGCTGTCCGGCGGTATGGTCAAGCGCGCCGCCCTGGCCCGCGCCCTGGCACTGGACCCGGACATCCTGTTTCTCGACGAACCCACCGCCGGCCTCGACCCGATTGGCGCGGCGGCCTTCGACCAGTTGATCCGTACCCTCAGCGACAGCCTGGGCCTGAGTGTATTTCTGGTCACTCACGACCTGGACACGCTCTACAGCATCTGCGACCGGGTCGCGGTGCTGGCACAGAAAAAGGTGCTGGTGGCCGACCGCCTGGACGTGGTGGCTGCCACCGACGATGCCTGGATTCAGCAATATTTTCACGGCCCGCGCGGACGCGCGGCTGCGCAGGCCGCCACCGCGGCAAGGAGTCAATGAATGGAACCCAGAGCCCATCACGTGCTGATCGGCCTGTTCACCGTGCTCACGGTGGGCGCCGCGCTGCTGTTCGCCCTGTGGCTGAACAAGGCCGGTGCCGATCGCGCCTTCACCGATTACGAGGTGATCTTCAACGAAGCGGTCACTGGCCTGTCACAGGGCAGCGCGGTGCAATACAGCGGGATCAAGGTCGGCGACGTGATCAGCCTGGGGCTCGATCCCAACGATCCGCGCACCGTGCGCGCGCGTATCCGCATCGTCGGCCATACCCCGATCAAGCAGGACACCCGCGCGCGCCTGGCGATCACCGGCGTCACCGGCCTGGCGGTAATCCAGCTGCACGGCGGCAGCCCGGAAAGTCCGCCGCTGGAGGGTAAGGATGGCCAGCCAGGCATCATCATCGCCGACCGTTCGCCACTGTCCCGGCTGATGGCCAATGGCGAGGACCTGGTGGTCAACATCACCCGCCTGCTCAATCGCGCCAACCGCATGCTGTCACGCGAGAACGCCGAGCGCGTGTCGCGCACGCTGGAAAATCTGGAACAGGCCACTGCCGGCATCGCCGAGCAACGTGATGAGCTGGGCGAAACCCTACGTCAGACCAGTGCCGCCACCCGCGAGGCGGCCGAACTGATGCGCACCGCCAACCGTCTGCTCGACGGCCAGGGCAGTCAGGCGCTGGACAATGCCGAGCGTCTGATGGCCTCGCTGGAACGCAGCAGCCGCAGCATCGAGCAGTTGCTGGAAAGCAATCGCAGTGCGCTGGACAGTGGCATGCAGGGTCTGGGCGAGCTGGGCCCGGCGATTGGCGAACTGCGCGATACCCTCGGCGCCCTGCGCAGCTTCTCCCGCCGCCTGGAGCAGGACCCCACCGGCTACCTGCTGCGCAACGACAGCATCAAGGAGTTCCAACCATGAAGCGTCTGTCCCTGCTGTTGGCCGTCGGCCTGCTCGGCGCCTGCTCGATCCTGCCGCAGAGCGAACCATTGGATATCTACCTGCTGCCAGGCGCCGCGCTGCCGGCGCAAACTCAGCGCGTCGACTGGTCGTTGCGGGTCAACAGCCCGGTCAGCAGCCAGTTGCTCGACGGCACGCGCATCGTCGTGCTGCCCGAGCCGGGGCTGGTCAACACCTACCAGGGCGTGCGCTGGAGCGAGCGCACGCCACAGTTGCTGCGCGGCCGTCTGCTCGACGCGTTTCAGGATGACGGCCGCGTTCAGGCATTGAGCAACGAAGAGCAACGTCTGCAGGCCGACCTGGAGCTGGTCAGCGACTTGCGCAGCTTCCATAGCCAGTATCGCGATGGCGTTGCCGAGGCACTGATCCAGCTCGACGTGCGCCTGGTCGACGGGCGCGATCAGCGCATCCTCGCCATCCGCCGCTTCAGCGTTAGTCAGCCGGCGAGTGATACGTCGATTGCTGCAGTAGTGAAAGCCTTCGGCCAGGCTGGTGATCGGCTGTCCCGCGAGCTGGTGGACTGGACGCTGGCCGAAGGGCAACGCGCTAACCCGTAGGGTGCGCCGCGCGCACCGAATCCCAAGCACCGATGGTGCACACAAGCTGGCCAGGTAGCCAGGATGCAATCCGGGGCATAGCGACCCGTATTCCCCGGATTGCATCCGGCTATGGGACTGGCTATGGGACTTACCTTTGTAGGAGCGAGCTCTGCTCGCGAAGCCCTTCGCCGCAGTAATATTCGCGAGCAGAGCTCGCTCCTACAGACCCGTCAACCACTCACGCACCTCGGCGTAGGGGTAATCCTCCAGCGCAGCGAAGCCAGCCAACTGACGCGCCTTGAGCTTGGTCAACAAGGGCGTGGTCACGCCGCAGAGAAAGCGCGTCAGGCACTCGTGGCTCGGCGCGTGTCCAGCGTATTGCAGGTGTTTCTCGACGAAGGCTGCGCACAGCGCCTGGGCATCGCGACCATTCAATGACGGCAGCTCGGGCGGTTGCGGCAAAGTGGCTACGCGGCCCTGACACACAGAACAATGCCCGCAGCGCTCGGGCGCCTGTTCGTCACCAAAGTACAAGGCAAGGCGCCGGCTCAGGCATTCGCGGCTCTCGAACAAACCGAGCATGGCCTGAATGCGGGCGATCTCGCTGGCCTCATGGGCGCGGAAGTGTGCGTACAGGTCATCCGCCAGGGCTTCGACGTCAAACCCGCCATCGAGCACGGCGTAGACCTCGGTCATCTGCTTGCTTTCCAGCTCCAGCCAGCCCTTTTCCTGGAAGTAGTCCAGTGCCTTGACCACCCGCGCGCGCTCGGCGCCATGGTCGCGATACAGCAGGTCAAAATCCAGGGTGCTCCAGGTGCGGGCGCGGCGCGAACTGGCCAGAATGGCCTCGACGAACTGGCGCCGCTCGCCCTCGAACTGTGCCAGCAAGGCTTCGTCTTCCAGCAGCAGCTTGAAGCGGTACTCGGCGAAATAGGCATAACGCGGCGCGATGATGCCGCGCAGCTCCAGCTGTACCAGCAGGGTCTTGAGCGGCAGCGCGCGGATATTGCTCAGCTCCGAGAGTTGCCCGAGCATCAACTCCCACTGCCCGCCCGTGCCGACCGCACGCAGGTCATCGAGCACGGCACGAATCCCGTCGAGCTCCGGCGTATCGCCATAGACGAAGTTTTCCAACACGCTGAGGCCGTCGCGGCTGGCCAGTACCAGGCAGTCCGAAGCCTGACCATCACGACCGGCGCGACCGATTTCCTGGCTGTAGTTTTCCACCGACTTGGGCAGATCGAAGTGCACCACGTTGCGGATATCGCGTTTGTCGATGCCCATGCCGAAGGCGATGGTGGCGACGATGCATTCCAGCTCGCCGGCCATGAAGCGCCGCTGGATCGACTCGCGTGCCTCATGCGCCATGCCGGCGTGGTAGGCGCTGACCGCCAGGCCGTCGCGCGCCAGGCGCTCGGCGACCTGCTCGGCGGTCTTCTGCTGGGTGACGTAGACGATGCTCGCCTGGCCGCGGCGCGGCGCCAGCCATTGCTGCAGGCGCTGCGCCTTGGCGGAGCCTGCCACCGGCTCGACCAGCAGATTGAGGTTGGGCCGATAGAAGCCGGTGGTGACCACGTCCGTCTCAGCAATGGCGAATTTTTCGCGCATGTCGGCAATCACCTTGGGCGTCGCCGTGGCAGTCAGCAGCAGCACCTGACCGATGCCGAACTGACGCTGGTAATCGGGCAGTTTGAGGTAGTCGGGGCGGAAGTTGTGGCCCCACTCGGAAATGCAGTGTGCCTCGTCGACCACCAACAGGGAGATCGGCACCTGGGCGATGAAATTGCGAAAGCGCTCGTTCTTCAGGCGCTCCACCGAGATCATCAGGATCTTCAGCTCACCGCTGCGCGCGCGATTCATCACCTCGGCAGCCTGTTCGCGGCTCTGCGCCGAATCGATGCTCGCCGCCGCAATGCCGTGAGCGTGGAGGAAGGCCAGTTGGTCCTGCATCAGCGCCAGCAGCGGCGAGATGACCAGGGTCAGGTGCGGCAGGTGCAGGGCCGGTAACTGGTAGCACAACGACTTGCCCGAACCGGTGGGAAAGATCGCCGCCGCCGAGCGACCGGCGAGTACGGCGCTGATCACCGCCTCCTGACCGGGACGCAGCTGATCGAAACCGAAGACACGTTTGAGGGTAGACATGCGCTGTCACTCCATTGACCGCTGAATGGTCCCTGACCATAACGCGGTTAGGTAGGGTGCGTCATGCGCAGCGACGTATTGCAGTGCGTAGGGCGGGCTCAGAGGGTGTTTACAAGATAGGCGAACGCAGGCAAGACAAGGCGAAAACGATCGAAAAAGCGGAGTTTGCGTGCTGTAAATGAGCATTTTGAGATCGTTTTCAACGCAGTATTGCCAAGTACAGCCATTTTGTAGACACCCTCTCAGGAGCGCCAGCGAACAGCCCGCCGGATCATGCCAGGTTCGGCCTCGCAACCTGCACCTAGCGCAGCAATGGCGTACTGCCTTCGGCGAGTACGCCCTACTCCGCTGTGTGCATCCTCGTAGGGCGGATGAAACCCGCCACGCTGGCCACGGCGGGTTTCACCCGCCCTACGCTGTACGCTGCCTCCAACAACGACAAAGCCGCCCGAGGGCGGCTTTGTCAGAGAGCGCAGGTCAGCTTACAGCTGCGGGCCGGCGTTCTTGATCGCTTCGCTGACATCGAACTTCTGGAAGTTGTCGATGAACAGCTTGGCCAGGCCCTTGGCGGCTTCGTCATAGGCGTTCTTGTCTGCCCAGGTGTTGCGCGGGTTGAGCAGGTTGGTTTCGACGCCCGGCACCGACTTCGGCACATCCAGGTTGATGATCGGCAGGTGCTCGGTCTCGGCACCGATCAGCGCACCGCTCTGGATGGCGGCAATCACACCACGGGTAGTGGGGATGTTGAAACGCTTGCCGACGCCATAGCCACCGCCAGTCCAGCCGGTGTTGACCAGGTAGACCCTGGAGCCGAAAGCGTTGATGCGCTTGATCAGCAGCTCGGCGTAGACGCCGGCCGGACGCGGGAAGAACGGCGCGCCGAAGCAGGTGGAGAAGGTCGACTTGATACCGCCGCCCGAGCCCATTTCGGTGGAACCGACCAGCGCGGTGTAGCCGGACAGGAAGTGGTAGGCCGCCTGCTCGTTGTTGAGGATCGACACCGGCGGCAGTACGCCAGTCAGGTCGCAGGTCAGGAAGATCACGGCGTTCGGCTCGCCGCCCAGGTTCTTCTCGCTGCGCTTCTCGACGTACTCCAGCGGGTAGGCCGCGCGGCTGTTCTGGGTCAGGCTGTCGTCGGCGTAGTCCGGCACGCGGTTTTCGTCGAGCACGACGTTTTCCAGCACGGTGCCGAACTGGATGGCTTTCCAGATCACCGGCTCGTTCTTCTCGGACAGGTCGATGCACTTGGCGTAGCAACCGCCTTCGACATTGAACACCACGCCTTCGCCCCAACCGTGCTCGTCGTCACCGATCAGGTAACGCGACTCGTCGGCGGACAGGGTGGTCTTGCCGGTGCCGGACAGACCGAAGAACAGGGTGACGTCGCCTTCTTCGCCAATGTTGGCGGCGCAGTGCATCGGCAGCACGTCTTTTTCCGGCAGCAGGAAGTTCTGCACGGAGAACATGGCTTTCTTCATTTCACCGGCGTAACGCATGCCGGCGATCAGCACTTTCTTGGCGGCGAAGTTGATGATCACGCAGCCATCGGAGTTGGTGCCGTCACGCTCAGGCACGCACTCGAAGTTGGCGACGTTGAGGATCTGCCACTCGGCCTTGCCAGCCTGGTTGTAGGTGGTCGGGTTGATGAACAGCTGACGGCCGAACAGGTTCTGCCAGGCGGTCGCGGTGGTCATCTTCACCGGCAGGTAGTGCTCTTCGGCAGAACCTACGTGAACGTGGGAGACGAAGTGCTCCTGGGCGTTATTGAACGCCGCGACGCGATCCCACAGGGCGTCGAACTTGTCGGCCGGGAACGGACGGTTGATGGCGCCCCAGGCGATCTGCGCCTCGGTGCTCGGCTCCTGAACGATGAAGCGGTCTGCCGGCGAGCGGCCAGTGCGATGACCAGTACGTACGACCAGCGCGCCGTTGGCGGCCAGTTCCCCTTCACCACGGCGAATGGCTTCTTCGACCAGTTGCGCGGCGCTGATGTCGGTGTACACGGCGTTGTTGGCTTGCGTCATGAGGGTCCCCGTCGGCCGCTGGCCGAGTCTTCCGAACGTTGTGTAGTACAGGGGCAACTGCACTACACGGTAAAAAAGTCGCGGGAGTATGCCAGAAAAGCGAACTGCTTGGCAGCCTCCGATCTGATAGAGAACGGCTATCGTTTAGAAAAGCTCATCAATGCCGCGTCTGCGACGGTGCCTCGCTACCGGCACCGGCGAACAGCTGGGCAATGTCGGCGGCGTCGAAGGCGTAGCGCTCGTTGCAGAACTGACAATCGATCACCACGCTGCCACCCTGCTCGGCCAGCAGCAGTTCGGCATCGGCCTGGCCGAGGCTGACCAGGGCACTGGCCGAGCGCTCACGCGAGCAGCTGCAGCGGAATTGCAGCGGCTGCTCGTCGAACAGGCGCACGTTCTCTTCATGGTAGAGGCGATGCAGCAGGGTCGGGTTGTCCAGGCCGAGCAGCTCTTCGGCAGTCAGTGTGTCGGCCAGGGTCAGTACGTGGTTCCAGCTCTCGGCGCGTTCTTCCGCTTCGGTCTGATGGTGCGGCGGCAGTTGCTGCAGCAGCAGGCCGCGCGCGCGCTGGCCGTCGGCCTTGAGCCAGAAGCGGGTCGGCAGCTGTTCGGAGCTGGCGAAGTAGTTGGACAGGCACTCGGCCAGGTCGACGCCATCCAAATCGACGATGCCCTGGTAACGCTGGCCCCGGGTCGGGTCGATGGTAATGGCCAACACGCCATTGGGCATCAGACTCTGCAGGTCGGCATCGGCGCCGATCTGCTCGGCGTCATAGCGGGCAATGCCGCGCAGCTCACGAGCGCTGGAGCATTCGACCATCAGCAGCGACAGCGGGCCGTCGGAACGCGCCTGCAGTACCAGCAGGCCGTCGAACTTGAGGGTGCCGACCAGCAAGGCGGCGGCGGCCATCATCTCGCCGAGCAGTTGCGCCACTGGCTGCGGGTAGGCGTGCTTGGCCAGCACATGAGCGTAACTTTCGCGCAACGCGACCATTTCGCCTCGCACGTCGGTGTCGTCGAAGAGAAAGCGTTGACTGAAGTCGTTCATGGCGGCTGGCCCAGGGTCTATAAAAGGCTGGCGATTTTATGCACAAACGCCAGCACAACCAAGGCCCGAACATCATGTGAGCGTGTTCACACAGCAGGAATCAGCCGCTGAACCTTGGCTGAACGACTGTGCTGCCGCCCTTGTTTAGGCGCCAGCACTGCCTATCATCCACGCGCCTGAGGTCAGGCCTGTCATAAAACTGCAAAGGGATTTCCCATGTCGAGCACGTTCATCAATCGTCACTGGCAACCACGCGCCATGCTGGTCTGCCATGTCGTGGCCGTCGTGCTGCTCGTCAGTTGGCTGTGGCAGCCCACGCGCGAGCTTTGGAATGTCTTCGATGTGTGGCTGTTCAAACTGCTCAACGACCCGGTCCATGCCGGCGGCCTGTGGGCCCATATCTGGGCCATCGGCAGCATGCGCCCGGTCGATGCTGGTGTCGGCGTGGTGATGCTGGCGGTCATGCTCAAGGCCGATCTGGTATTCACCGGGCCGCAGGTACGCCGGGCGCTGTTCGCTTTTCTGGTCGCCCTGATCGTGATGCTGCTGATGCGCGTGCTGTTCGCCGACCTGGTCGAATACATGGGCTGGCAGCACGCCAGCCCTTCTCTGGTAGTAGAAGGCAGCGCGCGCCTGACCGAGATGTTCCCGGCCTGGGAAGAACGCTGGGACCTGAAGGACAGCGCCAGCCGCAGCTTCCCCGGCGACCACGCCTCGGTGCTGCTGATCTGGGCTTATTTCATGAGCTTCTTTGCCCGCGGCTGGCGTCTGCTGCTGGTCTGGGCCATTACCGTGACCGGCATCCTGCCGCGCCTGGTGGCCGGTGCTCACTGGGGGGCGGATGCCTTTGTCGGCGGCGTATTCCTCAGCCTGCTGGCCCTGGCCTGGAGCTGCTACACCCCACTGGGTTATCACGCCAGCGAATGGCTGGAGAAGATTACCCTGCCGATCACCTCACGCCTGGCCAAACTGCCACTGCTGGGCCGCATGAGCATCGTCAGCGGACGTTGAACGAGAAAGTGGGAGCGAGCTCTGCTCGCGAAGCTTTACCGTCGTTCGCATTCGCGAGCAGAGCTCGCTCCAACAGGCTTGCGCCTAATCCTCATCCGCCCAGGGGTGGCGCAGACCACCTTCCTGCTGTTCGTTGAACTGATGGATCTGCCGGCGCTGCTTCTTGCTCGGCCGACCATCGGTCTGCATGCCCACGGCGCCAGCCTTGCGCATCGCCGCAGCCTGCTCGCGGCGAGCGATACTTTCTTCGGTCTCGCGATACAGTAGTTGCGCCTCGGGCGCACCACGGCGGACGCTGGATAATGCCAGCACGACCACGGTGCGTTCATCGAAGCCGGTGCGCAGCACGTACTCATCACCGATCTTCGGCTCTTTGCCCGGCTTGCAGCGCTCGCCACGATGGTGGACCTTGCCACCTTCTATAGCCGCCTTGCACAGGGCGCGCGTCTTGAAGAAGCGTGCCGCCCACAGCCATTTGTCCAGGCGGATCTTGTCGTCGTCTTTTTCGCTCATCTCACTCTCTGTAAGGGTTCAGCTATTCGCACGCACGGCAGATGCAGTTGTCACACGACACAACTAGAATGCGCGGAATCATAGGCGTTGTCGGCCGCAGGGGACACTCTCACCTTGAAGACTTTCGACCAGCTCAGCGTGATCGGCCTGCGTGAGTGGATCAATCTGCCTGAGCTCGGCATCATCGGCCTGCGCGCCAAGATCGACACCGGCGCCAGCACCTCGAGCCTGCACGCCAGCGACATCCAGCCGTTCCAGCGTGACGGCGAGGACTGGGTACGCTTCACTGCCTACCTCGGCACTCAGGTGCAGCGCCGCCACCGTTGCGAGGCGCCGCTGGTCTCGGTCAAGCGCATCAAGAGTTCCAATGGCCAGGCGCAGAGTCGCTATGTAATCCGCACCCACCTGGCTCTCGGTGATCTGCTGTGGCCGGTGGAATTCACCCTGGCCTGTCGCAAGACCATGCGTTATCGCGTACTACTTGGCTCCAAGGCGCTGATCACCGGCCAACTGCTAGTCAATCCGGCACTCAGCTATGTGCAGGACAAACCCTCACTTTCCTCTGCCCTTCCAGGTGCCCAATGAAGATCGCCGTGCTGTCGCGCAACCCGCGCCTGTATTCCACCCGCCGTCTGGTGGAGGCCGGCCAGCAGCGGGGCCATGAAATGGTGGTGATCGATACCCTGCGCGCCTACATGAACATCGCCAGCCACAAACCGCAGATCCACTATCGTGGCCAGGCGCTTGAGGGCTTCGATGCCGTGATCCCGCGTATCGGGGCTTCGGTGACTTTTTATGGCTGCGCGGTGTTGCGCCAGTTCGAGATGATGGGCGTCTACCCGCTCAACGAGTCGGTGGCCATCAGCCGCTCGCGCGACAAGCTGCGCGCTTTGCAACTGTTGTCGCGCAAGGGCATCGGCCTGCCGGTGACCGGCTTCGCCCACTCCCCCGACGACATTCCCGACCTGATCCAGATGGTTGGCGGTGCACCGCTGGTGATCAAGGTGCTGGAAGGCACTCAGGGCATGGGCGTGGTACTGGCCGAAACGCACAAGGCGGCCGAATCGGTGATCGAGGCCTTCCTCGGCCTCAAGCAGGACATCATGGTCCAGGAATACATCCAGGAAGCCGGTGGCGCCGACATTCGCTGCTTCGTGGTCGGCGACAAGGTGATCGCATCGATGAAGCGCCAGGCCAAGGCCGGCGAGTTCCGCTCCAACCTGCATCGCGGCGGCAGCGCCAGCCTGATCAAGATCACCCCGGAAGAGCGCATGACGGCGGTGCGCGCGGCCAAGGTCATGGGCCTCAACGTCGCCGGTGTCGACATCTTGCGCTCCAACCATGGCCCGCTGGTGATGGAAGTGAACTCCTCGCCCGGCCTGGAAGGCATCGAGACCACCACCGGCAAGGACGTCGCCGGGATGATCATCCAGTACCTGGAAAAGAACGCCGAACCCGGCCAGACCCGCACCAAGGGCCGCGGATGAGCCCAGTGTTCGACGGTCGCCTGGCGCTGATCGCGCCGGCCTCTGCCATCGCCGAAGACGTGCTCGAGGCGACCCTGGCGCAGCTCGACGTGCTGGGTATCCGCTACCACCTGGGCAGGCACGTGCGCGCCCGCCATCGCTACCTGGCCGGCACGCCGGAGCAACGCCTGGAAGACCTGCACCAGGCCTTCACCCTGCCGGATATCAGCGCCGTCTGGTGCCTGCGTGGCGGCTATGGCTGCGCGCAACTGGTGGCGGATATCGACTGGGCGCTGCTGCGCCTGGCCAGCCCGCGCCCATTGATCGGCTTCTCCGATCTGTCGATTCTGCTCGAGGCCTTTGCGCAGCAGGGTCTGCCAGCCATTCATGGGCCGGTGGCCACGGCGCTCGGCCATCAGGTGCTGTCGGCACCCGGCGGCCAGCGTGAGCGCCTGGCCTCGATGCAGGCCCTGTGGAGTCTGCTCAAGGGCCAGCACCGGCAACTGCCACTGCGCCATATCGGCGGCCCGCAACATGTCATCGAGGGCACCTTGCAGGGCGGTAACCTGACGGCCCTGGCCAGCGCCTGCGGCACCCACGCCGAGCTGCGCCTGGCCGAGGATTCGATCCTGATCCTGGAGGACGTCGGCGAGCCCTACTACCGCCTGGAGCGCAGTCTCTGGCAACTGCTGCACAGCTTCGCCGGCAAGCGCCCGCGTGCGGTGTGCCTGGGCGGTTTCACCGACTGCCCGCGGCGCGGCGTGCACCACAGCCTGGAGCAGATCATTGCCGAATACCTGGCGCCGCTGGGCGTGCCGCTGTACGGCGACCTGCCGAGCGGGCATGGCGACAGCAACTTGCCCTGGCCCTACGGTCAGCAGGCGCAACTGAGCGCTAGCAGCCTGAGCTGGTAGGCCACCTCAGCGCTGGCGCGACTGCATCCAGGCGAGAAACTCGGCCTCGACCATCGGTTTGCCGAACAGATAACCCTGCCCGAGGGCACAATCCTGCTCACGCAGCAGCGCCAGCTGGCTGTCGTGTTCGATACCTTCGGCCACGCACTCCAGGCCCAGGTTGCGCGCGATCATCAGGATGGTCTGCACCAGCATGCGCCCACTCGCTTCACCGTCGAGATCGGCGACGAAGCTGCGGTCGATCTTCAGCCGGTCCAGCGGCAGACGTTTGAGGTAAGTGAGCGACGAGTAGCCGGTACCGAAGTCGTCGATGGCGAAGCGCACGCCCTGCGCCTTGAGCTGCTGCATGTTGCCGATGCAGCGCTCGACATCTTCGAGTAACACGCCCTCGGTGATTTCCAGCTCCAGCGACTGGGCCGGCACGGCGTGATCACGCAGGCACTGCTCGACACGTTCCACGCAGCCAGCCTGACGCAGTTCACGCGGGCTGAGATTGACCGCCAGCACCAGTTGCGGCCATTGCGCCTGCCAGCGCGCCAGCGCCGCACAGGCCTGCTCCAGCACCCACTGGCCAATGTCCTGGATCAGCCCGGTTTCCTCGGCCAGGGGAATGAACTGATCCGGACCGATCTCACCACGCTCTGGGTGCATCCAGCGCAGCAACACCTCGGCACCCGCCACGCTGTTGTCAGCCAGCATCAGTTGCGGCTGGAACACCAGCTGCAGTTGCTGGCGCGCGATGGCCTGGCGCAACTCGCTCTGCAACTGCAGGCGTTGGTCGATGGCAACCTGCATCTCCGGGGCGAAGAAATGCAGGGCATTGCGCCCGGCATGCTTGGCCCGGTACATGGCGGTATCGGCCTGCTTGAGAATGTCCGAGGCCTGTTGCAGGCCCAGCGGGTGCAGGGCGATGCCGATACTGGCGCTGATCGCCAGCTCATGGCCGTCGATCAGGCAACTGCCGTGCAGGCCGCGCAGCAATTTCTCGCCCACTGCTGCGGCCTGCTCGGCAACCGCTTGCGGTTCATGGCCCAGCGCTTCGAGCAGCACCACGAACTCGTCACCGCCGAGACGCGCCAGGGTATCTTCAGTGCGCAGCTCACGAGCCAGGCGTGTGGTCACTTCGACCAGAAGGGCATCGCCAACCAGATGACCGAGGCTATCGTTGACCGTCTTGAAGTGATCCAGATCGATGAACAGCAGCGCGCCCAGGCTGCCCTCACGATTCTCGCGATCCATGGCGTGCTGCAGGCGATCGAGCAGCAGGCGGCGATTGGGTAGGCCAGTGAGCTCGTCGCTGTAGGCCAGGCGCTCGATCTCGCGCTGGTAACGCTGACGTTCGGAGATATCGGTGACGCTGGCGCGAATCAGCAGGCTCTCCCCTGGCATGCGCACCAGGCGCACCTCGCAGGGCAACTGGCGACCGCCGCTGTCGCGATGGCTCCATTCGAACACCGGCGCATCACCGGCAATGGCGCGGCGCAGGAAGGCCTTGCCGGCGCGGGAGGACAGCCGACCATCAGCCTGACGCAGCGGGCTGATGCTTTGAATCGAGCGGCCGAGCAGCTCATCGCGGCGATAACGAAACAGACGCAGGGCGTTCTCGTTGCACTCGACGATGCCGCCCTCCGGGTCGAACAGCAAGATCGCCTCAGGCGCGTGCTCGACCAGTGTTCGGTAGCGCGCCTCGGCCTCACGCCGCGCACTGATGTCCTCGACCAGCAGCAGGAACAGCGTCTGCCGGCCACCACCACCGCGCACGGCGCGCAGGCTGACACGGGTGAAGACCACCAAACCATCGGCACGCAGAAAGCGCTTGTCCATCTCGAAGCCATCGC
>Ga0308000_10000037_pt1 | contig 46319 bp, 66 predicted proteins | sample Neamet3_FD_203877 | JGI IMG/M metagenome (GOLD analysis project Ga0308000, IMG submission 203877) | Marine microbial communities from water near the shore, Antarctic Ocean - #3 | ecosystem: Environmental > Aquatic > Marine > Unclassified | place: Southern Ocean | collected 2014-06-04 | reverse complement strand
CCAAAATCAACTTAATGTAGGAAGGTATATTCTGGATGCTGGTGAATGGGACAGTAATGATCTATTAACAGATATTAATGCGCTTGCCCAAGATGATTTTGGTGGATTTTATTATGCTCAAGCAGATTCTATTACAGGAATTAGAGAAAAATATGCACATTTAAAATATGACGAATTTGGTAAGAAATGGAATTTTTTCCCAAAACTAAACATTTCTGATCTTGATAGTAGTGGTATTATTACTACCACTGTTGTTGGCGCGGATAGTGTAAATGCTCCATCTAAAAATAAATTGGCATACGGAAAAGGTGATAATGGTCAATTTTTAACATTTGATACTATACAAAACAAATATGATTGGGATTATATAGTTAGTAGTGGGTTATATGTATTTGATAGTGACCAACTAAATAATGCTTTGCTTAATACACCTTCTGTACCTGGATCAGATGAAGATAAAATTAAAAGTTTGGTTAATTATAAACAATTTAATTTCTATAGTCATGGCGATGAGAAATATATAGAAAGTGGTGGTAATGTATTCACGATTAAAAGTGGTATTACGAACTATACATCATTTGCAGACCACGATAAAATAAAATATACAGATATATCAAATGCAAACTCATATGTTTGGTTGGATTCTGGAACCAATTCTTTTAAAACTGTTCCTTTGGAGAACGATAGACTTAATATTTCATCTAAATTGCAGAAAATCAATAGGTCTATTAACGGTGCTTATTCAAATAAACCTTTTAGTTCGTATACTTTGGAAGCAACATTTAGTGCGGCAGACGGTGCAAAGCAAACTGGTGCGATGGGCATATTAATTGGATTGATAAAATATGGTTTAACTGAAAAAACATTAACAGTATTCAGAAGCACAAGAGCAACTGGCATGTTTGATTCTGATATTGATTGGGTCAAAGATCGGCAAGATAATCCATTCAATTTTGAATTAGTGGTTAATGCAGGTCAAGCAGATCAGACTGTTATCAATATGGGTAGAATGGTCGAAGCACCACCAATTAATGGAAATGCTTCTTGGGATTCTAGTGGCGATGTTGTACTCAAAGTTTCCAAGCGAAATCATACATTAACTATAGAAACAAGTCAGTTCGGAGACTCCGCAATTGATGTTATAGCATCAAAAAGAATTGATTTGTTTGATAATGATGGTATTCCAGAAGAACAACAATATCTAGATTTAAAAGAATTTGGAAATGCTGTTCACTATGGTTTCGCTTTTGATAAAATATCAAATGCCAAAGTTAAGGATATAAAATTTTCTGAGGGTGTTGAAGGTCTACACCAAGCAGACGCTAACACTATCATAGATTTGAAAAATAAGAAAACTTACTTATATTTTGATAGTGATAAAGGTCAGCAATTTAGTTACACTAAAGGTTACCACAATATTGATAGTGATGGTTTTGGTTTTCCTATTTTGGGTGGAGATATCTTCACTGGTAGACTTTACCATAACCCAGAATTAAAGACAACATGGTATCAAGACCCATATTCGACTTTCCAACTGGGGCAAGTGTTGAACACTGATCAAATACCGATTGGTACTCAAATCATAGCAAGAGGTGGTTATGATGCGGATAAACCAAGAGAGATATTAAAAGATGGCGATCCAATTAGAAGAATTAATGCCAATTTTATAACAGATGAAAAGGGACTAACACTTACGGTCTTTACGACCACAGGGAATATAGTATCAACTAAGAATTATAATATAGACGCAACAGTTGACACCACTGGAGCGACAGCACAAGCAATGGTTGCCGACCTTGCAACACTAAGAACTGGATCAACAAGAAATATTTGCGTTATAACATCTTTTGGTGATTGGAAATATACAGAGACTCTTTTAATAGCAGAAGCAAACAATAACGGTCTGACGAAGTTGGCAGGGTCTGGAACGTCAGCAGCAGGTCTATCAAATCAACAGTATGTAGCAGTATATCAATGTGGGTCGAATAACAAATTATACGAAGTAGCAGAACACAAAATATCTACAGCACAACCAAATATTAGATTTTTTCTAAATGAAGGAACCTTCTTTGTAATGGGCGGTGAAGTGAATAGCACCAGCGCATTGACAAACTTTCGTGGAGATATCGTTGCTCACGTAACTGGCACTAATGACGTAAAATTGTCTTCAGGTCTTATTGCTGCTGGACCTTCTACGTTTAATAGTACTGTAAACATTTCTGCTGGTGCGGCAAACGGTATACATTTTCCAGATGAGGCATTTGCCTCAGATGCTGACGATCAAGCAAGAATATATCTAATTGATAGTCCAAACATTTCTGGTAATCAAATCCTAACGATAGAAGTTCAGAATGACTCAACCGACATAATTAATCTAATAACACCAGATTCTGATGGTAATGGAAAGGGTATGAAAGGTTTACGGCATAATATGAAATCCGTATTCTCTGAAGGTTATCTAAAAATAGTATTTGACGATGCACCAAAACTGGGTGGTATTTTAAATACGGAAGATTATTACATTGCAGGTGCAACTGGATTTAATGTTTTAGATTTAAATTATGATCAAATTGGGGCCAATGTGCACAATGACATAGCAGATGCCTCATACCTGTCTGCACTATCAAATATCTATAACTTTATTGATACAAACGATACTAATACAGATAGACATTGGGCATTATATAATAATAAAAATCCAATATCTGATGCTGGCACTATTGATGGTACAGGAGCATTATTTAAAATTAGTGAAGATGGTAATGTAGATGTTACAGGAAATTTCACAACAGTTACTACAGATGGTCTCACAGAAGGTACGACAAATCTTTACCATACAGATAGTCGCTCAATCATTGCCACTCATGCAAAAATATCAATTGATACAAGAACAGATTCAGCAATTGCTGGGGGTGCATTGTCTTGGACTCCATCACCAGATGCTATCCAAGATGGTATCCTTGCTTTCAAACCAGCACTATCGCATAGTATTGTTACTGATACTGCTGCTGGTCTATCCACTACACTAGTATATGATGATGCCACTGGAGTATTCACTTTTAAATCTTCTAATGTTGATAGTGTTAGTGCATCAACACTTACTAAGATCAGTGTCACAAATGCAACAGCAACTGGAACTGCTAGTGCATTAACATATAATAATACTAGCGGTGTCATCACTTTAACACCAGCAGATATTGGCACAACAGCAAAAAGTTCTTTGACACATTCAAATAACGACAATAGAGCAGAAGGTGGATCGATTGCTTACGATACTTCTACTGGTGTCATAACATACAATAAATCCTACACAATTTCACTGCAAGTTGGCAGTCCACTTGGTGGTGGTGCGCTGGCGTATGATGGCACAGGCGGATTTACATACACACCTCCCGCAGTGAACGGTCCATTATCGGTATCATCAGCATCAGCAGTTTCAGGAGAACAATCTACACTGTCTGTATCTGGTGGAGTATTTTCATTCAAACCAGCAGAATTATATCCACCGATTTCTATTATCCAAGTCGCATCTGTACCAGCAAATGCACAAGGAAGTTTAGAATATGATTCAGCATCTGGTGTATTAGAATTTAAACAACCAGCAACATTAAGTCTTTCAAATTTCCAATCCAGCACAGATTCTGATGGTGCCATTTTTGGTAAAGGTGGTACTCTTCACTTCGCAGCAGATTCTAATTATGGAATGGGTACGATCACTTTAACTCCTGGGTATTTTGCAACTACAGTAGATTCGTGTCTTGATACACTCTTAACTATACCACACGCTGCGCCTGCGGGATCACTTGCGGAAAGTGATACGAAAAAACCTTCTGTGATGATGTTAGATAGTTCTACTGCTACAAAATTCATAAACAGAAGAATGACTTTAAATGATTTTACTAATTTTGACGATAGTGCTGCTGCTGCTGTTGGTTGGGTATTAACGAAAACTACACAAATTAGCGCAAATGCTCCTTCAGAATTTAAAATGAGACAAATACCAGAAGGAATTACATTAAGCGATTTAAGTGTTGTTGGTACTACTACTGCTGATAATACTACTGGGAATGTGATTTATAACAATTCAAATGGTCAATTTTCATTCAAACCAGCAAAAGGTCCGGGTGGATTTGCTGGGGGTGATGGTGGAGAGACAACTTATAGTTCGGTACATCAAACTGTAACTTTTGCAGCAGACGCATCAAGTGGATTAGAAATATCTGCTAGTGGACAAACGGTAACAATTGATGCTTCTGGGGTAGGTGGATTTTCAGTATCTAATAATGCAAACAACAGACTTGTGACTGCAACTGGATCAGGTGGTAATGCTGAAGCAAACGCAACATTCGATGGTTCAACACTAGCAATTACTGGGGCGATTACCGCAACTACAAATATTAGTGCACAAGGAAATGTTATTGCGGCAGCATCATCAGATTTAAGACTTAAAGACAATTTAGAAAAAATAGAAAACGCGCTAGATAAAGTAAGTAAATTAAATGGATATACGTTTACTTGGAATGAAAATGCAGATAACGTATTGCGCGAAACTTTTGATAAAGACGTTGGAGTTATTGCCCAAGAAGTTGAGGAAGTCTTACCTGAGATTGTTATAGATAGAGTAGATGGTTATAAAGCAGTTTATTATGAAAAACTCGTTCCACTATTGATTGAGTCAATAAAAGAGTTAAAGATTAGAGTTGAGGAATTGGAAAATAAATAATGGCCAAGATAAGAAGAATTGATCCCTTTGACCCAAACGATCCAGGAGTAACTATGGAGGACATATTTGCTGTGTTCCCACCACCTTCTGGACATTCTCAATATAGTTCAAGTGGTATTAGTAACTACAGACTAACGGATTTATATAGAGGCGGTGGTATCGTACCCACAGTCGAATCAGCAACTATTCCAACCTCTGGGCAGATTACCATATTAGACTTTCAAAGTGCTGGCGAAGGTTTACCACAAGGTTTTGCAAACAGACATTGGGGTGTCGTATGTACTGGTGAATCACCAGTGCCAGTTTCAAACTCTGGAAAAAGTTTCACAGTAACGCCACCATCAACAATGGATGGAAAACATTTTGGGATGATTTTGATTGGTGCTGGAGGTGGTGCTAGTGGCAATCCAGGTAATGGCGGCGCTGGCGGTGGATCGGTGTACATACCTAAAGGTGTAAAGTATACTGCTGGAGAAGTTTGGACTGTTATAGTCGGAAGTGGTGGACTTGCTAAAGAAGTATCAAGTGGAAATACTGCATCTGGGTTTAGCGGTGGTTCAACAATATTTAAAGTTGATGGTGTTACGCTCGTAACTGCTGGTGGTGGTGCTGGTGGTGGCACAAGTAATACTGCAATCAAACCAGCAGGTGGCACTTCATCAAGGTCAAGTAATTCTAATTTCAATAATGCAAATTACCCAAATACTGGTCAAATGGTGTTTGGTATCGGTGGTGATGGTGGAAAGCGTTCACCATCTAGTTCGGGAAATACACAGTTGGGCGGTGGCGGCGGTGGTGTTGGTGGGTTTAGTGCTGCTAATTTTACAGCAGCAAGCGCATCTGGGAGTAAACCAACTGGTGGTGATGGATGGGGTCTTGGAGACAATGCTAATGGCACTGGCGGTACTGGGTTCATTTCATCTGCTGGTGGTGGTGGCAGAGGTACATCCCTTGGTCATAGCACACCAACAAGTACTTTGCAAGCAAGAAATTGCGGTGGCGGCATTTTCGATTCTGCCTATGATAAAGGTACTGCTTCGGTGATGGATAATCTTTCGACAAGTGATTTTTTATCTGGAGTGGACATTGGTTTTCATGATGCAGTCGGCGTCCCACCTGTTGCCCATGTAGCGTCAGACTTAACTGGAATAAACGCAAGACAGAAGAATTTTTTTATCGGCACCAACAATACATCCAATGATCCAAGGTTTGATTTTAAATTAACTGCTACTAATAAGGATGATACCAATAAATTAGGTGGTCTCAGTTCTAAAGGTGGTCGAGGAACTTATGGTGGAAAAGATGGAGGAATGCAGCATCGTGGTGCAAGTAGTTCCTCTTTGACACCAGGTAATGGTACGGTAAGAGAATATGCACCGTCTAATTGGGGCGGTGGAGGTGGTGCTAATAGTACCCTAACTGATGCAAGTGATACTGCCAGAAATGGTTGTGGTAATTGCGGTGGTCCAGGAATTTTTGTGATGTTTGGTGTAACTCCATCAGCAGGCGCATCTAACCTAACCGCAGATGGTGGAGAAATACAATTACCGCATATATTTCCTAGTATGAATGGTTGGTTTGAACCAGATGGATGGCATTAATTGGAAAAACTATTTTGTATAAATAAGACTGTAACAAGGAGACATTGAAATGGAAGATGAAGATATCGTATTTGAAGTAGACCATGAAATTAGTGGTGAAGATGACAGCAAAGATGTTAGTGAAGTGGAACAAGAACTTGATCCAGCACACGAAATGATTGATGCTATCCATGACGGTAATCTTAGGGTTGCGGGTGAAGTTTTTGCCGACATGATTGGAGATAAAATCCAAAGTGCCATAGAGGTAGAAAGAGTCGCTATGGGTCAAAAAATGTTTAATAAAGACGAAAGTGAAGAATAAATTTGTATAAATACAATATAGACAAATAAAAAAGAGTTAATTTAATGAAGACTTTTAAAGAATTAAATGCAGACCTACTAATTGAAAAATCTATGAAAATAGATGGTGCAAAAGTTGATATAAAAAAAGTAGGAAAAGAATTTAAAGTTGAAATAGATGGCGAAGTTTTGGACACTTATGGTTCAGAAAAAGAAGGTCTCGCCATGGCAAAAGAATTCATTAAGCAATATAAGGGATAAGATATGAAACTGATTGCTGAGTACTGTGACGGTGCATTAAACTTAATCACGGAAGCAAATGCTAACGGTGAAAAAACTTATCAGATAGAAGGCGTGTTTGCTCAGGCAGAAGCAGCGAACCGCAACAAAAGAATGTATCCAAAAGCAGTTATGGAAAATGCTGTTAACAAATATGTAAAAGAACAAGTTAGCACTGGTCGTGCTGTAGGTGAGTTAAATCATCCTGAAGGACCAACAGTTAATTTGGACAAGGTATCCCATCGTATTACAGAACTTCAATTTGAAGGAAATGATGTGATGGGTAAAGCACTTATATTAGACACTCCTATGGGTAAAATTGTAAAAGGTTTGCTGGATGGTGGTTGTCAACTAGGTGTTTCGACTCGTGGTATGGGAAGTCTTGAGAAACGTAATGGGATAATGGAAGTTAAGGAAGATTTTATTCTTAACACCGTTGACATTGTTCAAGACCCAAGTGCACCTAATGCTTTTGTAAATGGCATTATGGAAGGTGTTGAATGGGTATGGGATAATGGAATGATTAAACCTCAAGAAATTGAAAAAATAGAGACTGAAATAAAAAGAACTCCATCAAAAGGTTTGCAAGAAGCGCAAATTCGTGGGTTTGAAAATTTCCTCTCGTTGCTGAAATAAAAAAGGAGTCAAGTATGACTGATCAAAATAACGAACAGGAACTTGAGGTCCATGATGACAACGAAATTGTGGAATCTCACGAAGAAGTAATGGTAGCGGAAGCATCACTTTCGGATGATCCAGAAGGCGCAGAAGATGATTCTGTGCAATCTGTAGCACTCGCAAGCAAAGTTACTAAAAAAGCATCCCCTCCTAAGACTAAGGCGGGAATGGTCAATGCTATGACTGATAAAATGAATGGTATGAAAACCAAGACTGAAATCAAAGCAGCATATGAAAAAATGATGGGTGAAGAAGTAGAAGTAGAAATGGAAGACGATGTTGCAATGGTAGAAGATACTACCAGTGCTGATTTAGAAGTCCTAATTTCTGCTGATGAATCTCTATCAGAAGACTTTAAAGCAAAAGCAAGTACAATTTTTGAGGCAGCACTTACTACAAGAGTTGCAACTAGAATTCAAGAATTGGATGAGGAATTTGGTGAAAAAGTCTATTCTCTGGAAGAGCAATATGCTACAGAGACTGAAGAAGCAATCACAGAAGCAAAGGGTGACCTTGTAGACAAGATTGATTCTTATTTAAACTACGTTGTCGAACAATGGGTTGAAGAAAACCGTATTGCTGTAGAGCATGGTATTCGGTCGGAAATCGCTGAAGGTTTCATGGGCAAGTTGAAAGACCTGTTTGTAGAATCTTACATCGAAGTTCCAGAAACCAAAGTTGACCTAGTAGACCAACTTGCAGAAGAAGTTCAAGAACTAGAAGAACTTTTGAATAAGCAAACCCAAAATAATGTTGATATGAACGAAGCAATTTCTAATTTGAAACGCGCTGCAATTATTGTAGAAGCAGCAAATGATCTTGCTAGTACTGAAGCATCTAAATTGGAAAAACTGGTTGAAGGCGTAGAATTTGAAACTGAAGAAAATTTCAAATTTAAAGTCGAGACCATCAAAGAGTCTTACTTCCACGGTAAACCAGCAGTCGCACCTGCTGCTATTGTAGAAGAAACACTTACAGAAGAAACCCAAGAAGATACGGATGTAGACGTAAACGTATCAAATAGTATGGCGCAATATGTTGCCGCTATTAAAGCAAGTAATTAAGGAGTATCCATAATGGAAATGAACTACAACCAATTGATTGAAAAGTGGGCCCCGGTTCTGAATGAAGAATCTGCTGGCGCAATTCAAGATAAGCACCGCAAAGCAGTAACTGCTGTTGTGCTTGAGAACCAAGAAATTGCTCTGCGTGAGCAACAAACAGCACAAGGTGGTTTCGGTCAACTGACAGAAGCAGCACCATCAAACAACACAGCAAATGTTGCTAATTGGAACCCAGTTCTGATTTCGCTTGTTCGTCGTGCCATGCCAAATATGATGGCATATGACGTATGTGGTGTTCAACCAATGACTGGTCCAACTGGACTGATCTTTGCCATGAAGTCAACCTACGAAACAACACGTTCAGGTGCTACTGCTAACGGTGAAGCATTAACTGGCGAAGCAGTTTCTGGTTATTCGGGCGATTCTGCAAGCACTCAATTAGCAGATGGTTCTGGTCTTGGTGGTGTAACAGACACTGACACTGACTCAACCATTGACGATCAACGTGTTGATCCGCTCACAGGTACACCAATGACTCTCGCCAATGGCGAAATGCTGGGTACAACTGGCGCAAGCGCATTTGCTGAAATGGGTTTCACCATTTCAAAAGCAACTGTATCTGCCAAAACACGCGCATTGAAAGCGGAATATTCGCTTGAACTCGCACAGGATTTGAAAGCAATTCACGGTCTGGACGCTGAAAGCGAACTTGCCAATATTCTTTCAACTGAGATTCTTGCAGAAATCAACCGCGAAGTAATTCGTACCATTAACTCACAAGCAAAAACTGGTGCATCCACTGGTAACACCTTGCTGAATGGTGTGTTTGATCTTCAGACAGATGCTGATGGTCGTTGGAGCGTAGAGAAGTTTAAAGGTCTCATGGTCCAAATCGAGCGTGAAGCAAATAACATTGCCAAAGAAACTCGTAGAGGTCGCGGTAACTTCATCATCACTTCCAGTGATGTTGCATCGTGCTTGGCAGCAACTGGTATGTTGGATTATGCTCCAGCAATGTCAACCAACTTGAATGTTGATGACACTGGTAACACTTTTGCTGGTGTTCTTAATGGTCGTACAAAAGTATATGTTGACCCATATGCCACTGTTGACTATATCACTGTCGGTTATAAAGGTACAAACGCATATGATGCTGGTATCTTCTATTGCCCATACGTACCTCTGACCATGGTTCGCGCCGTTGGTGAGAACGATTTCCAACCAAAAATTGGTTTCAAAACCCGTTATGGTATGGTATCGAACCCATTTGTTGGCGCTGCGCCCGCAAACGGTCTTGCCACTGTACGTACAAACCAGTACTACAGAATCTTCAGAGTGGACAACATTCTGGGTGCATAATATCGCACAAGAAAGGTGGGACGATTAACGATCCCACCTTCCATAAAACTTTAAAGCAGTGTTTCGGCGCTGCTTTTTTTATCTAAATTCTATCTATTAAGTATAAATATAGGTATGAATGGATATAAACGGATATAATCAGATGGCAACAGTCACCACAAATATGAATTATCTTCAACCTACCAATTTTAAGGTAGTCATAAACCATAGCACATTTGGTAACCTTGAGTTTTTTGCTCAAAGAATAATCCATCCAGGAGTTAGCGTCCAAGCACCAAGTGTTGCATACAAAAGAATTTCTAGTATTTCAGTCCCAGGTGATACATTAACTTTTGAAGATTTATCAATGGATATTTTGGTTGATGAAAATATGCAGACTTACATTGAAGTCTTCGATCTATTAAATTCTTTAGTTGAAACTAATTATAAGTCACCGATGGCAAAGGCAACCTCTATCGGAACATCACAAGAGTTAGATATTACTTTAACAATAACTAGTAGTCACAATAATGTTGTGAGGACGATAAGATATATCGATTGCGTACCAACCAGCATTGGAACAATTTTGATGGAAGCAACCTCAGAAACTTCACCAGTAATTACATTTCCAGTAACTTTTAAGATTGGATATTACGAGATAAAATAGTCCTATATATTATTAATACATTATGGAGAATATGATTGCTTAACCTTGAGGAAATACTTGAACACTGGTCTAATGATTGTAATATTGATGAACATAACCTAGATCGATCTAGCGTAGATGTTGCAAAACTACATGCAAAATATCTACAACTACTTTCCGTATATAAACTTCAAAAGAAAAAAGCAGAGATGAAACAAAAAATTCTTCTCAAGGACAAATGGTTATATTATAACGGAAAAATGTCTGGCGAACAAATCACCGAAAAAGGTTGGGATTTTGATCCATTTGATGGCATGAAAATCATGAAAGGTGACATGAACCACTATTATGATTCTGATGTTGACATTCAAAGAAGCGAAGAAAAAATAGTTTATTATAAAACTATGATCGAAACATTACAAGAAATTGTGGAAACCTTGCGCTGGCGTCACCAGACAATCGGTAACATAATAAAATGGAAGGTGTACCAAAGCGGTGGATAAAATAGTGGTGCAAAAGAAGAATGAATGTTCTCTTTTGTTAGGATGTGATAATGGTATTATTCAAGAACTGAATGAGTATTTCTCGTTTTTTGTTCCAGGATACAAGTATATGCCAAAATACAAAGCAAAAATGTGGGATGGTAAAATCAAGATATTCAATGCTTTGTCGCATGAATTACCAACAGGATTATTGCATCAACTTAAAGTTTTCTCTGAAGAAAGAGGTTATGAGTTAGACTATGAAGATGGTGAGTATGGACCGCCAGAAGTTTTCAATAAAATAAATCCAAGAGAAATTATGGATTTCATCGAAAAGTTAAATTTAAAAAGCAGAGGCGAATCGATAACTATACGAAGTTATCAATTTGATGCGGTTTGCTCTGCTATAAAAGAAAGAAGGTCTCTTTTACTATCACCAACTGGATCGGGTAAATCATTAATCATATACATTCTACTGAGGTGGTATATGGAAAACCATCATGACAATGTTTTGGTTATCGTACCTACCACTTCACTTGTACAACAAATGTTTACAGATTTTGGAGACTATTCATCACACGACGATAGTATTAATATGGAAACTGATTGTCATTTTATTTACTCTGGGCAAGCAAAAACTGGCATTAAAGAAAGAATAATTATTTCGACATGGCAGTCTATCTACAAATTACCTGCAACATGGTTCTCGAATTTTGGGGTGATTTTTGGTGATGAGTGTCACGGATTCAAGTCTAAATCTTTAACTTCAATCATGAATAAAAGCAGAAACACTGCATACAGATTTGGAACTACTGGAACTTTAGATGGGACTGAAACCCATAAATTAGTGTTAGAGGGTTTGTTTGGAAAAGTAATAAAGGTGACTACAACCAAGAAACTACAAGATGACTCAACTCTCGCACCTCTTGAAATATATCTATTGACATTAAGATATGATGAGGATGAGTGTTTTCAAAATGTAGGAAACACATATGCCCAAGAAATTAATTTGATTGTTCTAAATGAGAAAAGAAATAAATTTATTCGGAACTTGGCGCTAGGTATGAATGGGAATACTTTGGTGCTATTTCAATTTGTAGAAAAGCATGGTAAGGTATTATATAACTTAATTTGTGATAAAAAGGAAGATAAGAGAAAGGTATTTTTTGTTTCAGGTGCGACAGAAGCATCTGACAGAGAAGCAATTAGAAAAATCGTAGAAAGTCAAAAGGACGCAATCATCGTTGCCTCTTTAGGAACCTTTAGTACTGGTATAAATATTAGGAACTTGCACAACATAGTGTTTGCTTCACCAAGCAAATCTCAGATAAGAGTATTGCAAAGTGTTGGAAGGGGATTGAGAAAAAGTGATGATGGGAGAATTACTAAATTATACGATGTAATAGACGATTTACGGCATAAGAATAAAATAAATTATGCCATGCTTCACGGGGAAGAACGACTAAAAATCTATAAAAAAGAACAGTTCAACTTTAAAAAATACGAGGTAAAATTATGAGTTACAATGGTAAAGAAGATATAAAGCAAATTAAGATGTCATCTGGAGATGAAATACTATGCGAAATTGTGGACATAAATGATGATGAACTTATAATTCGCAATGCTCTACAGATTTGCAAAGTTGATGTTGATGCAACACGAACCTATGGGATGCTCAGACCTTGGATTTCATTTCAAGAAACAACACAAGAATTAATATCATTAAATGACATGCATATTGTTGCAATTGCTCTCCCAAGTAATGATTTGATGAAACAGTTTGCAAATGCAATAGGTGAAGAACAGATGGCGGCTATATCTAAAGATGGAGAAATGACCTCTGGTGAAGAGTTTGACGTAGAAACTTGGATGGACCGTCTATATAATAAAAAGGGTGGAGTTGAAAAGAATATACAGTTCCATGAAATGTTTGATAGTGATGAAAATGTGATTCGTTTTCCTTCGGGATACAAACACTGATTCCCCTCCATAAAGGATACTCCTTATTATACACCCAATAGACAATTCTGTCAACCCCTAAAATAAAATAAATAAATTAATTATGCTTTACATTACCGTCTATCTGTGGTAGAATGGTAGAAATATTAAGGAGTGAATTGAATGGCGAAAGCACGATCAAAAAGTACGCACTATGTAGATAACAAAGAATTTTCCGCAAATATAGTAGAATATGTTGTAACTATAAATGAAGCAAGAGATAATGACAAAGAATTGCCTGTAGTTCCAAATTATCTCGCGCTCTGTTTTCTAAAAATCGCTGAGAATCTTTCCCATAAATCTAACTTTATTAGATACACTTACCGTGAAGAAATGGTTATGGATGCAGTTGAGAACTGTCTCAAGGCAGTAGAAAACTATAACATTAATGCTGCCACTAGAAGTGGTAAACCAAACGCTTTCGCATATTTTACTCAGATTATTTGGTATGCTTTTCTAAGACGAATTGCTAAAGAAAAGAAACAACAAGATATCAAAGAAAGATTTATGTCCCAATCTGGCGTAGAAGCATTTTTAGTGAGTGAAACTGGTGCTGCTGCCACAGGAGTTGCTACACACTTTATTGATGTACTCAAAGATAGGATTGATAAAGTAAAAGAGTATGACACCGAAATAAAAGAATTTGGAAAGGTAGAAAAACAGCAAAGAAAAAAACGAACAGTTAATGTCGATTCCGATTTGAAAGACTTTTTAGAATGAAGTTACTAATACTAAATGATACACACACAGGTATCAGAAATGCGTCTGATATTTTTTTAGAAAATGCTGCAAAATTTTATAGAGAAGTTCTTTTTCCATATTGCGATGAACACAACATAAAGCAGATATTGCATCTGGGAGATTATTACGACCATCGTAAGTTTATCAATTTCAAAGCACTAACTCACAATCGCCACAGTTTTTTAAATCCTATGCGAGAACGTGGAATGTCTATGGATATTATTCCTGGCAATCACGACACTTATTTCAAAAACACGAATGATTTAAACTCACTTAAAGAATTACTTGGGCATTATATGAATGAGATTCATATCGTTATGAAACCCACAGTGATGAACTATGGTGGTCTTGATATTGCGCTGCTTCCTTGGATTACCTCAGAGAACCAAGAAGAATCTATGAATTTCGTAAAAAATTGCAAAGCGTCATTTCTTGCTGGGCATTTAGAATTATCAGGTTTTGATATGATGCGAGGGATTCAGAATAAACATGGTATGGATAAAGAAGCATTTTCTAGATTTGAAATGGTATTATCTGGACATTATCATACCAAATCACAGAAAGATAATATACTTTATCTTGGTACACAGATGGAGTTTTTCTGGTCTGATGCCCATGATCCAAAACATTTTCATATTTTGGACACAGAGACTCGTGAACTAGAGGCAATTCGTAATCCATTCACATTATTTGAAAAGATAACATATGATGATACGAAGACCGATTATAATAATTACAACGTAGAACATTTAGATGATAAGTTTGTTAAATTAGTTGTAGTAAATAAATCTGACCCCTTTACATTCGACAAATTATGTGATAGAATACATAGTAAGAAAATACATGAACTAAAAATTGCTGAGAATTTTGATGAATTTATTGGCGACAGAGTTGGGGATGAAGGCGTGTCTGTAGAGGATACTACAACCCTTCTTGACAGTTATGTAGATAATGTAGAAACTGAATTAGATAAGTCTAGAATTAAAATTGAAATGAGAAATTTGTTGACTGAAGCACAAGCACTTGAGATAGCATGATAGTATTTAAATCGCTAAGATATAAAAATTTCCTATCAACTGGAAATAATTGGACTGAAATAAATCTAAATAAATCTAAATCCACACTCATTGTGGGTTCTAATGGTGCAGGTAAATCAACGCTACTGGACGCTATTTCATTTGGTCTCTTTGGAAAACCTCACCGTGGTATCAATAAACCTCAATTAGTCAATACTATTAATAATAAAGATTGTCTAGTTGAAGTCGAGTTTAGTATAGGTCAAAAAGATTTTAAAATTGTTCGTGGCATAAAACCAAATATCTTTGAGATTTGGACGAATGGTAATATGATTGATCAATCGTCACACGCCAAAGAATATCAAAAAATATTAGAACAAAATATCTTAAAATTAAACCACAAATCTTTTCATCAGATTGTGGTCTTAGGTAGCAGTTCGTTCATTCCATTTATGCAGTTGCCTGCACAGCACAGGCGTGATGTTATCGAAGATTTATTGGATATCAACGTCTTTTCTAAGATGAATATTATTCTTAAAGAGAAGACCTCTATGCTCAGAGAGAAGTTGAAAGACATAAAATATAGCATAGATTTAAATAAAAATCAAATAAAAACTCAGCAAAAGTATATTAATGATATTAGCACATTAAATGCTGAGTTTATTGAGAAAAAGAATATAGACATATCTAACCTAGAATCTGAGCGTACAGAATTAGAAACTGACAATGAAACATGTCAAAAATTTGTAGATGAAAATCAGAAAACCATGAGGGAAGAATTAGACCGCGCCAACGATAAAAAACAAGCACTACTACAATACCAAGCAAAGTTCCAAACCAAAATCAAAATCTTGGTCAAAGAATCTAAGTTCTATGAAGAAAACGAAACATGCCCAACTTGTACCCAAGATATTGATGAGAGTGTTAGATCAGAGAATCTAAAATCTGCAAAGTCAAAAGCAAAAGAGTTTCAAAAAGCAATGGATCATGGACTTAATGAGTCATCTATTGTGGAACAGACTATTGAGCGGTACACTGATTTGGCAGAGAAAATCAGATCGAACTTGTCTACTATATCTTCTAATAGTAATACTATCTTACGGTTGCAGAAACTTATACAACTCTATAGAGATGAGTTAAATGCTCTTAGCGGAAAAACTGGTGACCTATCAAAAGCAAATGCAGAATTGCAAACATTAAACGATGCCAGAGAAGATTTAAATAATGAAAGATATGCATCAAATGAAGAGTACACATATAACAATGTGATGGCAGAGATGCTTAAAGACACTGGTATTAAAACTAAAGTGATCAAACAGTATTTACCTGTAATCAATAATTTGGTGAACAAATATTTACAAACCTTAGACTTCTTTGTTCATTTCGATTTGGATGAGGCGTTTCAAGAAACTATTAGGTCACGCCACCGTGATGCTTTTTCATATGCTTCATTTAGTGAAGGTGAAAAGCAGCGTATTGATCTAGCACTTTTGTTTACTTGGAGAATGATTGCTAAGATGAAAAATTCTGTTGCCACAAATCTCTTGATCCTAGACGAAACTTTTGACTCTTCTCTTGATCATGATGGTGTTGACAATCTTATGAAGATACTGTATACTCTTGGTGATGATACCAATGTATTCGTCATTTCTCATAAAGGAGAGATTCTTGACGGGAAGTTTGAAAATAAGTTAGAGTTTTACAAAGAGAAAAACTTTAGCAGAATGAAATAATGTACTTGACGATTGATTTGTTATGTGTTATACTTATAGAAATGAAACAATGGAGACTAAATTATGAGAGAAGTGATTAGCGATTCTACAATTCAAATTTTGAAGAACTTCGCATCTATTAATTCTAATATTGTTATTGACGAGGGCAGTAGTATTCGTACAATCTCAGAAGCAAAAAACATCTTGGCGAAGGCAGAAGTTGAACAGACGTTTCCTCAACGCTTTGGCATCTACGATCTAAGTGAATTTCTTGGTGTCCTTGGTCTAGTCGATACACCAGTATTGGACTTCTCAGGTGATTATGTGACTATTGGAGATTCTACTGGAAGATCAAACATTAAGTATTTTTTCTCTGATCCAGATATGTTGACTACATCCTCAAAAGATGTTAAAATGCCAGAAGGTGACGTTAAATTTCGCCTAGATATTGATACGTTAAATAAACTAAAACGTGCGGCATCTGCGTTAGGTCATTCGGAATTGATTATTGAATCAAGTGATGATGACGGTCTTGCAAAGTTGACTGTTACGACAACCGACAATTCTACAGCGAATACCTTTTCTATTGACATTCCAGTTGAAGAAAATGTAAACAAATATAAGTTCGTGTATAACATTAACAACTTGAAGATTCTAACTGGTAACTATGATGTGGAGATTTCATCTAAACTAATTTCGAAACTAACTAATACAGAATCTAAGTTGCAATATTGGATTGCACTTGAAAAAACATCAACCTATGGAGAATAATTAAAAATGTCAGATGATAAAGACCTAAGTAAAGACCACAAAAAAGCATACGACCTCATGAACCAAATTTCACGAAGTGCTATTGCGGTAATTGATACTGTAACGCAGCGTGGTGGTTTTCGTGGTGAAGAACTATCGACAATCGGGCAATTGCGAGATCAGTGTACACAAGGTGTACAAATTGTAGAGACTTTTAAGCAAGATCAAGCAGAAGAATAGATATTAAAGGATAGATTTATATAATGAATACTCCGACTGAATTCGGTAATACAAATGAATTTCTGTGGGTGGAGAAGTACCGCCCACAGAATATTGAAAGAACTATCCTACCAAAAGAATTAAAAATTAATCTAGAAAAAATTGTCGAGACGGGCGAAATCCCTAATATGCTATTCACGGGAACTGCTGGTCTTGGCAAAACTACTGTTGCAAAAGCGTTATGTAATACGTTAGGGTTAGATTATATCTTAGTTAATGGTTCTGAAGATGGAAATATTGACACCCTACGTGGAAAGATTAAACAGTTTGCTTCTACAGTATCCCTACAAGGCGGTTACAAGGTTGTAATTTTGGATGAGGCAGATTATCTTAATCCTCAGTCAACTCAACCTGCTTTGCGTGGATTCATAGAAGAATTTAGTAATAACTGTCGTTTCATAATGACATGTAATTTCAAGAATAGGATTATCGAACCACTGCATTCCAGATGTGGGGTTTATGAATTTAACACAACAAAAAAAGAAATGGCAGGTCTTTGCGGAGATTTTTTAAAACATGCCAGAAATATTCTTGAACAAGAGAATATTAAATTTGAAGATCAAGACCTTGTTAATATTATTATGAAACACGCTCCTGATTGGAGAAGGGTTTTAAATGAAGCACAACGACGATCTGTGGGTGGCGTTCTTAGTGGCAGTGGTTTTACTAACGCTGGTAATAATGAAATCGACTCTCTCCTAAAGCACATCAAAAACAAAGACTTTAAGAAGATGCGTTCTTGGGTAGTCAATAATATTGATACAGATAGTTCTACTATCTTCAGAGGTATCTATGATAAAATGTCAAATCATATCAAACCTCATGCTATTCCTCAAGTTGTGTTAATTCTTGCGGAGTACCAATACAAAAATGCTTTTGTAGCAGATTTAGAAATCAATACTGTGGCATGTCTAACTGAAATAATGGCGAATGTGGAGTTTATGGAATGAGTGCTAATGAATGTGTAGTGTACGACTTTGAAACACTTTCTGTCGATGTGAATAGAGGTGTGGTGTTATCTTTAGGATTACTCACATTTTCTACAACAAGATTCACTAATAATCCATATACTTACGAAGAACTGCTTTCTGAGAGTGTCGTTATAAAATATGATGTTAAAAAGCAAGTAGAAGTTTATGATCGTAAGATTTCAAAATCTACTCTTGCTTGGTGGAACTCTCAAGATAAAAAAACCACAACCGCTGTAATGACACCATCTGAAAACGATAAAGATATTAGTGAAACCTATAACTTTTTTGTTCAAAATGTGAATATCAATAATCTTAAAACTGTGTTCACTCGCGGCAATACTTTTGATGTACCTTTCTTTGAAGGAATTTTGAATGACACTGGTAAGAAAGTTCCTTATCCATTTTGGATGGTGAGGGATACCAGATCATTCCTTGATGGTCTACTTTGGGGTTCTGACGTAAAAAATGATTATATTCCTGACGGTTGCGCTGAAAAGTTCTTCAAGCATGATGCGCGACATGATTGCGTAATGGATGTGATGCGGATGCAAACCGTAATTCAAAACCTATGAATCATTTTGATTATTTAAAATCAATCAACCATGATAAGAACGATATCATGGTTGATGACATCACTGAAAAAGAATATAAAGGTTTCATGATCAATAGAACCTTGTCGTATTTCAATGACACTGCCTTGGCAGCAAATGAGATGAATATTCACCATCAGATTGATAATAGATTGCAATTCGATTTCATGCGAAATATCGTCAGAAAACGCAAGCGGTTTTCCAAGTGGACAAAAGCAGACAAAGTGGACTCATTAGATTCAATTAAGACTTACTACGGATACTCTAATCAACGTGCGAGAGAAGTATTATCACTATTAACTAAAGAGCATTTGGATATTATAAAAATGAAGGTGTCCAAGGGTGGTAAAAAACGATAAAACTATAAAATTACAAAAGTATAAATAGCATTGTCATGTAATGAATAAATAAAAAAAAGTGAGTTGACAATGAATGAAGATACTAATGTAATTAACTGGTCACCAACTGATATGTTGGAAGTAACCTTAAATGAACCTGATGATTTTTTAAAGGTAAGAGAAACACTAACAAGAATAGGCGTATCGAGTCGAAAAGAAAATAAACTATTTCAATCGTGCCACATTTTGCACAAGCAAGGCAGATACTTTATAGTTCATTTTAAGGAATTATTTTTACTAGATGGTAAAAAGTCCAACTTGGAAGAAAGTGACATAGGGCGTAGAAATACTATTGCTACACTCATGTCCGATTGGGGTTTGGTTTCAATACAAAATGAATCGGTTGCTCAAAATTTAGCACCTCTGCGACAAATCAAAATTATTCCTTTCAAAGAAAAAGTAAATTGGGAATTATGTCCTAAGTACAACATAGGAAGAAAATAAATGCAGAGTTTCACATCACATACCATAAACGAAAGTGCTTTGAGTGCATTAAGAACTGCTACAAAAGCGCATAAGGGCGTATTCAGAAAGAACGGTGGCGAGTATATTGCACATCCTAAAGAAGTTGCCAAAATAGTTGCTAAGTTCAAACCAAATTCTAAAAACTTATCAGCATTAGTCCAAGCAGCATACTTGCACGATACTATAGAAGATACTGATTTAACTCACGAAGACTTAGTTAAGCAGTTTGGTGGTCTGGTTGCCAATCTTGTTGACCAATTGACCACTAAAAAAGATGATCTGGAAGCAGCAGGCGGCAAGGGCGAATATATCAAAGGTAAAATGGTCAACATGACCTCTTGGGCATTAGTCATTAAACTTGCTGACAGACTTGCAAATGTTGGTGATATTGCGCTTCAACCTCCAGCATGGCAAAAGAAATATGGTGGTGATACCAAACTTGCATTGGATGCAGTTAAAAAAGACAGAAAAGACCTAAGTCCCACACATAAGAAAATTATTAAAAATATAGAAACCATAATAAATCCTTACTTGTGATGAAAAGTTTTATTCTTAAACATATAAATAGTAAGAACAAATAATAAAGGACTAAAACATGGCATGGGTAACTATTACAAACAATCCAAGTTGGCAATATAACAACGCCCCTGCTGATCCTGGCGCTACTAGTCCATTAAGACCACTATGGTTAAAGCAAACTAGCGGAGTTAGAACTACCAATGGTCATTCGGTATATACAGATGTTCGAAAAACAGTAAATTCAGCATCTGGTACTTCCACAGTCTCTATGGGTGAAATGAGTAAAACTTTTTGGGATAATGCATCATGAAGACTTTTAAGGCATATCTTTGTGAAAGGGATTATAAGAAAGAGCGTGAAAATTACTTAGGAACTCCAGTACAGATGGAGAGGAATGCTGCCAGAAAACGTGCTAGACGTAAAATGGAAAAAGTTGGAAAAGCAGCACCTTTCGATGGCAGAGATATCCACCACAAAGATAACGATCCTTTAAATAATAACGAAGATAATCTATCAAGTGTTACCGTAAAATACAATCGCACTGAACCAAGAAGACGAACATGAAGACTTTCAATCAGTTCGTAGAAACACTTATCACTGAAAAAGTAATGCCTCAATTAGATTTGTTGGATTCATATAATTCTCTTAATAAATTATATTTTCAAGGCGAATTACCCAACGATTTTCCAATTGTTTGGTACAAGAATAAAAGACTTGGTGGTGAAGTTGGACTTCAAGTGCTAAAAAGAACAAAAGAAGTTGTAAAAATAAATCATCTTAAAATTTCGAATACTCTGAAAAGATCAAATGAAGATATCATTTCGATATTATTACATGAAATGATTCACGTTTGGGTTGCACATAAAAAACTTAATGATTATGGCGTTATGCATGGTAGCATTTTTATGAGTAAACTAAAAGAATTAAACACCAGATATAATTTGAAAATACCTGCAACTGAAGCAATCGGAAAATTAGACCTTGCTGATGAATATAAGGATAAAACCAAAGAATATATCGTTTCTTTATATGTGAATAAAGAGAATAAAGCATTTGTTACACTACACAATAAAAGTGTCTCTGATCCCCTTGCACATTATACAAAGTATAAACACCACATAGAGAAAAGATATAAACTCTTATTGGTTGGTGTGATGCCTACCAATCTATATCATACGCTTTCGGTCAAAAGAACTTTAAAAACCTTTGGTGGTGCTAGTGCAGTGGAACCACACGTATTTGCAGAGATTAGTGCGTATTTCAAAGAAAATAAAAATAAAATAATAATAGCAATACGCGGAGTTACCTAAAATGAAAACATTTCAGGAGTTCAGTGAAGCATTTAATACCAAAGTCAAATGGACTCTAAAACACGACACCAAGTTCAATAACTCGCGGTCAATTCAAGTATATAGCGGTAAAGTGGAAACACAAGAGATAGAACTGAGATATAAGATAGAAGACAGCGAACTTAGTATATCTTTTGACGTAAATGGTCATAGTCGAGTTACTGGTAAGGGCAGTCAAATGCAAATCTTTGGTGCGGTCATAAATCATATCAAAACTTACGTTAAAGAAAATCCCAATCTTGACGAAATTATTTTCTCAGCATCAAAAGCGCATTCAGAAACCCCAGATGGAAGCGCAAACCCCAGCAGGTCTAAATTATACAGTAGATTATTAAAAAAATATGCATCTAAACTGGGATTTAATTTCAAAGAAATCGACGGTGAGCACGGGGTTGTTTACCAATTGAAAAGGTTGAAAAAACTAAAATGAAAAACTTTAAACAACATTTAGACGAAGGTAAATGCGATCTTATTGGTATTAAACAAATCAAAACATTTGAAACTGTTGTAGATAAATTGTTTAAAAAATATGGAATCGATTTTAATTTCACTAGGCATTTTGGTGATAGAATGGGTGATGATAGAAATGATCCTTGCATCAGCATGAAAGAACTTGCCGATTTTATTAAAAAGATATACAAGCGTCAAGGTAAATCCATCAAAGGTGTTGCTGGTGCTGAAGCAGTTATAAAAGATATGCAGAGCGATTTAAATATTCCTGTTGCTGTTAAGTATGACCAGAGAAATGACGAATTTGACGTTGTGATGAAAACTGTTATGAGGAAGAAAAATTTTAAGACGCCTGATAAAGTCATAAAATACGAATAGGTAAGGTAATTAGATATGCGTAAATATAGTCAAGTAATAGCAGAATTTAGGGCAACCACTCCTAAGTCTAAGGATACTCTTGAAATCGAAAGATTAGATATGCCCCAAGTGCATCCAAAAGATTATGCAGAACTCCTTACTTATCTAACAAGTCTGGGTATAAAGATGGAAAAGGGTGAGATCAAAGCAAAAAAGTTGAGTGCGACTCAATCTGACTTTAATCTAGGTAAGATACTGAGCATCATGGGTATCTTAAAGAAAATAGACAAGGCAAACCCATTAATTGTTTCATCCGATAACTATATTGTTGATGGTCATCATCGTTGGTTAGCAGCAAGAAATGGTGGTCAGAATATTTCTATCATCAAAGCAGATGTAAAAATAAGAGTATTGCTCAGAGCAATAAAAAAATTCCCAAAATCTTTTACCAAAAGTATTGATGAAGAAGAATATAAAAAAGAATGGCGCAAAATCTTTTTGAATTGAGTATATACATTATGAAATATTTTATATCGGCACCCTTTGGAAATTATATAAAACTTCCCAACACTATTAGTGTAACTGGAAGTTGGACGTACCAGAGTAGACCAGGACTTCTGCCTCAAGTACTAAAAACTCTACGATATACTAAATCTGGATGGGTGAATAAAATTGGACTCCGCAACGCTGGAGTTGTAACTGGTCTTAAACGGACAAAAACTACAGAAGTTTTGAGTCTTGCTGCTATAGACAAAAATGATTGGATCAGTTTGTCTTATGTAGTACCAAGCACCACAAGTGTAGAAATTAATATTAGTTGCCCAAATCTTGACAAAGATATCGGCGCAGTTAATCTTCCTGGTTTTGATATTTTCCCCCAAACTAAAAGAGAATGGTGTATTTGTAAAATACCCCCAACTGCCTCAGAAAATCTTATTGACAAAATAGTTGATTCTGGTTATAATCAGATACACGCAAGCAATACTCTGTATTCTTTGAATGGTGGTCAAAGCGGTAACATTTTGAAACCATATACGACAAGGATTATAGATTACATAAAGGTAAAGCACCCTCATGTCACTATTATTGCTGGTGGTGGCGTTACGAATAAAAGTGACGCGAAATACTATTTCGATCAAGGTGCTGATTATGTAAGTTTAGGTACAGTATGTTTTACACCATGGAAATTAAAAAATATATTGACATAAGTCTTGTAATCTGCTATAATAATACATATATACAATAGAGACAACTTGTAGAGGTTGTCCAAACACGGCGAGATGCAGAACAATCTGGTCTCAGAACATTCTTGCTTGGAAAAGGAGAAACCAAAATGACAGGCATACAAACACTATTTCCACGATCATCTTTTGTGGGATTCGATCATTTGTTTAACGAAATGGAACATACAGTTCGTCACGCATCTGACCACTATCCACCCCACAATATTATTAGATCAAGCGAACATGAGTATCTTATTGAACTCGCAGTTGCTGGATTTTCAAAAGATGAATTATCAATCGAAGTCAAAGACCGAACATTGATGGTAACTGGAGAGCATGTAAGCAAAGGAAGAGACTTTATCCATCGGGGTATTAGTACCAAGAAGTTTAAACGTACTTTTCGATTGTCTGAACACGTTCAAGTAAACGGAGCAGATATTCAAGATGGCATACTTGCCGTAGAACTGAAGTATGAAATCCCAGAAGAAATGCGTCCTCGTAAAATTTCAATAGGAAAAAACGAGGAAAACTCAAATGCAACATATACTAACAAGTCACAACTACTTAACGAAGGCAATTAGTGCTTTATTTGAACTAATCGCTGATAACATTTCTGGCATCATAGAATCTTGTCAAATGGGTCAACAGGTCAAAGCGAACAAACAAATCGCAGTCATGCTTAGATGTGAATATCCAAATATGACGATACACCAAATCGAAGACATGTTGAACAGACAAACTATGAATCTTCCACAGATTGATGGTCATAGATCATTACCTAGAGGTGATTCATAATGATTGCCTTAATAATGAAAATGTTTCGTAAAGTAACACCTAAAAGTGAAAACGATTACCGTGACGAATGGTTTGCTGGTTCTCAAAATATTGCTGAACTAGAAAGGCGTATGAAAGTATGGGAGAATTCAAACCTTAAAGGTTGGCAGTGATTCTATACTTGATGATTATGAACTACAAACGGTTACATCAAGTGACTAACTACTATTTGAACAAGTATCAAAACTAAAGAATTGGGCAGAAATGCCCTTTTCACACAACACACACAAATAATAATGGAAAAGCGAATGAGAAAATTTATTTACGACACTTGGAATAGTGTTATGGACTCAGATATTAGTCCACTAAAAAACATCCCCAATTTACAGGTACGACATATGATAATGCAAGTTCTTGCATGGATGTGGTGTATTGCCTTTGGTATGATTGTAAATGATATCTTCGCGGGTATTGCTAGTATGGTGGCACATATTGCATTGTTAGGTGTAGTAGCAGTCACAGTAGCAACATTTGAAACTGCGAAACGAAATCCTGATGTATTCAAAAGAATTGATGGATATAACGGACGCCAAAACAACGGCGAACATAATTGATAGGAAACCCACATGACAAATAAAAATCCCTTTGAAATCCGCTCTGATATTTTACATCTCGCAAAAGAATATATGGACACTCAACACCAAGTAAATATTCAACTTGCCAATGATATGTTTGAACACGGCAAAAATAATATGTATGATGTGCAAGAGGCATATGAAATGTATCCTATCCAAGATGTAATCGATGCCGCAAAAGAAATGTATGCCTTTGTTTCCACAAAAGAGTAGACAGTAATCGACTTTTATGGTATAATAAAGACTAATAACTGGAGTTGATTCTTGAAAGCATTTTATACAAATGTTGCTCGTTATGGCAACTCACTTCTATATCGTGGTTATAATGACCACGGTGTAAGGATTGAAAAGAAGGTCAAATTTAAACCAAAACTCTTTGTTCGCAGCAAAGATAGAGATTCAAAATGGAAGACCCTTGAAGGTTATTCTGTTGCGCCAGTAGAATTTGAATCTATGAAAGCAGCAAAGGAATGGTTAGAGACCTACAAGGATATGGATAATGTCAAAATTTATGGCATGACTAATTATATCCAGCAGTTTATAACTGATGCATTTCCAAGCGATATTCAATTTGATCGTAAGACAATCAATGTAGCAAATTTAGACATCGAAGTTGCATCTGACGATGGATTTCCACACGCTGATGAGGCAAACTATCCAGTAATATCGATCTGCCATAAATCATCGACTTCCAATGTTTATCATGTTTGGGGTCTGGGCGACTATGATGTTGAGAAACGTGAAAACCAAAATCTGATTGTTCAGTATCGTCACTGTAAAAGTGAATTGGAATTGCTTGCAAAGTACATGGAGTTCTGGACTAAAAACCCACCAGATGTAATCACTGGTTGGTATATCAAGATGTTTGATATGCCCTACTTGATAAACCGTGTAACTAAACTTGCTGGTGCTGCCGTGGCGAAAAAGTTTTCACCATGGGGTTTAGTAAGTGAGCGAACCGTTAATATTGCTGGGCAGCACCACAAGCACTATGAAATAACAGGTATTGCTCAACTGGATTATTTGGACTTATTCAAAAAATTTGGGTATTCGTATGGAACCCAAGCATCATATAAATTGGATCATATTGCCAACACGGTGCTTGGTGAGAAAAAACTATCTTACGAAGAGCATGGTACACTTCATACACTTTATAAAAACGATCATCAACTATTCATTGATTATAACATCAAGGACGTTTATCTGGTAGATAAGATTGATGAAAAGATGGACTTGATTACCCTTGCATTAACTATGGCGTATCGTGGTGGCGTTAACTATGAAGCAACACTTGGAACTACTGCTATATGGGATTCAATCATCTATCGTGAACTGAGCAAACAGTATGTTGCTATCCCACCAAACGAACCCACAATAAAATCTCCATATCCTGGTGGTTATGTTAAAGAACCTCAAGTTGGGTTACATGATTGGGTAGTTTCGTTTGATTTGAATTCTCTGTATCCAAATTTGATTATTCAGTATAACATGTCACCAGAAACCTTGGTAGTTGACATTGATAACACCTATCCATCGGGTGTTGAATATTATATGAATAACTCTCCTGATGTAAAAAACGATCTTTCTGTTGCGGCAAACGGATCGACTTATACTAGAAAAAAGCAAGGGATTGTTCCGCAAATTATTGCCGATTATATGTTAGAGCGAAAAACTACTAAAAAAGCAATGCTTGCGGCAATGCAGAAAAATCAAGATAATCCATCTGTTGCACTTGAAAAAGAGATCAATCAACTAGAAAATCGTCAGATGGCAATTAAAATTCTATTGAATTCTCTTTATGGTGCCTTGGGAAACGCATACTTTCGTTACTTTGATATGAGAGTTGCGGAAGGCATTACGTTGTCTGGACAGTTGGCAATCCAATGGGCAGAACGTGCTATTAATGGTGAGATGAATAAAGTTCTGAAGACTGATAATGTTGACTATGTAATAGCAATCGACACTGACTCGCTATATATCAACTTTGGTCCATTTATCGATAAATTGAAACCCAAAGATCCTGTAAAGGCATTAGATAAAATCTGTGCTGAACATTTTGAGAAAGTTATTAAAGAATCATACGATAAACTATTCACTCAAATGAATGCATATACAGATCGTATGGTAATGGAGCGCGAAGCAATTGCAGATCGTGGTATCTGGACTGCTAAAAAGAGATATTTATTAAATGTCCACAATAACGAAGGTGTTCAATATGCAGAACCCAAACTAAAAATTATGGGTATTGAGGCAATTAAATCAAGTACGCCTCAAGTGGTTCGTGATAAATTCATGCAATCATTCAAAATTATCATGTCAGGTTCTGAAGAAAAAACAAGGCAATTTATTGCTGAATTTAAGAAAGAGTTCAAATCGTTACCTCCAGAGGAAATATCTTTTCCAAGGGGTGTGAGTGATATTGTGAAATGGTCTGATAGAAATATAATCTATAAGAAGGGAACACCGATCCATGTGAGAGGTAGTTTACTTTATAACAATCAAATCAAATCTAAGGCACTGGAAAAGAGTTATGCTCTTATTCAGAATGGAGAGAAAATCAAATTTTGTTATTTGAAAATGCCAAATCCTTTGAAAGAAAATGTCATATCATTTCCTGATTACATTCCAAATGAATTTAATCTTCACCGATATGTTGATTATGACATCCAATTTTCAAAGACCTTTGTTGAACCAATCACGCCAATTTTAGATGCGATTGGATGGTCTGTGGAAGAAAGGTCTAGTTTAGAAGACTTTTTCTGTTGACAAGTATCTACTCTTATATTATAGTATAGGAGTAGATAAAATTAAGGACTTGATAAGATGCACAATAAAAAAGAATATAGATTCGACACCAAAGCAGATGCCCAAACATTTGTTGATGCAGAGTTGCGTAGTTATGATCAAACATGTGACGTTTATACGTCAGGTCCATTTTTTGTCGATGAGGCAGTTGTTTTCAAAGATATGCCTTGGGTAACTGATACTAAAACCTATTGGCAAGTCGGAATTGAGGTGTACAAATAAACCTTGACAACGCATTAAATATATGGTATTATATTATAAATTAGTGAATGGATAAGGGATAGCAAATGAATATGGAAACTACGCAAAAACTACACGTTGCAGCATTGGTGAATAAAATTGGAGATTGGCACGAAGATCGAAATCTAATTGAAGGTTCGACAGATAAAGATCAGGTCTTGAAACTCATGCAAGAGTTAGGTGAGTTGTCTGATAGTGTATGTAAGGGTAATGATATTCGTGATGACTTAGGTGATATGATGGTTGTAATGATTAATATTATGAAACGTAACAATATTACTATGAATGATTGCTTAACCGTTGCTTATAATGATATCAAGGATCGTAAAGGTCGCATGATTGACGGTATCTTTGTAAAAGAGGGAGATTCCTGATTATGCAGATTCATTTAATGTTGTTTTCAAATAAGTAGATAATCAAAGTGTATTCGCTAACAGTATTTAAATCTATATACGATAATAAAACCCATCGAAGAATGAATTTTCTTCGGTGGGATACCTTTAAGGATTTCCTATATAAGTTATCGGAGCAGAACATAGAAGGAAAACAGGATGCACAACTTATTTCACCTGCTACTTACTTACCTAGCACAACTAGGGCAAACTCGAATGTGGTTAATTGGGCAAATTGGACTGCTGTTGATGTTGATGATCATGTCTTTAAAGGAAACTTAAAGGATGAATTATCTGATCGTTTTGGCGATTACACTTATATTTGTTATAGCACCGCTAGTAGTTCGATTGCTCATCCAAAATTTAGACTTGTATTTCCACTCACTGAAGAAGTCGAAAACCTTAAAATTCGTCCATTTTGGTTTGCGCTGAACAAGGAACTAGGTGAAATAGGTGATGGGCAAACTAAAGATTTATCTAGAATGTATTACATTCCTGCTAATTATACTAATTCCCACAATTTCATATTCAGCAATGATGGTAATGATATTAACCCTAATGAGTTGATTGCAAAGCATCCATATGAAACTAAAGTAGGAAGTAGTTTCAAAGATCGTATGCCAAAACATATAATGGAAAGAGCGATTGAATATGAAAAGAGTAAATTAGATAACACGGATATTAGATGGACAGGATACAGAGATTGTCCATTTGTGAATAAGCGTCAAATAAAAGATTGGTTTGATATTTCTGGTGTTGACAATTCTGGTAGATATGCTATGATATATAAAATTATGGTAAGCACTGCAATGAACGCAATTAAGAAAAAGTATCCTATAACAGCATTTGAGTTAGATCAATTGATAAGAGAATTAGATGCTGAAACTTCTAGGAAATACGAAAAAAGAGCACTTGCTGTTGAAGCGGATAGAGCAATAGAATATGCGTATAGGAATGTATTATGAAAAACTGTAAGACCCCTCTGAGGTATCCAGGTGGTAAGTCCCGCGCCATGCCGTTTCTTTTGCAATCTGAACATATGCCCTCTATGGAAAATATAGAAACTTATAGGGAAGGGTTTATCGGTGGCGGTTCGCCTGCAATCGCATTTGCCAAAAAATATCCAAATATTCCAATTCATATTAATGACAAATATTACAACCTATACTGCTTTTGGATCACTCTAAGAGATGATTGGAAAAATCTTTATAATAAAGTAAAAAACGACAAACAGATATTGGACGGTAAATCTGATGAGCATCACAAAGAACAATTCAAAATCTGGCAGAATGAATTAAAAGAAACTGATGATACATTCGAAGTAGCATGGCGGTTCTTTAATCTAAACAAAATGTCATTTTCTGGATTGACAGAAACTGGAGGTTTTAGTATACTTGCATGTAAGAGTAATTGGACCATTTCGGTCATCGAAAAGTTAAAAAAATACGGTCCTTTTATAAAAGATTGGAAAATTACAAACGATGATTATACTTGTGTGTTAGATGCTGATCCATCAGCATTTGTATTTCTTGATCCACCTTATGATATAAAGGATAATTTATATGGTGCCAGCGGAGATATGCATAGCGGATTTGACCATAAGAAATTTTATTTGGATTGCGAAGAGTCTAATAATACTGTAATGATCACATATAATTCTAATGATATATTGAAGGAATGGTTTTCAGCATGGGATCAAAAAGAATGGGGATTAACTTATACTATGCGAAGCACTGGAAACTATAATACAAATCAAAAGAAAAGAAAAGAATTGCTTTTGACAAACTATTCAATGAAAACAGAAGTAAATTTGATGGAGTTTATCTAATGTCATTAGATAATTTTTTAGAGTAGGAAAACATATGGTTAAGATTCCCATGAAGGGTGGAGATGAATACGATGCTCTTAATAAACGCACACGTAAGTTCTATATGTGGAGCAAAGGACAACTTAAAAAGATCAAACGTGGATACAATAAAAGATTCCGTAAGCAAGGTAAAGAAGACACAAAGAAATTTTAAACTGGGAGAAATATATGACATTAGAATACGCATATAGGAATGTATTATGAGTTTATTTGGAGAAACCGAATATTTAAATTCAGTAGTAGAACTTGACGATATAACTGATGAGATATCAAAAATATTTGATTATGACTTTGATGGGAACTCTCAATTTAAAGTTCCAGATATGCCAGAAGTTGAATCTTCTTTTGGTATTGGTGTTATTGTTGGTCCATCTGGAACAGGAAAAAGCACTTTGCTAAAAAAGTTTGGAAATGAATATACTTACGATTGGAATCCAAATAAAGCCATCGTTAGTCATTTTCCAGATGCAAAAACTGCCGCTAAAATGTTGGGTGCGGTTGGTCTTAATAGTGTACCAACTTGGACAAAACCTTATCATGTTCTATCAACTGGTGAAAAACATAGAGCGGATATGGCTAGATGCTTGCGGTCTGGAGCAGTAGTAGATGAGTTTACATCAGTCGTTGATAGGACAGTTGCAATATCTTTAGCATGTGCGATGGGAAGATATGTAAAGAAATTTGATGTTAAAAATGTTGTGTTGGCTACGTGTCATTATGATATATTAGAATGGTTAGAACCTGATTGGGTATATGATCTTGCAACAGAAACTTTAACTAGGGGGTGTCAAAGGCGACCTAATATCAAATTCACTCTTGAAGAAAGTTCTACAAAGGTCTGGAAATATTTCAGCAACCATCACTATCTCAGCGGAAACATCAATAAAGGTGTGCGATGTTGGATTGGATGGTGGGAAGACCGACCTATCGGATTTTCTAGCGTAATTTCAATGCCAACTGGAACCATTAAAAATGCTTGGAGAGAGCATAGGATTGTTATATGTCCTGATTATCAAGGTTTAGGTTTTGGTCCAAGAATGTCTGAAGCAACTGGCGAAATAATGTTGAGTGAAGGAAAAAAATACTATAGCAAAACGGCAAATATTCGTTTAGGTGGATATAGAAATCAATCTAAAAAATGGAGAAATACCTCTCACAATATGAAAACAAGAAAAGATTATTTAAAAGAATTATATAATTCTGTAAAAAGAAGAAAAGATTCTAAGTTATCTGTTGAGCATTTAATAAAACATGCTGATAGATTATGCTATTCACACGAATACATAGGTTTAAAATAATTTAAAAAAGATTTATAACATAGGAGAAATGTATGACATTTATAGCAGCAATGGATCATTCTGGTGGTAGCACTGGCGGCGTATTAGAGCGATATGGTCAAGAATATACTGAAGATAATAAAATGGATTTAGTTCACCGTATGCGGTTGCGTATGGTACTGAATAAACACTTTACAAATGATAAGATTAGTCACGCAATTCTTTATAAGGATTCCGTTGAAAAAGATATGGTTGCAGTTCTTGCCAATAAAGGTATTCATGCTATTTTAAAGGTTGATAGTGGATGTGAACCAGACGGTCTCCTAAAGGAATTTGATGTTGACTCTATGATCAGATTTGCTCTAGGGAGTGGATGTGTCGGCACTAAAATGAGAAGTATTGTTAATGAAATGTATGCTATCCCTGCAATTCTTGATCAACAGTTCGAAATAGCAACTAGAATTTCAAATGCTGGTTTAACACCCATAATAGAACCAGAAATACCTATTTCTTCAATTGAAAAAAGTGCGATGGAAATGTATTTGAATGAAGAATTGTATAACAGATGCAAAGTTTTTTCTGGACAACTTATTCTTAAATTGACCATACCTAATCACCATCATACTTATTCTGATTTGTATGAATGCAATTCAGTTGAAAAGATTGTGGGTCTTAGTGGTGGATATTCTACTAAAGAAGCGTGTGAGAGATTGAGTGAGGCGAGTCACATGAGTGCGAGTTTCAGTAGAGGATTGAGCGAAGGTCTATTCTATTCGCAAACTACTGAAGATTTTGATACAAGAATTAAATCAAATATAGATAAGATATATGATGCAAGTAGATGGAGTAAATAATGACGATTGCAGGTAAAGTTTGGGGGCAAACCGAATTGATTGAAGCAAACGGTGCGCTAGAATTTCATAGAATTGAAATGGTGAGAGGTGGTGTATGTAGTAAACACCTTCACGAATACAAATGGAATGGATTTTATGTCGAAGAAGGCATTATGAAAGTTCGCGTCTGGCAAAATGATTACGATTTGGTTGACGAAACTATTCTGGGTCCAGGCGATTATACGAAGGTAAAACCTGGCGTATATCATCAATTTGAGTGTGTAGAAAGTGGTACTGCATTTGAATTGTATTGGGCAGAATTTAATCACAATGATATTGTGAGAGAAACTATTGGATATTCTGGTGAATAAGAAAATCGAAGATTTAGAAAAACGTATAGAGAAACTTGAAGCACGACCTGTACTATATCAAATTCGTGATTCATTGGGCAATCCAACTGGACTTGTTCAATCTATCGGTCAAAGTGCGCTGCATCAACCTGTTGAATTAGACTATATAAAAAATAAAGGTTAAAGATAATGGCAAACATCAGTATCACAACAAATCCAACTGGGCGTAGTCCAGATAACAAATATTTTTTTGGTAAAGCAACTTCAGAACTATGTAAAGAGAGACCAAAATATTGTAAAGTGGGTGACATGGATGATTATCTTTCATTAGCAGATCAAATGTTGCCTAGAGGGATAACAGGATATATCTACAGAAAACCTTTACAATTTGAATCTGCAAATATTAGATTTCAAGTGTATACTAATGATGCAAGGCATGAACAATTTGTTAGAAATATGTTTGATGTTCTTCCTAAAGGTTTTGGGCATAATGTTCCAGAGTGGACGATCTGGCACAACACAGAACTAGAAGTTTCAGAACCCAAAATTCATGTAAATCTTGATACCAAAACAATGTTAATAGCAGGTACTACCTTCCTTGGTGAGATCAAGAAAGGAGTTTTTGGTGTCATAGGATTTGAACTTCCTAGAAAAAATTATCTACCAATGCATTGTAGCGCATTTACATATGATGCGACTACAAATTTGATGTTTGGATTAAGTGGAACAGGTAAAACTACACTAAGTAGTGACCCAGATTATGCGTTGATTAGTGATGATGAGGTTTATTGGGATGATAAGGGCATCAAAATGATCGAAACTGGATGCTATGCCAAGAGCGAGGGACTGACTCCAGAAACACATAAGACGATCTTCGATGCTGTTGAAAAGGCAAAATTAGAAGATTGCTTAGTTGTAGAAAATCCAGGTGTTGCAAACGCAAGACTGAGTTATCCTATTACTTGTGTTGAAAACGCATATCACAAACCTCAAAAATTTGATCATCCAGATAATATATTTTTCTTAACTATGGATGCTAAAGGAGTGTTTCCACCCTATAGTAAAATTAGTGGTGAAACAGTTCGTAAATTTTTCGAAACTGGATATACAAGTCAGATGCCTGGTACTGAAAAAGGCGCAACTGAGATTAAACCACTATTCAGTCCATGTTATGGTTCACCTTTTATGCCGCGACCTGTGAAAGAATATAGTGATTTGCTGATGCAGAAAATCGAATCGAATGAATGTAATGTATATTTGATTAACACTGGCATGGGTGAGGATGGTGTGCGTTTTTCTCTAGACTTTACTCGACAATGTGTTAAAACGTGTATAGAAAAAAATATAGAGGATAAGAGTTGGGAAGTATTAAAAACACTCGAAGATTTAATAGGTAATAAAATATGATTCACTACATATTTGATGTAGATGGTACACTTACGTCAAGTAGGTCTAATATGGATGAAAAGTTTAGTTCATTCTTTTTTGACTTTTGCACACAAAACAAAGTATATCTTGTCACTGGTAGCGATATACAAAAAACAAGAGAGCAAGTTGGAGAAGTTATTTGGGGAATGACTGTACGAAACTATCAATGTTCTGGTAATGATGTGTGGGAAAAGGGTAAAAATATTAAAACATCTACGCTAAATCTCCCTGACGAAATGTGGGGTTATTTGAATAAAGCAATTACTGATAGTTCATTTCCAGTTCAAAATGGTCAACATATTGAAGAACGTGCTGGTCTATACAACTTGTCTATTCCAGGAAGAAATATAGGCAGTCGTACAAGAATTCAATATGTGGCATATGACAACTATACCAATGAAAGAGCAAAAATTGCCACAAAATTGAAAGAACAATTTCCACTGTTTGAATTTAAAGTTGCTGGAGAAACAGGTATAGATATTACATCTAAAGGAAATAATAAATCTCAGATATTGACAGACTTTGAAAATTGTGATATAATAAACTTCTACGGTGATAAATGTGACTTAGGTGGTAATGATCATGAAATTGCTCTTGCAGTACATGACCGTGGTGGTGAAAACTCGACATATCAAGTGAAGAATTGGACAGAAACGTGGGAACTACTAAAGTCGGTATAACGGCATCTACTTTTGATTTACTACATGCTGGTCATATTACTATGCTGCGCGAAGCAAAAACAAAATGCGACTACTTAATCTGTGCATTGCAAGTCGATCCTCAGTGTGACAGACCCACAAAAAATAAACCAGTACAAACCTTAGTTGAAAGACACACCCAACTTGCTGCTGTAAAATATGTAGATGAAATTATTCCATATCAAACAGAGCAAGACTTAGAAGATATTTTAAACATGTTTCCTATAGATATTCGTATTATTGGTGAAGAATATAAAAACGGTAGATTTACTGGTCGCGCTATTTGTTCAAAACGAGGCATAGAAATATATTATAACAAAAGAGACCACAGATTTTCATCTAGTGATTTAAGAAAGCGAGTAAAAGATATATGATTATTAATGGTGACTGTATTGAAGAAATGCAGAAATTAATTAACCAAGGGATTAAAGTTGATGCGGTAGTTACAGACCCACCATATCACCTACAATCTATCGTGGACAGATTTGGAAAAACATCTCTGAGTGATGATACCAAGACTTCAGAAAGGGCGCGAGGTCGTGCTGATGGTTACGCAAGAATGTCTGCGGGTGGATTCATGGGTCAAGAGTGGGACGGTGGTGATATTGCATTTCGTGCTGAGACTTGGAAACTTGCTTGGGAATTATTGAAACCTGGTGGACATATACTTGCATTTTCTGCTTCACGCAATTATCATAGAATGGCGGTTGCGATTGAGGATGCTGGGTTTGAAATTCGTGATCAAATGATGTGGTTGTATGGTTCTGGTTTCCCTAAGTCTCACAATATTGGAAAAAATGTTGATAAGACACTAGGTAACGAAAGAGAAGATTTGGGTAATTCTGATTGGGAAGGTTGGGGTACAGCACTCAAACCAGCACACGAACCGATTGCGGTTGGGCGCAAAGCAATATCTGAAGGTACTGTTGCTAAGAATGTATTAAAACATAGAACTGGTGCAATTAATATTGATGCTAGTCGGATCAAATCTGATGAACTTAGTGAGGGCAGATTCCCAGCAAATATAATGCACGATGGACTGCAACAAGATTGGGCGCGTTTCTTCTACTGTCCAAAAGTATCAAAGAAAGACCGTGGCAAGAATAACAAACATCCAACAGTCAAACCACAAGAATTAATGAAATATTTAGTGAGACTTGTCACTCCTAAAGGTGGTACTGTACTTGATCCATTTATGGGTTCTGGTTCTACTGGTATGGCAGCAAAAGATTTGGGTTTTGACTTTATTGGCATTGAGAAATCAAAAGAATATTTCAAAATCTGTCAAAATAGAATTGATGAAACACACCCACTAAGCGGATTTTTAGAATGAGTAGTATAACAGATTACATTAGAATTATACCAGACTATCCAGAGAAAGGGATTAATTTCTATGATATGAATAGTTTGTTTGCTGGACCTTTGTTTAGTAAAGTTGTAGATCAACTTATAAACGATAATATTCAGCATATAGAAACTCCTACGCATATTGTAGGTATCGAAAGTAGAGGATTTGTATTAGGTGCAGCAATTGCATATGCAGTGAAATTGCCCCTTGTGATGGTACGCAAAAAAGGTGCTAAGTATCCAGGTGAATTATTAGAAGAAAGTTATAAATTAGAGTATGGTGATGCGACCTTGACACTACAAACTGGGTTACTTGGTCATACTGATCGTGCTATAATCACAGATGATTTGGTTGCCACTGGTGGTAGCATGATAGCAACTAAAAATCTGGTTGAACAAACTGGTGCTAAAGTATTAGCAGGACTAACAATAATTGACCTCGCATATCTGGACACACAGCGACCTATGGAAATATTTAGTTCAGAAAAAATCACAGAACTTAATCAGATTTTAGACTAGACAACTGTTATAGAATATGCTATAATGGTGGGAATAATATAGGAGAATAATATGTCAATTATGGATAAACTCAAGAAGAACTCAAAACTCAAGACCACAGAAGTTCTTTCAGAATCTAAATTTTTTAATGAAAAAGACTTGGTATCAACACCAGTTCCAATGATTAATGTTGCGCTATCTGGATCAGTTGATGGTGGTCTTGCCCCTGGACTTACAGTGCTTGCTGGACCATCAAAGCACTTCAAAACTTCATTTGCTTTGTTAATGGCGGCAGCATACTTAAAGGAATATTCAGACGCCGTGATGCTATTTTATGATAGCGAATTTGGTTCGCCACAGTCATACTTTGAACAATTTGATGTTGATACGAGTCGAGTGCTTCATACGCCAATTACAGATGTTGAGGAATTAAAATTTGACTTGATTAGTCAACTCGAAAACCTTGACCGTGGTGATAAAGTTATTATTGTTATCGACTCAATCGGTAATCTTGCATCTAAGAAGGAAATGGAAGATACTTTAAACGAAAAATCTGTTGCTGATATGTCAAGGGCAAAAGCACTTAAAGGTTTATTCAGAATGGCAACGCCCTATCTTGCTATGAAAAATATCCCGCTGTTGGCAGTCAATCATACATATAAAGAAATCGGATTGTTTCCAAAAGATATCGTATCTGGTGGCACTGGAATTTACTATAGTGCAAACAACATTTGGATTCTTGGTCGGCAACAAGATAAAAAAGGCACTGAAATTCAAGGATATCACTTTGTTATCAATGTTGAAAAATCAAGATATGTAAAAGAAAAATCTAAAATACCTATTACAGTATCATGGGAAGGTGGCGTTCAAACTTGGTCAGGATTGCTAAGTGTTGCTCTTGCTGGTGGTTACGTGGTCAAACCAAGTAATGGTTGGTATTCCATAGTAGACATGAAAACTGGTGAGATTTCAGACAAAAAAGTTAGGGAAGCACAAACTTTAGAAGAAGATTTTTGGAAACCTGTGTTTGAAAATACAAACTTCAAAGAGTTTATCAAAAAGCAATATTCCATTGGTTATCAGACTGAAGTAAACATGGATGAAGTTGTAATGAATGAGGGTGAAAATGCCAGAGTTTAATGAAAATGAAGAATATGAACATGTTCCACATCCAAGGCGTGAGGATGCTTGGTCGATTAGAATTTTAGAGGGGATATACACTGAAACTATTATCTCCTTTGGTACAATTTCCATTGATGGTGATCCCGATGATGGTGATAGTAAAATGTCTTTTGACTTCACAGTAGAAAGTTCTCCTATGGACGATCTTGATGAAAATAGTTTAGAATTGCAAGATTTTGCTGGAGAGTTGTTGACCTCTATCATAGAATCTGCTATAATTAACAAAACAGGCGAGATGAAGGAAATAAGTTAATTGTCTAATATTGAACAAATAATTCTGAAAAATCTAATTTCAGATGAAAAGTTTATGCGTAAGGTTTTACCTTTTATTAAACCAGAATATTTTGAAGGTGTGTATCGACAGATGTTTACCACTGTTGGTAAATATGCTGGAAAATATAATAGGTTACCTACGCAAGAAGCATTTAAAATCGAGATTGATACATCTGACAGATATACTGATGAACAGTACAGACATGCAATGGAGATTATCCCAAATATCTTTGATGGCGCACCTTCAGATGAAGAACATCTGTTAGAGGTTACTGAGAAGTGGTGTCAAGATCGTGCTTTGTTCAATGCTGTGATGGAGTCTATTAGTATTATTGATGGAAAGCATGAAACGCTTTCTAAAAATGCACTGCCAGATATCCTAAGTACCGCTTTGGGAGTCTCGTTTGATACTAATGTCGGTCATGATTATTTGGGAAATTTCGAAGAGCGGTATGAATTTTATCATCGTACAGAAGAACGCCTACCGTTTGATCTCGAATATTTTAATTTGATTACCAAGGGTGGTTTGCCTAGAAAAACTCTGAATATTATTCTTGCTGGTACTGGCGTTGGTAAATCTTTGTTTATGTGTCACCAAGCAGCAGCAGCACTGACAGATGGTAAAAATGTGTTGTACATTACTATGGAAATGGCAGAAGAAAGGATTGCAGAACGTATTGACGCAAATCTATTGAATATTCCGATAGACCAAATTAATACTCTAAGTAAAGAAAACTTCTCTGAAAGAGTTGCAAAGATTTCGACAAGGACTAATGGTAAATTAATCATCAAGGAATATCCAACAGGGCAAGCAAATGTCTCCCATTTTAGAAGTTTATTGAGTGAACTGAAACTTAAAAAATCATTTGAACCAGATATCATTTTTATAGACTACCTAAATATCTGCGCCAGCAGTAGAATGAAATCAATGGGGGGATCGATAAATTCCTACACGTACATCAAAGCAATCGCAGAAGAAATGCGAGGACTCGCGGTCGAATTTAACGTACCAGTGGTCTCCGCAACGCAAACAACAAGATCGGGTTTTTCAAATTCGGATATTGGGTTGGAAGATACTTCTGAATCATTTGGTCTTCCTGCCACAGCAGACCTCATGTTTGCGCTCATATCCAACGAAGAACTTGAAGCAATGGGTCAAATTGCAGTTAAGCAATTAAAGAACAGATATAATGATCCTACATATAAAAAGAGATTTGTGATTGGTGTTGATCGTTCTAAGATGAAATTATATGATGTTGATGACTCAGAGCAGACTTTGATGGATGATGGTCCAGTATTTGATAAGACTCCTCAAGGCGAGGATTTGCAAAAATTTAAGGATTTTAAACTATGAATAGAGCACATTGGTTAGTGGATCAAATACGATCAAATAATTTTAAAATTGGTGTCGAACTTGGTGTCTTGCGAGGTCCAACATTTAAGTTTATAGTGGATAACTGTAGAAATACACACCATATCGGGGTTGATGTATTTGTAGGCGATAAGGTGTGGAAAGCAAAAGATATTACAACCACAGAAGGGTTACGTAAAGAACCTCCAGTTGAGTGGTACGATGGTCTTATGGAATTTTGTGAACAATCTGATGGTAAGGGAGAAATTGTCAGAGATTTCACTCATTTAGCATCCGCAGCATATGAGGATAATTCCTTAGACTATGTTTTTGTTGATGCATCTCATGACTTTGATTCAGTCAAAAGAGATATTGAAGTATGGACTCCAAAGATTAGAAAAGGTGGTTTAGTTTCTGGACATGATATAAATACTATACCAGTGGCAATGGCGGTTGTACAATCAACACCTAAACATGAAATTGGTCCAGATAATGTGTGGTGGTATATAAAGTGATGGTAGGTCAAATTCAAGTAGAGTGTTTAGTAGTGGCAAGCGAAGAATGTGCGGAACTTACTAAAGAATGTATGAAAATCCTAAGATTTGGTATCGATGATGACAAACGAAATAATCTAATTTCTGAAATGGGTGACGTTATGCAAATGTTAGAACTTTTAGGTAATCACTTTGGTATTGATGATACTGATATCAAAAAAGCATCTGCCGCAAAGCGCAACAAACTCAAAAAATGGAGCAACTTGATTGATGGATGAATTTAAAGACCAAGACGAAATAAACAAAATAGCAGACTTGTGGGAGCATTTCCACAAACTAGTTGCTCAGATGAATGATAACGACTATGATCACTTAGTAATTGCAGGAGTGATGCAAGCATATGCATTAAAACTGTATAGAATGAAATTGGATGATAATGACTACAGAGGAATGTTGAATTATATATTTGTACAGCACCAGAGATTTTTACATGAAGATGAACCATCACAAACAATACATTAAAGGAACTACGTTATGAAGGCACGTTTGGTCGGTCACACGCAAGTAGATGATTCACTAGAACTGGGTAATGTTCAAGAACTTGTGGCATATTGTGCTAGAGTTTCAAACCCATCAAATCAAATCAATAGTGAAACAAGTGAAAAACTATTAAAATATCTGATAAAGCACAAACATTGGTCGCCATTTGAAATGGTGTCAGCAACAATTGAGGTGCATTGCACAAGGGACATTGCCCGACAATTATTGAGGCACAGATCATTTTCTTTTCAAGAGTTCAGTCAACGCTATGCTAATATTGAAGAATTTGGTGATGATATGTTTGAAATTTCTGAAGCAAGACTGCAAGACCCTAAAAATAGGCAAAATAGTATTGAAAATCAAGATGAATATTTGCAAGAAGATTGGAGCATGATCCAATCTCGCGTGATCGATAAGGCGGCAGAGGCATATGAATGGGCAATCAAAAATGGCATTGCAAAAGAACAGGCGCGTAAAGTGTTACCTGAAGGTCTTACAATGTCTAAACTTTATGTGAATGGCACTATTAGATCATGGATTCACTACATTGAATTGAGAAGTGATAATGGAACACAGAAAGAACATAGAGAATTGGCAATAGAGTGCGGCAAAGCAATTTCTGCAATATTCCCTATGGCAAACGATTTCTTCAATCTGATTGAAGAAGGCACCTCTTAATTAAATAAAAAACAAGGAGAGATTTATGGGAAAGAAACTTTCTACTTATCAATCGGACAATAGTGAAGACTATTGTGAAATACATTTTAGTTATAAGGAAGAACACGCTTATATCAGATATTTTACGGAAGGTGGAATTAGATATTTTGAAGAAAGTTTCCCAAATAAAACTCTAAGATATGTTGAAGATGCTGCTGAAAACTGGGCATTGGGGTATAAAGATTTATCACAAGAACACAATACGGAATATACATTAAAATTTGGTTGACAAGTGGTTCGTCTTATGTCATAATGTAAACATAAGACGAATCAGAACAGGACAACAAATGAAGCGTATAACAACTATCGGACTATTAGTGGCAAATTGTGCTATTGCTGGTGGTATCGGTTATGCTGTTTTTGAAGCAAAAAAACAAGTATCTGATACTACTGAGGCAGTAGAAATATTAGCAGAAGAACGAGCAACTGAAATTGCAGCAGAGCAAGCAATAGAACTTGCTCGTCAACAAGAGCAAGTAAAGCAAATCCAATGTTTGGCAACGAACATATATTACGAAACCATGGCATCATCTTTAGCGGATGCCATGGCAGTAACAGACGTTGTTCTCAATAGAGTAGAGCATGAAAAATATCCAAGCACTCCATGTGAAGTCGTTCATCAATCTTATTTGAATGATAAGGGTGTGCCTCTTCTTAACAAATGCCAGTTTAGTTGGTTTTGTGATGGTAAGGCAGACGAACCACAAGATCAAGAATCTTGGGAAACGTCTATCGACCATGCAGTAACAATGTACACTAACGGTGATTGGCGTGGATTAACTGAAGGATCGACACATTACCACGCAACATATGTTTCACCATCATGGGCAAAAGAATTTACAAAAATTGTCCAAATCGGTGCACATATTTTTTATCGCATGGAAGACTAATGAACATATTCATTTTGGATAATAACCCTATAAAAGCAGCACAACTACAGTGCGATAAGCACGTTGTAAAAATGATCGTGGAGAGTGCACAGATGCTCTCCACTGCTCATCGTATGCTAGATGGTGAACAAGAGTTACGTCAGTCTAAGTCTGGAAAAAGAATGGTGAAATACTGGGCATTACCAGATGGTCGAGAAGATGTTTTATATAAAGCAGTACACTCAGGACACCCTTGTACAGTTTGGACTATGCACAACGATAACAACTATAATTGGCACTATAGTCATTTTGTTGCACTCTGTAGAGAATACACCTATCGGTATGGTAAAGTTCACGCTACAGAGAAATTATTGAAAACTGCGTTAGCAAAAACACCTAAAAATATAAAATCTGGTTATAAGTATCTGATGAGTCCATTTGCTCTGGCGATGCAGCACGAACCACAATGTATAAACGAAAGTGATCCTGTAAAATCATACAAAGATTACTATAATACAAAACAGAAGAATTTTAAAATGATTTGGACGAAACGCGAAATACCAGAATGGTTTAAAGTAAAGGTTAACGAATAATGTATCTAATTAAAAGAAACGGAAGTATAGTAAAGCACGTAGTTATGGTTGGAGAGGTCAAATATAAAATGTACAAAAATCCTAATGTAATTGATCTATCCTTCGATACGTTTAAGTCTGCTCAAGATGTTGCTAACATTTTAGGTAATTGTGAGGTTGTAGAAGCAGCATGAGTGGAGAACACCAAAACTATTCAACAACAAAAGACTTAGGCAAAGCAATTGGAATTATAGTACTTATCGTGCTAGGCATTCCAATGCTTATGGTAATGAGTTTTGATGAATATCCAAAATATTGCAAAATGTCTATTATTGTACCATGCATAGGAGTACTAATCGATGACGCTAATAATTGACCCACCATCTGGATGGAAGTATGGATTTCCTAAACCTGTCCATGAAGAATATTATTTACTAGAAGATGATTTTAATATGAATCAATGGTTAGTTTCTGAAGGTTATCCACAAACAGAGATTGATAAACTAGGCGAAAATTTCTATATCAGATCATGGGAAGAAATTGATACGATATGAAAAGTGAAATGCCTACTGATGTTCGACCTAGATTTTGGGATAGAACTGAACGTAAATATCAGATAACTTATCCTGATGGAACAACGGATATATGGGACAAGATTACAATTTCAGAATGTCTAACAAAGTATAACAATTTGAGTCCATACGATAATGGATTGCAACTATTAGAGATATTAGAAGATGAAAAGATATAAAGCAATCATTCAGATTCGAGAAGGAATATTAGATAATGCTGGACAGGCAGTTACACATGCTTTAGGAACTATAGGATTCGACGGTGTTAGTAACGTGAGAATTGGTAAGATTTTAGAGTTTAGTATCGACTCAAGAGAGAAAGCAAATCAGATAGCAGAAAGTCAAACAAATAATGTTATGGAAACATGGGAATTAATAGAACTAGATGAAAAAGATTAAGAATAAAGTAGCAGCATATAGAGTTCACGAATACATCAGACTCTTTGATTTTCATAAACCTTTGATATCTCAGATGCCAGTCATTCTTATGATTGCGCTGATGTTTGGAGCAATTTTCATTGCTATACCTGTAATGTATTCCACTGGTAGTCACTAAATGAGTGATGAAGATGTACGTGGCACAGCACAAAAACAAGCAGAAGAAGGTTTTGATGGGTTTGTATTGTGGATGAAAAGAATGACATATATATCAGTAGCAATACTAATACTTGCGGTGGTTGGATGTAATTCAGGGGTTGACAATGATACCTATCCAGCGTATAATGGTGAACAATATGATCCTCAAGGAATGGAGAAATAAATGATTACTAGTGGTAGATCGTTAGGGAATGACGAAGCAGCAGAACATGTTGAGACTAAAATAGATTTATTCCAACAGAAAAAGTTTACATCACATGCTGGAATTCCTATGGAATGGAAAATCGAGATGGATGCCTTATCTGATAAGGAATGGGATTGTCTTGCAAAAATGATTATGGGGTACGAAATACGCCCATTTTCAAAAGTGGTGGGCATTCCAAGAGGTGGTCTCAAATTGCAACATGCTTTGGAAAAATACATTTCTAGTGATGAAAATGATCCTGTTCTTATCGTGGATGACGTATGGACAACGGGAATGAGTTTCAGAGAGTTTTTGGACATTCAAGTTATCGAAAGCATGATTGCATCAAATGGATGGTTTGGTTGGACAATTTTTGCGAGGTCAGAAACATCAGATAACGTAAATGCTTTATTCCAAATGCCTAATGCTGCATGGGCCCGCTGATGAATAAACCTAAATTATTAGTTATTGGTCATGGTCGGCATGGTAAAGATACCGTGTCTGAAATTTTACAAGAAGATTTTAAATTAAGTTTTATTTCAAGTAGTATGTTTGCTTGTCAAAGGTTTATTTATGATGACCTTAAAGTAAAATATGATTACAACTCATTTGAAGAATGTTATGCCGATAGACATAATCATAGGTCTGAATGGTATGATGCTATTGCAGGATATTGTGAAGATGATCCTGCTCAATTAGGTAAAGATATTTTTGCTGAACATGACATATATTGCGGTTTAAGAAATGTTCGTGAATTTGATGCGATGAAAGAGCAAGGTGTTTTTGATGCTGCAATTTGGGTTGATAGATCAGACCATCTACCGCAAGAAGATCGTGGCAGTATGACCCTTAATTCTACAATGGCAGATTATATTATTGATAATAATTCTGCACTAGAAAACTTGGGGTTTGAGGTTAGAAAAACCTATAACTTATTGAGTAGAGATTTGAGAATGAAACAAAAATCGATGTTAAGTAATTATGACTATAATCATACTTCGGGATTTTCTCATGGTTAATTATGACTGCACACTTGCCGAAATGGGTCCAGAAGAAATAAAGGAAGCAAATCGTTTAATGTGGGCAGTCAAAGGCATGTTGATTCCTGACGAATATAGGCGTGAGGATGTTCATCGTGTACTAAAAGGATACCTCAAGAGACTGTGGGGTAACAACGAATTTTATCTACACCTAGAAAGTTTCGAAGAAGTTTGGAACATACATGGAAAAAGAAAAGTATCTTTATATAAATAGTATAAATGCACTTATACGAGGTTATCACGATGGGCAGTTATGCAACACAAAAATATGCTACTGAGTCAGTTTCATTTCCTAAGTCTGCAAGTTCAGCACCAGGACAAAGAAGTTATGCAACATTTTCTGATCTGCCCGCTACTTCAACTACTGTAGGCAATACCGCATTTGTAGTGGCAACAAATAAACTTTATATGTGGACGGGCGCTGGTTGGTACTTAATTGCTACTGTTACAAATGCTCAACCATCCAGCATCACTGGGATTAATGACTCATATTTTCTTGCAATTGATGGAAGTGCTACTACTATTACTGCTGTAGCAACTGATCCAGAAGGATTTGATCTTACATGGAGTTATGCGGTGACTGCTGGATCATTAACCGTAGTACCCGCAGCACTTGCAGTAGGTGTAGCAAACTCAGGAGCAAGTGCATACACATTAAGTGGTGGTGCCACTGGTGATAATGCTAATGTTGCTATTAAAGTTGGACAAACCGTAAACTTTACTGTAAACGCATCAGGTCATCCATTTTATATTAGAGACTCAAATGGTGGATCAAACGTAAGTAGTCCTGCTGCAACTGGACAAGGCGCAGTTAGCGGTGTTGTAAGTTGGACTCCTAACACTACTGGAACTTATTACTATCAGTGTGGAAATCAC
>Ga0308000_10000033_pt1 | contig 46938 bp, 39 predicted proteins | sample Neamet3_FD_203877 | JGI IMG/M metagenome (GOLD analysis project Ga0308000, IMG submission 203877) | Marine microbial communities from water near the shore, Antarctic Ocean - #3 | ecosystem: Environmental > Aquatic > Marine > Unclassified | place: Southern Ocean | collected 2014-06-04 | reverse complement strand
TTTGCATGCTTAGTGCCAGAAAATGACCAGCTAAAAAAGCACAAAGTAGGCCTAGCTAACACTAGGCCATACTCTTACTTAAGCCCTAGCCTTCTACTTGAGTTAGGGTCTGATCCAGAGATTTCTTCGTGATCTCAATCAGTTCATCAATTTCTAGCTTACTAATAATCAAAGGTGGGCACATGATCATACTCTCCCCTACGGCACGCATAACCAAACCGTTGGCTAAGGCGTAGTCACGGCAAATGCCTCCAATACCTACTTCTTTAGGGTAGTTGGCATGGCTTTGTTTATCTTTTACTAGCTCAATGGCTCCCATTAAGCCAATGCCTCGCACTTGACCGACCAATGGATGATCCAATAGCTCAGCTAAGCGTTGCTGCAGGTATGGCCCAGTAACGTCACGCACCTGATCTATCATGCCTTCATTTTCAATAATGCTGACATTAGCCGAAGCCACAGCTGCAGCGACTGGATGGCCAGAATAAGTATATCCATGGGCAAACTCTCCCCCTTCAATTACTACCTTAGCCACCCGCTCACTAATGAGTACACCACCAATAGGCATATAGCCAGAAGATAAGCCTTTGGCGATCGTCATAAGATCAGCTTCGATACCTAAAGTTTCAGAGGCAAACCAGTTGCCTGTGCGGCCAAATCCTGTGATCACTTCGTCTGCAATAAGTAATATATCGTATTTTTTACATATTCGCTGAATTTCAGGCCAGTAGGTTGAGGGTGGCACAATAACGGCACCAGCACCTTGCACTGGTTCACCTATAAAAGCAGCTACATTGTCCACACCACACTCTATAATTTTTGTTTCTAGCGCTTGTGCTGCACGTAAACCCAACTCGTCTTCAGTTTCGCCAGGTAAGGCTTCGTGATACCAGTGGGGCTGCATAATGTGTTCAATACCGTCAATAATGCCGCCTTGAGAATGCATGCCTTTCATGCCCCCCAAACTCATAGAGGCCATAGTGCTGCCATGGTAGGCATTGTCGCGGGAAATAATAATCCGCTTAGTTGGCTGACCCTTAGCTTGCCAGTAGTGACGTACCATGCGCACGTTAGTATCGTTGGATTCAGATCCAGAACCTGTGAAAAATACGTGGCTAATATGCTTTGGCGCTAGCTTTTTGAGCTGCGCAGCTAACTTGATAACAGGAGGGTGAGCAGTGCCAAAAAAGCTGTTGTAGTAGGGCAGTTCTCGCATTTGCTGGGCGGCAACGTCAGCCAACTCATTACGTCCATATCCAATATTTACACACCAAAGCCCAGCCATGCCATCTAGCACTTTGCCACCTTCAGAGTCATATATGTAACAACCATCAGCTCGAGTAATAATACGTGTGCCTTTTTCGTGCATGGCTTTTGAATCAGTAAACGGGTGCATGTAATGCTGACGGTCTAGTTCTTGTAGGGCTTTAGTGTCGTGTTGTTTTGCGTTCATTTTATTAGTTTCCTTTTACACACTTAATAGCAGGTATTCACGTTCCCAAGAACTAATGACCTGCATAAAATTATCATTTTCTTTTTCTTTCACAGCTAAATAGGCTTTGACAAATCGGTCGCCAAATATTTCTCGTAAAGGCTCACAACGATCTAGCTGAATTAGCGCTTCAGTTAGACTGCGCGGTAATTCTCTTGTGCCTTTGTCATAAGCACTACCTTCTACAGGCGCACTAGGCTCTAGCTTTTCTTTCATCCCCAAATAACCACAAGCTAACGTAGCTGCCATGGCCAAATAAGGGTTTGCGTCTGCCCCACCCACTCTATTTTCAACTCGAATATTAGGGCCTGTGCTCTCAGGCACCCTTAACCCCACAGTGCGGTTATCAAACCCCCAATGCATGTTGACTGGGGCTGATTCATCTTTCAAAAAGCGCCTGTATGAATTAACGTTAGGTGCAAATAACGCTGTAGCTGCTTTGGTGTATTTTTGTAACCCACCTATATAATGTTTAAGGGCCTCGCTGATGCCTCCATCTTCACCTACAAAGATGTTTTTACCCGCAGCATCTAAGATACTTTGGTGAATGTGCATGGAACTGCCCGCTTGGTTTTGTAATGGTTTGGCCATAAAGGTAGCCGATAGGTTGTGCTTAAAAGCGGCTTCTCGCAAGGTGCGCTTAAACAAGAACACTTGGTCAGCCAAAGGTAAGGCTTCTCCGTGACGGAAATTGATTTCCATCTGCCCTAGACCTTCTTCATGAATCAGCGTTTCTACGTCTAGGTTTTGCGCTTCACAATAGTCATAAACGTCTTCAAATAGCGGGTCAAATTCATTGACCGCATCAATGCTATAGGACTGTCGACCCGTTTCAGCCCGGCCAGTGCGGCCCACAGGAGGTTGTAGGGGAGAATCTGGGTTCAAACTTTTTTGAGTAAGGTAAAATTCAGCTTCTGGTGCCACAATGGGCGTAAGCCCCATGTCAGAATATAGTTTAAGCACTTTGCGCAGTATTGTCCGTGGGGCCAAATCAACCAGCTCACCATGGATGTCATAACAATCATGAATAATTTGTGCTGTGGGCTCAGTAGCCCAAGGCAGTATGTGGGCTGCATTAGGATCTGGCTTTAGGTAAATGTCAATTTCTGCAGGATCAATCATGCTGTAGTCGTCTAAGTAATCCCCTGTTACAGTGGATACCAACACCCCTTCTGGTAACCGAATGCCTGCATCATCACAAAACTTAGACGCGGGCATTATTTTACCTCGTGCGATGCCCGTAAGGTCGCTAACAACGCATTCAACTTCGGTTATTTTATGTTCTTTTAGCCAGTTTTTAAGGCCATTAAAATTGGTCATAGGTCACCCACTGCTTTGGCTTGAAAACGGCTATTACAGGCGCTGGCAAAAGCAGAGAAAATAGATTGATAAAGGTCATCCTTAGTCACTTGATACTCTGGATGCCATTGCACTGCTAAATTAAATCCTTGAGCGTTGGGGTCTGTAAAGGCCTCAATCAAGCCATCTTCAGATGTGGCTTCTACCCTTAGACCTTGGCCGAGCTTATCAACACCTTGGCCATGCAGTGAGTTTACTCTTGCCTTAGATTTTCCATATAAATGCTGCAGCACCCCATTGCCAGTGAAGCTGATGCCATGGCTATGGCCATATTGAACCTCTACCGGATCGGCTTTGTTTTCCCGATGATCACCATATCCATCTAGCTCTTGCACATGCTGGTGTAAGCTACCACCATAGGCTACGTTCATTTCTTGAAAGCCACGACAAATAGCAAGTAAAGGCACACCACTCTTTATTGCTGCTGGAATGAGCGCCAGGGCGAGGCTGTCTCTGAACTTATCGTGGGCAGTGCCCGTGCGACTTATTGCACCATAATGATGCGGTTCTACATTGCTATAACCCCCTGGCAAGAGCACGCCATCTAGATGACTAAGTAGGGCTTCAAGGTCTATATCCAATTGATTATCAGCGTTGGTTAAGGCCGGGATCAATACAGGTACGCCATCCATTGCACCAACCACAGCACGTGCATATTTTTCGCTTACACGATGATACGGATGCAGACCATCCTGGTTTACTTCACACACAAGACCGATAAGCGGTTTAGACATAATTAAGCATGACCTTAGGGATAAAATAAGTAGCGCTATATAACCATTGATACAGGTTTTGGACAATAGCATAAAGTGGTTTTAATCTTCAAGAGGAGCGTATGTTATTATGAACACCCAACTTATCCCAGTAAAATGTATCATGTTAAACTTAAAACATTGTTTTTTATATAATATTTTACTTTTTACTCATTGAAAATGATCTATCATAGTGGTTTTTTAATAATAAATAATCGTATTATTCCAAACATGTTGCATTAGAAGCTTGTCTATCCCCATCTTTCTGCTAACATCTAGCTCGACCCATTAAAGAGATTTTAGCTCATGCCCCATGCCATCGCCTCTAGTAGCGAAGCCGACGCATTTCTTGCCGCTCATCCAGAGCTTGTGAGTGTAGATTTATTACTGCCAGATCAACACGGCGTGTTGCGAGGCAAACGTATTCCAGCCCAAGAATTGCTCAAAGTTTATGAGCAAGGTATTTACTTACCTGGCTCAGTGTTTGCTCTTGATATTAATGGCAATACAGTAGAAAGCACTGGCATTGGTTTTGATACAGGTGACTGCGATCAACCCTGTCGAGTAGTCCCCCATTCTTTAACCATGGTGCCATGGCAAAAAAAACCGATGGCTCAGTGTTTATTAACGATGGAACAGGTGCCTGGAAAAGCCTATTTTGCTAACCCACGCCATGTATTGGACCAAGTGTGTGACCAGTATCAAAACCAAGGGTTAACCCCTATGGTAGCGGTGGAACTGGAGTTTTATCTTACCGATACTAAGCGCCTTGAGTCAGGCCTACTGCAGCCCCCAATCGCTCCAACAACAGGGCTTCGAGAGTCTGACACCCAGGTTTATGCGGTAGACAATTTAGATGACTACAGCGCTCTTATCGATGACATTATGCTTGCTGCTCAAGCACAAAATATACCCGCTTCTACCGCCGTGGCCGAGTATGCTCCTGGGCAGTTTGAAATCAACCTACACCATGTTGCCGACCCTGTTTTGGCTTGCGACCAGGCTATATTGCTCAAACGCATTATCAAAAGTGTGAGTCGGCAACATGGCTTTAGTGCCACTTTTATGGCCAAACCCTATGCTGATCAAGCAGGCAGTGGCATGCACATCCACATGAGCTTATTAGATGCTGAAGGCGTCAATATATTTGCTTTTGATCAAGAGCAACCCAACACCATGTTAAGTAGTGCATTGGCTGGCCTCCAAGCTACCATGGCACAAACTATGGCCTTGCTCTGCCCTAAGGTGAACTCCTATCGTCGCTTTCAACCTGACTTCTTTGTTGCCATGGCGCCAACATGGGGCGTAGATAACCGCACTGTAGCTTTACGTATACCCAACGGCTCAGGTGCATCAACAAGGATTGAGCACCGCGTAGCTGGCGCTGACGCTAACCCTTATTTGGCCATGGCTTCTGTGCTTGCTGGCGCTCTTCATGGTATTGATAAAGCGCTGCTATTAAGCCCTCAAACCCAAGGTAATGGCGCAGAAAAAGTAGCGCCAAGTTTGCCACTTAATTGGGTGGATGCGTACGGCTTATTGAGTAATAGCGAATTTGCTAGCAATGCATTTGGAGCAGATTTTTTGCACGTCTATATCCAGGTGCAACAGCACGAATATACCGAGTTTAACGGCCATGTAAGCAGTTTAGAAATAGACTGGTACCAACGCACCCTTTAGATCGCAGGATTTTTATGAGCCACACACATACTCACTCTTACTACGCAGCCAGCGCTAACCAACAGATTGAATGCTCAGTGCTTAAGGGCAGCCACACTGCTGATGTATGCATTGTAGGCGCTGGAATTACCGGACTTAGCGCAGCCTTAAATCTAGCAGAGCGAGGCTATACCGTCACTGTGTTGGAAGCCAAGATTGTGGGCTGGGGGGCTTCTGGTCGAAGCGGTGGCCAAATGATTTTTGGTTTTGGCTGTGATATGTCTGTAATTGAAAAATCTGCAGGCAAGGTAGCTGCTAAAGCCATGTGGGATATGTCTGTGGAAGCCATCGATGTTTTAAGGCAGCGAGTGGACCAACACCAAATTCAGTGTGATTTGCAGCAAGGTCACCTCCATGCTGCAATAAAGCCCAGACACATGGATGAGCTTGAACAGTGGCAAGGTGAGTTGGAAAGAGACTATGGCTATGGCAGTTTAAGCCTATGGAATAAGCAACAAGTACAATCTAAAATGGCTAGTGAGCGCTACATTGGTGGGCTCTATGATGCTAATTCCGGCCATATTCATCCACTTAATTACACACTGGGTTTGGCACGAGCTGCCTTGAATGCAGGTGTCACTATTCACACAGGTTCTGCAGTGACTAAAGTGACCAGAAAATCTAAGGCCAATGTCTGTCATACTGAACAAGGACACATTACTTCCCAACAAGTGCTTTTTTGTGGCAACGCTTACATCGGCAATCTAGTGCCTGAGATTAGCAATAAAATAATGCCTGTGGGCACTTACATTGGTGCAACACAGCCGCTTGGTAAAGACAGAGCAGAGGCCTTAATTAACAATAATATGGCCGTTGCTGACATTAACTTTGTGTTAGATTATTTTCGCATGTCGGCAGATTTTCGTATGTTATTTGGCGGCCGGGTTAGCTACTCTACTGTTGCACCAGCTAATCTTACACAGGCGATGCGGCAGCGGATGCTAAGCGTATTTCCGCAATTATTGGATGTTAAAATGGATTACTCTTGGGGCGGCAATGTGGCAATAACCATGAACCGTGGCCCACATTTTGGCCAAGTAGGCAAAGATTTGTATTTTGCTCAAGGATTTTCTGGCCACGGCATTGCAGCCACTGGCTTAGCTGGCAAGTTATTAGCAGAAGCAGTAGCAGGGCAAGCTGAACGTTTTGACTTGTTCAAAGAAATTAGCCATTTGCCCTTTCCTGGTGGCACACTATTTAAAACGCCAGCCCTTGTATTGGCGATGGCTTGGTATCGCCTAAGGGATATGCTTTAGCCCTTGAGCACTATTAGTGAGGTAGGTTACCAGTGTTGGCGCTCACTACTTTAGCAGTAATATCGCCTAAGTTACGAAAGCGATGCGGCAGATGGGTGTGGAAAAAGTAACCATCTCCTGTCACTAGTTGATAAATTTGTTGATCCACAGTGAGTTCGATTTCGCCTTGCACGACAATACCTGCCTCTTCACCGTCATACTTTATCATGTCTTCACCTGTGTCAGCTCCAGGTGGATAGGTTTCACTAAGCATGGAAATATTACGCTGCGCCACACTGTGCCCAATGAGCTTTATGGCAACACCTTGGGCGCTCATATCAGCCTGCTCAGCAGCCTTAAAAACAACCTGGTTGCTCATTACTAGATCAGCAGTGAAGAACTCTTCTACTCCCATAGGAAAGCCTTTTAGCACTTTAAGCAAAGAACTAAAAGAAGGACTCACAGTATTTTTTTCAATCATAGAAATAGTGCTGTTCGTCACCCCAGCACGTTTCGCCAATTCTCTTTGGGAAAACCCTAAGCGTTTACGAATAGTTTTTAATCTTACACCTAAATCCAAGGCCCTGCCTCCATATGCTACGCAGCTTAGACTGCCTGATCTGGTTTGGGTATAGGGATACGTACCGAAACTTGCACCCCTTCACCTATTTGCGTTTTAATATCAATCATCCCACCCAAAGACCGTGCGCGTTCGTCAACACCAGACAAACCAAAACCCAGCTTTTTTTGAAAAAGGTCAAAGCCAACACCATTATCTTTGACACAAATGACCATATCATTATTGGCAATGCTTAAAGCCACCTTTAGCTGAGTTAACTGAGCGTATTTGACCGCATTATTAACTAACTCCTGCACTATGCGGTAGCTTGCTATGCTAATGATTTCTTCTAACGTATTAACTGCGTCATCAATATGAAGCTCTAGCTCAATATCTTGTTCATCTAAGTGAAACGCAATAAGACTCTGCTCTACCGCTGTCTTTAAACCAAACGTATCTAATGCTTCTGGCCTTAGGCGTTGAATCATATCATGCATGGTCTCATACAGCGCATCTGCTTGAGAGGAGATGTCTTGTGCGTAAGACACCACTTGTTTTATCTCTTGAGTACTTTCTAATATGTGTGCATTGATTTTGATGGCGGTAAGAGTTTGACCAAACTCATCATGGAGTTCTCTTGCAATATGATGGATTTGGTCTTCTTGACCCCGAATTAACTGGTGTGCCAAATTGATATTTTCATCACTTTTTTTCTGCAGTTGCTGGGTCCGACTTGCAACCATAACTTCAAGCGATGCATGCTGGTAGTTGAGTTCCACCACTGCTAGATCACGTTGTAACTGCAAGCGATATTTAGCAATCAAGTTGCGATAATAGCCTCCATATGCAAAACATATTATAAAGAGCATTAGCGCCAGAATTTGAAGATGATGTGTAAAAAGTCCTGCAGGTTGTTGTATAGATAGGGTAAGTAACTGTCCAAGATCATCTAAATCCCTTTCCTCCACAAGAGTGTCTAATTTTATTAAAGGGATGACTTGGGTTTGAGGGATTATTTCATCTGCGGCTAGCTTACGTTCTTTACCATAAAGTAGCTGGATACGCGCATCAGGTAGCATATTTTCAAGTGGCGCCAGCATCTCATCTGTTTTAATGACAAGTAATACAGCCAAGCCTCCCTTTCCATATTCATTCACTACACCATTATTATTACCATCATTACCACTTAACGCCTTAATTAATGTGTAACCACGCCCACCTTCTTGAAGGCCATAGGGTGCTGAGGCTACAGGCTTACCCGATACTATTGAAGCCAAGAGAGGCTCTCGCATTTTACGTATCGACAGCATGTCAAATCCCATAAGGCCTTTAACTGAGTCTAGATATGGGTCAATGAAAAAAATTGGGTAGTACATAGGCACACCGTTTACATCATTGATGACCTTACCCAAGGGGTTGGTCTTAGACACGTAACGGGTAATTTCATAGTCTGGATAGCCCAGTGTTTGCATTGACGCTTCATATGCCAATTTTTTTCCTTGATCAACACTCATTAAAGCTTCAAACATGTATATATGGGGATAAGCAACGCGCATGCGACTAGTGAAATCACGAGCCTGTTGGATTTTTTGAGGTCCAACACTCTTGAGTAAGCTACCAAAACCAGCCAAAGCCGCATCATTGATAACAAGTTGTTCGTGGACATGAAAGGTTGCATTGTTTACAGCATCTTGAAACCTTAGTCGCTGTTGATTTAGAACCCAACCAACAAATATGGCGACGATGAGCACCATACTAAAGCCCCAAAGTAAAAAGCGTATAAGCGTTGATGGCAATAGCAAAAAATCTAATTGACTACCTTTTTCCATGGTAATTACATCCTTATATATGCGCCACCTACAAAAAAGGCCAGTTAGCTTTTTGGCAGGCGCAGCCTAATAAACTGTGAGGTCATTCCACGGTGACTGATTTAGCTAAGTTACGTGGTTGATCTACATCAGTCCCTTTGATAATAGCGACGTGGTAGGACAGCAACTGCATGGGAATAGCATAAACGATAGGTGCTAACACTTCATGGATTTCTGGCACTACAATAATGTGGGTCGCGTCATCTTCTGCCATTTTGGCATGCGCATCAGCGAAAACAAATAACTCACCACCACGGGCCCGCACTTCTTGCATGTTCGCTTTGAGCTTATCTAACATATCATCCTTTGGCGCAACCACAACCACAGGCATAAAAGCGTCCACAAGGGCCAAAGGCCCATGTTTAAGCTCACCAGCTGGATATGCCTCTGCGTGTATGTAGGATATTTCCTTTAGCTTTAGGGCGCCCTCTGCTGCGATGGGGAACATACTGCCTCGTCCCAAAAATAAGGTGTGATGCTTGTTGGCAAAACGCTGTGCGACTGCTTCAATCTTAGTCTCCATTTGCAAACATTGCTTTAGGACGCCAGGTAATGTTTGCATGGCCATAATAATAGGCTGGGTGTCTATACTGGAGCGCTGTTTAGCTAATAATAACGTGAGGTGGAGTAAAGTAATTAATTGGGCGGTAAAGGCTTTGGTAGATGCAACACTGATCTCAGGACCTGCCTGGGTTAACAATACCATGTCTGATTCGCGCACCAAACTACTTGAAGCCACATTACAAATAGCTAAGCTGGCCGCCAATTTAGCTTTATCAATATGCCGCAAAGCCGCCAAACTATCTGCTGTTTCTCCAGACTGAGACAAGGTAATGAGCAGGGTATCCTCAGGCACTACAGCCTGACGATAACGGTATTCACTAGCGACTTCTATCTGACAGGGAATTCCGGCTAAACCCTCAATCCAGTACTTTGCTACCATACCTGCTAAATAACTGGTTCCACAGGCAATTATTTGGACGTTTTTTGCCTTAAACAATGCGTCAATAGCCTGATCATCAAGGATGTTTTGTAGCTTGCCGTCCACAACTTGCTGAGCGACAAGGTTGGCGACAACCTTTGGTTGCTCATTAATCTCTTTGATCATGTAATGCTTATAAGCACCTTTTTCACTACTTTCTTCACTGTGCTCGTAGCGGTGGCTTGGTCTCTCAACAATAGCGCCAGTATGATCGGTTACAATGACTTGCGTACGGCTTATTTCTGCAATATCACCATCTTCTAAAAACATAAACTTATCAGTCACTTGAAGCAGCGCTAACTGATCTGAAGCAATATAATTTTCATCACTGCCCAAACCAATGACTAAAGGGCTACCTTTACGTGCAGCTAACAATAAATTAGGTTGCGTTTCATCCACCACACCTAAAGCATAAGCGCCTTCACAGCGACCTGCGGCATCGCGCACCGCTTCAGTCAAAGACATGCCTAGTTTCCGGTTGCGATGAATAAGGTGGGCAATCACTTCAGTGTCTGTATCACTCTCAAAGCCGTACCCAGTTGCAATAAGGTCTGCTTTAATGGACTCAAAGTTGTCGATAATGCCATTGTGTACGACAGCTAAACTGCTGTGAGACCAATGTGGGTGGGCATTCACTTCATTTGGTACGCCGTGGGTGGCCCAGCGAGTGTGGGCAATACCTAAGTGACCTTGCAATGGCATTTTAGTTAAGGCTGAATCCAAACTAGCTACTTTGCCGACTCGTCGGGTGCGCTGCAGCCCTTGGCTACCTAAAACAGCAACCCCAGAAGAATCATACCCACGATATTCTAGGCGTTTTAACCCCTCTACAAGTATGCTGCTGATGTTACGCTGCGCTATTGCGCCTACTATTCCACACATGATCTGTCTTCCTTGATTAACATTTTACAGGTTTAGCCCAGCTAGCTATATTTCGTTGTTTGCCGCGAGCTATCGCTAGATGGTCATCGGCCACATCTTTAGTAATGGTGGAACCTGCACCAATGGTTGATCCTGCACCAATGTTCACAGGGGCGACAATAGAGCTGTTAGAGCCAATGAACACACCGTCACCGATGATGGTTTCAAATTTATTCACACCATCATAATTACAAGTAATTGTGCCAGCGCCTATATTGACTTGTTCACCGACGATAGTGTCACCTAAATAAGTAAAGTGATTGGCCTTAGAGCCTTTGCCTAACGTCGTTTTTTTGGTTTCTACAAAATTGCCTACTTTTGCTTGTTCATGCATCACTGTACCGGGCCTTAGGCGCGCAAAGGGGCCAATGGTGCAGCCAGGGCCAACTTGTGCTTGGTCAACGACACTATTGGCTAGTACCTTTGTACCTGTGCCAATGTGGCAGTCTTTAATATGACAGTTAGGGCCTATGTGGACACCATCTTCAAGAGATACGTTGCCTTCAATAATGGCGTTAATGTCTATAAAAATATCTTTACCTGCAGTGAGTTCACCACGTAGATCAAAACGTGATGGGTCTGCAAGTTGGACCCCATCGCGTAACAACTTTGTGGCTTGTTGCTGCTGAAACCATCGTTCAAGTTCAGCCAGTTGTACCCGGTCGTTAACACCTTGTGTATGTTGCTCAAAATCAGGTTGTAGATTACTGATTCCTACGCCATCAGCAACTGCCATCGCAACAATATCAGTGAGGTAAACTTCACCTTGGGCATTATTGCTTCCGATACGCGGTAACCAGCCATTAAGCAAACTTGCTTTGGCTGCTAAAATGCCTGTATTGATTTCCTTGATTTTTAATTGGTTCAAATTAGCGTCTTTGTGTTCGACGATCGCTTGGATATGCCCATGATCATTACGCACAATGCGTCCATATCCAGAAGCGTCATCAAGAGTGACTGTTAAGATCGCTAAATCACCATGCATCGCTTTGTCAACAAGCCGTTGCATTAATGCCCCAGGCACTAATGGCACATCCCCATACAATACTAATACTATGGCAGAGTTGTCCACCTTTGGCATGGCTTGGGCGACTGCATGACCAGTACCCAACTGTTGATCTTGCGTTACACACTTTGCACCAAATGGCTCAACTAGTGTCGCCACTTGTTGGGCACCGTGGCCTACTATGATGTGTGTTTGCTTAGGCTTAAGTGTTGCTGCCTGTTCTATGGAATGAGCTAACATTGGCTTTCCCGCCAGTGGATGCAGTACTTTAGGTAGGTCTGAACGCATGCGTGTACCTTTGCCTGCGGCGAGAATAATCACTTCTAACGACATTAACGATCCTTGTGATGTTTTAATAAATGTTGAATTTCTAATTAGACGCCCAATTCCAGTTAAGTTCAGGAAATTTCGATTTGTATGTGCATTTATCCAACTAATAATTAACCATTATCATGTGCGGTACTGTAGGTTAGCATATTTTTCTAAAGCCTTTGCGGTACAAGTTGCTTTTACCCTGTCACTTGGGTTCGTAGGCTAAATTTTGGGCACAAAAAAAGCAGCCAAGGCTGCCTTTTTTAAACGGTTCACTGTGAACTACTTATTTGCCTAGCTTCTGACGAATCTGACGCAAAGTACGCAGTTGAGCAGCAGCTTCAGCCAATTGGCCAGCTGCACGTGAGTATTCAAACTCAGACGTTTTGTCAGCCATTGCCTGTTCGGCATGACGACTAGCTTCTTCTGCTGCAGCTTCATCTAAGTCTGCTGCACGTAGTGCTGTATCAGCTAACAAGATAACCTTGTGTGGCTGAACTTCTAAGAACCCACCTGACACGTAAAATATGTCTTCTTCACCTGACTCCATGCGCATATGCACAGGACCAGGCTTAACTTCACTTAGCAGCGGTGTGTGACCCGGAGAAATACCGAGCTCACCCAACGACCCTGTCAGCGAAATAAACTGTACTTTACCTGAAAAAACGGACTCTTCTGCACTAACGATGTCACAATCTACACTGGTAGCCATATGATTATCCTTTTAAGCTGGGCTTAACCTATTGGCCAAGGCAAATAGTGTTAAACCCAAACAATTACATGCTCTTAGCTTTCTCAACGACTTCTTCGATGCCGCCAACCATGTAGAAGGCTTGCTCTGGAAGATCGTCATATTCACCAGCCAAAATGCCCTTAAAGGCAGCAATTGTGTCTTTAAGTGATACGTACTTACCAGAAGCTCCAGTAAATACTTCAGCAACGAAGAAAGGCTGAGACAAGAAACGTTGAATCTTACGAGCACGCGTTACCGCTTGCTTGTCTTCATCAGAAAGCTCGTCCATACCCAAAATCGCAATGATGTCTTTCAGTTCTTTGTAGCGCTGAAGGATACCCTGAACGCCACGAGCAATGTCGTAGTGCTCTTGCCCGATCACTAAAGGGTCTAGCTGACGTGAACTTGAGTCTAGCGGATCGATAGCTGGGTAAATACCCAATTCTGCGATCTGACGAGACAATACCACGGTCGCATCCAAGTGAGAGAAAGTAGTTGCTGGAGACGGGTCAGTCAAGTCATCCGCAGGTACATATACCGCTTGGATAGAAGTAATTGAACCAGTCTTAGTGGAGGTAATACGCTCCTGCAACACACCCATTTCAGAGGCTAGTGTTGGCTGATAACCTACTGCGGAAGGCATACGGCCTAATAGTGCAGATACCTCAGTTCCTGCCAATGTGTAACGGTAAATGTTGTCAACAAATAACAATACGTCACGCCCTTCGTCACGGAACTGCTCAGCCATAGTAAGGCCAGTCAATGCTACACGTAGACGGTTTCCTGGGGGCTCATTCATTTGGCCATATACTAGAGATACTTTATCCAATACGTTGGATTCTTTCATCTCATAGTAGAAGTCGTTACCTTCACGAGTTCGCTCACCAACACCTGCAAACACAGAATAACCACTGTGCTCAATAGCGATGTTACGGATAAGCTCCATCATATTTACAGTTTTGCCTACACCTGCGCCACCGAATAATCCAACCTTACCGCCTTTGGCGAAAGGACAAACTAAGTCGATTACTTTGATGCCAGTCTCTAGCAATTCATTACTAGCTGACTGTTCAGCGTAAGATGGTGCCTTACGGTGAATGGGCATACGAATTTCTTCACCAATAGGCCCACACTGGTCGATTGGGTTTCCCAATACGTCCATAATACGGCCTAAAGTGGCTGTACCAACGGGTACTTTAATGGCGCCACCGGTGTTAGATACGTCTAAACCACGGCTTAGACCTTCGGTCTGACCCATGGCAATAGTGCGTACTACGCCGTCACCCAACTGTTGTTGAACTTCTAGGGTTGTGCCCTTAGCGTCTACAGTTAGTGCGTCATATACTTTTGGCACAGAATCACGTGGAAACTCCACGTCGATTACAGCGCCGATAATCTGTACGATACGTCCGCTACTCATAATTTTATCCTCTATCGAAAACTACTGCTTGTAGCTCAGGTTAAACCGCTGCTGCGCCACTAACGATCTCAGAAATTTCCTGAGTAATCGCAGATTGGCGGGCCTTGTTGTAAATCATCTGAAGGTCATCAATCAGATCACCCGCATTATCGGTGGCGCTTTTCATAGCGATCATCCGCGCGGCCTGCTCACAAGCGTTATTTTCTACCACGGCTTGATACACTAAAGATTCTACATAACGGGTCAAAAGTCCTGTGAGTAACTCACGGGCGTCTGGCTCGTATAGGTAGTCCCAATGTTGGCTCATGCCGTCATCATTCGGGTCTGCCTGCAACGGCAAAAGTTGTACTACGTTGGGTTGTTGGGTCATGGTGTTTACAAAGTTATTGTATACCACGTACACAGCGTCCAACCGTCCTTCATCATAACCATCAAGCATGACCTTCACTGCACCGATGAGTTCAGCAATTTCTGCCTTTTCACCCAGTTGGGACTTGCTTGATACGACGTTGCCGCCGTAGTTATTAAAGAAGGTTGCTGATTTAGAACCAATGGCACAGATGTCTATCTCAATGCCATTTTGATCATGTTCAGCCATGCTCTGTACAGTTTTCTTAAACACGTTAATGTTTAAACCACCACACAGACCACGATCGGAAGAAACTACAATGTAACCCACCCGCTTAAGCTCTCGCTGTTGCAGATACAGATGCTTGTACTCAGGGTTAGACCGTGCAAGGTGAGCAATCACTTCACGCATTTTATCTGCGTAAGGACGGCTCTGGTTCATGCGGTCTTGTGCTTTACGCATTTTACTCGCCGCAACCATTTCCATGGCGCTAGTGATTTTTTGCGTTCCCTTGATACTCGCAATCTGGGTCTTTATTTCTTTTCCGACTGCCATATGCTTACCTATCTATTAAGTAACTGACTTGGTCAATAGTGCCACCCCAATCACTTGAGGCCGCAAACTACTACCAAGTTTGAGTTGCCTTAAACTGCTCTAATGCAGACTTAAAGTTAGCGCTAATGTCGCCATTAAAATCGCCAGATTCATTCACCTGGTTCATCACGTCACTATGTTCGCTGTTCATGTAAGAAATTAGAGCGGCTTCGAAGTCGCCAACCTTAGGAAGGACTACGTCGTTAAGGAAACCTTCGTTAGCTGCAAATAGGCTAATTGCCATGTCGGCAACGCTCATTGGCGAGTACTGGTGCTGCTTCATCAGCTCGGTCACACTTTGACCGTGTTCTAACTGGGCGCGGGTTGCGTCATCCAAGTCAGAAGCAAACTGAGAGAAGGCTGCCAATTCACGGTACTGAGCCAATGCCAAACGAATACCACCACCTAACTTCTTAATGATTTTAGTTTGTGCTGCACCACCTACACGTGACACAGACAAACCAGCGTTAATGGCTGGCCGTACACCGGCGTTGAACAAGTCAGTTTCTAAGAAAATCTGGCCGTCGGTAATAGAGATCACGTTAGTCGGTACAAAAGCCGATACGTCACCACCTTGGGTTTCGATAATAGGTAACGCAGTTAAAGAACCGGTCTTACCTTTTACTTCACCGTTGGTAAATGCTTCTACATATTCTGCGTTTACACGAGATGCGCGCTCAAGTAGACGAGAGTGCAAATAGAATACGTCACCAGGGTAAGCTTCACGACCTGGAGGACGACGAAGTAGCAAAGAAATTTGACGGTAAGCCCAAGCTTGCTTGGTTAAGTCATCAAATACGATCAACGCGTCTTCACCACGGTCACGAAAGTATTCACCCATAGTACAACCAGCGTATGGCGATAAGAACTGCAAGGCCGCTGAGTCAGCTGCGCCTGCGTTTACAACGATGGTATGAGCCATAGCGCCGTGTTCTTCTAGCTTACGTACTACGTTAGCAATCGTAGATTGCTTCTGGCCAATGGCCACATACACGCACTTAACGCCAGTGTCTTTTTGGTTGATGATGGCATCGATAGCGATGGCAGACTTACCAGTCTGACGATCACCGATGATTAATTCGCGCTGGCCACGACCTACAGGTACCATGGCGTCAATCGCCTTAAGGCCTGTCTGAACTGGCTGGTCTACAGATTTACGCTCAATTACACCTGGTGCCACTTTCTCAACAGCGTCGGTTAGATCACAGTCGATCGGACCTTTTCCATCGATAGGGTTACCTAGGGCATCCACTACACGTCCTAACAATGCAGGACCTACAGGAACTTCTAGAATACGACCAGTACAACGAGCAGTTTGGCCTTCGACCAACTCTTCGTAATCACCTAAAACTACAGCGCCAACAGAGTCGCGCTCCAAGTTCATGGCCATGCCGTAAATACCACCAGGGAATTCAATCATTTCCCCGTACATTGCGTCAGCTAAGCCATGGATCAATACGATACCATCAGCTACGCTAACAATTGTGCCCTCATTCTGGGCTTCAGATGATACATCAAGTTGCTCAATACGCTTCTTGATGATTTCACTGATCTCTGAAGGATTCAGTTGTTGCATGCTTTATTCCTCACACTCAGGCATTCATGGCCTCAGCCAATTTGCTTAGTTTGCCCTTAACGGAACCATCAATAACTAGATCGCCAGCGTAGACGATCACACCACCAAGCAATGAAGCATCAGTAGTACTAGTAATGTTAATTTCGCGTGACAACATAGCGTTCAATGCTTGAGTCAGTTTGTCTTGTTGCTCATTGCCTAAATCAAAAGCACTTACGATAGACACGTCTATCGATTGTTCCTGATTTGCCTTTAAGGTTTCGTATAAATTAGAAACCTCAGGTAGCAATGACAAACGCTTGTTTTCGGCCAACAGATTCAGAAAATTCTGAGCCTGTTGAGATACCGGGTGACTGCCGTTTACAACGTCTGTCACTAACTGGGCTTTTTTTGCTGCCGTTAGTTCTGGATTATCCAGAACCAGGGCCAAACTTGGGTCCGCAACAACTGCTGCGGCCATGTTCAAAAATTCCGACCAGCTACCCAAGTCACCTTGGGCCAATGCCGTTTCGAAAGCGGCCTTGGTGTAAGGACGGGCAACAGTAATGGATTCAGCCATCGTTAACCTCTCTTTTCTTACAGTTCGGCTGCCAACTTATCGACAAGCTCTTTGTGGTTGTTTACATCGATAGATGCGCCCAGGATTTTTTCTGCACCAGCAACAACAAGTGTTGCTACTTGAGCGCGAAGCGCTTCTTTGGCACTGTTCATTTCCTGTTCAACATCAGCTGTGGCTGCCACTTTAATGCGGTCTGCTTCAGCTTGAGCGGTCTCTTTGGCTTCATCAACGATCTGGCTGGCGCGTTTGTTAGCTTGCTCTATAATAGTAGCAGCTTGCGCTTTGCTTTGTTGCAGTGCTGTTTCCACAGACTGCTGGGCATCAGCTAGTTCACGTGCAGCTTTATCAGCTGCATCTAAACCTTCCGCGATCATCTTTTGACGTTCTGCCAAAGCCGCTGTAAGCGGTGGCCAAACAAACTTCATGCACAAGTACACGAAGATGGCAAAAGAAATAATCTGGCCCAAAATTGTCATGTTCATATTCATGGCAAGACCTCCATCCGTATGGGTTGGTTAAAGATGACCTTTAGGCAACCGCAAACATGATGTAAAGGCTGATACCAACACCGATCATAGGCACGGCGTCAGTTAGACCCATAATGATGAAGAACTGTGTACGAAGTAGTGGAATTAATTCTGGCTGACGCGCAGCGCCTTCCAAAAACTTTCCGCCCAATACGCCAATTCCAACAGCCGCTGCAAGAGCAGACATGCCTAAGATGAATGCACCAGCAAAATACAGTGATGCGCTAGCAGCAATCTGTGCAATTTCCAATTCCATTGTGTTTCTCCAGTTTAAGTGAGATTAGTAGTTAAAAGTAAAAAGGTAATGATTAATGATGGTCGTGAGCCATCGCCAAATACACAATGGTCAGCACCATAAAGATGAATGCCTGCAATGTGATGATCAGGATGTGGAACAAGGCCCACGGCACCGATAACACCCACTGAGCCCAAAAGGGTAGTAGCGCAATCAGAATAAAGATCATTTCGCCTGCATACATATTACCAAACAGTCGCAGTGCTAATGAAATAGGTTTTGCAATCAAACCAACCAACTCTAATAGTAGGTTGAAGGGTAGGGCCCACTTGCCTAATGGCTGCAAACTTAGCTCTGCCATAAAGCCACCAACGCCCTTTGCTTTGATTGAATAAAATACGATGAGAAAGAAAACTGAGAATGAAATTCCCATGGTTACGTTAAGATCTGTAGATGGCACAATTTTCATAAAGTGAATGCCCATCAAACCTGCAAGATGTGGAATCCAATCTACTGGGACCAAATCCATCAAGTTCATCAAAAACACCCAAACAAATATGGTTAAAGCCATTGGGGCTATTACAGCACTTTTATGATGAAACATACTTTTAACGTTGTCATCCACAAATTCAATGATCATTTCAATGAAGTTTTGGACACCAGATGGTACGCCTGTTGTGGCAGTTCTGCCCACACGGCTAAATAACCAGATGAAAAACGCACCAAGACCAACAGACCAAACCATGGAGTCAACGTTAATAGACATGAAGCCCATTTCAGCTACTTGTTGGCCACTTTCTGCAAAACTCCAGCCATTCACTGGGTGCTTGCCATAGGTTAAGTTAGTCAGATGGTGAGCTATATACTCAGAGGACGTCATGCCACTTGCCATGCTTTATCTCACTTTTTATTTCGTAGAAGTTTGTTTATCTATAACAACTGGTAGCACTGCTACAAGTAAATGGGAGCCAGTAAAGGCCAAAAGCAAGGCTAATGGGTTTAGAGGTTCTACTAAACCAAATGCTAAACTAAACAAGACCACTGTCAAACTTATTTTAAGCACTTCATTACCATACATTTGCGCCAATGTAAGCCTTGCATCTACTGATCCTCTTGTACTTAAGTTACGCTTGTTACCACGCGAGAACTCTCGTCGAAGGGCCCAATAGGCAGGTAGGCTATAAATGGCACCACCAAAAATTACGGACATTCCCGCAACCCAGTCTGTTATAGATAAACCCACTCCAATCAATATCATTATCAGACACTGATAGGTTAATGTTTTTTGCAACCAAAGGGGGGCTTTATTGAGCGCCATATGTGCTTACAAAATCCGCTGGTTGTTGGTCTAAATACACTATTCACTGCAACTCACGTAACAGCGAGCGCAATTATAGTGAGTTTGTGTGGAAATCTCAACAAATTCCCGTTTTAAAGTTGTATGTTATTAATTGCCAACTAAGCCAACAACCCTATTCTACCTATGTTCAAGCCTTGCAATGATGCCGTCGAGTTGGTCTAAAGTAGCATACGCAATAGTTAGTTTACCCTTACCTTTAGCAGATTGTGTGACACTAACCGCGGCACCAAGAGCATCTGATAAACGATTTTGAAGATTTTTTGTATCAGCAGATACGGTTTTCTTAGCAACTTCATGTGGGGTTTGTTGGGCTTTGCGTACTAGCTCTTCAGTTTGACGAACGGATAAACCTTTAGCCACAACTTCTCGCGCTAAGACCAATTGTTGATCACCTTCTAAAGCTAACAGTGAGCGAGCATGACCCATTTCTAGGTCCCCTCGCTCTAGCATCAATCTGACAGGCTCACTTAATTGCAATAAACGCAGTAAGTTAGCAATGGCACTGCGAGACTTGCCAACTGCATCAGCAACCTGCTGCTGGGTTAGTTCAAACTCGTTCTGTAGCCTCTGCAACGCAAATGCTTCTTCAATAGCATTTAAGTCTTCACGCTGTATATTTTCTATAAGAGCCATTGCGATGGCGGCTTCATCAGGCACTTCTTTAATCAGCGCAGGTATGCTGTCCAACTGAGCAAGCTGTGCTGCGCGCCACCGACGTTCTCCTGCGATTATTTCATATCGATCAATGCCAATAGTTCGCACAACGATAGGTTGCATAATGCCATGAACTCGAATAGATGATGCAAGCTCATCTAGGGCGTTTGGGTCCATATCTCGTCTTGGTTGATAAACGCCACGCTGCACCCATTCGATAGGTAGGTTTTGTAGCCCATCTTTTTCATCAAGTTTATTTTGTGTTAGATCTACGTCAAGGCTTCCAGCTCCTTGAAGTAAGGCTTCCAAACCACGGTTGAGGCCACGTTTTTTACCCATAATTGCGCTCTATTTTTTTTCTTGTTGACGAACAAATTCACTAGCTAGTGCCAAATAAGCTACTGCTCCTCTTGAGTGCTTATCATACATTAAAGCTGGTAACCCATGGCTTGGTGCTTCGGCCAAACGCACATTACGGGGGATAACAGTGCGATAAACCAATTCACCAAAGTGATTGATAAGTTGATGTGACACGTCATTTGTGAGGCTATTACGAGGGTCATACATAGTACGTAGAATACCCTCAATAACTAAGTTGGGATTAATACTATTTTTAATTAGCTTCACTGTATTAAGTAATGCACTTATACCTTCCAATGCATAATATTCACATTGCATCGGCACCAATACACTATCGGCACAAGCCAAAGCGTTAACGGTGAGCATATTTAAGGAGGGTGGGCAGTCTATTAATACAAAATCATAAGGTTGTACTAAGTTATTTAAAGCCATACGAAGACGAGCTTCTTTTTGTTGAACTTGTATTAGTTCAACTTCAGCTGCTGTTAAATCACCGTTTGATGGCAATAAATCATAGCCTGCTGGCGTCTTGATTTGTACCACCTTGTTAACGTCTACTCTTTGTGTAAGCACATCTAGCACTGAATACCGCAAAGTGTTTTTTTCAATACCACTGCCCATAGTAGTATTACCTTGAGGGTCTAAGTCAACCACCAGTACTCGTCGTTTAATAGCCACTAAAGATGCAGCAAGGTTAACGCAGGTTGTGGTTTTTCCAACACCACCTTTTTGATTGGTTATAGCAATGACTTTGCTCACAAATGACCTACGCTAATTGTTTTTTAATGGTTAACAAGTGACGCTTAGCTTTTACACCAGGTACCTGCAAGGCTTCACAGTTTAGCAGGCTATAGTTGGTGGGCATAGCATCCAGTTCTTGTTGGGGGTAAGTGCCTTTCATAGCAATGAATAAGCCATCATCTGCCACTAGATGTTGACATCCGTTTAGCATATCAGTGATTGAGGCAAACGCTCGTGATAGCACAACATCATAACTTTGCTCTGGCATATAAGTCTCACAACGCTGATTAAATACTTCAACGTTTTTTAACTGATGAAGGTGTTTAAACTGTGTTAGAAAACGAGTTTTTTTTCCATTGGTATCTAGTAAATGTATGGGCTTATGGGGCCAAACAATAGCTAAGATGAGGCCTGGAAGGCCCGCCCCAGTTCCAATATCAATAAAACGACTACTTTTTAACTTTGATAAACAACTTATAATAGCTAAACTATCTAAAACGTGTAGCTTAATCATTTCAAGTGGGTCACGAATTGCAGTTAGGTTATAAGCTTTATTCCACTTAACTAATTGTTCAACATAACTTACTAGTTGGTTAAGTTGCTGTTGTGTTAAATCGACCTGCAGTGATTTACTACCTTTGCTAATCAGGTTAAGCCATTGTACTTGGGTGTTGTTCTGATCGTGAGCTGCATTGGATTCATTCAACATCATACTGCCAAATCTACTTTAGACTTAACTTTATGCTTTTTAAGGTAGATTAGAAGCAAGGATAGGGATGCAGGGGTAACTCCCTGAATTCGACCAGCCATACCTAGATTATTTGGGCGAATTTCTTCTAATTTTGCTGTTGCTTCGTTTGATAGTCCATGTATATTTTGATAGTTAAAGTTTTCTGGTATTTGTGTGGATTCGCTTCTTTTTAACCGCTCTACATCTTCTTTTTGCCGATCAATATACCCAGCGTACTTCACATCAATTTCTATTTGTTCGCCAACTGTTGGATCTATCAAGGGCAGCTTTGCCACAGTGTGCAATTTTTCATAGGTTAGTTCTGGACGTTTGAGAATATCCAATAGGTTCGTATCTTTACTTAGGGACTTATCTAGTATGGATTCTAGTTGCTGACCCAACTCATTGTGGAGGGTTATCTTAGTTTCCCTCATTAGCTTCTTGCGTTGTTCAATAGCCTCACACTTTTCATTAAATGCGCGCCACCGTATTTCGCCCACTAAACCAAGTTTGTAACCTATTTCAGTGAGTCTTTGGTCAGCGTTATCTTCACGAAGTAATAAGCGGTATTCTGCGCGGCTAGTAAACATTCTATAGGGTTCTTGGGTTCCGTTAGTAACCAAGTCATCAACCATTACGCCCAAATAAGCCTGATCACGACGAGCTGTCCAACATTCTTTACCTAAGGCTTTAAGACCTGCATTCACACCTGCTAGGAGTCCTTGAGCACCAGCTTCTTCATACCCGGTAGTACCATTAATTTGGCCCGCAAAGTACAAGCCATTCACTAGTTTTGTTTCTAGTGTAGGTCTTAAATCTTGAGGGTTAAAGTAGTCATATTCAATTGCGTACCCTGGTCGGATAATATGTGCTTTTTCAAAACCAACAATGGATCTTACAAAATCTAATTGGACATCAAAGGGCAAGCTAGTGGAGATGCCATTTGGATATAATTCAATGCTGTTTAAACCTTCTGGTTCTACAAAAATCTGATGGCTATCCTTATCGGCAAAGCGCATTATCTTATCTTCGATCGATGGGCAATAACGCGGTCCAACTCCTTCAATAACACCTGCATATAAAGGTGATCGGTGGAGGCTATCCCTAATCATATTATGTGTGTTTACATTGGTGTGGGTTATATGGCAAGGCACTTGTTGTGGATGATCACTGGCGCTGCCAAGCATGGACATTACAGGTCTTGGTGTATCACCTGGCTGTTCTTGCATTACGCTAAAATCAACTGTGCGTTTGTCTATTCTAGGAGGCGTTCCTGTTTTTAGACGTTCAATACGAAATGGCCGTTCTCTAAGTCTATTGGATAAAGCGTTAGATGGAGGGTCACCAGCTCTGCCACCTTGGCTCTTTTGCATACCAATGTGAATGATACCACCTAGAAAAGTGCCAGTTGTCATCACGACTTGTTGAGCAAGAAAATTTAATCCCATATTGGTCTTCACACCAACTACTTGATCTTGTTCAATAATTAAATCGTCAACAGATTGCTGAAATATATATAGATTATTTTGTTGCTCTAGGGTTTGACGTATAGCATTTCGATATAAACTTCTGTCCGCTTGAGCTCTGGTTGCTCTAACAGCTGGGCCTTTGCGTGAGTTTAATACTCGAAATTGAATACCAGCCAAATCTGTGGCTTTGGCCATAGCTCCATCAAAAGCATCAATTTCACGCACCAAGTGGCTTTTGCCAATACCACCAATAGCTGGATTACATGACATTTGACCCAATGTGTCCATATTTTGGGTGATCAGTAGAGTTTGAGCACCTAAGCGAGCGCTAGCAAGCGCAGCTTCAGTACCAGCATGGCCACCACCAATAACAATGACATCAAAACGTGAGGGAAAATCCACCATCTATTCCTTAAAAATATTAACTTGCTCTAATCGAACTAGTATAGCTTTTTTAGAAAGGTTAATAAATCGTCAGTAATCTTACTTTTTTTGTATTGTTTAGTTATATGTATATTAAATATATATATATATATTATATTGTTATTGTTGTTATTACTAAGGAAGCTACTTTTTATGTATAAGTTAATTAAATTCAATAAAATCAATAATTTAAAACAATGATAAAGGTGTTATCTTATGGTGATTATTGGTTATCAAAGCTGATAATTAGGTGTGGTTAAGTTAGCTACTTATACACAAGGCCAAGTTACCCACAAATTACTTAACTTTAAGATCGCAACTTATCCACAGAGTTTAGGTTACTAAATACGTTAAAAATAAATATTTATCTCTAATTTTTGACGTAATGTGAATATCTTTGTGGACAGTGTGGATAACTTTAAGAGGGTGGCTAATTAATTAGTTCTTTAGGCAGGAGAACATATGTATAACTTTGCCATATGTAAGGATAATCTCTGAGTAATTTGTGTATAACTATTTTTTATAAAATTAAGGTGTTTTTTAAAAAACACATAGATATCGTGATTTATAGTATTTACTTTAAATATTGTCCTGGTATTGGGGCAAATTTATGGCCTAAACTCTTTTCTACGTGCTCAAACACTCTTTTAGGTACATACGCATATTGGCAGATAAGCATAACTTAGAACCAAAAACGCCCAAGACATAGTGAATGTCTTGGGCGTTTTTTACTTTTTTGGTGACTACTTCTATTGAGATTTTAAGAAAAGACGGCTTTAAAGATGTAGAAGAATATAATAGATAAAATAGCACCTGCAGGCAGAGTTATTACCCAAGAGGTAAAGATAGTAGCTACAATCCGTAAGTTTATTGCAGCTAACCCACGAGCTAAACCAACCCCTAGAACCGCACCAACTAGCGTGTGTGTGGTTGAAATAGGTAAACCTATGCCGGAGGCAAGCACAACAGTCGCAGAGGCGCCTAATGTGGCCGCAAAGCCTCGGCTAGGAGTTAACTCGGTGATCTTTGTGCCAATGGTAGCCATGACTTTATAACCGTATGTAATAAGCCCAACAACGATACCAACACCACCTACTAGTAAAATCCAAGCAGGCATACTCGATTTGGCTGAAACTGCACCCGATTTAATAGTTGCAATGGCTGCTGCCATAGGACCAACAGCATTAGCTACGTCGTTAGAACCGTGTGCAAACGCCATAGCGCAAGCAGTAAATACCATCAGTACCGCAAAAACTTTTTCTACGTTAGCAAAACGATCGTCAGTTTCAATTGCCTCTACACGTTTAACGCGAGTTAACATAATACCACCAACCACTGATACTAAGATGCCAGCTGCAGTAGCTACTAAAGACATTTCAAAATAGCTTAAGCTAAAACCGACATCTTTAAATACATGTTTTAGGCCTTTTATTAATGTAACCATGGTGATCATAAAGCCCACCATAAACATGTATATGGGGACATAGCGTTTGGCATTTTCAAATGGCTTTTCAGTGTCCAAAATTAAACGTTGCACACTTCTAAACAACATATATGAGACCACAGCTGCTAGGACAGGTGAGACAATCCAACTGGCGGCAATAGTTCCCACCTTGCTCCAGTTTACCGCATCCACAGAGATAGCAACGGCAGCAAAGCCTACAATAGCGCCCACTATCGAATGTGTTGTGGATACAGGCCAACCCAAAATAGATGCAAATAATAACCAGGTACCTGCTGCAAGGAGTGCAGACAGCATGCCATACACTAAGTACTCCGGATTACCTTGTAATGTAAGTGGGTCAATAATACCTTTACGAATCGTAGCAGTAACTTCGCCGCCAGCTAAATACGCACCAGCAAACTCAAAGATCATTGCTATAATGATGGCTTGTTTTAATGTAATGGCGCCTGAACCTACAGAGGTGCCCATAGCGTTAGCGACGTCATTGGCACCTACACCCCAAGCCATAAAAACACCAAATATGATGGCTAAAATAAGTAAAATTTGACCGTATTCGTTTAAAACTTCCATAGTATTTTCTCGAACCTATGTTGTGTATATGTAATTGCTATTGTTTTTGATTAGCGGGCAATAATAACTTGAATCTGCTCACCGGCACTTTGTGCGCGATCTGCTAGATTGCCAATAGCCTCGATGGTCTTATACATAAACATGGCGTCAATAGGAGGTAGGTCAGCTTCGATTTCATGTAATTTTGCACGAAGGGTTATTTGACGTTTATCATTTTTATCTTCAGCTTTTTCAAGTTTGGTAATACATCGGTTGATGCGATCAATCTCGCGTCCACCAAAACCGGAACCAATAAGCTCATCTAGTTCATCAATAACGACCTTAGCTTCAACTGCTACAGCCACAGCAGACTTAACATAGGCAGTCATGTCAGCAGCTATCTTTTTAGGGACAACTTGTTTACGACCCAACATAATGCCAGCGATGTCTTTGGCTGTATTACAAATTTTATCTTGCTTGCTTAACAACTGGATTAGATCTGAGCGGTTAATTGGCATAAATAAGCTTTTTGGCAAGTGTAAACGAATGTCTTGTTTTTGATCATCGGCCTCACCTTCAAACTTTGCAATGGCGTTGTAAGTGGCTTCCACGGTGTCCCAATCTTCTTTAGCGACAGCTTGAAAGAAAGGAACCAAGAGGTCTACGCACTGCAGTACGGTTTGCATATGGTTTTGTAATGGTTTTATAGGTGAATGGCCAAATAAACTAAGTATGGGATTTGCCATGTGACAGCCTCTGCGAATGAAAAGGGTTTGTTTTATTGCTTCGCATTATAATCACACATTGTTAAGGTAATATAAAGATTATGGTTTAATTTGTAAATTAATTACCTTGACTGTGAAGGGGGATACTAATGGTGAAGGTAGACCCTTGCTGCAATTTACTTTTTAGCTGCAGGTTACCTTTATGACTTTGTACAATATGTTTCACTATCGCAAGACCAAGACCGGTACCCCCAAGTGACTTTGAACGAGCTTTGTCCACTCTATAAAAACGCTCAAATATGCGCTCTTGATCTGTTTTATCAATGCCTAAACCATTATCTTCTATTGTGAGAAAGGCTTCGCCTTTGTGGGCTTCAATGGTAACTGTCACTATGCCCTTTTCAGCTGTGTACTTGATGGCATTATCAATTAAGTTAGTGGCCATTTGGGCCAAAGCTTTGTCATCACCCAATAACATCATCGGACCATCTTTGGCTCTAAGTTGTAAGGCGACCTTCTGGCTTTGTGCTACGGCTTGTAAATTGGCACACACCCTTTGTACCACTTGTTGAAAATCAACTTGGGTATTAAAGGCTTGGTCATTACTTTCTAACCGCGACAGGGCTAATAGGTCCGAAACTAAATCCGATAAACGGATAGATTGGCCATGAATTTTGCGCATAAAACGCTGCTTTATATCATCCTCTATTGACTCATTTTCTATTAAAGTTTCTGCAAAACCACGAATAGCTGTAATAGGCGTTTTTAACTCGTGAGATGCATTGGCAACAAAGTCTGCTCGCATTTTGTCTATTCGCTGAACGTCTGTAATGTCTTGGAGCACTAAGATTGCGTCAGCCTGATTAGATTGGTTTAACAGCGTCACGTGTAATCGGTAGTGCCGAGTAAAAGTATAGCCATCAAGCTGAATAGTTCGTTCCACACTGGATTGTTTTTGCTGACACTGCACAAAGGTTCGATGCAGATTTTGCGAACCCTCTATATCCTTTAAGGCTTTGCCTAAACAGCGCTCAACGTTGGTTCGAAGCATTCTACAAGCTGCCGCATTAACATGAGTGATAAGCCCATTACTTGTGACAGTGACAACCCCTTCGTTCATGCTCTTAAGAATTGTTGATAGTTGATCACGTTCAGTCTTTATAATGTCAAAGCGTTGGGCAGATATGTCAGCCATTTGGTTAAGTGAGCGGGCCAAATCACCTATCTCGTCTGACCGATGACTAGGGATGCGCAATTGATAGCGTCCATGAGCATAGTTGTTGGCAATCACTGTCATCTGTCTAAGAGGCCTAGCAAAACCCATCGCCAGCCAATAGCCTATAAATAAAGCAATGATTCCCGTAAGACTTGCGGCGATGATGATGACTCGGCGAAGGTAGTTTATTTCCTCATCAATACGTTGTGTAGACAGTGCTGTGCGTATGTAGCCTAATTCTGAGCTACTAGCCATCGCAGTCACAGCGACATATAACATCGGTTTTTGTAAGGTTTTACTATAACGTCTGGATTGGCCAATTTGAGATTGGTTAGCAGCGATGATTTCTGGTCTGTATCGATGATTATCCATGTCTTTAGCAACAAATTCTGAATCAGCTATAACAACACCATCATCTGTTAACAAGGTAATACGCGTATCAATGCGATGACCAATTTGGTCCACGGTCTGTTGTATTTGGCTTTGACTCTGGTTTTTAATATTGGCGAAGGATTGTTGTAATATAAATGCTTGGCTTGATAAATTGCTACGGATGTCCCTCAAGCTTGCTTGCTCTATTTGGCGCTGAACCATTAACCCAACAATTAAAATACTAAACAGTATGACTACTGCAAATCCAGCGTAAAGTTTTATAAATATGGGTGAGTGACGCATGTTACCAAGCTTCACTTGTTAAGGTTTCTGTGTAATCTGGGTTACAACGATAACCTACACCACGAACCGTTTCTATTGCTGATGCAGCTTTCCCAAGCTGCTTACGCACGCTACGAATATGCACATCAACATTGCGGTCAACTACTTCAGACTGCTCCCCTAAAGCTGAAAAAATTAATTGCTCTCGTGAAAAGGCGCGACCAGGTTGGGCCATTAAGGTGTGTAAGAGCTTGAACTGCGTTGTGGTAAGCTTTAGTTTTTCGCCATGGAGAGTGCAGTCATAGGCGTTAAGATCCAAAGTCAAAGATTTGATGGTCAATGAATGGGTGTTGGGTTGTCTGCGTAACGCTACTTTGATTCTAGCTAATAACTCAGCTTGGCTAAATGGCTTTGTCATGTAATCATCCGCACCTAAGCTTAGGCCACTTATTATGTCACTTTCTTCACTTTTAGCGGATAACATAATGATTGGAATTGCTTTGGTTTTTAAATCGGCCTTAAGCCGTTCACAGACCTGCATGCCAGATAGGTTTGGCAGCATAACATCAAGTAGTATTAAATCAGGGCGATGTTTATGTACCAACATCAAACCTTTTAAACCATCATCTGCTAGGGTCACTAAATAACCAGCTTTTTGAAGGTTGTAGGCAATAATTTCTTGGATATCAACTTCGTCTTCGATACATAGAATGTGTTGTTCGTTGGACATAACTGGTTATTTCCCGATGCAAAATGATCCAAAAATCCGACCCAATAAATCATCGCTAGTAAAGCTGCCGGTAATTTCATTTAAGCACTCTTGTGCTAAACGTAGATCTTCAGCCAAAAGCTCTCCTGCCTGGCTATACGCCAATTGTGCTGCTCCATCTTCTAGCAAGGAGTGGCATCTCTGCAAGGCATCTAAATGGCGCCTGCGAGCACTGAACCCACCCTCTAATGTGGCTTGATAGCCAACAGCATGCTTTAACTGGGCTTTGAGCAGATCAAGACCTTGCCCATGCTTTGCGCTTATATAAATGCAGCTTACACCATTCACTTTTGTCAATTGGTGTGGCGTGCTTGAAAGGTCTATCTTATTGCGCACTAAAGTAATTTGAGTTGGCATTGGTTGTTGACCCATTAACTCCTGCCACAGCTTAAGAGGAGACCTTGTGTCTTGTGCATCTTGTAGCAATAAAATTTGATCAGCTTGCCCGATGGCACCAATGGCACGCTCAATCCCTATTTGTTCTACTTTGTCTGGGCTTTCTCTTAGACCAGCAGTGTCTACAATATGCAGGGGTAGGCCGTCGATATTAATAGATTCCTTCAAAATATCTCGGGTGGTGCCTGCAACATCTGTGACAATGGCTCTATCTTGGCCTGCTAATGCGTTGAGCAAGCTGGACTTACCCGCATTGGGGGCACCAGCAATAACCACTTGCATGCCTTCTTGTAATAGGCTGCCTTGTTGTGCCTGCTGCAGTAATTGATGCAAATCTGAGCGAGCATCATCTAAAAGTCCAGACACTTTTCCATCAGCTAAAAAATCAATCTCTTCTTCAGGAAAATCGATAGCAGCCTCAACGTAGAGTCTTAAGTATATGAGATTCTCAACCAGTGTATTAATATGGCTTGAAAATACACCCTGCAAAGAACGCAAAGCATTTCTAGCGGCTTGCTCTGAGCTAGCATCAATGAGGTCTGCAATTGACTCGGCCTGAGCTAGGTCCAATTTGTCATTCAAAAACGCACGCTCAGAAAACTCACCAGGCCTAGCTATACGAGCTCCCAATTGCGTAAGTTCTCTTTGTAATACATCCATCACCACCTGGCCACCATGGCCTTGAAATTCAAAGACATCTTCACCGGTAAAGGAGTCGGGGCCCCTGAAATAAAGGCTTATCCCCGCATCAATTTGCTCACCATGAGTATCCAGAAAAGGGCCATAATGGGCATGACGTAGTAGGCCTTTGCTGTGACTAAGTCTTTGCCCATAGGCAAGTGCCTTTGGACCTGACAGGCGGATGATACCTACGCCACCGCGACCTGGGGGGGTAGTTTGAGCGCAAATGGTATCTATATCTGATTGCACGGTAGTTATCGCTCCTGTAGAACAAAATAAGACTTAATCAATACAAAAAAGGCCTCACTAGGAGGCCTTTGTAACATGTTTAGAGCGCCAGGTTAATGTTTGCGCTCAGCCATGGTTTTTTCAATACGTTTGGTTATCACATACTGTTGTGTGATTGACAATACGTTGTTGGTTACCCAATAAAGCACAAGAGCTGCAGGGAACCAAAGGAAGAATATGGTAAACACGATAGGTAGCATCTTCATTATTTTTGCCTGCATTGGGTCTGGAGGCGTCGGGTTAAGGGTCTGTTGGACGAACATCGTTGCGCCCATCAATAGTGGCAAAACAAAATACGGATCTTGTACCGACAAATCATGTATCCATAGGATAAATGGCGCATGTCGTAGCTCAACAGTTTCCATCAACATCCAGTACAAACCAATAAACACTGGCATCTGGATAATAATAGGAAAACAACCACTTAGAGGGTTGGCCTTCTCACGCTTATACAGCTCCATCATACCTTGGGACATTTTGGCACGATCATCGCCAAATTTCTCTTTCAACTTGGCAATCTCAGGAGCCAAAGCGCGCATTTTTGCCATTGAGCGATAAGAAATAGCCGACGGGTAAAAAAAGAATGCCTTAACACACAGGGTCACTAGCATGATCGCTACACCCCAGTTACCGACAAAACCATACATGGTGTTTAACAACCAGAACAAAGGCTGTGATACCCACCATAGCCAGCCATAATCAACCACTAGGTCTAGGTTTTCTGAAATTGCTTCAAGGTCTGCTTGAATTTTAGGTCCAGCATAAAAATTTGCTGAGGTAGCTCCAGATTCGCCAGCTCGTAATTCTAGGGCAGGGCTAACAAAACCAGCAATGTAGTTATTGTTATTCACACGAGTGCTGTAGCTATTTTCTAGATCTGGATTAGGAATCCAAGCAGTGACAAAGTAGTGTTGTAGCATGCCTACCCAACCACCTAACTCTGTACGCTTTAAATTAGCATCATCCATATCGTCAAAATCATAACGATAGTATTTTTCATCTGGAAAGGAGAAGGCAGGCCCTAAATAGGCTGACATACCCATACCGCCAGCAGCAGTAGGATCTGCTGAGCGATCACGTTTAAGCTGCCCGAATAAGTTTGCAGACCAAGGCTGGCTGCCACGGTTGTCAACCTTGTAAGTTAAATTAACTAAATGGGTGCCGCGAGAAAAGGTGTAAATTTTATTAATCAAAGCACCCGAGCTATCAGTCATACTAAGTATAACTTCCAAACTTTGCTGGCCATCTAGCAACTCATAATTAGTTTGTGTTGAGTTGAAAATTGGGCGAGATCTAAGGTCGGTTCCATTAACACCAATCAGGCCACTTTGAGCCACATAAGTGCGCTGTTGATTTTGCTCTAACAAGGTAAACGGAACATCTGAATGGTCCATTTCCGCTAGGTAATCCACCAAGGACGCTTGGATGATGTCGCCACCTTGAGTGTCAATAATCACCTTAAGCTTATCTGTTGTTACCTCAATGAGTGAACCCGCCAATGCGTTGGCAGTTTGGGTAACTAAAATATCAGAGTCATTACTTGGTTTTTCAGCCACGGCAAAATCCGTACTAATGGGCTCCACATCGTAGGCAGAAACACTGGTGACTTGCTGCGGGGCAAGTGCTTGGGTACCGTAATCTTGGTTCCACTGTAGTACCATCAAGTAAGATATGATGGCGACACCCGCAATTAAAATAATGCGTTGAAAATCCATAGAAGAAAATCGTCGTTAGTTGTATTGTAAAGGAGTTAGATTATAGAGCCTGTGTGTCTGTTGGCAATGGGCAGGTCATGGTTGAGAGCTAAATCTAGCCAGATTGTGCAGTTTTTTTACGTAATCTTGTCCATTGCTTGCTAATCAAGCGATGCACTGTCTCATTGTCGAGTTCACCCAAGCCCTTTCTTGACAGTATGACAATGTCCAGAGGAAGAGAAAATTCGTTGCTTTGGGTGCATAAAGTTCTAAAACTATCACGCACAACACGTTTAATACGGTTGCGTTGAACAGCTAGTTTTATACCTTTTTTAGCAATGACTAACCCCAGACGGGACTGGCCATGCAAACTTGGGCGGGCCAAGATCAGTAGGTGCTGATCCGAAACTTTGAATTCAGCTTGATCAAAAACCCTTCGATAATCCCCAGCATTCAACAGGCGTCGTTGCCGGGAAAAGTCGAAATCAGTCATGCGCTAGGCGTGCAACAGTCGCTTACGCGCTCAGGACCTTACGGCCTTTCGCCCGACGTGCATTGATTACGGCACGGCCGCCTGGAGTTGACATACGTGCACGGAAACCGTGAGTGCGTTTGCGCTTTAGGACGCTAGGTTGAAACGTTCTTTTCATGATCGGTCTCGCAAAATTAATTATTGGCCAAAAAGTTCGGCGTTGAAAATCTAGGGGCGAAATTATATGAGAGAGGAAATCTAATAGCAAGTCTGATTCGGTATTTAAGCTATTAAATTAGTTAAAAAGGTTAATTGTTATGAATAAGTCGTAAAATTATGCCTTATATCACCTTATCGACCACCGCCTGTGGATAACTTTAGGCACTTGGTGATAAAATAATCACCTTCGTTACATTTATTAAGGTCATTAACTTGGCCTTGGTAATGTTAGTTTAATTTGGCTCTGGTAAAATGTCTCAAGCGATTTGGCAGCAATGTTTGGCGTGTCTTCAGGATGAACTTCCTAGCCAACAATTTAATACCTGGATTCGTCCCTTAAAGGTTAATGAAGACGGTCGAATGATTCAGTTGTTGGCGCCCAATCGCTTTGTACAAGACTGGGTCAAAGATAAATATTTTTCTAGAATACGAGAGCTTGTAGCTGATTACGCCACTGACGACACACAGGGTGTGGAATTGGTTGTGGGGTCTTCTGGAGGACCTACGCCAAGGGTGACTAATGACTCTAATGTGCGCCCTAGTGTAATTGTGCCAGCGACCTTTATACCAAGAGATCCGCCTGCTGTGCCTGCCATTGTTCGGGGCCCTAGTACCATCACCCAGCCACAGTTCAATGTCGAGCCTCGTCCAGATCGTGTGGTGCAGGTAGAGGGGTCAGTAAGGCATCAAAGCTACCTAAATCGGGCGTTTACTTTCTCAAGCTTTGTTCAGGGTAAATCTAACCAATTGGCTTTGGCCGCAGCTAAACAAGTAGCAGAAAACCCTGGTAGTTCATATAACCCACTGTTTTTATATGGTGGTGTTGGTTTAGGTAAAACCCACCTAATGCATGCTGTTGGAGCAGCTCTAATAGAGCGAAACCCAAACGCCAAGGTGGTTTATCTTCACTCTGAGCGTTTTGTTGCTGACATGGTCAAGGCATTGCAGTTAAATGCGATCAACGAATTTAAGCGTTTTTATCGCTCAGTAGATGCTTTACTTATAGACGATATTCAGTTCTTTGCTGGCAAGGAGCGTTCACAAGAAGAATTTTTTCATACCTTCAATGCGCTGCTAGAAAGTGGCCAGCAAATGATTTTGACCTGCGATCGTTATCCCAAAGAAATCGTTGGCTTGGAAGACCGGCTTAAGTCTCGTTTTGGCTGGGGCTTAACTGTTGCAGTGGAGCCTCCAGAACTTGAAACCCGTGTGGCTATTTTGATGAAGAAAGCTGCGGAAGGCAATATTGCGTTACCAGAAGATGCAGCCTTTTTTCTTGCCAAGAAAATTCGCTCTAACGTGCGAGAGCTAGAGGGCGCGTTAAAGCGGGTTGTTGCTAACTCCCACTTCACTGGTGAGGCCATTTCTACGCCTTTTATTCAAGAGTCTTTGAGAGATTTACTGGCGCTTCAAGATCGAAAGGTCAGCATTGATAATATTCAAAAAACAGTGGCAAGCTATTATAAGATTAAAATTGCTGATATCTTATCTAAGAGGCGTTCAAGATCAGTGGCTCGCCCACGTCAGTTGGCCATGGCCCTGTCAAAAGAACTCACCAACCACAGTTTACCAGAAATAGGGGATGCGTTTGGTGGTAGGGATCACACTACCGTTTTGCATGCGTGCCGAAAAATAAAAGAATTACGAGAAGCAGATCGTGACATTCACGATGATTATGATAACTTATATCGCTCATTAACTGTCTAAGCTGATAGTCTAAAGAGTCAAAACCGTTAACAGGATTGTAGTATGAAATTTACCATCAGCCGAGAAGCCTTTTTAAAACCTTTAGTACTAGTTGCGGGTGTTGTTGAGAGGCGTCAAACCTTACCCGTACTGGCCAATATATTGGTGGTAGTAGAAGGTGACCAGCTAACGCTCACAGGTACTGACCTAGAGGTAGAGTTGGTTGGGCGGGTGAGTTTGGATCAGACTGGTGAAGACGGCGGGGTAACTATTCCAGCACGTAAACTCATGGACATCTGTAAGTCGTTACCAGACCACTCGATGATCGAGGTAGTGCAAAACGAAGAGCACGTTTTGGTCCGTTCGGCCCGAAGTAAATTTAAGTTATCCACACTTCCGGCTGCGGATTTCCCAAATGTGGAGGATAGTCCAGAATCGTTTGAATTTGAAGTGCCTCAGATGGCGCTCAAGCAGCTAGTAGACCAGACCGGTTTTGCTATGGCCCAGCAAGACGTGCGTTATTACCTGAACGGCATGTTGTTTGAAATTAAAGATAGTCAGTTGCGAACAGTTGCGACCGATGGACATCGCTTAGCAACTAGTTTTATGCCAGTTGGTTTGCCTGATCAAGCGGGTCAGCAGCTCATTGTTCCTCGCAAAGGGGTGCTTGAGCTTGCAAGGCTGATGACAGACGAGGACTCTACTGTTCGCTTGGTGATTGGCGCAAGTCACATACGTGCGTTTACCAATGAATTCATATTTACTTCAAAGCTTGTCGATGGGAAGTTTCCAGATTATGAGCGCGTATTGCCTCGTAATGGCGACAAGATCGTGCTAGTTGATCGCTTAGCCATGCGTGGAGTGTTGAGTCGTGCAGCTATTTTGTCTAATGAGAAATACCGTGGTGTGCGGATGACTGTGAGTGATACCAATTTACAAGTTGTGGCGAACAACCCAGAACAAGAAGAGGCCGAAGAAAGTCTTATGGTGGATTATCAAGGGGCTCAAATCGAAATTGGTTTTAATGTAGGTTATGTGCTTGATGTGCTTAACGTACTGCATAGTGATCAAGTAAAGATAACGTTAAGTGACTCCAATTCTAGTGCATTGTTAGCCGATGGTGGAAATGGAGCAGCTCAGTATGTCATTATGCCCATGCGCCTGTAATTTGCATTGAAAATCGGTCTCGTTTTTAAGCGCTGGAGGTTGTAGTGCCAGCACCTTATGCACACCTTGTGCCAAAGGTTATCCACAAGTGCGATAGCGTATGTCAATTCACAAATTAAGCATCCAGAGGTTGCGAAATCTGCACAATGTAGAGCTTCACTTCGCTGATGGTATTAATCTAATCTATGGCCAAAATGCTAGTGGAAAGACTAGTATTTTAGAATCTATTCACATGTTGGGCTTAGGTCGTTCCTTTCGAAGTTTAAAGCTTGCTTCTGTGATTTCTCAAGGTCAAGTCGATTGCCTACTTTTTTCGAGAATAAATAACCCGCAGGGAGTGATGGATTCATTGGGCATGAGCCGTCGCTTGGATGGTCATCACAGTATTCGGCTTAACGGTGAAAACTTAACTTCTGTAGCAGAGCTTGCAAGCCTGCTGCCCATCCAATTGATCGATCCTAATAGTGCACGTTTGATAGAGGCTGGGCCTAGCGTCCGTAGGCAGTATCTTGACTGGGGTGTATATCATCACAATGTTAGTTTTTTTGGTTTATGGAAGCAGGCTCAGAGGTTACTAAAACAACGTAACAGTGCTTTGAAATGTGGTACAATGAGCGCGGATGTAAGGGCTAGTTTTGACCCAGCCTTGGCAGAGGTCTCGGAACAATTAAAAGATCTCAGAGAGGCTTATCTGAGGCTTCTTGAGCCAGTATTCTTTGAGTTGCTATCCGGACTAGTGGATTTGCCAGATCTTAAGGTGGGTTTCTATTCAGGCTGGTCAGCTAATCGTCATTATGCGGACATCCTCCAAGAAACTTTGGAAAGGGACTTGCAGCTTGGATATACCCAAAGAGGGCCTCAGCGAGCAGACCTTAAGTTTACTTTGCAGGGTGTGAATGCGGTAGAGAGGTTGTCTCGAGGGCAGCAAAAGCTGGTTGTTGTCGCCCTTAAGCTCGCACAGGGTAAGCTGTTAAGTGAAACTAAGGGTCGAAAGTGTGTGTTCCTGGTTGATGATCTCGCAGCGGAACTCGATTGGTCTCACCGGCAAGAAATATGCAGGCAGTTAGTGAGTTTGGATACCCAGGTATTTGTCACTAGTGTAGGGCCAGACGAGCTAAAAGCCTGTTGGCCAGAAGATGCAAAAATTAAAATGTTTCACGTGGAACATGGACAGGTAAGTCAGGAATAAGCAATCACTTAGATCTGGTTTCCATTATTTAAGAAAATGACTTCGGAGTAATTAATGAGCGAAGAGACAGTGTACGATTCATCCAGTATCAAAGTCCTAAAAGGACTAGACGCAGTTCGTAAGCGTCCGGGCATGTATATTGGTGATACGGATGATGGTACAGGCTTGCACCATATGGTGTTTGAAATTGTCGATAACTGTATCGACGAGGCTCTAGCAGGTCATTGTAGCGAAATTAGTGTAACCATTCAGTCTGATGATACGGTCACTGTAGTTGATGATGGCCGAGGTATTCCGGTAGATATACATGAAGAAGAAGGAATATCTGCAGCCGAAGTGATCATGACGGTGTTGCACGCTGGTGGTAAGTTTGACGATAATAGTTACAAGGTTTCCGGCGGTTTACATGGTGTTGGCGTCAGTGTTGTGAATGCCTTATCAACAGAGTTAAAGTTGACCATTCGACGAAGTGGTCAAGTACATGAGCAAATCTACCACCATGGCGTCCCCCAAGCACCCTTAGCTGTGGTTGGCACAACGCAAGGAACTGGAACAACTTGTACTTTTACAGCGTCACCTGAAACTTTTACTAACATTATGTTTCATTTCGACCTATTGGCAAAACGACTGCGGGAGCTGTCTTTCCTTAATTCGGGTGTTGCTATCCGCCTAAAAGATGAGCGGTCTGGGCGCGAAGAACTCTTCAGCTACGAAGGTGGCGTAGCGGCTTTTGTTGAATATTTGAACACTAACAAGACCCCAATTAATAAGTGTATGCACTTTAACACCATGCATGCCGATGGTGTAGGCGTAGAAGTTGCGCTGCAATGGAATGACTCGTTCCAGGAAAGCATACATTGCTTTACCAACAATATTCCCCAGAGAGACGGTGGCACCCACCTTAGTGGTTTTCGTTCTGCTCTAACACGGACTCTCAACACCTACATCGAAGCTGAGTCTGCACAGAAAAAGTCCAAAGTGGCCACTTCTGGAGATGACGCTCGAGAAGGCCTCACGGCAATTATTTCGGTTAAAGTGCCAGATCCAAAATTCTCCTCTCAGACTAAAGATAAGTTAGTGTCGTCTGAAGTAAAGTCTGCAGTAGAGCAAGAGCTAGGCCGCTGCTTGTCTGATTTCTTACAAGAAAATCCACAAGAGGCAAGGGTGATTGTAGGTAAGATGATTGATGCGGCTAGAGCAAGAGAAGCGGCTAGACGAGCCCGCGACATGACTCGTAGAAAGGGTGTTTTGGATATCGCTGGCTTACCAGGGAAACTGGCCGACTGCCAAGAGAAGGATCCAGGCCTATCTGAAATATATTTGGTGGAGGGTGACTCTGCTGGTGGTTCTGCTAAGCAGGGGCGCAATAGACGCACCCAAGCAATTTTACCCCTTAAGGGTAAAATCCTTAACGTTGAGAAAGCACGTTTTGACAAGATGCTTTCATCGGTTGAAGTAGGTACTTTAATTACCGCATTAGGGTGTGGCATTGGTCGTGATGAATTCAATATTGAAAAGCTGCGTTACCACAGTGTAATAATAATGACGGATGCCGACGTGGATGGTGCTCACATTCGCACATTATTACTCACTTTCTTCTTCCGTCATTTACCTAAAGTGATCGAGAACGGACACCTTTTTATTGCCCAGCCGCCACTATACAAAGTAAAAAAGGGTAAGCAAGAACAATACTTAAAAGATGATCCAGCTTTAGATGGATTTTTACTGCAGGGCGCAATGGATGGTGCATCATTACATTCAAGTTCAAATGCACCGGCTATTTCTGGCACTGGGCTTGAAGGCTTGGCAGTGCAATATCGTCAAGTAATGACGACGATTAAGCGCGTAGAAAGAATCATTCCAGGTGTCATCTTGGAACAAATAATTTATGCTCCTGTTTTGGCATTGGAAGCGCTGCATGATCAAGACGCGGTCGCAGACTGGCTAGATGCGATGCTTGAATGTCTCGAAGGCCAGGAAGTGGGTGGTGCATTATATGATGGTAAAGTGCGAGCTAACCCAGAGCGAGATGGTTATCTTCCTGTTATTACTATTATTACTCATGGTATCGAACAGGATTTCTTGATCAGTTTTGACTTCTTTAGTTCTGCCGAATTCCGGTCTATAGTAGCGCTGAATGCTGCACTGGCAGGTTTGCTTGAAAAAGATGGTTTTTTCAAAAGAGGGGAAAAGGTCTTTCCAACGCAAAGCTTTGCACTTGGTTTGGGCTGGTTGCTGAAAGAAGCGCGCCGCGGTTTAGCGATACAGCGCTACAAGGGTTTAGGAGAAATGAACCCAGGACAACTATGGGAAACCACTATGGACCCTGAACACCGCCGTATGTTGTGCGTAACAATTGACGATGCTATTGCAGCAGATCAAATGTTTACTACTTTGATGGGAGATGACGTTGAGCCGCGAAGGCTCTTCATCGAAGAGAACGCCCTTAAAGTAGCAAACTTAGACTTCTAGGTTAGATGTGTTGATTTAGGAAGATAAAAAAGCCTCTAACTAGAGGCTTTTTTATGGTTATGTTTTTATAGGCACTGGTCGTGATAGCCAATTAGAAGGTTAGCATAAAGGTGGTGTTTCACGTGAAACACCACCTTTATGCTCTGCTAATGAGCCAACAAACCAATGTTCGCCACACGACCAAGCTCAATTTGGAGCTCAGACAGCAAGGCTAAACGGTTGTTCCTCAGAATTTCATCATCAGTCATAACCATTATATCTGAAAAGAACTGGTCAAGTGGCTCAGACAACTGTGCTAATGCCTGCAATGCACCATGGTAATTTCCATTACTAATGGCAGATTGATTGGTCTTTTTAACTTCGCTCAGAGACTCAGCTAGAGCTAGTTCTGCAGGGTCGATGAGCAGCGAAACATTAAATTCAGAAACGCCGACACCATTCTTGCTAAGTATATTGTTCACTCGCTTATTACTAGCAGTAAGACTTGGCGCAGCATCAAGCTTCAGAAACCCGCTCACTGCTTTTACTCGGCGATCGAAGTCTAAAGGAGAATTAGACTTATTCTCCATTACGGCCAAGTAAATATCAATGGCCACATTCTGGTCTTCATAATAAGCACGCAATCGCTCAAATACAAAGTCTAATAGCTTAGGCTTAACCTGATCCAAGGACATTGGCAGTTGACTATGCAAAGCGTAAGACGAGCAAAGAAGGGCTGAAAGGTCGAGTGAAATATCATTTTCGATGATAATGCGCAGCAAGCCCACAGTAGCTCGTCGAAGGGCATAAGGGTCTTTGCTTCCTGTTGGTGGTTGGCCTATGCCGAACAGACCCACTAAGGTGTCTAGCCTATCAGCTATCGCTACTGCGCTTGCTACAGTTGACTCTGGTAAGCGATCCCCAGAGAACTTTGGCCAATAATGCTGTTCAAGTGCAGCAGCTACTAGATCATTTTCGCCATCATTAAGTGCGTACACATGACCCATAAGGCCTTGTAAATCACTAAATTCTAGCACCATGTCTGTGTTAAGGTCAGCTTTACATAAATGCCCAGCTCGCGCAGCCAAAGTGGCGTCTGCACCGATGATAGATGCTATATGACTCGCCAGTTGTGACACTCTCTGTGTTTTTGCAAACACAGTGCCTAGCTGAGCTTGGAATACCACCTTGCCTAGCGCTTCGTTTCGACTCTCAAGAGTGGTCTTTTTATCATTTTCAAAAAAGAAAACAGCGTCTGCAAGTCGTGGCCGAATAACCCGTTCATTACCTAAAATCACCCGCGATGAATCTTTACTGGTTATGTTGCTAACTGTTAGAAATAGAGGCAATATTCGGCCCCTATCATCAATGAAATGGAAATACTTCTGATGCTCTTTCATTGAAGAAATAAGCGCTTGAGCCGGAAGGTCTAAAAAGCTCTTGTCAAAGTTTCCAGTTAAACAGACAGGCCATTCCACTAGCCCTGTCACTTCGTCTAGGAGTTTTTCATCAATCACTGCGGTGGCATTCAACGCATCCGCTTGTTCGATTATTTGAGATCGAATCATTGCCTTACGTTCGCAAAAGTCTGCGATAACATGACCTTGGTTGCGCAGTTGTTCTGCATAGCTTAATGCAGATTCAATTATAATCTCGCCTTTGCTATGGAAGCGATGTCCTCGGCTAGCGTGCCCATTGTTCAAATTAAACAACTGTGTGTCCACTAGTTTATTACCCAAAGACAAAATGAACCATTGTACTGGTCGCACGAACTCATTGCGTGAAGTCCCCCAGCGCATCCGTTTAGCAATGGGCAAGCTTGCTAGGGCAACATCGATAACCCCAGCCAAAAGCTCAATTGTGTCAGAGCCTTTAACCTGCCGGTCAAACTCATAATATTGCCCCTTGTCTGTATCAACGATGGCAAGTTCTTCAAGTGAAACTCCACATGATCGTGCAAAGCCTTCGGCGGCTTTGACTGGTGCCTTAATAGAAGGCCCTCTTCGGCTTTCGTGCCGATCACTTTGTTGTTCATCCAAGTCTTCGATAATAACTGTCAGACGCCTAGGTGTTGCGTAAGGTGTGACTTGGCCGTGGGACAGGCCAAGGTTTTTCAATTGATCGCAAATGCTAGCTTCCAGCGATTTTGACAAGGTCAATAAAGACTTAGGAGGGAGCTCTTCGCTACCTAACTCAAACAAGAAATTTGGTTTGCTCATAAACTTTTCTCCTCATTTTGCAACAACTCATCCCTTAACTCTTGGCTAGCAAGAGGGAACCCTAAGGCTTTGCGTGCCGCATAATATTCCAACGCAACTTGCCGGGCCAACGATCGCACTCGTAATATATAACGTTGTCGCTCCGTTACAGAAATGGCATGACGTGCATCAAGGAGATTGAAGATATGAGACGCTTTTAAAACAAATTCGTAAGCTGGCAAAGGAAGTTTAGCCGCAACCATACGGACGCATTCAGTCTCATAATGATTAAAATTAGCAAATAACGTATCAACCTCAGCGTACTCAAAGTTGTAGGTAGACATCTCAACTTCCTGCTGGTGAAAAATATCGCCATAACTTACGGTCGTCCCATCAGGCGATCGACTCCAGATTAGGTCATAAACGCTATCTACATTTTGAAGGTACATGGCAATGCGCTCTAGCCCAATAGTAATCTCACCCATTACTGGATAACATTCTAGGCCACCTGCTTGTTGAAAATAGGTGAACTGGGAGACTTCCATGCCATTTAACCAGATCTCCCATCCCAAACCCCATGCACCTAGGGTGGGTGATTCCCAATTGTCTTCGACAAAGCGCACATCATGCACGAGAGTATCAATGCCGAGATAGTCTAAGCAGTCTAGGTACAATTCTTGAAAATTTGTAGGGGATGGTTTAATAACCACTTGGAATTGAAAATAGTGTTGGAGTCGATTTGGATTTTCACCATAACGACCGTCTGTAGGGCGTCGGCTTGGCTGGACGTATGCGGCACGCCAGCTTTCTGGGCCAATAGCCTTTAGAAAAGTGGCTGGATGAAAGGTACCAGCGCCGACTTCCATATCCAGTGGCTGCATGATGTTGCAGCCTTGATCAGCCCAGTATTGTTGCAAGGCAAAAATGAGACCTTGAAAAGTGCTGGTATCGGTTGTTTTTTCCACGACTAAATCCACAAGTTAAGTAAATGAGAGAACTGCTTCAGCACGAGGCCAATAGCATGATTTAAACGGGATATTATACACTAGCAACAAGCAGGTGGCATGTATCTAAAAGCACCTCAGTCACTCGTTTATGGACCATTTACGAGGTATCATTAGGTAATGGAGCCAAATCTTCGCCCCAACAACGACAACACGACCACTTTATGTCTCAAAACTTGAAATCTAGCCTCGCTGTAGGCCTGCTGCGCATATTAGGAAAGCTTCCACTATGGTGGCTGCACCTGATTTCCAGGGTGACTTTAGTCTTTATGTTGGTGGTTCCCAATCAAGGTCTTAGGCAAACCCAGCTGAATATTAAACGCTGTTGGCCCAAGCTTAATACCAAACAGCAAGCAACATTGGTCCGCCAAAGTGTGTTGCACACTATTTATGCAGCGCTAGAGATGGGGATCAACTGGACACAGCCTAGTCAAGCAGGATTGAATAGTATTAAGCATGTCTATGGTGAGGCCTGCTTCACTTCTGCCAAAAAGAGTGGGGGTGTGGTGCTACTCACTCCTCACTTAGGTAATTGGGAATTGTTTGCCAACTGGGCTGCTCATCAGGGAAAGGTAACAGCCCTTTATAAGCCAGCCAAATTACCAGGCCTTGACGCACTGATTCATCAAGCCAGAAGCAGTGCAGGGATGAAACTGGCGCCCGCATCCATTAAAGGGGTCATGCAGTTAAAAAGAGCACTAGTTAACAGTGAAGTAAATTTAATATTACCAGATCAAGAACCACCGCCGTCAGCGGGCATAGTTAGCCAGTGGTTTGGTCAACCTGCTTATACAATGACATTAGCAGCCCAGTTGGCTAGTACCAGGAATACTCGAATAATTTTGGGGTTTGCAAGACGGCTTAAAGGAAGCAACGGTTTTGCCATTGAGTTAGAGGACATCACACAGCTATGTTCACCCGTCTATGAAGACAAAGAAGCATCACTTACTGATAAGGTGCAAGCAATAAACACCTGCGTAGAAAAGTTAGTAAGACGCGCCCCCGAGCAGTATCAATGGGAATATCGCCGCTTCAAACACACCCTTTAGTAGACATCGCTCTAAAGCCTAGGCCTTTGAGCTATTAACAGGGCCTTGCCTGCCAAAGGATGTTCTAGTTGGGCAAATGTTTGTTGGTCGTGGTAAACCAGAGGTTCCAGTTCACCAAAGAGCTGCAGTAACTCGCCTTTGCCTAACAAAAGCTCTTTTCGATTGGGTTTTTTAAGAACCTTACCATTTAAAGTAGTCACCTGATTAAACGTTTGGTAAACCAAAATACCTCCTGGCTTAAGGTGAGATACAATCTGTGGACAAAGGTCACGTTGGAGAAAAGCAGTGACACAGATTAAGTCAAATTTTTGAGTGGGCCATGGTGCTTTTATAATGTCTATACAGCGTTGATTTATTTCAACTTTTTGGCTTTGGCAATGATCCTTCATTTGGGCTAGTCCTGTACTAGAATAATCCCAGGCATCCATGATAAGCCCTTGTTTTTTAAGAAATATCGAGTTTTGCCCTAGACCACAAGCTAAGTCCAACCCAACTCCATGGGTGGGCAATAAGTGAGCGTATTTTTGTAAGCCATAACTTACACTTGGTAGCACACAGGGAATAGCATAACGTTGGTTCCAGCGGCCTGGCATTATTCAATTGACCTGTGGATAAGTCTGTTGATATTTTGCGAAAATACAGCCATAAAAACGCCTTTATTCGCGCCAAAACATGGGTGTAAATAATACTAACAAGGTAAATACTTCCAATCGACCTAGAAGCATAGAAAAACATAGTATCCACTTAGCAGTGTCGTTTATGCTTCCATAGTTTACTGCCACGTCCCCTAAACCTGGACCAAGGTTGTTGAGAGTAGCGCCAACTGCAGACCATGCTGTAACCTGATCTAGACCAGTGCCTAAAAGAGCAATCATCATAATAATGAAAACTAAGGTGTAAACTGAGAAAAAGCCCCATACTGCTTCTGCCACTCGATCAGGAATGGGGTTAGAGCCCAATTTTACGTGAATGATTGCACTAGGGTGTATAAGGCGCTGTATTTCTCTTAGGCCTTGTTTCAGCAGAATAAGCACTCGCACCACCTTCATACCACCAGCTGTTGAGCCTGCACAGCCGCCCATGAAGGCCGCCGTAAACAAAAGGAAAGACAACATGGCTGGCCACTGGGAAAAATCTGCGATGGCAAAGCCCGTGGTAGTGGCAATAGAGACCACTTCAAATATACCCTGGCGAAAACTGTCGTCAAAGCTCATGTTATTTGTGAGCCATAAGGTGCCCACGGTGATGAGGCAGATAGTTGCAATGGCACTTAAAAAGAACCGAAGTTCTTCATCTTTCCAGTAGTGCAGTAAGCTGGCCTTATAGTGTTTTTGCCTTATCGTGCGAGCAGTATGAAAGTGAAGTGCAAAATTGACAGCAGCAAGCAGCATAAAAATGATGGCAATGGTTTCTATGGCAGCGCTATTAAAAAAACCTAAGCTAGCATCATGAGTTGAGAAACCACCTATCGCAACAGTGGAAAAGCTATGGGTAATAGCATCAAAAGCGCTCATGCCTGCAAACCAATAAGCCAAGGCACAAGTAATAGTAAGGGTTAAATAGATAAACCACAGCTGCTTTGCAGTTTCAGTAATTCTTGGCGTGAGTTTAGAGTCTTTAACCGGTCCTGGAGTTTCTGCGCGGTAAAGCTGTGCGCCGCCAATGCCCAGCATTGGTAAAATAGCCACTGCCAATACGATGATTCCCATGCCGCCAAACCATTGCAAAAATTGTCGATAAAACAACAATGATTTAGGTAAGCCATCAAGCTGAGTAATCACGGTAGCACCTGTGGTGGTTAAGCCAGAGAGAGATTCAAATAGAGCATCAACATAGCCCCAATTTGGGTCAAGTGCAGCCAAAGGTATTGAGAAGTGGAAAGGAAGAGCTCCAAAAACACCTAGAATTGACCAAAACATCACCACAATAACAAAGCCATCACGAGTGCGTAAAACCCTGTTTTGTTTCGAGAAAGGTAGCCATAGTAGGAAACCAGCGCTAAAGGTTATGAAAAAAGACATACCAAACGCCCATTGAGCACCATCATTGGGCATGCTCAATGCGATCACTAGTGATGGCAACATGGATGCGCTAAAAGCCATTAGCAGCATACCAATAATTTTTAAAATAACCCGAAAATGCATATAAAGGCCTAAAAGAATCCTATGGTCACAGCAAATAGCCGCTCAACATCATTGATCATGTGTCGATCGGTTAAGAACAAGATGCAATGGTCGTCATTGGCTATAACAGTATCGTGGTGCGCAATAAGCACCTCTTCCCCGCGCACAATCGCTCCAAAACTAGTGCCTGTTGGCAGGAGAATATCAGCGACACAGCGACCCACAACTTTAGATGTTTTTGCGTCGCCATGGGCAACAACTTCAATCGCCTCTGCAGCACCACGCCTTAATGAATGAACGTTTACAATATCTCCACGGCGAACATGGGTGAGTAGACTACTAATAGTGGTTTGTTGGGGAGAGATGGCAATGTCTATAGTGCCATCTTCTATTAGATCAACATATGCTGGATTACTGATCAAGGTCATAACCGTGCGCACACCTAGCCGTTTAGCTAACATAGAGGCCATAATATTGGCTTCATCATCGTTAGTTAAGGCACAAAAAACATCTGTAGACTCAATGTTCTCCTCTATTAATAGGTCTCGATCTGAGGCGCTTCCATGGAGGATGATGACATCGTCAAGGATATCGGCTAAATGCTCACAGCGCTCTAAACCACGCTCTATTACCTTTACTCTAAAGTTTTTACGTAAATTTCGCGCTAATCTGGCTCCAATGTTACCGCCACCTGCAATCATAATACGCTTATAAGGTTTTTCTAGGCGACGCAGCTCGCTCATTACCTTACTAATGTCAGGTTTAGCGGCGATAAAAAACACTTCATCATCCACGTGAATATGAGTCTTTCCAGAAGGAACGATGGCTTTATCATTACGAAAAATGGCAGCAACCCGAGTGTCGACATTCGGCATATGGGAGCGTAAGTCAGACACAGGTTTGCCTACTAGTGGGCCACCATGACATGCAGTTACGGCTACAAGCTGCACTTTGCCTTTGGCAAAATCAAGCACCTGCAGTGCTGTTGGGTTTTCTATAAGTCTTTGA
>Ga0308000_10000010_pt1 | contig 65652 bp, 63 predicted proteins | sample Neamet3_FD_203877 | JGI IMG/M metagenome (GOLD analysis project Ga0308000, IMG submission 203877) | Marine microbial communities from water near the shore, Antarctic Ocean - #3 | ecosystem: Environmental > Aquatic > Marine > Unclassified | place: Southern Ocean | collected 2014-06-04 | reverse complement strand
GGGCTTCTTGCCCTTATTGGGTTAGCGCTGGTTCAAACATTAATGCAAAATCGCAAGGTCCCCGAAATAACGACCTCGCTATTAGCATCGCTTGGTGCGGGAAAATTCCTATTAACCGGAGCTTTATGTGGCTTTATAGGAGCTGCAGTTGATTGGTTAGAAATTGGGGATCGCGGAAACTTAGGTAATGCTCAACTTAGAATGACCACCTGGGTGACTGGTCAACAATCTGTAATGATTTATGGAGCCGGTCTCCTTGGCGTCCTTGCAGCAGTTCATTGGTGGGCGCCGAAGATATGGGGTCGCCAGTTAAATGAGCTTCTTGGCAAACTAAACTTTTTAGTGATTGCAGGTGGAGCCTTTTTAGCATCTGTGGGACCATTCTTGTCTGGGCTACTTACGGACCAACCTGATTTCGTGTACCAAGATCCCTCAATGACTTCAATATATTCAAATTTGGTTGATGACTCAGGTGCTGAAGGACTCAGTGCGATTGGACTTGTAGGAACTTTGATAGTTCTTTCTGGGGTAGCACTCCTGCTGCTCAATATGTTTGTTTCAATAACTCTGAAAAAAGGTATGGAAGCCACTGACGATCCGTGGTCCGGACAGTCACCGGAATGGTTACTTTCTTCCCCTCCTGCTATGGGACAGCTTGCGGAATTGCAGGACCTTAGCTCAGGTACACCATTATTGGATATTGCCGAGGCTGAGGAGGCGGCGTCTAATGGCTGATAACACACCAACTCTTGTTTCGGGGGAACCTCAGCGTCCGAGAGCTCAATTTGTAGCGACGGGTTTTGCCATAGCTGCTGCGGCAATGATGATCGCTGGCGCGTTAGCTATGTATATGGCGAGGCGCCATGCTTCAGGTATTCACCCTGGAAGCGAATGGTTAAATGGATTGAAAGTTCCTAACCCTCAGTTCGATTATGCTCTCCTGACTTTGTATACATCTATAGTCACCGCTCACTGGGCACTATGGGCTAGTAGACGACGAGACACAGCGCATGCTTGGACAGCCATAGCAACCACAATTGTGCTTGGTCTCGGTTTTGTGAATATGGTTATTTATAGTCTTAATCGAATGGAATTAGAAATAGGTTCGGGGGAGTACCCAAACCTTGCATTCGCAACCACTGGGTTATCTTTAGCCTTAGTAGTCGTCGGTCTGATATATCTAGGTTTGATGGGACTTAGATCAGTAGGCGGAAGTGTTGGTCAGCATGGAAGCACGCCACTTGGCTCGGCAGTGTTTTTCTGGGACTTTGTAGCGGTCGCTTGGACTGCTACCTGGTACGCCGTATACGTGGTCAAGTAGGAGAACGATGCTCGGCATAGCAAGTAGATATTTCGCCGGCCGCATAGCAGTGGCCGCAGCGGCAGCAATAATACTCGGGATTGTGACTGGTCTCGATGAGACAGGTCATGTAGTGATGTTCGGAACCATCGTGCTAGGCACAGCTGCTGCTGCCTTTGCACTCTTAACTGCATTGGCGTTGTCCTTAGGGGACAATGACTCTATAGATCGTGAACGATCCCACTCCTACCCGGCGACTCCTGCCTACTGGCCGGTTATGTCAGCTTTCGGTCTCGGACTTTTAATGGTTGGCCTGACAACAGATGGATTTATAGCAATTCTTGGCCTCGCAACTATTATTACCGCTTCGGTCGAATGGACTGTAAGCGCCTGGGCCGACCGGCTTTCCAAAGATCAGGTTGCAAACGCCACTGAGAGAGACAGATTAATTGCTCCATTCGAAATCCCTCTTTATGGGGCATTAAGTATTGCAATACCGGTTTTGCTGATCTCTAGAGTATTTCTGGCAGCTAGTAGAAGTAATGCAAGTTGGATTGCTTTAGGGCTTTCATCACTAGTTCTGGCATTCGCATTTGTGCTTTATGCTAAGCCAGAGATACGGCGAGCCATTGTCGCTACGGCGTTAGTTGCAGCCGGAGCAGGCTTAATTGTTGCCGGTATAACGTCGGCTGCGATTGGTGAACGAGACTTTCATCCTCACGAAGTGCATCAGGATGAAGATATAGAGCATGAAAACGACTCTGAAGCTACTGATTACGAAGAGCATTCTCAAGCCCCTAATCCCGCTAGGATTGTGGTTCGGTAATGTCTGGCTGGCATAAACGCGTAGAGTCGGCCAAGCTTCTAAAGAAGCGCAAATTTGCTAACGAGGTTCACGACACTGATATGGTCCAAAATCGATTCTTCTACAATAGAAATCTACGATTTGCATTTCTCGGCACACTGCTTTTGTTCATCTCATCTTGTGCTTCAGGGCGTTTAGATCCTCTAAAACCTGTAGGGCAGAATGCTAAGGACATAGATGGAATAATGCGTCTTTCAGCCTGGATGGCAATAGCAGTCGGGCTTTTTGTTGGCGCAGCTGTTATTGCCGTTATTATTAAATTTCGAGTTCGGCCAGGTGATGATCCTGACGAACTCCCAGAGCAGATACATGGAAATAAAAAAGCTGAATTAACGTGGACTCTTATCCCCGTAGTAATGCTCTTATTTCTAGCAGTTGCGACTATCCCTTCAGTATTTGATTTACATGACAAGGGCGACGGGCCAACGATCCAGGTGACCGGTCAACAGTGGTGGTGGCAATTTAGCTATGACCTAGACGAAGATGGCCAATCAGACATTATTACCTCTAATGAGATTGTGATACCCGTTGGCCAAGAAGTTAATCTTGAGATTACGTCTAATGATGTAATTCATTCATTCTGGATTCCGCAATTGAATGGCAAAAAAGATGCCGTACCGGGGCGAGTTCACCACTGGCGTATTAGTTCGCCAGTACCCGGAATTTTTTATGGGGAATGCACAGAGTTCTGTGGCTTAAGCCACGCAAATATGCAAGTACGGGCAGTGGCATTAGAAGCTGCTGACTATAAAATTTGGCAGGAAAGCCAGTTAGCCAAGTCATCGATACCAACTGGTGAAGCTGCTAAACGAGGGTACGATCTGTTTGGTGTTCATTGCATTAGTTGCCATGTCATAAACGGTGTTTATGAAGGTGCAGCAGACGGTAATGCTAATTTAGCCTCCGGTGTCGCTCCCAACTTGACTCATTTAATGAGTCGCACCTCTTTTGCAGGTAGTCTTTTCGAACTTTACAACGAAGATCAGTCTGTTAACGTTGCTGATCTTCGTGAATGGGTTCGAAATGCACCTGGCCAAAAACCTTCCCGACCGGAAAATCGGCAGGGAATGATGTCATTTGCTGAGATCCTAAACGGACCTGAACTCGACGACATTGTTAGTTATTTACAAACCCTCGGCGGCAAACCGCCGTTGATGCCCAGCTGATTTGATATCCGCCCGTAGCGGCTTCTAGGAGACCCAACCTATGGCGATTACAGAGGAACCTCCTCTAATCCTCGAAATTGAGAGTGGTGAGACAAAGCCTTCTACTGGCGCGTTTGCTCGACCAACGAATGCAAAAGGTTGGAGGGCTTGGGTCTTTACCGTTGATCATAAAAAAATCGGCATCATGTATGGCGCAGTCGCAATGTTTTGGTTTTTGTGGGGTGGTATTGAAGCGCTTTTAATCCGAAGCCAGCTCCTAACTCCAAATGGAACAGTTTTAACTGCTGAGCAATACAACCAAATCTTCACAATGCATGGCACGACAATGGTGTTTTTAGTGGTTATGCCACTTGCAGCTGCATTTGCTAACTACATTGTCCCTCTCCAAATTGGTGCTCGTGACGTAGCGTTCCCACGAATGAATGCCCTGGGACTTTGGATTTTTGTTTTCGGTGGTATTTTTCTCAACCTAAGCTGGTTTCTTGGTGGCGGGCCTGATGGTGGTTGGTTTGCGTACGCGCCAAATACTAGCGTGACATTTAGCCCTGGCGCAGGGATGGATTTTTATGCGATGGGGCTACAAATAGCTGGTATTGCATCATTAGTCGGGGCGATAAACCTGATTGTGACAATTATTAATATGCGGGCCCCTGGAATGACCCTTCTTCGCATGCCGGTCTTTACTTGGATGATTCTTGTAGTTCAGTTTTTGTTACTATTTGCATTACCCGTCATAACTGTTGCTTTGGTGCTTTTGTCTTTGGACAGAACATTTGACGCCAACTTCTTTAATGTCGGTATGGGAGCTGACCCGCTTCTCTGGCAGCACCTATTTTGGATATTTGGGCATCCAGAAGTGTATATTTTGATACTTCCATCTTTTGGTATTGTTTCTGAGACACTCCCAGTATTCAGTCGTAAACCGCTATTTGGCTACTCAGTTATTGTTATATCTGGTGCTGCTATTGGATTTATGGGCTGGGGCGTATGGGCTCACCATATGTTCGCATCAGGGCTTGGACCGGTGAGCGTTGCCGCGTTCTCTGCAACGACCATGTTTATTGCAGTTCCGACAGGCGTTAAGATTTTAAACTGGATAGCCACAATGTGGGGTGGCAAAATCACTTTTACCGTCCCGATGATGTTCTCAATCTCACTAGTGTCTATGTTCACTATTGGGGGCTTGTCCGGAGTAATGCACTCGGTGGCGCCAGCTGACACGCAGCAAACTGATACCTATTTCATTGTTGCTCACTTTCACTACGTACTATTTGGTGGGGCTCTAATGGGGCTGTTCGCTGGAATGTATTATTGGTGGCCGAAGGCATTCGGCTACAAACTGAACGACACTTTAGGCAAATGGCATTTCTGGATTGTTCTAGTCGGCTTTAATTTAACCTTTGGCCCAATGCATATTTTAGGCTTACAAGGAATGGCCAGACGACATAGTAGGTATGGTCCAGAAGATGGTTTTGACTTCTGGAACTTGATGGTTTCAATTGGAGCCTTCGTCATCTTAATCGGAATGATTATCTTCGCTATAAACATCGTTAAGACTTGGCTTGGTTACAAAGCTGGAACAATCGAGCAATCTCCAGCTGATCCTTGGGATGGAAGAACCCTAGAATGGTCAATTCCTTCACCAACCCCAGAACATAACTTTGACTACGTGCCCGTGGTAACTGATGTAGACGATTTTTGGCATAAAAAATACCAAAAAGACGAGAACGGTAAACTCCGTAAAGTGGCAGATGGGAACGCCATTGCGCAACTAGGTGATCAACATCCTCATTTGCCATCTCCGTCTTATTGGCCGATCGTATTAGCTTCTGGGCTGCCTCTAATTGCTTTGGGGCTTATTTACACCCTTTGGTTAACTGGTATTGGGCTATTCGTCCTGGTCGCAGCCATATACGGCTGGAGTTTGGAACCACATACGGATCCAGATGCAGGTCACGGGCATGGTGATGATCATGATGATCATGATGGTGACCATTCAGATAATTTAATCGATTTACCAAAAGATGAAAGCACGGAGGAGGCTCCCGTTGGATAATGCAACCGAGGTCAATACCTCACAGTTGGCATATGGTCCGACTGAATGGGATGACTATGATGTGCCCCCACTTACCACGGGGCTCAGTAATGAAAAAATGACGATGTGGGCTTTTCTAGGCTCTGATTGTTTATTGTTTGCATCACTGATATCAACATATCTTTTACTTCGTAATCGTGTTGGTCCGGATACAGACGGGTCCACCGCTGCAGAACTGTTCGATATTCCGTTTACTTCGGTTAGCTCATTTGTTCTTTTGATGAGTTCACTAACAATGGTGTTGGCAGTTACCTCAATAGGTAGAGGCGAGATAGAACGTTGCAAAATGTGGCTGCTTACTACTGCCACATTAGGTGCAGTGTTTATAGCTGGCCAGGTGTACGAGTTCACGGGCTTTTACCGTGAGGGACTAGGCTTTACGACTAATATCTCGTCGTCTGCCTTTTTCACGCTGACGGGCTTTCATGGTGTGCATGTATCGCTCGGCATAATAATGCTAGTAACTCTTTGGTCACTTATTAGCCGAGGTAATATTGGTGCTGAGCGTGCTGAGACAGTAGAGATAATTGGTCTTTACTGGCATTTTGTGGATATTGTGTGGATCGTAATTTTTGCCGTTGTATATCTAATCCCATAGGAGTATTGGTCAGATGAATGTTGTCACCGACTCCCATTTAGAGGGAACCGCAGAACACGAAGACCATGGTTTAAGCGATCTCGGGTATATCAAAATAGCTCTACTTCTAGCCGTCTTAACTGGTATCGAAGTATTAACTTATTTTGTTGACTTTGGAGTTCTGGAAGTCCCATCGTTACTTATCTTGATGGTCGTAAAGTTTCAGATCGTAATCTCATACTTCATGCACCTTAAGTTCGATAATAAAATTTTCAGTTATTTATTCATAACTGGGCTTGTCTTAGCAGTAGTTGTGTTTGCTGCCATGGCTACGTCACTAGTTTTTTGGACTGATCCAGCAGGTTGTGATGCTGGGCGATTCTGTTAAAAATGGTTTCTTTTCTTTGATGTTTGGGATAGCGGCTTTCTTTTGAGTGTGTTTAACCGATACGGTCAACATTCGTGATAGATCTTAGACGCCTCCGCAATGAACCTAGCTATCGCGCAGGTGCGATCAAAAAAGGTACCGATAGCGATGTTATAGAACGTTTGCTAGCAGCTGACATAGCTTCGCGTTCTGTTACCCATGAAGCTGATGAAGCTAGAGCTGCACACAACGCCGCCAGCAAAGAAATTGGACGTGCGACGCCTGATGAGCGTCCAGAAAAAATAAATCACGCTGGAACTTTAAAAATTTCGCTTGAGAAATTAGAGAATGCTGAGACTTTAGCTAAACAACTTGTTGAAGAATTAATTCTTCAAGTACCAAACCCGGCGCACGAAAGCGTCCCTGAAGGTGGTGAAGAAAAATTCATCGTTATTAAGGAAGTAGGAGAACGCACCGAGCCCAGAAAGTACGACCATGCAGATCTTGGTGAGCTACTCGGGATGGTTGACAGTGAACGCGCCGTAAAAAACAGTGGAAGTCGATTTGCTTATTTAATGGGACCAGCAGTTCGACTAGAATTCGCGCTGATTCAGTATGTCTTTGATTTATTAGAAATGAATAACTTTATTCCCGTTGTCCCTCCTGTGCTTGTGCGTGAAGAGATGATGATTGACGCTGGGTTTTTCCCCACTGATCGTAATCAAGTCTATGAGATAGCAGGCGATGACCTATTTCTTACTGGAACGGCTGAGGTAGCACTTGCGGGGCTCCATCGGGGTGAAAGGCTTGATAGGGCTAAACTGCCTATCCGCTACGCCGGCTTCTCATCGTGCTTTCGTAGAGAAGCTGGAACTTACGGTAAAGACACACGAGGTATCTTTAGGGTTCATCAGTTTGACAAAGTTGAAATGTTTTCATTTTGTGACCCGGACTCGAGCTGGGAAGAACTTGAAAAGCTTCGAGACTTGCAAGAACAAATTGTCAGTTCGTTAAATTTACCATACAGAGTTATTGCTGTTGCAGCTGGCGACCTAGGAGCTGCAGCCGCAAAAAAATATGATCTTGAGGTTTGGCTACCATCTGAAAGCGCCTACCGGGAAGTCACTTCCTGCTCTAACTACACAGACTATTCAGCGCGTAGAATGTCGAGCCGATATAAAGATGATTCCAGTAGTGGTTTGGTTCACACATTGAATGGGACTGCGTGCGCAATATCGCGCACGTTAGTTTTTTTGATGGAAAACTGTCAGATGGAGGATGGTTCAATAGCGGTGCCTGAGGTTCTCCAAAAATATTTAGGGTATGAGCGGATCGACGGACCTAAATAGTTTATGTAACCAGCTTTATTCCTAGTAATGCTGCAGCGATGCCGCCGAGCAAAGAAAGCACTAGATAGCTAATAGCCAGCTTTTTGTTTTCCCCCCACAGGTCATCAAAATGAAGTGCAAGACCTGAAATAGTTGTTAGAGAACCTAGTGCGCCGGTTCCAAGCACCACTGCGGATGACCCGCCTGTGTTTGTAAGTAGGCCTAGCGCAAATGACCCCACCAGGTTAATTAGTAAAGTTCCTGCTAGGCCAAAGTATCTAGTTGCGTACCACCGAATTATCGCTGCGGCGCTGACAAGAGCGATAAAACTTGTAATTATGATGTACGCCATCGGACCCGTCGACTTATTAGAAACGCAATTGAGCAGAAAATGATTGTCGTAAATGTCTCGTATAGGCCAGCTAGATAGTTAGCTTCGTTGATAGCCGTAGCGACATGAAAACAAAGAGCTGAAAAGCTTGTTAGAGCACCGCAAAAACCCACAGTCAACCAAGATTGCGATGACCATTGGCTTTTAGTAGCCCAACCGATGATAAAACAGCCAATGGTGTTTGCGATTAGCAGGCCGAGAGCGGGGTTGCTAGCAGATTGGAATGCCCACCGTAATAACGAGGCGATGATTGCACCTAACGAAATTTTTAACACCAAACTTGAGGTCATGTGATTGGCCAATTGTGTCGAGACCTAAGGAGTTTAGTCAGATGAATGATCCTGAAGAAGTAAAAGCGTTACGTGATCAGCTTATGGGAAGCGGTTTATTGGAGGCTGACATTGTTGATAATCCGATCGATCTTTTCAAAGAATGGTTAGCGGTCGCTCAAGACTTAGGTTTTTACAATGCAGAGGCAATGGTTGTGTCGACTGTTTCAGATAATGCCATTCCATCAATGAGGAACGTTTTAATGCGGGGATTATCTACTAACGGATTGATTTTCTACACAAACTACTTGAGCCAAAAGGGTAGAGAATTAGATACTAATCCGTTTGCTGCAAGTATTTTTAGTTGGCTCCCTTTGGAACGGCAAGTTAGATTCTCGGGTTCGGTAGCAAAAATATCGGTTGATATCTCTGATAATTATTTCCAAAGACGGGCAAGGGAATCACGAATTTCGGCAATCATTTCGAAACAAAGTCAGGTCGTCACTGGAAGAGGAGAGCTAGAGCTTCTTTGGACAAATCTGTTTAATGAATTAGACGGTGCTGATCTATCCCGGCCTGTGCATTGGGGTGGTTACCAATTAACTCCTAACCGTATCGAATTTTGGCAAGGCCGCCCTAACAGGTTGCATGATCGATTGGTATACGAGAAATTACCCGAAGGGTGGGTAGTTAGCAGATTGGCTCCCTAGCTTTGGGTTTATGAGGAGCTATTGATTGTTATCCAGTCCCTAGCTGCTGCTGCTAGCCCTTCGATTAGAGCTTCATGATGTGGCACCCGTCCAGGTCCTTTAAAACCTGTCCATATAGGGCTCTTCCCTCGAATTCTTGGCGGAAGTTCTAGCTGTATGCCTCCCTCACGAGGTAGGTTGACAGGATTTTGGGAATGTTGGCCACGCAAGCTCTTAGGTATTTTTTCTAAGTCATAAAGAATTTCATAATGAGGAAGGCGAGTCATTAAGCGGCAAGCCACGAACTCTGCCAGTTGCCGGTTCTTACCACCGAGCAACACGGATTTTAAAAGATCTGGCCTACCGAACCCATGAATTGCTACTACAACCTCTACATGTTCAATGAACTGTGTTAATACCGGAGAGTCTGCAGGATCTACTAGGTGTGAGGGGATGTGCCACTGCTCATCGGGCCCCTGCAGCACGGCGTAAAATGAGGAATCAGATCGCTCAGCAGCGACTTGAGCGATGTCATCGGTCACTTCTTCGAGCCAACCTCCATGGAATGCCATGAACCCAAATTTGGAACGTAGCTCAAGTACTTCGTTGACTCCTGGTTTCGCCAGAAGCGATGCAAACGGTTTGTCGGTCTCAAGTAGTGCATGTTGACCTAGGTGCAGAGCCATTTTAAGAATTCCTTGAGAAAGTAATTTTAGGGTGATGAATCATCAGTAAGTTGATTATCTTTCGGACTTGCTAGTAAGAAAATCATAGCGGCTGACACAATAATGCTAAGGGAGACACCCACGCGCGCTCCGCCTATCTTCGATATCTGGTTACTAAGACTGGCGCTCCAGTTCTCAACTTCAAGAATAACTCGGTTAGGGCTTGCGCCTATTCGTTCAGTAATCCAGTACACGACTAAATACATTCCAGCCATAATCATTAAGGAGCCCGCTAGGCGGTCAACTTTTGGAAGAAATGATCGAAGTTTAACAAGCAGTGACTGTCGCGCTATTGCCAGACTTATCGTCAGCGCGGTTAGGACTAATGCCATTCCTATTGAATAAGCAAAAAAAGAAATCAGGCCGGTTGTGAAGCTACTTGCGGAGGTTGATACAACTACGATAAAAGTTGGTAACCCGCAGGAAATAGAAGCGATTGCGTAGCTGACCCCGAATAAAAAAAGTGATTTAAGGTTTCTGTTATTGGGGCCTTCTTTGAAATTAGGAAGGAAAATTCTTAAACGGTATCCAAAAATAAAAGCTATTCCGAGAACTATTAGAGTGCAACCAATAAAGATGGTGAGCCATGGAACGATCTGGCGTACAGCACTAAGGCCAGCAGATACAAGCAATCCGATAATGCTAAAAACCGCTACGAACCCAGACGATACTGTTAACCCAGTTATTAGGGCTCGTCCGATACCAGTTTTTTCATTAAGAGCTTCAGCTTCTTCTGTCCCAAGAAAATAGGAGAGGTAAGCCGGAAGCATTGCAAACCCACAAGGGTTTATGGTTGCAACTAAACCAGCAGTAAATGCGAAAGTAAGGCTTGCTGACGTCATATCCCAAACTCTGTCGTCAGTTTGTTTCGCAGATCTTCATAGGTCAAGACCCCACTGTAGCGATCAACTATTAGACCTTCGATCGAAACGAAGATAGTTGTTGGCATTGCTATTCCACCGAATTCGGCGAGTAAGTCATTGTCGTCGATGCCCGTTAGGTATGTTACGCCGGTCGTTTTTACGATTTGTTGTGCTTGGGTGATGCCTTCTATTGCGAGTCCAAGAATAGTTACTTTATCTCCAAATTCTTGATGGATTTTTTGGAAATCTGGCATTTCTTGTACACACGGAGTGCACCAAGACGCGAAAAAATTGATAATTAGTGGCTGGCCTCTAAATATTTTCAGCGATTTATTAACGCCTTCGAAATCGGTAAAAATTGATGAATGAATAGTTTCGGTATTTTGTGAACCCAGAACTTCGATATTAGGTTTTGAAGTATTCGGGCCACCTCGACCTGAAAAAAGAAAAAAAGTTGCGACGATTATGTACGTTGTCAGCAGGAAAATAAGAGGCTTGCGTCTGGGTGATTCAATACTCAAGAAAGTCATCAAGTTGATCCGTTGTCCTTACCTCGACACCGTAACCGCGAATGTTTGAATGGTGTTAAAAGAGCTAACTGTTGCAGGCTCTAAGCTTATGCCGATGGCTGCAGCGGACTAGATGTTTCGGGTATGGTAACTATTTCTAGTTGTAAAAATCTTATAGAGAGCTATCGGAACGAGTACTCTATGGCCCCTGCATTGTTCCTCGTCGCATCGGTTTCACCGACGTATCTAAGGTGCTCTAAGTGAGCAAACGTTTCAGATTCGGCCATCGGTCCCCAGGATCTTTCTTTAAAAAGTTCCTTCATGTAGCGATCGACTGGTGCACGTCCGAGTCGATCCGACGAGTCTCGAAGTAGTTGAAGCCTTTCTTCATGATGGCGTTTAATATCTGTGACTCGTCCTGGGAGATCTGTGAATGGTTGGCCGTGAGCAGGTAACCCAAGTTTTACTGAGCTAAATTCCTTAACCCGGTCAAGACTTGTAAAGAAGTCTTTTAGTGGGTCAAGAGCTGTCCCCATGCCGGATATGTGTGGCGTAATTGTTGGAAGAACGTGGTCACCACAAATCATTACTTCTTCTTCGGGATCATAGAGACAGAGGTGATCTGGAGTGTGGCCTGGTGTGTGTATAGCGACAAACTCTCTGCCGGCTAATGAAATATGGTCAGCGTCTTCAAGATGTGAAGTTGGTTGAGGTGTAGCAAACCACCTGCCACCCCAGCCATGTTTCATAAAGCTATAACCGAGCCGACGATGCAGAGGTCTTATTTTGTACCGTTTGCCTCCCCATGGCGTTGGAGCACGTGGGCCCGTTTCACGATTGAGAAATAACGTGTTGTCTAGAATCTCAGAGTTGTCTCCGTCTTTGTCAACTGATTCGACCAAGTCATCATCTTCGTCCGCAGTGTCCCACCAAAGTTTAAAATTTTTGTGGGTAATTATGTCGGCACCGTATAGTTCTCGAAAATGCCCAGATGCTCCGAAGTGGTCAGGGTGACTATGAGTGATGATTATGGAATGTACGCGTTCAGGCGGGAGTTCTGCCTGTTTAAGCCCGGCCATAAGGGCTTTCCAATTCTGAGGCCCAGGAAGCCCTGGGTCTACAAGTGCAGCTCCATTCTCGTCATCGAGTATGTAACAGTTAACGTGGCCTAGGCCGGGCATTGACATAGGTAACTGAAGCCGGCGGATATTTTTCGCTATTTCAACAACTTCTTGGTCAGGTGGTTGTTGTTCTTCGCGCATTGAAAGATTCACGGCAGAGATTCTAGCTTATTCTCTAACTAATATTTGATTTTATGCCTCAGAAGTATTTGGGATGAGAAAAAAATGATCATGGTAATGACGGAGTTCGTTAATGCTTTCTCGAATGTCATCTAATGCTCGATGTGAAGTTTTTTTATGAGGAAGCGATTTTAAGATTGCTGGTTGCCATCTGCGCGCTAGTTCCTTAAGCGTAGAAACATCTATTGATCGGTAGTGCAGATGATTTTCTATTTCTGGTAGGTACGCATCTAAAAATCTTCTATCTGTACCTATTGAGTTTCCGCAAAGTGGAACGCTCCGAGGGTTGGGAACATGTTCTTTTATAAATTCTAAAGTCAACTGTCCAGCTTCTTGGAGTGTTGTTTGCGAATTTCTTATCTGGTCAAGTAGCCCCGACTGAGTGTGCATTTTAGTGACGTAGTCATCCATCTCTAAGAGTTGTTTCTCTGTAGCGTGAACAACTAGTTCTGGACCCTCAGCTATAATTTGAAGGTTGTCATCAGTAACGATTGTTGCGATTTCCACGATGACATGGCGTTTGGGTTCGAGGCCAGTCATTTCTAGATCCATCCATACAAGCACAATGGCATCGTACGCCGTCTAGGCACAGAGCGGAGGATACTCCAGCTAAGTGTTTCTTATGCCTAAAGTCTTAATTGTGATCTCATTACTGATTCGACGTTTAGATTCTGAAATAGCTTTGCCTACTTACGCCAAACAGGGTGATGCTGGAGCTGATTTAGTAGCGGCTGAAGGATTGGTCTTGACCGCTGGAGGTGGTCGTGCTTTGGTTGCTACTGGTATTGCTATTGCTATTCCAGAGGGATTCGCAGGTTTTATCCAACCAAGGAGCGGATTGGCCTTAAAACATGGTGTTACATGTCTTAATTCTCCTGGGTTGATTGACAGCGGGTATCGAGATGAATTGAAAGTTTTACTAATTAATACTGACCCTGAAAATGATTACGAAGTAAAACGAGGAGACCGGATTGCGCAGTTGGTAATTCAAGCTGTGGAACAGGCTGAATGGGATTTAGTCGATGACTTAGGTTCTTCAGCCCGTGGTACGGGTGGGTTTGGGCACTCGGGTCGTTAATGGATTTATTGTCCCAGCCCATAGCTATAAATAGGGGTTATGCAAAACCCGCGCTTTCCCAAGTCTATGTCGCAACATCCTTCTCTAAGAGTTCGGGAAAGTTCAGATCACGTGGGTTCAAGAAATTATCTAATTACACAGTCAGCAGTTCGAGAGATGAATTTTTCGCGGATGCAGAAGAGTGAAGATGCCCGAGTAGTTCAACTTCGTAGATCTGCTGTATCAAGATTGCATCGACGACGTTTTGAAGCCGATGAGATAGATCTTAGATATTGGACACAACGAGAAAACACAATGCACCTAGTTGAATATGGCGGCTAATAGTGACTCCAGCTCTTGATCTTGTTGCCTCGTTAGGTATTGAAGTAGGAGTTCATACTTATAAACATGACCCTTCACACAAGAGTTACGGACTTGAAGTAGTAGAAGCTTTAAAAGTGGCTCCAGAACAAGTATTTAAAACGCTTGTGGTGAACTTGATGCGGGCTGATTTAAAAAAAGAGCTAGTTATTGTATTAGTGCCAGTCATTACAACTGCAGATTTAAAAGTTGTGTCTTTGGTAATGAAGGCAAAAAGGGCTTTTTTGGCGAATGGGATCGATGCGGAGCGGGTGACTGGTTACGTGGTGGGAGGAATTAGTCCGTTAGGGACCCGTACACCGCTACGAACTCTGATCGATGAATCTGCTAATAATTATGAAATTCTGTATTGCAGTGGCGGTAGAAGAGGTTTAGAAATTTCGATAAGTCCAGAAGACTTGCTGAGAGCGACGAAGGCTCAAGCAGTCCCGGGGTTGACAAATAATTAGTTATTAGTCTTGGGCTCAACCAGGATCCAAGTATTAACTTTTGTCTTACTTTTAGCGATTTATAGGTGTAGGCCGCCCGGGGCTTGAACCCGGCACCTTGGGATTAAAAGTCCCCTGCTCTACCAGATGAGCTAGCGGCCCTACAGAAGTTTGATAAAGATCTAGATTAGAGACCTAACAATCGACTTCCTCGTAGCGTACAGGCCACTTATAACAGTGAGAACTTTCCTATATGAAGCTTGTGAAATTCTTTCTTAGTAACGATTTGTTAATCAAAATTGAGTTTGTTTTCGACAGCCAGGTTTTTTGCAGGTAAGCCTTTGACTGTGAGCATTCAAAGAGAGCCAAAAAATAGCTCTAGCCCTGAAACGCTAATAATTGGGGCGGGCTTAGCTGGCTTAGCGGCAGCTGCTCTTCTTAAAGCAAATAATAGAGAAGTCCTTGTTGTCGAAGCAGCTGATGAAGTGGGCGGTCGGGTTCGTACCGATGTTCATGGGGAATTTCTTCTAGACCGAGGATTTCAAGTTCTTTTGACTGCTTACCCAGAACTTGAGCGACATGTTGATTTAGATGCATTGGATCTTTCTTATTTCGAGCCTGGTGCCGTCTTGGTGAAAAAAGATCAATTAAGTCGTTTAATAGATCCAGCGAAAAGACCGTTGGCTGTTTTTGCAGCTGCGCTTTCTCGGTCCTTGAAGACTAAGGACAAGCTAAGACTGTTGAAGCTGCGAATCTTGTTAAGCAAGTCTTGGGAACCTAAGTCTGATATATCCATGGAGTCAGCGCTTCAGGAGCTCGGTTTTTCGAGTGAGGCAATTGGGAGTTTTTTCTTTCCGCTTCTTTCTGGAATTCAGTTAACACCGAGGCTCGAGGGCTCAGCGCGGCTTGGTTTTTACATTCTTGGTTGTTTGTTTCGTGGGAGTGCTGCGGTGCCAAGCCAAGGAATGGGTGAAATACCGAAGCAGATGTCTCGGCGTATATCTGAAGATAGCCTTATGCTAAATTCACCTGTTGAGTCGATAGCGGGACGAGACGTTTTTTTAAAGAACGGATTGAAGTTTCAACCAGCTCAGTTGATTGTGGCAACCGATGGCCCCAGCGCATCTCAGCTTCTAGGAATCGAAACTGTTTATTCACGTTCTCAAACATGTATGTATTTCTCGGCTCCTGTGGCGCCCTCGAAAGACAGCGCCATTTTTCTTGCAGGGGAAGGTCAGGGACCAGTAAGGAATATGGCTATTTTGTCAAATGTAGCGCCAAGTTACGCGGCGGGAGGACAAGCGCTGATTGTTGCTGCGATGCCAGGAGACAATGATGTGACCACTGACGAGGTCCTTACTCAAATGCATCGGTGGTTTGGGGAATGCGTAGATGAATGGAATCATTTAAAGACTTTCGCTATTGCTCATAGCCAGCCATTATTTGAACCAGGTAGACCATTTCGACGCCCAATTGAAATTTCAGATAATTGTTTTGTGTGTGGTGATCATCGAGATACTCCTTCTATCCAAGGGGCGTTGGTCTCTGGCCGTCGCGCCGCCGAAACAATTTTAAGTAAGGTTTAGCCGCTTCAATCTCTCAGAGTAGTGAAATACCTGTATATTTAGCACTAAATGATTATCGTGTGGTTGGTACACACGGTCTAATTAAGTGTGTCGCAGCTTGGTTTTTAGTGTTTAACAATAAAATTGGGCATAAATATAGATCAATGTTTTGAGGAGTCTGGGAATGATGGCGGATGAGTTAGGTTCGGCTTTTGATCAGATAGATATAGTTGATGTAAACGATCCTGGGGCTCTTTCATTTGTTAATATTGCGCCGCAAAATTTTGGTGAAATTGTTGCGGCAAGTAAAAAGCTCGCGGCTGAGACTGGTTGGGTAGTAGCTACCCCTGCGGGGCCGTTAGTTCTGGGATTCAAACAGGTCAAGTCCATTCTTAGAGACCCTGATTGGATATCAGTTTTATCTGGTGTCTCAATGTTGGAGGAAATGGACTCTTTGTCAACGGACTTTAATGAGTTCATCTCCCGATCGCAGCTGTCTGTTCCTGAGGCGCCAAGCTCGTTTAAAATAAGACCAAATGTTCTTTCTGTCGAGGGTGAAGATCATCGCCGTTTGCGAAAATTAGTTAATGGTTCTTTCAGCATGGGTGGGGCCAGAGATCTACGTCCTTTCATGAAATCGCATGCGCAGTCATTAATTTCAGTGATGTGTGACCGCGGTAGTGGTGAATTGGTGAGTGAGTTCTGCCGACCATATCCAGTGCCAATAATTTGCCGGTTACTTGGAGTCGATGATGCTGATTGGAGACTGTTCGATAACTGGGCCGACATAATTTTTTCTGCGTTAGATGCTGATACCGAGGCAGTTATTGATCGGCTAGATGATGTTGTAAAAGCTCAATCTGAACTTGATGCTTATGTCTTTGAGCTAATTGAAAAGCGGTCCAAGGAACCTACGGGCGATCTTCTGAGTGAACTCATCCGAGGGCAAGAGGAGGAAGATCGGCTAACTAGCGATGAGCTCGTTGCCATGGTTCAAGCCATATTGCTTGCTGGTACAGATACTACTAGAAACCAATTAGGCGCAATGATTGCGGTTTTAGCTGACCATCCTGATCAATACGAGGCTCTAAGAGAGGATCCGTCACTTATCCCAGCAGCAGTTGAAGAATCGCTGCGTTACATAAGTGCAGTTCGGACTACGGCTAGATTAGCTGCCCGTGACATAGTAGTTGACGGTATTCGTTTCCCAGCGGGGACAACAGTGTTGCTTGGTCTTCATGCTGCCGGATTATCGGAATCGATAGAAGATGATGGTTATGAGTTCAATATTGCTAGAACAAAGGGTTGCCCGCATTTAGCTTTTGGTGCGGGAGCGCATCATTGTCTTGGGGCATCCTTAGCTCGAGCTGAGTTACAGGAAGCGTTAACTGCCTTCGTTGAGCTCGTTCCCACTTTCCGTTTAACTTCTCCCGTTATCTGGAAACCATTGTCAATGGGGATCTGGGGCCCTGCGGAACTAAATATTGCTATTGAAAAAAATGTAGAAAAAAGTGATGAGCCTGGTAATAATTCTTCTTTTAAAGCTGTTGACATTTCCACTAATGAAGTTTTTGGAGATGTTTCAACTAACCCCGAAGATGAATGGATACGTGCTGCTTCAGCTATTCGAGATTCAGTGCGTTCGTCGATACCACAACTAATTAGGAGCCCGAAGTTCCCTCCATTAGGGAGATTAGTAACGACCGCTTTTCGCTTTGGGAAAGCAGTTCTTCTATGGAAGGTTCGTGACCGAAAACTAAATGATCTAGATAGCCGAGCATCTCTTTATAGACGGCTTATCCGAGCTGGTGAGAAGCAAGGTCCTGCCTATGTGAAACTCGCACAGTTGATTTCGGCAGCAGAGGGAGTTTTTCCGGAAGCGCTAGTAGAAGAATGTCGGAAATGTCGGGACCAAGTCAGTCCCGAGCCCTGGTTAAAGGCGAAAAAAATACTTGTTAAAGATCTCGGTCCGTTAAAGAATAATTTTCTTGATGTTAAAAGTGTCCCAATTGCAGCGGCTTCAATAGCACAAGTACATTTGGCAGAATTGTTAGATGGAACACCTGTCGTTATCAAAATTCAACGGTCGAAGATTCGTCGTCGAGTTACAAGCGATTTACGTGTGATGGCATGGATTGCCCCCCGATTAGTTGGTAAATTACCAGTCGCCGCCTTAGCTAACCCTCCAGCATTAGTCGAGTTGTTCGCCGAGACCATATGCGAAGAGCTAGATTTTCGACTTGAAGTGGCAAATCTTTTTGAGACTGGGCGAGCGTTAAAATCGAACGCGCGAAATAGCTGGGAATTACCAGATCCATATCTAGAGTTAGTGTCTGATCGGGTAATTGTAATGAGTCGCGTCAGCGGAGTTCCGCTTGGAGATCTCAGCTCATTATCAATAGAACCAGTGGATGTGCGGCGTATTTTTCGACAAATGGTTGACGGTTTGCTTGAGGGTGCTGTGATTCATGGAATATTCCATGGTGATTTTCATGCTGGCAACGTTTTCCTGGGGTCTAAAGGAGAAGTTGGGCTGGTTGATTTTGGTATTACCGGTCGTCTTGACGGAGAAAGGCGAATCGCATTTCTGCGATATGTTGTTGGTTTAATGACTGGCGACCTAGAGGCTCAAGTATCTGGGATTCGTGATTTGGGAGCTTTCTCTTCTGACACTGACATAGGGTTGTTGATAAGCGAGTTCCAATTAGATCGTGATGACTTTGATCCGCTAGAACTGACTGAGGAAGAATTTGTTGCAGAGTTTAGGAATCTGGTACGAGGCTTATTGTCTCATGGAGCTCGAATCCCTAAAGAACTGATGCTTTTCGTAAAGAATTTTGCGTATCTTTCATCAGTGGTTCAAGAACTTGACCCAGACATGGACCTGTTAGCTGAATTTTCTCAAATTGCAATGGGTTTTTTTGGTCGCAATGGTGTTCGCGTAGCAACCGAAATAGGGTTTTCTGTTGACGCAAAAGATATTTCAGATGTCTCTTTACGACGGGCGGTTGGTATGCGTGATGAAGTCAAGACTCTGACATGGCGCGAGATGCAAGATCGTCGAGTTTCGATGATGGAACGTTTGACACCTCAAAATGTTTCAGCGGCATCTGACGATGAACAGAATAATTCAGGCCAATAAGTGGACAGTCAAACGTGCACGCTTCATGAGGCTGCTGAAACCCTGGATCTTCACTACATGACTATTTACCGTTATGTACGAACAGGAATGTTGCTCGCAAGTAAAAAAAATGGAACCTGGGTAATTGAAATAAAAGAGCTAGAGAAACTTAAAAATAAAGCGCCCGCTGCAGTCGGGCGAGGTAACCGAGATTTGTCGAGACGCATCCAGCCATTGATGAATTGTTTAATTAATGGTGACCAAGAAGGAGTATGGAAAATAGCGGAGTCCGTCAGAGCTGCAGGTTGCGATGTTGAAGATTTTTGCATTGATCTACTGTTCCCGGCGATGGGTTCAATTGGTAGGGGATGGGCGGAGGGAACTTTTTCTATAGCTGCTGAACATCGTGCTTCTGCTATTGTGCCGTCACTACTTGGACGCTTGCAGGCCACCTCAGCAGTCCGTGGTCGTAAACGTGGGTTGATAATCGTGGGTTGTCCGCCGGCAGAAGAACACGGACTAGTTACAAGCGTGTTGGCCTTATTGCTTAAAGGTCGCAAATTCGATGTGCAGGACCTTGGTTCGAATACCCCTCCTGCATCATTTGTTGAAGTTTGTTTAGATGCGGACCGTCTGGTTGCGGTGGCATTATCGGTCTCGACCCCCGGCTCATTAGAGGGGCTGCGGGATGTAACTGAATCCCTGAGGCGTGAAAAAATAAATGTCCCATTGGTAGTCGGTGGGACAGGACTGTTCGGTTTGACGCCCGAGTCCGTTGGGGCAGACCACATAATGTCAGACTTTAGATTGGGTCTAGAACTTATAGAAAGGTTAGCTGATGGCTAAATATGCGATTACTGGAGCATCAGGATTAATTGGTTCGGAATTGGCGAAAGCCCTTGAGGAACGAGGAGATTCTGTTCTTCGTATAGGCCGCGGTTCTAACAAGGATACTGATATTGAATGGGATCCATCTAGAGCCATCCTGGATGCATCTCAGTTAGAGGGTTTAGATGGTTTAGTACACCTTGCAGGTGAAAGCATCGAAGGTCGGTGGAGCAAAAGAAAAAAAGAACGCATTCTTAACAGCCGAATTTTAGGAACTTCATTACTAGCAGCCAAGATCTCAGAATTAGATAACCCTCCGAAAGTAGTTGTGTCGTCTTCTGCGATCGGTTTCTATGGGAATCGAGGTGATGAGATTCTTTCAGAAAAATCTGCTAGTGGCTCAGGATTTTTGTCAGAGGTATGCAAAAAATGGGAACTTGAAGCGGCGGCGATTGCAAGTCCTAAGACCCGGTTAGTGATAGCAAGAACAGGAATAGTATGCACGCCGATGGGTGGGGCTCTGCCGAAAATATTACAAACGCTTAAATTTTTTGTCGGAGGACCATTGGGTTCAGGCAAGCAATGGTGGTCATGGATAACCTTGGAAGATGAAATTCGTGCTCTGTTACATTTGCTTGATTCACAAGTTGAGGGTGCGGTAAATCTTGTTGCCCCGGAGCCTGTAACGAATAAATCATTTGTTAAAATTTTTGGAAAACAAATGAGACGCCCATACTTTCTTGTAGCCCCTTCATTAGCGCTGAGGTTATTGTTAGGAGAAATGGCTGATGGTCTGCTTCTAGCCAGTGCGCGGGTTAAGCCTGATGCACTAACCGAATCCGGCTTCATATTTAAGCATTCAAATCTTGATTCTGCTGCTGTAGAACTAGCAGACTTACATGAGTGATAGCAATGTTACTAAACCGTCAGATATGGGCACAGTGGTTGTTACGGGCGTTACTGGTTACGTTGGTGGTCGATTAGTCCCGGAACTACTAGAAGCTGGCTACAGGGTTAGATGCACAACGCGGAGCTCGGCGGCTTTAGATGATCGCCCGTGGCGCGATAGGGTCGAAGTAGTAGAGGCAGATCTTTCTGTTGCGTCTGAAGTGAACCAAGTCCTTGAAGGTGCGCAGGCTGCGTACTACCTAGTTCATTCGATGTCATCTTCCGGCTCATTTGAAACTCTCGAAAGTGAGATGGCAGAAATATTTGTTAAATGCGCTGACAATGCGGGTCTCAAGCAAATTATCTACTTGGGTGGCCTAGGCCATGATAATGAAACTCACTCAGCTCATTTAGCAAGCCGTCATGCTGTGGGTGAAATACTTGCTTCTGGGATTACACCAGTTACGGAATTACGTGCCGCAGTCATTATTGGCTCGGGAAGTGCATCATTTGAAATGCTCCGCTCTTTGGTCGAGGTGCTCCCAGTAATGGTTGTCCCGAGATGGGTATCTCGGACACGCTGCCAGCCAATAGCGATTGAAGACGTACTTAGCCATCTTGTAGGGGTGCTCGGAGATGAAGAAGTAATTGGTGAGGTATTTGAGATTGGCGGCCCTGAAGTTCTCACATATCGACAGATGATGGACGTGTACGCCGAAGTTGCTGGTTTACGCCGCCGCTTGATTATCGCTGTTCCAGTTTTGACCCCGCGCTTATCTTCTCACTGGGTAAACTTTGTGAGTCCTCTCCCAATTCGTTTAGCGCGGTCACTTATAGATTCGTTAACTAGTGATGTTGTCGTTGGGAATAGAGATATTCGAAATAAAGGGCGAATTACCTCATTTGATCTAAATCAATCAATAAATCGGGCATTAGCGAGAGTCCGAGATCTTGAGATGCCTACTCGATGGACGAACGCATCTGGCGCTAAACAGACCTCTAGTCTAACCGGCCCCGCAATGCCGGCTTTGGGTGACCCTTCATGGTCTGGCGGACGTGTTCTTAGCGATCAGAGAACCCAGATCACAAATGCTAGAGGCGAAAATTTAATGGCTGTACTTCGAACTGTTGGAGGAGACAATGGTTGGTTCGCCTTTAACTGGCTTTGGAATTTGCGTGGTTTTATCGACAAGATTCTTGGTGGAGTTGGGATAAGACGTGGACGTCGACACCCTACGGATTTACGAGTAGGCGACACCGTTGACTTTTTTAAGGTGGTGACCATTAACGCTAATTCGTTGCGGCTAATTGGCGAAATGAGAAACCCTGGCCATGCATGGCTGGAGTGGCAGGTAGTAGAAACTGAAAACGGTACTGAAATTATTCAACGAGCCTTGTTTGTACCTCGTGGTTTATTAGGGCGTCTCTACTGGTATGCGTTGGTTCCACCACATACTTTAATTTTCAAAAAGATGCTAAAGCGCATAGTGGCATTAGCCGAAGATCTTTCAGCAGATGAACAGCGAAGAAATATCGAATGAAAACAAACCAAGCTATAAGTGGAATTTTAATATCTATTATTTTAGGGATTGCACTTTCCACAGCAGCGAGTGCAAGCAGTGACTCTGAGAGAGCTATCTCAGTTTTCTTATTATGTGGGATAGTTGCCTACGGAATTCAATGGGTTGGTTTCATTGCTGCATGGTTAAAACACACTGAGCATTTTTTTGACTTATTAGGCTCAATTACTTATGTAGCTGTCATATCTATAGCCCTACTATTATCAAACAACTTAGGCACCCGTTCAGTTATCTTAGCAATCATCGTTATTACCTGGGCATTACGCCTAGGTTCGTTTCTTGTCTTGAGAGTGAAGCGTGAGGGTTCAGATTCACGATTCAACGCTATGAAACATAAGTTTGCCTGGTTCTTGTTTACGTGGACTGTTCAGGGCTTATGGGTTCTAGTTACAGCATCAGCGGCCTTGGCAGCGATTACTTCCAAAGATGATAAAAACTTTGGTTTAATTGGGTTTTTAGGTCTTTCAGTGTGGGTTCTTGGCTTCTCAGTAGAGGTAATCTCTGATGAAGCTAAACGTAAATTTAGGAGCCAAGAAGAAAACAAAGATCGTTTTATATCATCTGGTTTGTGGGCGATCTCTCGTCACCCTAATTATTTAGGTGAAATTCTCTTGTGGACGGGTGTAGCAATAATCGCCATTCCGGCTCTTTCTGGGTGGAGTTTTGCAACTCTAGTTTCCCCACTATTCGTGTGGTTACTTTTGACCAAGATAAGTGGAATACCAATGTTAGAAAAAAAAGCTGATCGGAGATGGAAAAACGATTTAGAATACGAACGATATAAAGCTTCCACTCCTGTGCTTTTCCCTTTCAGAAAAAAACTTAACTCAAGGCCTGCTGATTTGTAACTACCCAATCGTCAATCTCTTCCCATCTTGAATCGATGAAGCTAATCAGTTCGTCCTGGGAAGCGCTATTTGGTGCTTCGCTTCTAGGAAGAAATGTGATTTTGAAGTGAAGATCAGTTGGTAACGGTGTGTTACGCCATATATCTTTTATCGAACGGAATTGGCTTACGCCAACGTGATTTACGAAAACGAGGTCTGCTTCGGGGGCGTTTTCTAGTACGGCAAGGATTCCAGGGCTTCTGATTGGAAGAACCGAGCGTAAATTTTTTGCAGACTTAACTCGTGATGGAGCTGTTTCTTCTAATGAAATTATAGATTTTTTTAATTTTGGTATTGAGAAGCGCGTGCCTTCAGGGAATATAAGAGTCGCTTCATCGGGCTTCATTTCGGCCGCTAGCTGTCCTATCGATGCAACTTCTTCGAAATTATCGACTGTGTCACGATCAACAAAGTAGTTACGCAGGCGATTGCCGAATATGTCAAAACATGGGTCTTGGAGAAGCTCTTTTTTCATAATTACCCTAGGGCGAATTCTTAAACGTCCGAGCATGGCCGCAATAAGCAATGCATCTCCTTGGCTTCCATGGCGCGCCAAAATTATGAAAGGGCCTATTTTATTTTCTAAGGAGTCTCCTTCTACTTTGACCTTTAGGCCAAGAAATAAGCGTGCGGCCGTCACTAACGCTTGAATCCAAGTTCGCTGGATAACAGTATGTGCCCGGATGGAACGCTGATTGGTGAGTCTTTTGAAAGGACGAAAATAAGCCCAAAGAACGAAGGCGCCTATGAGCCCAAAAGTCTCAACAACTAGCCACCAAAGAGTAAAAAGAATTAGGCGAACTGTAGAAAGTGGTCTGCGATAGCGGATATCAATGATTCCGCCAATTAATAAAACTGGTATCAGTAAAAGTAAAAGAAGTGCTGTTACTAAAAACATCCCGGGGATAGTAACTATTCGACGTCGAAGTCGCGTTTGTCTGGTCGAATTGTGCACTGGAGATGACATACAAAGAAGATACCTATCTCTGCGGCGTTTAGACTTTTGTGGCCCAATCCTTACAACTATTTTACTCTTCTATCTCGGAATAATTTTACTGCATCGTGATGATTGACGATTTGTTCTGGGTATCCGCATTGTCGTCTTATGGCCAAGGGAGGGTCATGAATAGTTTTGGGTGTTAGCCCTGAAAGTTCAGGAACCCATTTTTGAATGTATGAGCCCGAAGGATCAAAGCGCTCGCTTTGGCGAATTGGGTTGAGAATTCTATGTGGATTAGAATCTGTTCCAGTGCCTGCGACCCATTGCCAGCCGAGTTGATTGTTAGCTATGTCGCCATCTACGAGATGTTCCATGAAATGGTTTGCTCCTACTCGCCAATCTAAGTAGAGATCTTTCACTAAAAAAGAAGCAGTCACCATTCGAGTGCGGTTGTGCATAAATCCTTCAGCTATGAGTTGACGCATCCCAGCATCGACTAACGGAAATCCAGTCTTTCCCTCTTTCCAAGCCATAAATGACTTAGGGTCTTTTGTCCAAATATCACCCCGATTTCTGTAATCATTATTTGATGCATCAGGTCTGACAGCGAGAATTTGAAGAAAAAAATCTCTCCAACATAGTTGACGTACAAAATTTTCAGTTTCTTGGAACGATTGTGCTTTGATCGCCAATCTCAGCGGTGAGATACAACCAAAATGCAAAAATGCGGAGAGGTGAGAAGTGCTATCGAGGCAAGGAACATCCTTAGTGCTGTTATAGGTATTTGAAGACTTACTCAACCATTGATCCATCTTTTCGCTACCGCTCGTTTCTCCGCCGTAACCCGAAGAACTGATTGAAAGGAGATCTTTAGTCTTTTGAGAAAGAGGAAATTGGTGGTCGGTTTTCCCAAATTTAATTGTTTTAGGGAATACCGCTTGGGGCCGCCATGATGCATTTATCCATTTACGAAAATATGGCGTGAAAATTTTATATTCAGAACCTGTCGCTGGGGTTAGCACTCCTGGATCGACGATAGATGTTCCAGGATGTTTGTTTAAGGTGATTTCATTTGTAGCGCAATAATTCTGAAGAGTAGCAATCCGATTAGTGGCATAGGCGCTGTAGTCATCTGCAATATTAATTTCTGAAGCCTCGAGTTTTTTAGCAACATCAAGCACCGTATCCGCCCACTTACCACTAGCAATAATTAACTCTCCCCCAATAGATCTAAGGCTTAGAGAGAGATCGTGTAGCGAATCCTTGAGAAATTTCAGCCTGTTTAAGGGAGGCCGTGAACCTGATATAAGACTGTCTTCAAATACAAAAAGACAATATGTATTAGCGCTTTCTAGTGAAGCAGATAAGGCTGGATTATCTATTATTCTTAGGTCTCGTGTGAAAACCATGAGTGAGATAGTTGGTTTTGGCGTTTGTGCGTTCATGGTCATATTTTCATTGGATCTAAATAGATGGGCGTGGGCTGCCTTTTGATTTTGAGTAGATCAAAGTGGAGAGAAGGCTAGTCGCAAAGCTTTTGGTAAATGACAGTCGATATCCTCATATGACTGCAGGTAGAGAAAAAACGCTCTAAACTTTAGGTATGTCGAATGATCAGAGCCATCTTACTGAATCTGATTTAGATGAAATTGAGCTATTACTCGCCCGAGTTGAATCTTCGTTGCACCAATTAGCAGAGGATCAAAGTGATCCTGGTGAAGTTGTATCTTGGGTAATTAATCTGAAGAGCGATTTCGTCATTGAATAGGCCGTTACTCGATGTCGATCTCGGCACCAACGCTCACTAGATTAATTTGTGCTCCATAAGTTATGGAAGCTCCAATTTGGTACCAACGGCCGCCAAGGTTTGGAATGGGTAGATCGGGTGCTCCAATAGACCTATCTAGGGCTCGGATTAGTCCGCCGTGTGCAATCACTAATACCTTTTCGTTGAGTGAAGCAAGATGATGCAAAATTGGTACGACTCTTTGGAGCACAGTTTCGTCATGTTCGTAACCATCAGGCCAGAGGCGTTTTGATATAGCACCTGGGTGCTTGAGTTCTATTTCATCTCGGGTAAGACCTTGCCATGGTCCTGCATCTCGTTCCCTCAGCTCGCTGTGTAGCGAAACATCTGTGTTTGGCTGATGAGTTGCGATTATTCGTGCAGTTTCTGTAGCTCTTTGTAAGTCGCTAGCTGCGATTAAATTAAACGTGTCGTTTAGATTATTTGCTGCTATTTCGGCTTGCTTTTGGCCTTTTGTCGTAAGCGGCGGGTTTGCTTGGCCTTGCCATTTGCCAAGTGCATTCCATTCAGATTCACCATGACGAAGAATCAGCACATTAGATGAATATGTCACCTACAGAAAGGTACTTGCTGGGTGCTGCGATTGCGACGGCTAACCTTATAGGTATGCCAACTGTTAATCTTCGGCTTTTTGCTGGCGCTAGAGAAGCTGCCGGTATAGGAACAGCTTCTTTTGAAGTTGAGACTCTGGGTGATCTTATGGAGGAGGCGGTTAATAAGTATGGAGAGGGATTTTCAACAATTCTGAACGCTAGCCGGGTATGGGTAAATGGTGAATCAGTTGATATGAATACTGTTCTTGCTGACGGAGACGAAGTAGCGGTGTTGCCGCCCGTTTCTGGCGGTTTATGAAGGTACGTAAGGTACTGAGTTTACCGATTATTCAAGTTCTTCTGAGCTTGTTTATCTTTGGGATGTTCTCATTATTACTAGTAGTAGAGAGCATAGTATTCGCTGTATTTTTTACATTTGTTGCTTGCGGAGCTGCCAACCAGTTAGCTCGTAAATTCGCAAGTGATCGCTTGTGTTCGGTACTCCTTGCAGCCACTGTTAGCCTCTCCGGATTCTCTTCCAAACTACAGATAGTCATATTGGCTGTTGGGGGAGCTCTATTAGCGAGTGGTTTGATATCAATAGTGGGCTGGGGGGGAGCAAAAAAATCAGCTACAACCGCGACTCATTTAGTGGTCGCGTGGTTTCCAGCAGGCTTAGCCGGTGCTTCAGTGTCATTGCTTTCGATGAAAGATCAACAAACCCTTGGGCTTCTATTTGTTATAGCTGCTGTGTTTGATTCGACTATTTATTTAATGGGATCAAGTAAAGGACGTTGGCTGGGACCCCTGCTAGGTTCTGTCGGATCGCTAGGGATTATCTTTACGACTAACGAGCTTAATCTTCTGTCAGTTACTCCAAACTATTTGGAGCAATTTGCTTTAGTAATGGTCATTTCAGTCAATATTAGCTGGCTAGTTAGTCGATATTTAGGTCAGAAACCGATGTGGGCTATTAGAAGAATCGGTTGTTACCTTGTGAGTGGGATGTCTTGTTATTTGTTTATTGTGGCAACCGTTGGTTATTAGTCCGAGGTTTTGAGAATATAAGAGAGCCCTCATATGGAGATATGCGCTGATATCGCGTATCTTAGGAGTCTGTGAAGAGATCTCTTAGCTTTGACTTTACGACAACCGGTGCGGTCAAATCTGTAGCAATACTGTCTATGCACACATCTCCGTTAGCTCAAGCAGGCAGCGGAGATGGCGGGGGACTAAATATCTATGTACGCGAGCTAGCAACTTCGATGGCGCATTTAGGAATCAGCTGTGACGTTTACGTTCGACGATCTGATGATGTTACTGAAGAGATAGTTGAGATAGAACCAGGGTTAAGAGTTATACAAATTGAGGCCGGCCCATCAGATTTGCTCAAAGAAGACTTGCCGTTGGTGATCGATAGTTATACAGACAAGGTCCGAAAATATCTAGAACAGAGCCCTGTGGACGCTATCCATGCTCATTATTGGCTCTCAGCGGTAGCTGGGCATCAGTTAAAACATGAATTAGAGATTCCTTTGGCCGTAACCTTCCATACGTTAGGAAGAGTTAAAGTTGACGCTGGTGAATCTGAACCCATTGAGCGAATAACTGCTGAGGAGCAGGTGATCGGCTGCGCTGATGCAGTGTTCGCTTCAGGCGAGGTCGAAGCTACTCAGTTAGCTCGACTTTATGATGTCCCCTTTGATCGAATTAAAATTCTTACGCCTGGTGTGGATCGGGCGCTTTTTTCGCCAGGGCAACAGTGGGCTGCTCGGCAGGCAATTAATTTGGGGAAGGCGCCAATGCTTTTGTTCGTTGGTCGGATTCAGCCCTTAAAAGGAATTGATCTAGCTATTGCAAGTTTGTCCCAGTTACGAAGTAAAGATGCTTTTCTTGTAGTTGTGGGTGGCCCGAGCGGTGCTGAGGGCGAAAAGACGATGAGCGACTTACTTTCAATGGTCGATGGCTTGGGATTGAGTGAGAGAGTTCATTTTGTCGCGCCGCAGGCTCATCATTTGCTATCAACTTATTACCGGGCCGCAGATGTTTGCTTAGTGCCGAGCCATTCTGAATCTTTTGGATTAGTTGCATTAGAAGCCGCTGCGTGCGGGACGCCCGTCGTCGCCTCAGATGTTGGTGGGCTTCGTAACAGTGTTGTTGATGGTGTCACGGGCTTTCTAGTGAGTGGTCGAAATCCGGAGACGTTTGCTAAACGAATCGATCAGCTAATTGATGATCCGTTGCTTGCTATTCGTGTTGGTGAGCAAGGAGCATTGAGAGCTGGTGCCCATACCTGGCAAGCGAGTGCCTCTGAGGCTATTCAAGTATTTGAGATGTTATCGCGTCGTGAGCTAGTGACATGTATATGACGAAAGCGCCAGCATCTGATGAACAACTTGTGGAGCTTGAGAACCGAATTGATACTTGGTTGACAAATGAGCTCGAAGAGTCGCCAGTTATTTTAGATGTATCTCGTGATGATGAAATACCAGGGCGGTGGTATATCCGACTTGATGCTGAGAGTAGAGATGTCACAACTATTTGGTTGACCTTAAGACAACGTACTCTCAAGTACGAAACTTATTTTTTGCCCGAACCAGAAGAAAACCAGCTTCAACTTTATGAATTTCTGTTACGGCGAAATTACGAGTTAGTTGGGGCTCAGTTCGGTATAGGTCCTGAAAATGCCCTGTTCCTGACTGGGGAGTTACCAGTCCACGCGATCGATGAATTTGAATTAGACAGAGTTATCGGCTCGATCTGGGAGTTTGTTGAGCGGTATTGGGATACATCTTTACGGCTTGGGTTTAGTTCACGATTCGCAAAAGATTCCTAGATAGCATCATAAATATTTTGGTACTAACGAAATATTTTGCGGTAGTAGTAAATATTTGGAACTTGTGTTTGGACTGACATGACTATCTCTCAGAAAGCACAATAATGCTTAGCCTCGCGAGAAGAAGGCCCTATAGATAAGGACCTTCTTCGCCGACCCAAACAGCCTTCCCACACATTCGTGAGGAAGCCAAACTTCCCAGATTAACCTTTGAGAAAAACTGAGATTCTGACGATTTGTTTAGGGCGTGTTTTGAACCTAGTCCAACGTGATGACCATATGCACAATGAAAAAGTGAACTTTTAACTTTTTATTCTAATTTCCTTTATTCTCTAACATAATTGGCTCTTCGATTAGCCCTTTTCTGTTCATGTTGCGAAGCTAGCTCATCAATATTTAGTTTCACAACGTCTCAATCGTCTTTCGCTGCATCATTAATCGGGTGCGCAGGTTTAGGGTGCTTCGTTTCTAAGAAGTCACTTATAGGACGATGTGGTTCTGGTATGAGCCGCAAAGTTAAGGAACTCAGGGCGATATTGGGGAATCAATTTTGAAGTACTGTTGACCACACGAGACTCAGGAGATGTTGGTTATGAACACTGATGCTTCAAAACGTTCGATGTATATCGACCCAGAGCATCTGAGCTGGGAGCCATCGACGTTCGATGGGATTGAGCATAAAATACTGTGGTCTGATTCTGAAACAGGCCGGTCCACAATATTATTTAAATTGGCCCCGGGGGCTGTAGTACCAGCGCACGAACATATGGATGTCGAACAAACCTGGGTTATCTCAGGAGATTTTGAAGATGAAGAAGGCGTTGCATTAGCAGGCCAATACATCTGGCGCCCTGCTGGTAATCGACATACAGCCCGAAGTCGCGATGGCGCTGTGATTCTTGGAATGTTTCTGGCACCCAACAAATTTGATATTGGCTCAAAGTTCTATACCGAAGATCCCTAAAAATATTTTGTCCAGATTGTGGGCTGAAGTGGAACCATTTATGACACTTAGTTACTCAAAACATCGAGTACGTTTCGCCATCCACCCTTGTCTGCAGAGCGGAAGAAGTCGGTGTAGCCGCATTGTGCGCAACTGACGTAATCAAACTTTTGGTTTTGCATATTGAGGTACCGAGACGCTCCATCTCCCGTAGTCCGAATGGTTCCGGTTTCGGCTTCTTGGCAATCACATTTTCCGCATGACCACTGTTTTTTATCGGATATGTTCCCCCATTTTTTGCTTGTACTATTCTGGAATGAAAAATTAAAGCATTAGTCCTAAAAAATAGGCTGTATTTTATTACCTTAGGACGCTTCAATTCTCATATTTTAGACATAGAGCGGTGAGATTAGCAACCCTAAATTAGGGCCAGGTTTTGTATGAAAAATAACAAAAGGACCTCCCCGAAAGGAGGCCCATTGTCAGACCATTCAGTTGTGGGTTAGTTGCCCGGCGCTCTGTAGGAACCTGCACCTGCTGCGTCGAATTCCGCTGGGGTCATGATGACCGAAGCATCCTGTTCTACTACGGACCCGGTCGGTCCAACTGCTTTCTTGACCGCTGCCATCGTTTCAGCGTTTGCATTGTTGATAATCATCATGAAATCCCAATTGCTACCAGGCATGAGGTAATACGCTTCAAGCTCAGCGCCTGTCGAAGCGAACAATGAGCTGACTACTTTCTCTCGCCCTATTGCTCCTTCAGCTGCGAGTCCTTGCCACGCCTCAGCGCTGTACTTACCATGTAAAACCAGTTTTGGCATTTGATCCCCCTATTAGTTATCAAACCGGTGATTCCGGTGCCGCCTTTTTACCATAAATGAGATGAAAACTTTTTGAGAGGTGCCCTGCGTGGCTTTGGTAGGACAGGGGCAACCACTCAAATTTTGTTGTTCCGGTTTAGATGGATGCGAAACGGGACAAGACGTTTGCATGGGTGAAGGCGCTAATTGTGCAGTTTTAGCAGCAAGCGGTGCATCCTTGTTTGAGATTTAAAGCTTTTACTTCTCGCGTGTCTGGAACAATTCTGATGGGGGGTTGAACTGATTGTTGTCTAACGTAAGCGAGCCCAGTCAGTTGGTACCTATTGGCACTAACACACTTGTTTAAAGCAAAAACCTAAGTATGGATATTTTCAAGTTTTTGGATAAAAGGTATAGGGCTTGCAACAATATCTAGCAATCCCCCTTGAGAGCCCACTAAGTGCAGAAGGTGGTTGACAGTTGCGTCATCAACTATTTCTGTAACCGAGCCATCTGAGAATATCGCCGCTGTGAACGGATAGCGGTCACGAACCCACTGAATTAAATCCTGCGGGAAAGTCCTCCCATATCGCCATAAACAAAACGTATTAACTTCGAAAATAAGTATTGGCTTAAATTTAGAAAGAGTATTTTCGGCACCTAAAAGAACTGCCATTTCACTGCCTTCAACATCAATTTTTATGAAATCAACAGTCGGCAACGCTAGGTTTTCAACGGTGTCATCAATAGTTATGACATCAACTTCAACGGCTCCTAAATCATCAGCCAAAAACCCCCAACCGCTTCCATTCCCATCCTCATGGAACATAAGTGAGCCGGTAGAAGATCCAACAGCTTTTTCTATTACCGTAATTTGTCCACCGTTAGAGAGACGAACTGTCTCCCGAAGTGAGCGGTGGACTGATGGTGCGGCTTCAAAAGCTATAACCCGGCCTTGGACAAAATATTTAGCCAACGCCGAGGTAACTCCTCCTATAGAGGCCCCAATGTCGAGAATAATCGGATTTGTTTTTAATAGACGAGTAGCAATCTCGACTGATGGTTCAAAGAGGCTGCGCTGTTCTAAACACTGCTGAAAGTAAAGATCATTTTGCTCGCCGGCGATAAGAACCTCAATACCTGAAACTTTTACCAACCCAGTTTCTAAATCACGAGCCATTAGTCTTATCGTACCTTTTATAAGGACAATACATAGGTGCTCTAAAACTGTTTGTTATTCAATTGGAAATCGTGGTGTGCAATAGCTGTGGCTAATCTAGAACCAATGGCTCGTGAAGAAAAAAAATGGGATTTTTGGATTGATCGTGGTGGCACCTTTACTGATGTAATTGGTCGCAGTCCAGATGGGGTGACTAATGCTTATAAGTTGCTCTCAGAAAACCCGTTGCACTATGCCGATGCGGTGATCGAGGGGATTAGATGCGTTTTAGAACTAGATCCAAGTGAACACATCCCGCTTGAGCAGATTGCTTCTGTCAAAATGGGTACGACAGTTGCCACGAATGCACTGTTGGAACGCCGAGGGGAACCAACACTCCTTGTTATAACTAAAGGCCTAGGAGATCTGTTACAAATCGGATATCAAACTCGGCCCGATTTGTTTGCGAAAGATATAAGACTTCCTGAGATGCTTTATTCGAGTGTTTTGGAAGTTGATGAGCGCGTAAGCGCAAATGGTGATGTTCTCCAACCACTTAATCAGTCCGAAATTGAAACTAGTCTCAGAGCGTCTTATGACCGTGGGATCAACGCTGTAGCGATTGTTCTTCTTCATGGTTATCTTTATGTTGCTCACGAAAAACAAATAGAGCAAATAGCCCGTCAAATTGGTTTTGAACAAGTCTCGGTGAGCCATCAAGTTAATCCATTAACAAAGATGGTCCCAAGAGGTGATACGACCGTTGTCGATGCGTACCTATCACCGGTTTTGCGGCGCTACATTAGCCAAGTAGAAAATCAGTTGAAAGATAGTGAAAACAGTCCGGCATTGATGTTCATGCAATCAAATGGCGGTTTAACACAAGCAGACCAGTTTAAAGGTAAAGATGCCCTGTTGTCTGGACCTGCAGGTGGAGTAGTTGGAATGGTTGAGACAGCTCAGCTTGAAGGCTTCGACCATCTCATCGGTTTTGACATGGGAGGAACATCAACTGATGTAAGCCACTTTGCGGGAGAACTTGAAAGAAGCAACGAGACAGAAGTAGCAGGGGTTCGCGTGCGTGCCCCGATGATGGATATTAATACCGTTGCTGCGGGCGGAGGTTCAATAGTTTTTTTTGATGGGACCCGTCAGAGAGTAGGGCCTGCTTCCGCAGGCGCTCAGCCAGGACCGATGTGTTACGGAAATAATGGGCCATTAACTATCACTGATTGCAACGTAATTTTAGGCAAACTCCGACCTGAATACTTTCCAAAAGTTTTTGGTCCTAATGGAGATGCTCCATTGGACATTGAGGGAACCATAAAAAAGTTTGGATTATTAAAACAAGAAATATCAAAAGCCACAGGAAAAAAACAAACAGTAGGTGCCATTGCAGAAGGCTTTATTGAAATAGCTGTAGAAAATATGGCCAACGCAATAAAAAAAATTAGTGTCGAAAGAGGCCATGACGTTAGTACCTACACCCTTTGCTGTTTTGGAGGCGCTGGCGGTCAACACGCTTGTCTAATCGCTGACAAACTAGGAATACAAACAATTTTTCTTCATCGGTATGGAGGAGTGCTTTCTGCGTTAGGAATGGGCCTTGCAGATGTTCGTGACGTCAAAGAAAAATCAGTTGAGTCACCATTATCTCAAAAATTGATTTCTGACTTACGAGAGACATGGTTAGAGCTAGAGATGAAAGGACAAGAAACCTTAGCGAACCAAGGAATAGAGATGCCTAACATTGCGACCGTAAAGCGTTTAGCTATTCGATATGCAGGTTCTGACACAGCGATACACGTTGCATTTGGTAAGAAAGCTGAAATTATAGAAAGTTTTGAACGACTTCATCGAGCCCGGTTCGGGTTTATATCGCCAGAAAAAGAATTGATAGTTGAATCAATACAGAATGAAGCGTTAAGCAAAAAAAAATCTAATCTAAATATGAGCGACACAATTCAGCGAACGAACGAAGCCACAATAAATCACCCCATGACAATTGGTGGTCGAGTGGAAGAGGCACCATTTTTGTTTCGATCTGCTATGGCATCAGGTACACGAACGTCTGGCCCAGCTGTAATCATCGAAAAAAATGCAACGACTGTAGTGGAACCTGGTTGGCAAGCCGAGTTATCAGATACAGGATCTCTAATTTTGCATCGAATAAAAAAACAGACGGCAAATATTGATCTGGCGGTAGATGTTGACCCAATACAACTAGAAATATTTAACAACTTATTTATGAATATTGCTGAGCAGATGGGTGTTGTTTTAGAGAACACGTCGGTATCGGTCAACATTAAAGAACGGCTAGATTTTAGTTGTGCGATTTTTGATGCTGACGGAGAGCTAATTGCTAATGCTCCTCATCTACCAATTCATTTAGGTTCGATGAGCGAAGCGATTAAAACCGTGATTGCTAATAATCCTAATATGGTTGAAGGTGATGGGTTTGTTCTTAATGCTCCCTACAACGGTGGAACTCATCTCCCAGATATCACCGTTGTTAAACCAATATTTGATAAACACAGCAATGAGAAGCTTTTTTATGTGGCAGCCCGAGGCCACCATGCTGACATAGGGGGTGTAGTCCCTGGTTCTGCTCCCGCTGATTCAACAACAATTAACGAGGAGGGCATAGTCATAGACAACTTCAAACTAATTGAGAAAGATCGGTTTTTAGAAAATGAGATACGAGCGCTGCTAGGAGATGGACCCTGGCCTGCACGAAACATTGACTACAATATTGCGGATCTGAAAGCTCAAGTGGCTGCATGCGAGCGAGGGGCTTCTGAACTCCAGCGAATAATTAGTTACTACGGTCTAGAAGTGGTTCATGCCTATATGGAACATGTAAAAAATAATGCGGAAGAATCAGTTCGTCGCGTTATCGCCAAACTCGTTGACAGCAGTTTTACTTGTGAAATGGACGACGGAAATAGAATAGTTGTCAATATCAGTGTAGATCCCTTAGCAAGAAGTGCAAAAATAGATTTCACCGGTACGAGCGCCCAACATGCGGGCAACATGAATGCTCCACAAGCTGTATGCAGATCAGCAGTTTTGTATGCTTTTCGTCTCATGGTTGATGACTCAATCCCGCTGAATGCTGGCTGTTTAAAGCCGCTAGAAATAGTTATTCCGGATCCATCGCTAATAAGTCCTCATTTCCCTGCAGCTGTTATTGCTGGCAACGTAGAGACAAGCCAATTAATAGTTGACACATTGCTGGGGGCGATGGGAGTGATGGCTGGTTCCCAAGGGACAATGAACAACTTCATTTGGGGTAATGATGACCACCAATACTACGAAACTATATGCGGTGGTGCGGGAGCTACCGCCAACCACGCTGGCGCCTCGGCAGTGCACACTCACATGACCAATACTCGCCTGACTGATCCTGAGATAATGGAGATACGACATCCAGTTCGTCTTGAACATTTTCGGATCAGACGAAACTCTGGTGGTGACGGTAAAAACCCAGGTGGTGACGGAGTTAGCCGGCGAGTTAAGTTTCTAGAACCGATGACGGTAAATATTCTGTCTTCCAGACGAAAAATCGCGCCCTATGGTGCAGCCGGTGGAGAACCAGGCCAGACAGGAACTAATATTCTTATACCTTTTGAGGAAGAGCAATTGCTCTTAGGAGGATTTGCTCGATTCGAGGTCCAAGCAGGTGATTCTGTTCAGATAGACACACCGGGTGGTGGTGGGCACGGCTTAAAAGCTATAGGGAATAAGAATTAAACCTTTCCATTTATGATTGCAGAACTAACTAGTAAACGCTATGGAAAAGTTTGATGATTTGGCTATCGCATCTAAACAGTGGGATAACTATGGAATTTGTTTTTCGTAGCCCCTAAATTATGCAGACTTACAGCCGCCAATCTACGCTGATTGATCTACGTGGTTCAGGGAGAAGCGAATGCCCCACCCTATTCAGACAAAAAAACGAATGAATTTAGTTGAGCAGATATCTCAGCTCGCACCAAGCTTTTCTTCGCGATCAGCACAATATGATCGAGACGCTACTTTTCCTTATGAAAATTGGACAGAGCTCGCAGCAGAAGGTTTCCTTGGCCTCTGTGCACCAAAAGAATACGGTGGGTATGAAGCGGATTTCGTTGGGTACGCTCTCGTGTCTGAAGAACTTGCGCGTGCCTGTCCCACTACTGCCTTGACGTTCAATATGCACACCGCAACAGCGTTACTTGCTGGTTGGATTTCTGAGGAACTAGATTTTAATAATGAAATGAAGCAACACCTTGAGCGCACTCGCCCGGCGTTATGGGAAGGAATGTGCTCTCAACATCTTATTCACTCGCAACCTTTCTCAGAAGGCAGAACTCCCGGAAATGCGTCACCTGTGAATACGATTGCAGTGCCAACAGCTGGCGGGTACAGGGTTACAGGAAAAAAAATATTTGCGTCTTTAAGTGGTGCAGCTGACATCCATAATGTGGTTGCGATCGTTGAAGGTGATAAGAGACTGAGGCTTCTTGGAGTGCCAGCTGGTAGTGATGGCCTATCTATTGAAGGTGTGTGGGACCCATTAGGGATGAGGGGAACAGATTCACGAAATTTGATAATGAATGACGTCTTTGTCCCGGGTGACAATGAAGTTGTCCCACCTGGTGCCTTTGATGCAATGAGTCAACGATTCCCTTACTTCTACATGACGTTGAGTTTCAGTTACTTGGGTCTTATGAAAGCTGTTATAGACACCACCGGTGAGTATCTAAGAGGGGAACATGGGGTGGAATCTCGAAAGGATAACCATGTAAAACAAGCCGGTTGGGCAGGCATGCAACTCAAGTATGACCAAACGCAAGCTCTTATGTACCGAGTGTTAGAAGAGTCATCTGTAGACCCTTCACCAGCAGCGTTAAGAAGAGCTTGGTCAGCGATGGTTACTACTATGGAAGGCGCTCCAGCTATTGCTTCCGAGGCAATCCGTATATGCGGAGGCAGATCGATGCTTCGTCCAAGTAAATTAGAACAGCATTATCGCGATGCCCGGTGCGGTGCCACAATGCTTCCGTGGAGTGTAGAGGTTTGTTTGGATCGTCTTGGACGAGCTGGTTTGTATTGAAATTTTGGTTAGGTGGGTTTTCAACTAAGAATTTGTCGCGTTTGGGATTAATGTGTTCAAGTGAGAAAAATTCATCATTTTATTGGCGGTCAGAACCAAATAGGAACGAGTGGCCGTGTCCACAACGTCTTTGATCCATCAAGCGGTCTAGTACAAGCTGAGGTCGATTTAGCATCGCTCGATGAGGTCAACGAGGTAGTGACGGTAGCTCAAGAAGCAGCGTTATTGTGGAAAGAAAGCTCATTGACGCAACGCACTCAAATAATGTTTACGTTTCGAGAAATTCTTTCAGCACGTGCAAATGAGTTAGCTAAAATCGTTAGTAAAGAACATGGCAAAGTGATTTCAGATGCTTTTGGTGAGGTGTCACGCGGCATCGAAAATGTTGAATTTGCCTGCGGTATTGGCCAGCATTTAAAAGGGGAAATAAACGAGCAAGTTTCAGCTGGGATAGAGGTGTATAGCTTGCGGCAACCTTTAGGGGTTGTGGCCGGAATTACCCCATTTAACTTTCCAGCCATGGTCCCGTGTTGGATGTTTGCTACAGCAATAGCTAGCGGGAACACGTTTATTTGTAAACCTTCAGAGCGTGACCCTTCAGCCTCAATGCTTATCGCTGAATGGTTCAAAGAGGCAGGACTGCCTGATGGAGTGTTTAACGTACTGAATGGTGACAAAGTTGCTGTAGACGGGTTGATAGACCATCCAGGGATATCGGCAATAAGTTTTGTGGGTTCTACACCAATAGCGCGGTATGTCTATGAACGTGGGACTCAGGCGGGGAAGCGGGTCCAAGCTTTGGGAGGAGCGAAGAACCACATGCTTGTTTTACCAGACGCCGATATTGAAATGGCTGCTGACGCAGCAGTAAGCGCTGCATATGGATCAGCTGGTGAAAGATGTATGGCGATAAGTGCGGTAGTGGCAGTAGGGAGTGCTGCTGATGAGATAGTCGAAGCAATTGCAAGTCGGATCCCCAATGTGAAAATCGGACCAGGCGATGCACCCGACTCAGAAATGGGACCTTTAATTACAGCAGAACATAGAGATAAGGTTGCCGCGTATGTGACTCGAGCTCGTGATGCAGGAGCTGTAGTAGTGGCAGATGGAGCAGATCGAGATCTTCCTGAAGCCGGATTTTTTTATGGACCGACCTTGCTAGATCAGGTAACGCGAGATATGGAGTGTTACCGAGATGAGATATTTGGTCCTGTTCTCAGTGTGGTGAGAGTAGCGACATTCCAAGAGGCGATTGCACTTATCAATTCAAATCCCTACGGCAATGGAACGGCGATATTCACCCGTGACGGAGGCGCAGCACGTAAATTCCAACACGAAGTAGAGGTAGGTATGGTAGGAATTAATGTACCGATTCCAGTACCCGTTGCATATCATTCTTTTGGTGGCTGGAAAGCATCACTTTTTGGTGACGCACATATGTATGGCCCTGAAGGGGTTAGATTTTTCACGCGAGCGAAGGTTGTAACAGCGCGATGGCCGGACCCGGGGACGAGTAGCGTTGACTTGGGATTCCCGCGTAATTAATAACCAGTTCTCATAGTCAGTTTTTTTGGAGAACATGAACCACGCATACTGCTCCAATACCAACCATGTGAGCTAACGCGGTTTGAGCGTTTGGTTGCTGGCGGACCCCTGCTTCCCCGCGTAGCTGACGGGTGATTTCAGCAACCTGTCCGACCCCGGTTGGACCAATAGGGTGACCCATAGCCAAAAGCCCTCCGGAAGGGCTAATCGCGCATTTACCGCCAATGTCTAGGCTTCCTGATTGGATGAGAGAAGCTGTTTCGCCAGGCTTGGTTATGCCAAGTGCTTCGGCATATAAAAGTTCTTCAATAGAAAAAGCATCATGGACTTCTAAAACATCGATGTCCGAAGGCTCGACAGATGATTGCTCAAAAGCCAGCCGAGCTGTTTCAGCAGTTAGAGCGGCATCAATCCCTTCACCGGGTGAATACAAGCCTTCGGTTCGAGTGACCGACGAAAGTATTTTGACTGACCGCCTTTTATCAATTCCAAGCTTTTTAATTCCTGCGTCAGAAGCCAAAATTACCGCAGCGGCTCCTTCCCCAACAGGACAACATTGAAGCCGAGTAAGCGAACCTGAAATAGGCTCACTCATTATCTCTTCAAGAGATCGATGCTTTTGACGCTGCGCATATGGGTTGTTAGCTCCATTTCTGTGGTTCTTAAACGCAACAGCTGCCACCTGCTCGGGCTTGGTCCCATGCAGATGCATGTACTCAGAAGCCAAAAGAGCGAAATGAGTGAATGGAACTATAGCGCCAGCTTCGAGATTATTGATTCCGGCTCGTGCCGGTGCAGCTCCTAAACCACCGGACTGTTTGTCTACTCCCAAAGCCAAAGCGATATCTGATCTTCCAGAAGCAATTTCTAAAGAAGCTATAGCAACCGCCGATGATCCGCTGGCAGAGGCATTTTCAACTTGAGTCATCGGAATCCCTGTGGCTCCGAGCCGGCTTAACATGATTCTGCTAGCGCCCATTCCTAACATTGCTGTGCCTGTATAGGCAACCTCGATGCTGGGCCAACCTATTGCGGCATCCTTCAGAGCCTCACGAGTAGCAGCCAATCCAAGTGAAACGTAGCTTTGCGAACTTGTTCGTTGATATTGGTGAAACCCAATGCCGACGACGTAGACAGGATTGTCAGTCAAGATATTTTTGGCCATTGCTAAACCAACCTGAAACGTAAATCAGCCCATGAAATGCCCTCTGAGTCAGGCTTACTAGTAACGATGATGCCTTTCACGAGTGACCCAACTTTCGGGTTGTTGCCTTCGATAATTCCCTTAATCAATGGGCCTTCAGACAAATTAATCACGGCGACGTTAAAGGGAACTTCGGGTTGCGGGTTGTGGTGCCGATAAACGGTAACCACTGCCTGGATGGAGCCTGTTGGTGAAAACTCATACGAATCTAATTCCTCGCTTGTCGATCCGCAGTTTTCACACCCATATGGGTCTCTTGGAAAAGTAAGATAATCGCAGAGTCTGCAAATCCCTCCGACAATCAGAGGGGGATCAACGAGTTTGAGAAGATCTGGGTAGCGAGAACGCAATATAGTCATGATGCCTCCAACTAGAAGATAGTCATAAAATCAGTCGTGTTAATGCCGTAGTCAGAGCAGCAATGGTTACAACTGCTGCCATTGGCCAGTGGCGCCAACAACAAAACGCTGCAGCGATAATGCCAACCACTCGAGCATCTATTTGTAATTCCCCTTGGTGGGTGAATGTTTGCAAAGCTATTACTGCACATAAAATAGCGACTGGTATATAGCTAAGTACGATGATCCAAGGACCGGAGAGTCGCTTAGAACTGGTTGAGGTCATACCTAAAAGTCGCTGACCGTAAACACCAGCAGCGATAAAGAAAAGTGCTCCCCAGGTCAACATAACGTTTATTGGAGATCTTTGGGAGGAGTGTTTTGTTTGCGGAATCCGAAGAGCGCAGTGAAACCTGCTAAGAGAATCGGTAGGCCACCGGGAACGAATTCCACACTCCCCAGAGCGATTGCGGCCCCAGCTAATCCGACGATTTTACTAAGCCCGTGGTCTAACTGACGCCATAATAGTGCAACAAATAAAGCTGGGAACATAACGTCTAGTCCTAGCGCTAGAGGGTCAGAAATAATATTGCCGACGAAGACTCCGATAGCGGAACCTAGCCACCAAGGTATTACGAGCCAGAGTGACAACGAAACGTATACGCGTTGTAGGTTGTCATCTTCTTTTTCACGAAGAGCCAGAGACACATTTGGGTCAAAACAACTATAAGCGGCGAAAATTCTTTTTTTGCGTGATGACCAAAGACGAGGAGCGATAGTAGCGGCGAGCAGACCAAACCTAGTGCTAACTACCCAAGAGCTAAGAACTCCAGTTGCAGCGCTTCCTCCTGAAGCGGTTGCAGATGCAAAGGCTAATGTGGCCGTTGCTGAATTTACTATGAGAGCAGCTGCCACAATCAACCACGGATCAGTCCCAGCGGTGCGGTGAACAATTGAGACTGTTATAGCTACGGTGAAGTAGGTGAGACCGATCGCCCACGCTTCCCCGCGAACTAATTGAGTCCCAGTTGGTATTTGCTGCACATTACATACTGTCAGAAATTACAGGTAGTGGGCAAAGTCTTACTGGGTTCTAACATAGTTTGGCCTTGATTTTTGCAGTCTGCCCTTTGGAAGTAGCCCGTAGCGTTGCAGCAAGACGAGCGCGCTATTCATACATTCTCTAGTAGAGGGTTGATGAGCTCACATATTGCTACTTTTGTTGCTAAGAGCTATTCCTCTTTTGAAGCAAAGTTACCGATGACTAATTCAAGAGGAATTAAAAAAGAATAAAGATCCTTTCGCGAATAAGACATTGAAGTGTTATTTGGCCATATTATTAGTTATGAGTGAAGTTGTATGGAGTGAAGCGCCCAGCCTCCAGCGTCCGCTTCTAGTGGTCGCATTTCAAGGTTTATTTGATGCTGGTGAGTGTGCGACCGGGGCAATTGATTGGATAATCAACCATCACAAAGCGCGTCGTATCGCTCACATTGATCCGGAAGAGTTTTACGACTTCCAAGAAGTACGACCAGAAGTACAGATCAATGAAGAGGGTGATCGCTTAATTCGATGGCCTTCGTTGGACGTTCATGTAATCGAAAACAATTTGTCGCATGACCTGGTTTTATTGCAAGGGATTGAACCAAGAATGCGATGGCGAACGTTTTGTGAGTCAGTAGTAGAAATTGCGACCGATACTAATTGTGAAATGGTTGTAACCCTTGGAGCTATGGCTGCTGGTGTTCCCCATTCAAGGCCTTCAGAAGTAAAAGGCAGCGCAGCAAATTCTGAGCTGGCGCAACGTCTTGGGTTGGATCGACCAAGTTATCAAGGGCCTACTGGAATAATAGGGACGTTACATGATTCGCTAGACAGAGCTTCGTTGCCCGTGGTTTCCTTAAGAGTTGGTATACCTCATTATGTTGCCGGGCCTCCAAATCCAAAAGGCACTCGTGCTCTTCTCCAAGAATTTGAGCATGTGACAGGAGTCTTAACGGGGTACAACGACCTTGATGTCAGCTCGCTTGAATGGGAAGAGCGTGTAGCTGAAGCTGTTTCGCAAGACCCAGAGATAATGGACTATGTCCGTCAACTTGAAGAAGAAGTTGAAAGGGCATCTGAAACAGATCTCCCAACTGGTGATGACCTTGCTGCTGAATTTCAAAAGTTTCTGCGAGAACAGCGCGACGAATAAATTTAAGTTAAATGTTTGTTGATTGTTGCCGAAGAAAATGATCGGCCAATACTAAACAAACCATTGCCTCAACCATAGGAACGGCTCTAGGTAGAACACATGGATCATGTCGACCTTTCGCCTCAAGGATTTGTGAATTATTTTCTCTATCTACTGTCACTTGTGGTGAACTAATTGTCGCAGTGGGTTTAAAAGCAACACGAACAAGTAAGTCTGCTCCATTGCTAATTCCTCCTTGAATGCCACCACTATTATTAGTAGTGGTTTTAGGAATTCCTTCTGGTCCTGGGATAAAAGGGTCATTGTGCTCTCGACCAGTCATCAAGGTACCAGCGAAACCGCTACCAATTTCTATTCCTTTAGCTGCGGGGAGAGACATTAATCCGCCAGCTAAATCCGCATCTAATTTGTCAAAAACTGGTTCACCCAAACCGGGAATCATTGATCTTGCTACGCAAGTTACGATGCCACCCAGAGAATTGCCATCACGCCTCGCTAAATCAATAGCCTCAGTGATTTTAGATGCGGCATCAGGGTCAGGGCATCTAGTTGGGTCTGCTTCTACATCGGCACGCGTGAATGAATTTAAATCAATCTCAGCCTGAATTGAAGCAACTGAAGTAACACAGCCCAGTACTTCTATCCCAGCTGCTTTTTCAATTATTTTTCTAGCGATTGCTCCAGCAGCCACGCGCCCGATTGTTTCACGGGCAGAAGCTCTTCCACCGCCTTGCCAATTACGTATCCCGAATTTTGCTTCGGTGGTGTAGTCAGCATGGCTTGGACGGAAAACATCTCGCATATTGTCATATGCACCTGGCCTGGCATCGGTATTCATGACGAGCATGCCAATTGGTGTTCCCAAGGTAAGACCTTCGAAGAGCCCAGAAAATATTTGAACACGGTCGGCTTCTTGACGCTGTGTCACTAAACGACTCTGTCCTGGTCTTCTGCGATCAAGCTCCGTCTGTATTAATGCTTCATCCAACTCAAGCATCGGTGGACAGCCATCAACTATTACCCCTACGCCGCCGCCATGAGATTCACCAAAAGTGGTGACTCGAAATCGTTCGCCAAAAGAATTACCGCCCATCTTTAAAGAGGGTAGAGGCCATGAGACCATTCGGTGAACCGAATTAGATACTTAGTATCAAAGGAACTAGAGTATTTAGCGGCCATTATGGCTAGATGACCGTTACTCAAGCAATAGTTATTGTTGGCGCCGGTCTTATTGCAGGCATAGTGAATGCAATGGCGGGTGGTGGTTCGTTGCTGACGGTTGCCCTGTTGACTATCTTCGGTGATCTACCTGGGCTTGTGGCCAACGGTACTAATCGGGTTGGTGTCGCCGTTCAAAACATTGCGTCTGTTGCTGGATATAGGCGTGGAGGGATCTCAGGCTTATCGCGAGCGACACCAGTGTTGATCCCAATAATTATTGGATCAATCTTTGGTTCATTAGTTGTCTCTAGCCTTACGAGCGAAAGTTTTGAACGTGTATTTGGTGTTTTGATGTTGCCCATTTTATTTTTGAGCCTTCGACCGCCAAAGGTCTCGAGTGTCCAAATCATCTGGCGGCCTACTACTACGTATGTAGTTTTTTTTGCGATAGGCGTCTACGGAGGAGCATTCCAAGCCGGAGTAGGTTTGATTTTAGTAGTTGCTCTAGCTCGGTCTGGACTCGATCTAGTTAACGCAAATGCAGTGAAAGTATTTGTAATTTTAGTTCTAACGTTTTTTGCACTACCGGTCTTCATAATACGAAACCAGGTGGATTGGGGTTTTGCGGCGGTGCTTGCTTTAGGTTTTGCTCTCGGAGGCTGGATCGGAGCACGTCTCGCAGTGGAAGGCGGGGATAGAGTAATTCGACCCGTTCTCATCATTTCGGTAGTTGCCCTAGCGTTAAGAATGATTGGTGTGTTTTAGAGATCATTTGTTTTTCACGACATTGATGGCCAGCAGTCTCTAGCCTCTTCCTATGATCTTTGATTTGGATACAGATCGTGTAAAAAACAGACCAGGTATTAAGTGGCAACGTCACGGACCTGATGTCATGGCAGCCTGGGTAGCTGATATGGACGTCGAAGTTCCTGATTTCATTATTGACGCAATAAAAAAACGAATCGATACCGGTGGCTTAGGTTACGATTTTTATGATGAACCGATACCGGTGATTGAAGCTTTCGTTAATCGGATGCAGGCCAAATTTAATTGGGAAATTTCTGGTGATGATGTTATTCGCCAACATGACGTCGTACAAAGTGTTCAATGGGCCATCAATGTCTTAACCGAACCAGGCTCGGGTATTGTGCTCCAAACTCCTGCTTACCCTCCCTTCTATAAAAGCATTGAAGATTTAGGGCGAACAATGATCTCAAATCCTCTTCGGGTTAGCGATGAAGATGGTTGGCAACTTGACCTCGATCATTTAAGCGAAGTGGCTTCAAAATCTAATGTCAGAACATTGATATTATGCCACCCTCATAATCCTTGTGGGGTTGTGTTCAGCGAAAGTGATTTACAAGCCATTTATTCAATCGCTGAAGAAAATGACTTGTTAGTTATTTCAGATGAGATTCATAGCGATCTTGTCTACGAGCCGAACAAGCACATACCAGCTGCATCTATTAACGATATCGCTAAACAAAGAACTGTGACTGTTACTGCAGCGACTAAGACGTTTAATATTGCTGGCCTGCGAATGGCGTTTATGCACACGGCTTCTGATGAACATGGACCGCTCTTGAAAGCAATTCCTCCGCGTCTTTTTGGAGGCATAAACGGTTTGGGACAGATTGCCACGGTTGCTGGATGGGAACATGGTGATGCTTGGATTTCGGAGCTGTTATCGGGACTCGACCGAAATCGTCAAATGCTGTCGGAACTAATTGATGAACATTTACCCGGAGTTATTTACCACCAGCCAAAAGCCACTTATTTATCTTGGTTGGACTGTAACAATCTCGGATTAGGCGATGATCCAGGTTCGGTGTTTCTGGAAAAAGCTAGCGTCCGACTTAACCCTGGGCTTGATTTTGGAGAAAGTGGCGCTGGGTTTGTTCGGTTGAATTTTGCAACCTCACCGGAGCTGCTTACAAACACGCTAGAACGAATGGGCTCAATACTTTAATTATCTAATGATTCGTTTTCGCCATGGATCGCCTGTCGCCGAAGAAACAGTGGATATCCAATAATGCCTACTCCAAAAAATAACAACCATTGGATGGCGTATGCGAGATGTGGCCCGTTATTAGTTGATGGCGGTTCTAGAAGAAATACATTTTCTACAATAGGATCTGCATTTATAAGCTCTAAATAGTGCGGAGCTAAATTAATTGCGGTCTGTTTATCAATACGAGCAACGTCAACTCGAGCCATAGTTTCGAGTTGACCCTTTTCAGCATCTTTTGGCCCAATGGCACCTCGTTTTTGAGTAAGTCGAGCTCTTGCTGTCAAAACAACTTTGCCCTTTGGAACAAATGGATTGGGAGACACACACTCCGTGTCTTGTAACCAACCAACGATTACAACGATTGCTTCTTTTGGTTGAACCATTACTGGAACTGCTAAATGGCAACCACTGAGTTCTTGATAACTCCGATTACGAATTAAAACAGCGTCCTCTGGCATCCATGAGCCATGGCCCTGGAAGATACGATATTCGAGACGTTTTGTTTCTGTAGAGCTAAACGTTTCCAGCGGAAGTGTCTTGCTTCCTATCTGAGTTGTGATTGTGTTGTTCAGTTCGACACGCTTGTCGTGACGTTCAAGCTGCCAGAAACCGGCGAAAATAAAAACTGTTAGGAGCAAACCAGTAAGCAAATGAGCAATTATCCACTTTGGCTGACGAACAAATTCGTACACGTACCTAAACCTAGCGGTGCTTCGCTACTCAGCAGCGCAAGTGGTGCTCTCTCGTTATTTTGGAAACTAAAAACCAGAACTACTTCTAGTGATGAAATATTGTTGAGTTGTTTGAGATAAATGGCTTCCAATGCTGACCATCTTCAAAATCTAGTAAGTCTCTTTGCTACTTAATTTCTACTTGAGTTATGGACCCAGCTGGCTCGAATCCAAGAATTTGACCGAGAAAAGAGAGCTCAGACTCCAAAGCTTTAGCAATATTTTCAGCTTGTCTAAATCCGTGACCCTCCCCCTCGAAGAGTAAATATGAATGCGGAATATTTGCTGAAGCTAAGGAACTTACAAGGGACTCTGCTTGGGCTGGCGGTACTACGGCATCTTCACTCCCTTGTAAAATAATCATTGGTGTAGACAACAAATGTGTGTGATGGATGGGTGAGCGTTCTATATAAATGTCTGATTTCTCGGGCCACGGACCAATCAGAGAATCAAGATACTTTGATTCAAATTTGTGGGTGTCTCTGGCTAATGTTTCTAAATCAGCGACGCCGTATCTGCTAATGCCGGCTGCAAAAATATTATGCCAAGTCAGCGCGCAAAGAGTCGTGTATCCGCCAGCCGAACCACCTTTAATGATTAAGCGGTCTCTATCGGCGAACCCATTTTTCGCAAGATGTTTAGCAGCTTCGACACAATCTTGTGTGTCGGTAATACCCCAGTTGCCGTTTAGACGATTTCTGTACTCAGTCCCAAAACCTGTGCTACCTCCGTAGTTGACATCAACAACAGCAAAACCTCGATTAGTCCAGAACTGAACAGCAGGATCAAATGAAGAACGAGCACTGCTTGTTGGACCACCATGGCTTAAAACAATTAAAGGCGGTAGTTCATTTAAGGACTGAAAACGTTCGTTTTTGGGTTCAAAATAAAAAGCGTGAGCTTCCAGATTGCTACCAGAACTAAATGAAATTGGTTTTGGCTTTGAGATATTGCCGGTGTCTAAAATTGAGGGCTTCTGATTATTTAATATCTCGGTCTTACCATCTTTACTGATTACGACGACTGCCGAAGGCGCTGTCCAACTTGCGGCGACTATCACTGCCCGACCATCAGATAAAACATCAAGTCGTCCGAATTCAGTAAAGTCTGTCTCTAACTCATTAAGTTTGTTTTCTTCAATGAAACCTATGTGACCGATGCCATGGTCTACCCAGGTGCACCAAATATGGTCATTGCCCCACTGATACGTGCATTGGGCAAAAACCCAGCCTGGGACACCGAATTCGCTTGAATAATCAATTACGGGAGTTGAACTTTTGTCGTTGATATTGACACTGTGAATATTCCAAAATCCAGTCTCATCACTTACTACGTGCAACTGACCTGCTGGACTCCAGCGCGGTTGCTGGAAGGCGAACCCTTCTAGCACGATCTGGTCATTTACAACTTCATTTTTTTCGAGATTGATTACTCGTAAAAACGTCTTATCCCATGGCATCAATGGATGATCCCAAGCAATGTATGCAATTTGATTTCCATCTGGGCTGCAGACAGGCGATGAATAGAAGTCATGGCCTTCAGCAATTATTTTAAACGATCCATCTGAGTCAACCAAAATGAGCGAATTGGTTGGTTCATTACCCTTGTAATCGTGATCTTCAAAAACCCAAATAGTCGAAATCTCATCAGTTAGTAAGCACGGATCAGCGTATCTATAACCACATTTAATGCTTGGTTCTCTGGTTAGCGGATTCGAACTACCATTGGAGAAATTGTAAAGGCGCTGGTCATCGAATAACGCTCCGATTACTCCAAGTTTTGTTGGTATCCAGGCACCTCCGCCGTATTCGTGAACCGAAGATCTTACATTTGACTCAGAGGGCCCTAAATCAGTTGCTTTACCATTTGCGAAATGGACTATTGCGGTTCTTCCCGATTCGGTTGGTCTTCCTTCCGTCCAAAAAATTTGGTCTTTGAAGACCCGCGGTTCGGCTAATCGTATAGAGGAAACCGCTAAGTCTTCTGCGCTTAATGAAGAATTCCATGTCCCAAAAGGAGCAGTAATAATTTTTCTGTTATTTGTCATATGGGTTAACCAACGAGGATGCTTTGCATCTAATTTCTATAGTGATTGAGCGGGGCAAGTTCATATTATTACAGAGTAACTCTTAAATTTTTGACGCCGGTTTAAGCTGCAACTATGCGATTGCACTGAGACGTGCGCCATGGGTTTCCCACCAATCAGTGCGCGCCTAGTGGACCGAGAGAGATCCCACCGAGTTCCTTGGTTCAAGCTATTTTTGGTCAAATGCGGAGACAATGCGCTCTACTTCTGTTTGGGCAGCAGCTAGGCGGTCTCGACAAAAATCTATTAGTTCTGCTGCTTTTTGCACATCAGTAGCTAGTCGATCAATATCAACGTTTTCTGTATCGAGAGAACGTAAAATTTCTTCGATTTCTGAAATAGCGTTGACATAACTTTGTTCATCGTTTGTCACTGGATCTCCTTTCGAGAACTCGTTGTAACTTGACTTGAAATTGTTGCGCCAAAAGTTTCGGTGATGAGCTGAGTACCGGGAGGTGCGTCATCTTTTAGAATGGATCCATTTTCGTCACGTGTAATTGAGAACCCACGACGAAGAACTTGGAGAGGATGGAACGCTCGTTGAAGATCAGCAGCCGCTTGAACTCGTTTTTTGGCTTGTTCTAATGCCCGATTCGAAAATCGGGTGAGAGCAGTTGAAAATTCGGCTAACCGATCATCTTGTGTTTGTATAACTGTTCTGGCCTTCGCAATTCGAGCGCCACTATTTTCGAGTGTTTCATTAGCTCGAGCAAGGCGTTGTTGAGCTTTGTTAGCAATAGAGGAGCTTAAGCGGCCAAGAAAAACCTCAAAATTGTTAACTTGTTCGATAAGGGCGACTGCGCATGCTGTGGGAGTTTTTACTGATGTATGAGCGACTTCATCAGTTATTGAACGATCGGTTTCGTGCCCTATCCCCACAAAAACTGGTTTAGGGCAGTTAGCAATAGCTCTGGCTACACTTTCGAGATCGAAGGCAAGCAGATCAGTTTTGGCACCGCCACCGCGCACCACGGCGATGACATCAACTTCCTCATGAGCAATGGTTTCAAGGGCGTTAACTATTGCTGACTCGGCTTCTGATCCCTGGACTCTCGCATCGACGAGAATAATCTTAAAGGGGTAGCGGCTAGTCAGTAGCTCATTGGCGAAATCGTTATATGCTGCGCTACCATCTGAGGTGACTAAGCCTATTCGAAGTGGAAGCATTGGAAGAGGAAGGCTCTTATTAAGCTCTAATAGACCTTCAGATGCCAACGTTCGAAGAACCTGATCTCGTTCTGCCGCCAAGTGTCCGAGGGTATATTGAGGGTCTACTCCAGACATGATGAATTGGATACGGCCTTGAGGCGCGTAGTAGCTGACACGTCCTCGAATACGGACCTCAATTCCATCCTCAAGTGTAAGGTTTCCTAGGTTTTTTAAAACTGATTGAATGCTGTTCAGTTGGCCCTTGAATGCAACGATCGACATTTTGCTGTTGGCTTTGCGATTCGTGGCTTCTGGCTCGATGAGATCAAAGTAGAGGTGCCCAGCTTGTGAGCGTGTTAAGCCAACGATTTGTCCTCTGACCCAGATTTCTTCCGGGAAAAGATTTTGAAGCCCTACTGAAATAGACTTACAGAGTTCGTCAACGGTCCAAGTTGATACGGCCATTGCTTAATTTCCCGAAAGAGTCTGATGGAAATCTGCATATAGGCCACCAGTGGTGATCAGATGACTATGTTGCCCCTTTTCGACTACGGAGCCATCGTCAATAACGACAATTAAATCGGCATTACGCACTGTGGACAGACGATGAGCAATCACCAGAGAGGTTCGTCCTGAGAGGGCCTTGTCAAGCGCTTGTTGCACCAGGAGTTCATTTTCGGCATCAAGGTGGCTTGTTGCTTCATCCAAAATCACGATTGAGGGGTTTTTTAGTAACACCCGAGCGATAGCGAGTCGTTGCTTTTCGCCGCCCGATAGTCGGTAGCCGCGTTCTCCTACTACGGTTTCGTATCCATCAGGCAGAGCAGCTATGACATGATGGATTTGAGCAGAACGGCATGCCTCTTCTAGCTGCATAATTGATGCTGATGGGTCGCTATATCTGAGATTAGCTGCCACGCTTTCATGGAATAGATGAGGATCTTGAGTTACAACTCCGACATTTTTTCGAAGTGATTCTTGAGTAATAGACCTAAGGTCTCGGTTATCAATTTTTATGGATCCTGAACTGACTTCGTACAGCCGAGGTAACAACGAAGCTAATGTACTTTTACCAGCTCCAGAAGGGCCAACAAGCGCCGTCATGGTCCCTGGTAAAAGAGTTAATGAAATGTCATGAAGAACTTCATCTCCAAGTTCGTTCCCGTTGCCGTTTCCGCCTAGAGATACTGATGCGGCGTTAGAAGTAGGGTACGCGAAATGAACGGCCTCGAATTTGACTTCGCCCGCAACTTTGTCAATATCCAAGGCTTCTTTGGAGTCTCTTATCCCTTGCGGGGTATCAAGCACTTCGAATACGCGTTCAAAACTTACTAGAGCTGTCATGATGTCGACTCGAGCACCGGTTAAAGCTGTTAACGGCTGGTAGATAAGAGGAACGAGAGCTGCGAAAGTAACTAATTGCCCTGTCGATAAGTCTCCGTTTATTGCGAAATTGCCACCAACGAGATATATCAAAGCGGTGCCAACTGCCCCAACTAGACCTAGAGACAGCATAAAAGCTCGTCCATACATAGCGCTTCGAATTCCGAGGTCTCTAACTGCTGCTGCACGGTGTCGAAAGGTTGTTGCTTCTCGATCGTGATTACCAAAAAGTTTGACGAGTTGAGCTCCTGATACTGAGAATCTCTCAGTCATCGTTGAGTTCATTTCAGCGTTTCTGTCCATCTGCTCGCGCGCTATATTAGACAGTTTTTTGCCGACTCGTTTCGCCGGCCAAACAAAAAGAGGGAGTAGCAGAAGTGCTAAAAATGTTAGTCTCCATTCCAATATAAACATCGTTACCAATGTGCTAACCGCCACGATTAAGTTAGAAAGAATGGTTCCTAACGTTCCAGTCACAGCTCTTTGAGCACCGATAACGTCATTATTTAGTCGTGAAACAAGTGTCCCAGTTTGGGTATGGGTAAAAAAAGCGAGCGGCATTCGTTGCACATGATCAAAGAGCGTTGCTCGAAGATCGTGGATAAGACCCTCGCCGACTTGTGCGGACAACCAACGTTCAACGATAGCGAAAAGTGCTTCAATCAATGCCGCAGCCACTGTCAGTAATGCAAGGGTTGTGACTAATTTTTGATTGCCAGGAATTATTCCATCGTCAATGATACGTCCAAAAAGAATTCTGGGAACTAGTTGAAGGAGTGCTTGAACGGTTATCGCACTAACGAATAGGCTAATCATCCATTTATAAGGTGCTGCAAAAAGCCAAATCCGTTTGGCCCCAATGCGACTTATGCCTGATGGTTCAGGTGCGTTTGGATCTCTTAGCAAGGCGTGGGGGTGCATTGGCTGCATAACCATGAGGCTAGGCGTAAGGCACTACAGCTGGTGCAAGATTGTGGAATAGATCATGTTCGGCTTTGCCTCAAGCTCGCTAGAGTCATCAGTGGAAGGTTGCCAGAGCGGACGAATGGGGCGGCCTCGAAAGCCGTTGTGGCCTTAGGGTCACCGTGGGTTCGAATCCCATGCCTTCCGCCACATGATTGTTGCCGGGCGAAAGCCCGGCAACAACTGCAGAACGAGCAAATTATTATCGTCTTTCAGAGAAAAAGTCGGTCATAATTTTACCGCATTTTTCAGCTAGAACTCCACCGCTGACCTCGCATTGGTGGTTAAGACGTGGATCGACGAGAAGATTATACAGAGTGGCAGCTGCACCTGCTTTTGGGTCGTATGCGCCAAACACCACACGACCAACCCGAGCGTTAATAGCTGCACCGGCACACATGGCACAAGGCTCTAAAGTCACCACGAGAGTTATATCTTGTAGCCGCCAGTCACCGCGAAGTGCGGCTGCATCGCGCAGGGCCAAGACTTCAGCGTGCGCAGTTGGGTCACCGGTGAGTTGGCGTTCGTTATGACGCTTTGCGATGACTTGGCCATCTACCAGTACTACCGCTCCCACGGGCACGTCTTCATGCTCAAGAGCTAACAAAGCCTCTTCAATGGCTAATTGCATTGCCTGAGTGTCATCCATGTAGCCAACGTAGCAATGTCTGTTTAATTAAGCGACTACTTGGCGGAGAGTGTGGGATTCGAACCCACGGAGACCCGTTAAGACCTCACACGCTTTCCAAGCGAGCCCATTCGTCCGCTCTGGCAACTCTCCGAAATCATCAACCCACGAGGCGACCAGGTTATCTGCGGCACACAGAGGAGTCTGCTGAGAGCTGCTGCCTTCCGGCCCTGACTCGGTTCACAGTTCACTGTTGCACAGGACCCGGTCGCCACGTGGATTGATGATTCTTGATTAGCGTACTGGCCCCTCGCATGGACAACACACAAGTAGTATCGAGTTCTGATGGTCTTTCAGTCTCTCTATAGACGTTTTCGTCCGCAAACCTTTAATGAAGTTGTGGGGCAGGAACATTTAGTTAACGCGTTAAAAAACGCAATTGTTGAAGATCGCGTAGGACACGCCTATTTATTAAGTGGACCTCGCGGGACAGGGAAGACATCTACAGCACGGATATTGGCGAAAGCTCTCAACTGCGAACATTTGGACGCTGGAGAGCCTTGCGGTGATTGTGATAGCTGCGTTTCAATTGAGAATGGTAGCTCAATGGACTTAATTGAGTTAGATGCTGCATCAAATAATCGAGTTGAAAATGTTCGAGAGATTACCTCAAATGCTGCTCTGGGAAGCCCAGGGCGACGCAAAGTTTACCTTCTTGATGAAGTTCATATGCTTTCCACCGCTGCGTCGAATGCTCTTCTTAAAACGTTAGAAGAACCACCAAGTCACGTTGTCTTTATTCTCGCAACGACGGACCCTCAAAAAGTTTTACCAACAATCAGAAGCCGAACTCAACACATTGAGTTATCACTAATCAACGTCGACTTGCTCTCGCTGCACGTTAGAAATATCGCCGAAAGATCAGAGATTAAGGTCTCTGATGAAGTTGTTAATTACGTTGTTAATCGTGGCATGGGTTCTGTGCGAGACACATTGTCCGCTCTTGATCAGGTAGTTGCGGCTGGGGGGATTCCGGAGGAACGAGTTTCAGTTGCGGAGTTAATAAGAGCGATTGCCGCAAAGGATTTGGTGGCGGCGATGAGCGCTGTTGCGTCAGCCACAGCTGAAGGAGTAGAACCGAGAGATTTTTCTGAAAGAACTGCTCGAAGTCTTCGAGATATGTTTTTGATAGGCGCAGGAGTAATCCCGACGCAAATATTTGATGATGAAGTTAAAGTACTACGCGATTTAGCTGCTTCGATGGGACGAGCGCTGAACGTTCAAGCGCTTGAAGTTATTGGCAGCGCTCTAGTTGATATGCGAAATGCTTCTGACCCGAGAATAGTTCTAGATGTTTCACTGGTCCGTCTTCTCGGGAGTTACGTTGAGGTAACACAATTAGTTACAACTACTGAATTTGAGAGTAACTCAATCCCGAATACTGTTGGGGAATTAGGGAAGTCCGACCCTGTCCGAAAAGGTGCTTCGGCAGCTCGCGAAGCAATTAACAACGCAAAATCTGTGTCCCAAAAATCTGAGTCGCCGGTTGCAGCGCCTGTCATTTCAATCCCTCCTCCGCCAGTTGTTCATGCAGAAATTGTTCCACCCCCGATAGACCAACAAAGCCAGTCTGAAGCGCTTGAAGAAGAGTTTGCTGATGATTCATCCCCTGTAGGCGATGACATTGTTCTGTCTTACGCTCATATAGAACAAATATGGGCGAAAGAAATTTTACCTACATTAGCGCCCAAAGTTCGAGCACGTTTTCAAGCATCTCGGCTTGTAGGAGTCGAGGGGAAGAAAGTTATTTTTGCCCTTCCGAATCCCGTGCATCGTGACCGCTGTGAGCAGCTAAAAACTGAGGTCGAATTGGCGTTGTCCAAGGTAGTCGGTACTTCAGTTTTGTTGTCATTAGAGTCTTCTCAGGAAGATGACTTTAATGAGAGTGAAAAGGTAGCCTCGAGCGAAAATATCATTGATCAAACCGATGATAGTATTCTTGCTGAGTTAGAAGATGCACCGCCTGATAATCGAACATCGGTAGATAGATTCCAAGATGCTTTCCCCGGAGCAATTGTTGTAGATGATGGTGACTCACCATGAGCTTGGATACCTGATGGGTGAAAATAATGAAGTGAGAAGCATGCTTGAAGCGGCAACTGAAATTCAATCAAATTTGATTGAACAAAGAAACAATATTGCAAAGACAATAGTTGAGGGAACCGCTGGTGGAGATGTTGTCCGGGTGTCGATGCAAGCAGATGGAATACTTATTGGAGTAAAAATTAGAAAAGAAGCGGTTGATCCTGATGATGTGACAATGTTAGAAGACCTTGTCACAGCAGCCTTTAGAGATGCACTTAGAAAATGTGGGAATGTACAAGCACAGGCTTTGGCTAGCGCAGAGACTTCGACTTTGCTACCCGTGACAAAAGAGTAGGTTCCAGATAGAAATGTATGATCTTCCTGTTCAAAACTTAATTGATGAGTTTGGGCGACTTCCTGGTGTTGGGCCAAAATCAGCGCAAAGGATAGCTTTCTACCTATTGAAGTTACCTGAAGCTGAGTCATTGAGATTAGCTAAAGCCATTATTGAAGCGAAAGAACGAGTTGGGTTCTGCGAACAATGTTGGAATATTTCCGAAGAACAAATTTGCCGCCTTTGCTCCGACATTCACCGTGATAATGATTCTCTTTGTGTCGTTGAAGAACCAAGGGATGTAGTGGCTCTTGAAAAAGCTGGCTACAGAGGTCGTTACCACGTTCTTCAGGGCGCCCTTAACCCAATGGAAGGAATAGGGCCGGAACAACTTCGAATTAAAGAGTTGATAGTTCGTCTATCTAATGAGGAAATCCAAGAACTAATTGTGTGTACAAACCCAAATATCGAAGGCGAAGCTACAGCCATGTATCTGGCTCGGCAGCTTAAACCGCTGGGAATAAAAGTCACACGAATAGCAAGTGGCCTCCCCGTCGGGGGAGACCTGGAATATGCTGATGAACTAACGCTAGAAAGAGCCTTAGAAGGCCGACGGGAACTAAATGCCTGAACGGAGTTAGGGCACACGCATTATCAGCGCATCGCCTTGGCCGCCTCCTCCACAAAGAGCAGCAGCACCGTAGCCACCGCCTCTCCTGCCAAGTTCACTCATTAATGTAAGAGCCAGACGAGTTCCAGACATCCCTATGGGGTGACCAAGAGCCACTGCGCCGCCGTTTACGTTGACTAAGTCTGGGCTTATTCCTAGTTCTTCGCTTGCAGCGATCCCCACAGCGGCGAATGCCTCATTGAGTTCGAATAAGTTGATGTCAGAAACCTGAATATCAGTTTTTGCAAGCGCTTTAAAAATAGCTTGAGAAGGTTGTGTCAGCAAACAAGTGCCTGGACCTGAAACCATGCCGTAACTCAAAATTTCAGCCTGAACAGTAAGACCTAACTCAGCTGCTTTTGATGAAGACATAACAACCATAGCTGCGCCACCGTCAGAAATTTGTGAAGCGTTCCCAGCAGTCACTGAACCATCAGGCGCAAAAGCTGGTCGGAGTTTTCCGAGACTCTCGCTAGTCGTGCCTGGTCTTATTCCCTCATCAGTTTCCATCACAAGAGAATCTCCACCTCTTTGTGGGATTAGGACGGAAACAATTTCCTGATCGAATCGTCCTTCTTTTTGTGCGAAAGCAGCACGCTCATGTGATCGAGCTGAGAACTCGTCCATTCGAGTTCGACTGATCTTCGCCGCTGACGAATCCTTCTCGGTTCCGTCTCCCATGTGTTCATTGTCGAATGCACACCATAAGCCATCATGAATCATCGCATCGCGAACCTCACTGTGCCCCATCCTGAAACCATTACGGCCTTCAGCTAAAAGATAGGGAGCATTGGTCATCGACTCCATCCCGCCTGCAACTACGACATCAGCATCGCCTGACGAAATCATTTGGTCAGCCATGTATAAAGCATTAAGTCCAGATAGACAGACTTTGTTTATGGTGATGGCTGGAACACTCATTGGGATGCCAGCGAGAACGGCCGCTTGCCGAGCCGTTATTTGGCCTTGTCCTGCTTGTAAAACTTGTCCCATAACTACATGGTCAACTTGGTCCCCGGATATGCCAGCCCGTTCCAACGCTGCTTCGATAGCAAAAGCACCTAGTTGGACACCACTGAATTTAGTAAGTCCACCATTGAATTTTCCGATAGGCGTCCGTGCGCCTCCGACGATAACTGAACCTGACATTTTACCTACTCAATTGTTTCGATCGTGCCACTAATAGCTTCCGATATCACAAGTGTAGGTTTGATGAGGAGTTCTTGTCAGTACTTTCTAATAAGCTCATTGCTTGACACCATTACCAGAGAGTAACTTCTGATCGATGCAACACATTCTTGAAGCAATTGAAGCTGGAGCCTCTGGCGAGGAAATTTCTAATCTTAAGATTCCGGAAAGCTATCGAGCTGTCTATGTAAAACGTGATGAAGTGGGCATATTTGAAGGTCGGGAGTCTTGGGAAAAAGACCCACGAGAGTCGCTACATATCGGTGAAGTCGCTACACCAGAGCTGGCACCAGATGAGGTGTATCTGGCTGTGATGGCGAGTTCGATAAACTTCAATACAGTGTGGTCATCAATTTTTGAGCCGCTGCCAACTTTTGGTTTTTTGGATAGACTTGGACGAGAAAGCAAGTGGGGCGCCAGACACGCTTTGGATCATCATGTGCTGGGGTCAGACGCTTGTGGCGTCATAATCCAAACCGGTTCGGCCGTGCGCAATTGGAAACCTGGCGACCGAGTAAATGTCCACTGTAACTATGTAGACGATCAGGACCCTGCAGCGCATCAAGATTCGATGATGGCATCAAACCAAAGAATATGGGGTTTCGAGACTAACTTTGGTGGACTTGCGGATCTGTCGATTGTTAAAGCTAATCAGCTGATGCCAAAGCCAGAGCATTTGAGTTGGGAAGAATCTGCTGTTAATGCTCTTTGTGCATCTACGTCCTACCGAATGCTTGTTGGAGACAATGCAGCAAGAATGAAACAAGGTGACAATGTTCTCATATGGGGCGCTTCAGGCGGTTTGGGGGGTTATGCCTGCCAGCTAGTACTTAATGGAGGTGGAACTCCGGTGGCCGTAGTGAGCTCAGACGACAAAGCTAACTTGTTGAATGAGTTAGGCGTTCGACATGTCATCGATAGACGAGCTGAAGATTACAAATTCTGGCGTGATGAAAATACTCAAGACGAGGCAGAATGGCGTCGGATTGGTAAGAAAGTTAGATCCTTCACCGGAGAAGATCCAGACATTGTTTTTGAACACCCTGGACGTTCGACTATGGGGGCATCTGTATTCGTAGCCAAGCGCGGCGGAAAAATCGTTACCTGTGCAGCTACCAGTGGATACATGATTGAGTATGATAATCGACACCTTTGGATGCGATTGAAGCAAATTTTGTCGAGTCATTTCGCCAACTACTCAGAGGCATGGGCAATGAATCGACTAATTGACCAAGGGAAAATTCAGCCGATTCTGTCTAAAACCTTTGCGCTGGCTAATACCGGAGAGGCTGCAAATCAGGTGCACCACAATTTGCATGAAGGGAAACTCGGTATTCTTTGCTTGGCTCCAAAAGCTGATCAAGGGATAACGAATCTCGAAAAGCGTCAATCGATTGGTGAAAACAAAATTACACTTTTCAGCAGGCATGCTGAATCAATTGAAAATAAAAATTAGGACTGGTTATGATTCTCACCGAAATTGATCATGTGGCGATCGCCGTAAATGATCTGGAGCAAGCAATTAACTACTACAAAGAGGCATTTGGCGCAGAAGTTCATCATCGTGAAGTTGTGGAAAGTGATGGGGTAGAAGAGGCTTTGATTAAAGTAGCCGATAGCTATATTCAGTTGACTGCTGCTACTCGTCCTGATTCCCCTATAGCTAAACACCTAGCGAAAAGAGGCGAAGGTCTGCATCATATCGGGTATAGAGTAGATGACTGTAAGGCTGCTCTTGAGGCCATGGTCTTAGCAGGTGCAACCGCTATAGACCAGGCTCCTAGACCTGGTTCTCGAGGAACTACGGTAGCGTTTATGCATCCTAAAGGAAGTCTTGGCACCCTCATAGAGCTAGTCCAGGAATAGACTTTAAGATTGTTGAAGTACTCGTTCGAGGGATGTGTTTTTGTTGGTGAACGATGAGCAGCCGACTCCTGATGGAGATCCAATTGGAGTAGGGCCGCATCCGAAGCCATGGCCAACTGCCGATCATTATGACCCGGAACTATTAACAAATGGTGACCGTAGAAATGTAGTCGATGGTTATCGTTACTGGCGAACCGAAGCCATCGTGGAAGATTTAGATTCGCGTCGGCATTCTTTCCATGTGGCGATAGAAAACTGGCAACACGATTTAAACATTGGAACCGTCGTGCGTAATGCCAACGCTTTTATGGCAATGTCGGTCCATATCGTGGGGAAACGCAAATGGAACCGTCGCGGAGCGATGGTGACCGATCGTTATCAGCACGTTGAGCATCATCCTACGGTTGATGGTTTTGTGCAAGACATGAAAGAACGCAAACTTCAGGTCATCGGTGTAGATAACCTTCCAGGCTCGGTTCCCATAGAAGGAGTAACTTTGCCGCTCCATTGTGTTCTTGTTTTTGGTCAAGAGGGGCCTGGGTTGTCAGAGCAAGTGAGAAACGTTGTTGATCTCGTTGTATCGATCACACAATTTGGGTCAACACGTTCAATTAATGCGGGTGTTGCATCTGGAATAGCGATGCATACTTGGATTAAGCAGCACGCAGTCTGATTTTGTTTGGGTTAGTGCCCGGAGTAGTACTAGGCTCTGGCTATTCGCTATCCACACTGGGTTTCGGAAATATTAAAAATAATAAGGACGTGGAAATGACTTCGACTTGGCGGCGCCTTTTTGCACTGCTCGCAGTTTTTGGACTACTTGCGGCTGCCTGTGGCAGTGATGATTCTGATAGCGCTTCTGAAGCTGAAGCTGAAACTGTCGACTTTAAGATCGGTCTAGTAACAGACACCGGCAAAGTTGACGATAAAAGCTTCAATCAGTCTGCATGGGAAGGTGCTCAGCAAGCTGCAGCAGTAATCGGTGCAGAGGTTGACTACATAGAAACTGAAGCATCGAAAGACTATGAAGCTAATATTCAACTTTTCTTAGATGATGGTGCCAACGTTATTGTGACTGTTGGTTTCGGCATGGGTGAAGCAACTATCGCAGCAGCAAATGCACATCCAGATGTGCTGTTCATTGGAGTCGATCAAGGACAATGGGGCGGCGTGATTCCTAACCTTGCTGGATTGATCTTCCCAGAAGACAAATCAGGTTTCCTTGCCGGAGCCCTTGCTGGAATGTTGACTGATTCGAACATAGTCGGAGCTGTTCTAGGTACTGACTTAGTTCCACCCGTCGTAGCTTTCAAAGAAGGTTGGGAGAATGGTGCTAGATACACCAACCCATCGGTGAAAACTATCTCGACTTATCATCCTGGTGGCATCGATGTTGCGTTTGGAGATCCAGAATGGGGAGCTACTACTTCCCGACAAGTGATTGATCAGGGAGCGGACGTAATCTTCGGCGCTGGTGGTTCCACTGGAAACGGAGCGCTAATTGAAGTTGCATCGACTGAAGGCCTCTTTTGTGTCGGTGTAGACACTGATCAATGGACTACCGTCCCTGAAGCTCAGCCGTGTCTAGTGACTAGCGCAATGAAACTCATCGATATCGGAGTTGCTTCATTGATTGCGGATGCATATGCAGGGGTTATGGAAGGCGGAAACTCTGTCGGAGAAGTTGGTCTCGCTCCGTACCATGATTTCGAATCAAGCGTTACTGCCGAGATGCGCGCAACGCTTGATGAGGTATTAGCAGGTCTAACCGACGGGTCTATCTCGACCGGTTACCCACTTAGCTAATTGTTAGACAGACTTACGGATATGGGGGTGTCACTGTTATCCGCAGTGGCACCCCCGGTTCGCGTCCTATGAATAAGAAACTTTTTCGTAGCTGCGTGACGCCTCTTGCTGCCGTAGCTTTGGGTCTATTAATTGGGGCTATTTTGATTGCCTCTCAGGGAAGTTCTCCGATTACTGCTTATCAAGCGATGCTTGTCGGGGGGCTGCGAGACAGTGATGCTCTGCTTAGAACATTCCAGAAAGCTACGCCACTTATATTTGGAGGTCTAGCGGTAGCTTTTGCGTTCAAGGCTGGTCTTTTTAATATTGGCGGCCAAGGACAACTTCTGATCGGCGCAGTTTTTGCTGCCGGGGTTGGGTTCGGTCTAGATGGACTGCCGATGGTTATTCACCTTCCCTTAGCTCTGATTGCAGGCGGTCTAGCAGCAGCTATTTGGGGAGGGATTGCGGGGGCTTTAAAGGCGACCTCAGGTGCTCACGAAGTGATTGTGACCATCATGCTAAATTTTGTTGCTGGAAACCTTACTGATTGGCTGTCTTCTAGCCCATGGAAAGATAATTCTGGCGATCGGATTATTGCTCGAACACCACCCATTGAGCCTTCTGCCGAAATACCCACCTGGGGTGCTCTGCCTGTTGGGTTTCTTCTTGCCATCTTGGTGGCCTTAATGTGCTGGTTTGTACTTGAACGAACAACTTTCGGGTTTCAAGTTAAAAGTGTTGGTTTCAACAAGGATGCAGCTCGATATTCCGGGATCCGAATTGGCGTTATCACAGCATCCACAATGGCTATCTCAGGAATGCTTGCAGGTTTTGGTGGAGCTGTAGAAAGTTTAGGAGTTGATGGCCGTTTCGAAGCTGGGGTAAACGTGGGTCTAGGTTTTGAGGGAATTACTATTGCATTGCTTGCACGAGCAAACCCGATAGGTGTCATCCCAGCTGGTTTATTGGTCGGTCTAATGCAAGCCGGTGCTTCTCGTATGCAGTTTAAAGCTGATGTGGCACCAGAAATAATAGATGTGATCCAAGCGCTGATTCTATTTTTCGTAGCAGCTCCAACTGTTTTGCGGTGGATTCTCCGGTTCCGAAATCAAACTGACGAGGATCTCAAACTAGGTGTTGGATGGGGTAGTAAGTGACTTCTCGACGCCGAGCTTTCCTATGGGTTTTAGTAGCGGTTCTACTGGCTTTTATATTTTGCTTTTACTCTATAAATGGTGGGCAAACTACCGCTGTACTTGCCGGAACCGTCCGAGCTGCAACATTGCTCGTACTCGGAGCTATTTGCGGAATGATATGTGAGAGGTCTGGGATCGTAAACATCGGTATTGAAGGCCAGTTCTTAATGGCTGCTTTTTTTGCCTTCACAGTTACTTCGTTAACAGGGTCGCTTGCGTTAGGTGTTTTCGCCGGAATAGCAACAGGGCTTTTTCTAGGTTGGCTTCTAGCGGCAATGTCTGTCGGTCTTAAAGTAGACCAGATAATCGCTGGCACGGTTATAAATATTGCAGCGATAGGTTTAACTTCATTTTTTTATGATCGATCTCGATCATTAGGAGTGGGTAAATATTCACCGATCGAGTTGGGCTCTCTTGCCGATATCCCGCTAATCGGACGAGTATTTTTTAGCCGCCCTTTGCTGACTTACATAACAATTTGTTTGATAGTCCTGGTCCATATAGCTATGTTTCGCTCCGTTTGGGGTATGAGAACCAGAGCTATTGGGGAGCATCCCGGCGCAGCCGATACTGTCGGAATAAAAGTTTTACGCCTGCGTTATTTCAATGCAACGTTGGCTGGAGGGTTTGCCGGTTTTGGGGGCGCTTACCTAGCACTCGAGGCTGTAGGAGCTTTCAGTCGGAACATGTCCGGAGGCAGAGGTTTCTTAGCCTTAGCGGTCATGATTTTTGGTCGCCGTAGTCCATTTGGAGCCTACGCCGCCGCTCTTTTTTTCGGATTTGCCACAGCACTTCAAAACCAGTTTCAACTAAATAGTACATTCGATATACCAACTCAGTTTGTGGGGATGCTGCCCTATGTTGTGACAATTGTGGTTGTTGCGCTTAGTGGGCTATTTGGTTCAATGCGAGACCCAGCTGCTTTAGGCCAGACCTACGAGAAGAGTTAGAAATGGTAGATGTTCTTATAGGAGCACAAAGTGTTACAAAACGATTTCCCGGTGTACTAGCCACAAACCAAGTATCAATTGAACTTAAACCAGGTCGGATTCTTGCCCTGTTAGGGGAAAATGGAGCCGGTAAAAGCACTCTTGTGAACATGCTATTCGGCATGTATCGACCTGATGAAGGCAGCGTAATCATAAAAGATGAAGTTGTTAATCTTCAGGGTCCTAGTGATGCTATTCGACGTGGCATAGGAATGGTTCATCAACATTTTCAGTTAGTCCCGCCGATGAGTGTGGTGGAAAATATTGTTTTGGGAGCGGAACCTAAAAAACTTGGGTTAGTTGATTTACCGGAAGCAAGAAAAAGAGTTTTGGAATTAGTTAAACGCTTTAGTTTAGATGTTGATCCGGATGCTCTGGTAGAAGAACTCCCGGTTGGGACACAGCAAAGAGTTGAAATATTAAAAGCGTTATATCGTAATGCTGAGGTGTTAATTCTAGACGAACCAACGGCTGTACTGACGCCACAAGAGACCGATCACCTGCTTCAAGTGCTGAGAGATCTAACTACACGGGGTGTCGGCGTAGTATTTATAACGCATAAATTACGAGAGGTATTAGCTATTGCAGATGACATTGTTGTGCTTCGTAATGGCCAAGTTGTGGGTACAACGACGCCTTCAGCTACTTCAGAAACAGCTTTAGCAGAAATGATGGTTGGGCGAAGTGTGTTGCTTCGGGTCGACAAGACTATTTCTCAACCTGGAGAAGTAGTTCTTGAAGTTCGAAATTTAGAAGTTGATGATGATCGTTCTCAAAGAGCGGTCAACAATCTTTCACTAAAAGTTCGAAAGGGAGAAATTCTAGGAATCGCGGGTGTAGAGGGTAATGGTCAGCGCGAGCTAGTTGAAGCTATAACGGGTTTACGTCCTTCTGAGGCGGGCGAAATATTAATTAGCGACCGGGCTGTTACGAACACAAGCCCTCGAAAAATTGCAAGCTTAGGTGTAGGTCACATCCCCGAAGATAGAGAAAAACATGGAGTAATCGGAGTCTATTCGGTTGAAGAAAATGCGATGATTAATCGCTATCATCGGAAACCCTTTTCTTTGCGCGGCTTGTTACAAAGAAAGGCAATTACTAGTCATGCAAAAGAAGTAGTAAACGAGTTTGATGTGCGGACTCCACGCTTAGACACGGCAGTAGCAACATTGAGTGGGGGAAATAAACAAAAATTAATTGTGGGGCGCGAATTTAGCGGAGAAATTAAATTTTTGATCGCCGCCCAACCTACTCGCGGAATAGATATCGGTGCGATTGAGTTCATACATAGAAGCATTATCAAAAAACGCGATGAAGGATCGGCGGTTCTTCTAGTATCTGCTGAGCTTGATGAGATAATAGGGCTGGCTGATCGCATTGCAGTACTTTTCGAAGGCAAAATCGTAGCTACCCTTGACGCAGCTGAGGCAGACCGAGAGCAGATAGGTCTGTTAATGGCCGGAGTTGGCGTGAGCTAACTCATCATACGAGCGCATCTAAACCTATCTAATATTTATGTATCAATAATTGTTGAACAATAGTCGGGCATTTTCTCTGCCACATTTCTGTTCTCATTGAAATAGGCAGTGAGTTTTTCGATTGCACTGGGAGCCGTATCGAAAAGCCGTTGGAGTAGCTGACTCTGCGCAGGCGTTCGAGATGACTCTCCGCTGAGACCGCTGAAGCCATCGAGACGAGCAAGAGAAAGCCAGGTTTTGAGCTCGGGATCGCTGTTCCATTTAATCGTGTTGAGTGTATTTTCTATAGTTGTTCGTACCCAATCGAGTGTGTCATCAGGGTGAGCAACAACGGTGCAAAGTTCATTTTTTGTGTCTTCGTTTTCATAGGCGGCATCAACGTGGGCAATGAAAGCAGCACTAAATACTTGCTGACAGGTCCGCACCGTTTGTAAGGTCAAATGGTTGCCTTCGAAGATCGGCCGAACAGGGCGACGAGCTAAACCATCTGAGGTGCAATCGATATAGATGGTGCCAGGGCTCGTGGACTGAATAGAATTATCAAGTATTAGGTTGTCAAGTTCTATTCTTTCAACTCGATGACCATGAATTACATTCCGGATCTGACGCAGCTGATCTAATTCCTTTGCGGTAACCGTGCAGCATCGAAACATTGTCGGCTGGATGGCAGCGTCTAGCTGAAGCAGAATACCTTGTGTAACTAATTGATTGAACATTTGATTCAACGATGTCGATGCTGCAGCTATCTCAAAAGTTTCGACTTGGCGCAGCAATATACGATCTGCGAACTCTGGTCCAGGTTGGATATATGCCCGGTCTAAAATCCATTGATCGCGAGGTCTTATCCATAGAATTTTTTCTTGGTTTACATTGTTATTAAGCAACCAAAGACAGGCATCTATAGCTGTCTTCCCTCCGCCAATAACTACGTAACCATCAGGGGCATTGGTTAGGTTCGGAAGTTCGTTTGGGGGAATGCATTGAACTCCTTGCTCGATCTCGTAGCTAGGTGCTGTAACAGCCGGAACCGTGACATTCATATATGTCGCGTCGACAGTTTTTTGGTTTTCTACCCTGGTCTTGACACCAGAAGTAATATCTCGGATTAACCCATCAGCTATGTATTCCGAATTTGGTAAGTAGCAAACTCGACCGCTTGGCAGAAACTGTTCATTCATCACGCGATTAAAGTAGGTAACCAGCTCAGTTTTCGATGCTAGTTCATATAAGCCAGCGTTTGGCCCTGTGGTGTCTTTGGTGTTCTTTCCGAGGGCTCGTGAATTCACTCCATAAAATGATGAGGGTTGGTGAAGTCGTACGAATGGGTAAGCGTCATTCCAGTGACCGCCAGGAGCAAAGTGTTT
>Ga0308000_10000008_pt1 | contig 73724 bp, 73 predicted proteins | sample Neamet3_FD_203877 | JGI IMG/M metagenome (GOLD analysis project Ga0308000, IMG submission 203877) | Marine microbial communities from water near the shore, Antarctic Ocean - #3 | ecosystem: Environmental > Aquatic > Marine > Unclassified | place: Southern Ocean | collected 2014-06-04 | reverse complement strand
AGCCGCAGGTTGCATTCATATTTAGGTTATAAATCGCCTAATCAGTTTGAAACTGAGATGAAAATGCCACGGCTAGAATTTCAAAAAGCCTCTTAACTGGGTTGTACTAAAAAGCTTGACCACGTCACTCAGCTTCTCAATGCTATAACCATCACCATAGCCCTGACCTACTGACTGCAATGACCAACCACCTAGTTGATCTATCATGTCTAGTGGAGCCTCAACAGCCCTTAGACGGTCTCTAAATGTGTGCCTCAAACCATGTATCACTACATCTTGGTTAGTTGCTGTCTTTAGCCACTTATTGAGAGCAGCACTGGCAGAGTTACTATTACATTTAGTTCCATCCACATATCGAGGGAAGCAATAACTATTAGACATAGATTTGATGCGTCGGGCAGCCCACAAAGATGCACCGATTAATGGTATTTTTCTCTCACTACTCGCTGTCTTTAAAGATCGCCATGAGTGAGGCTTAACATAGACGTAAGGTACGCCACCTAAGACAATATCATCTACATGCAGGCCTGCTGCTTCAGCCAACCTCATGCCTGTATTACTGATCATTGCGATCAACCACCTAAGATCATCATCAGCTTCTATACAGGCCTTTTGAAGCTGTTTTAATGAATCATTAGATAAGGGCTTACGCTTTTTAGCATCACCTCTAGAGGCTAAATAGACCCCTGCAAAGGCGTTCTTTGAATCAACGCCAAGTTCATTGATAGCCAAGTTGACTATGGCTTTAACAGAGCTAAACACTCTCTTAACTGAGCTACTATCCAAGCCCTACTCAACTAACCAGTCACGATACTTTGCTGCATCTGCTGAGGTGTATTGATCTATAGGCCTGCAGCCCAGACATTTAATGACATAATCAATGTTTCTCTTTGCAGTGGTAATGAAATACTCAGAGCGACCTGCCCCCTTGAGCTTTATATAGACATCTAAAGATTCGGTTAGTGTTGGTGCATTTGAATGCGGAGTTGGTTCAGAGGACGACTTTAATAAGTGCGAGCCAGGGAGATTACATGTGCTTAAACGAAGATTGAGCCAGTAGGCGTTTAGCTTTGATTCAATAGCTCTTGATGTTTCTTCAGCACGGCGCTTTGACCTTGTGCGAAGACTAAAAGATATACGTTTAGACTTGTAATGATGCTGAAGATCAACAGGAATAGTCTTTTGAAAGTAATAAATACTGTCTTTGACAAAGGTATATGGGGGATGAGAAGTTACTACGATTCTGACGTTCATACGGCTATCCTTTAAGGAAACGTATACATATCAGTTACTTGAGACATCAAATGGTGCGGACGGAGAGACTCGAACTCTCACACCTTACGGCACTGGAACCTAAATCCAGCGTGTCTACCAATTCCACCACGTCCGCTTAATCAACTCAGGCTAGGCCTAGGCTCATCGTACTGCTTTACTACAATGTAATGGGGTGGACGATGGGGTTCGAACCCACGACCACCGGAATCACAATCCGGGGCTCTACCAACTGAGCTACGCCCACCATTACGGCATTACATATTAAACATTACTACTTACCAGCATAACCTTTACGACGTTGGCACGCCCTGCAGGATTCGAACCCGCGACCTACGGCTTAGAAGGCCGTTGCTCTATCCAACTGAGCTAAGGGCGCATGTTACTGCGGTAAATAATGGTCGGGGTAGAGAGATTCGAACTCCCGACATCCTGCTCCCAAAGCAGGCGCGCTACCAGACTGCGCTATACCCCGACATCCTCTCCAACGCTACTGCCTAAAGGCTTATGCCGTTGAAGAGGTGCGTATATTATAGCCGATACACTCCTTCGTCAAGCTTATTTTTTGGTTTTTTAATCAATAAAACCAAACTCTTAAAATAAACTTCATTTCTAAACTTCACGTTTCCAGCTGGTGCCTTCTTTACTGTCTTCCAATACGACACCAGCATCTTTTAATTGCCCACGTATTTGGTCTGACAGCGCGAAATTTCGATCTAGTTTGGCTTGATGACGCTGTGCAACCAATGCATCTATATCTGTATCTGCAAGATCACCCTCTCCAGCCTCACCTTTTAGATAAGCATTTGGATCTAAAGCCAATAAACCTAATATATTACCCAAGCCACGCATCTGACTAGCCAACGTGGCTGCCTGTGGATCCTTGTCCCGCTTCAATCGATTTACTTCACGAGCCATCTCAAACAAAACCACTATAGCTTCACGAGTGTTGAAGTCGTCATCCATTGCAGCGTTGAATCGATCAAGATAAGGGCCTTCTAGCGCCACCTGAGACAGCTCAAGCTGATCCATTGCAGTGTATAGTCGATCAAGCGCACTCTTGGCTTCTACCAAAGCGTCTTCTGCGTAATCAATCTGACTACGATAGTGGCTTGCAGTGAGCAAATAACGCACGGTTTCTGCAGGATATTTTTCCAAAACTTCACGGATGGTAAAAAAATTACCTAACGACTTAGACATCTTTTCCTTATTCACTCGCACAGCGCCTGCATGTAACCAGTAGTTTACAAAAGTTTCGCCATTAGCTGCCTCAGACTGTGCAATTTCATTTTCATGATGTGGAAATGGTAAATCTGGGCCACCGCCATGAATGTCAAAATGATTACCTAAGCAGCATTTGGTCATCGCAGAGCATTCAATGTGCCAACCTGGCCGACCCTCTCCCCAAGGCGAAGCCCAGGACACCTCATCTGCTTTAGCAGCTTTCCACAACACAAAATCAAATGGATTTTCTTTAACATCGTTAACTTCAACCCTAGCTCCTGCTCGCATATCTTCAAGCTTTCGGTTAGTGAGTGCACCATAGGTTTCAAACCGGTCGACACGGTAATAAACATCACCATTAGTGGCCGCGTAGGCGTAGCCTTTTTCTATCAGAGTTTCCACCATTTCAATAATGGCTGGCATGTGGGCAGTTGCTCGTGGCTCTTGGTTGGGCGGCAACACACTCAGTGCTGCTTCATCTTCGTGCATAGCCTCTATAAAACGATTAGTGAGCTGATCACAAGACTCACCGTTTTCTGCCGCGCGCTTAATAATTTTGTCATCAACATCAGTGATGTTGCGCACATATTCTACCTGATAACCTGAGTGCCTTAGGTAACGAGTGATCACATCAAAAGACACCATGACCCTAGCGTGGCCGATATGGCAGTAGTCATACACGGTCATGCCACACACATAAAGGCGGATTTTTCCAGGTTCAATGGGCGTAAATGGCACTTTGCTGTTACTTAAAGTATTGTGAAGTTGCAACATAATTAACGATCCGTTAGCCCTTTTTAGCCCAAGAGTCACGTAAGGTGACCGTACGATTAAATACTAAACGATCTGCCGTTGAGTCTTTATCAACACAGAAATAACCCTCTCGCTCAAACTGAAAACGCTCACCGTGAGTTACATTGGCCAGAGAAGGCTCAGCCATTGCTCCTTCAATCAAACGTAAGTTGTCTGGGTTGACGTGAGTCATAAAATCTACATTCTTATCACCATCTGGGTTAGCATGACTAAACAGGCGGTCATAAAGACGTACATTCACTAATTCATGATGTGTGGCACTGACCCAGTGCACCACACCATTAACTTTATAGCCTTCTGGCTTCTTTCCTAAGGTTTTTTCGTCATAACGACACACCAGCTCAATCACTTGGCCAGTCGCATCCTTTATCACTTCTTCGCAGGTGATAATGTAACCACCACGCAAGCGCACTGACTGGTTTGGTGCCAAACGCTTCCATTTGCCTTCAGGCAGTTCTGCAAAATCGGCATGATCTATAAACACTTGCCTAGACATCACTAATTCACGCTCACCCATGGTGTCGTCTTTAGGGTGCTTTGGCACAGTGAGGATTTGCGTTGTATTTTGTTGCCAATTGGAGATACTGACCTTTAACGGGTGCAAAACACACATGGCGCGGGAAGCTGTTGAATCTAAATCATCTCTCACACTAGACTCTAAACGACCAAAATCCGTAATACCTTTACTTCGAGCTACAGGCGTAGCTGCACAAAAATTACGCAAAGCCTCAGGAGTGTATCCTCGACGGCGCATACCAGAAATGGTGGGCATACGTGGGTCATCCCACGCAGTCACTGTGTTGCTATCCACTAGCTGTTTAAGCTTACGCTTACTGGTGATGGTGTAGTTTAGCTCTAACCGAGCAAATTCATATTGACGGGGACGACGACGCCCACTCGGCAAAGTGACATGATCGATAAACCAGTCATATAGAGGCCTATGGTCTTCGAACTCTAAAGTACAAATAGAATGCGTTACTTGTTCTAAGGCATCAGACAGACCATGAGTAAAATCATACATGGGATAAATGCACCATGTGTTGCCTGTTTGATGATGTTCGATATGTCGAATGCGATAAATAATTGGGTCTCGCATGTTCATATTGGGCGATGCATTGTCTATCTTGGCACGTAACACTCGTGTTCCATCTGCAAACTCACCTGCTCGCATCCGTGAAAACAGATCTAAATTCTCTTCAATACTGCGCTCACGGTGAGGGCTGTCTTTACCTACCTGAGTAAGGTTACCACGATATTCGCGCGCTTGCTCTGGGCTCAAGTCACACACATATGCCAAGCCATTATTGATAAGCTCTAGCGCAAACCCATGTAGTTGTTCAAAATAATTAGATGCATAAAACGCATCTTCCCCCCACTCAAACCCTAGCCACTCTACGTCTCGTTTGATAGATTGAATGTATTCGTCACTTTCTTTTTCTGGGTTCGTGTCATCAAAACGTAAATTACACTGGCCTTCAAACTCTTGGGCCATGCCAAAATTCAAACACATCGAGGTGGCGTGACCCACATGTAAATAACCGTTAGGTTCTGGTGGAAAACGAGTCACTACTTGGCCATCATTATTGCCCTTTCTTACATCTTTGCCGATGATATTACGAACAAAGTTTGATGCCTGTACGACGGTTTTTTCGGCCACGAATCGGTCTCCTTGAAAATTGTACTGAAAAGCCAATAATTATATGTCTTTTGTCGCCTGCCTTACTAGCAAAATTAGTGAGTATTTCAACGTCAAAACGGTCCCAAGGATTGCATGTCTAGGCCGCTGGCTTCATAATAAGGCCCTCTTTATTTCACATCCCTTCCTGAGGCTCTCGCATGTCAAATGTACTAATGCAAACTAATTTTGGTGATATCACCATCGAACTTAACTACGAAAAAGCACCTCTTACTGCTGCTAACTTTGAGCAATACGTGCGCGACGGATTTTACGACGGAGTCATTTTTCACCGCGTAATTGATGGCTTTATGGTTCAAGGCGGTGGTTTTGACGTAAGCATGGACCAAAAAGAAACTCGTGCAAACATTGAAAACGAGGCCGACAATGGCCTAACCAATGACGAAGGCACCTTGGCTATGGCTCGCACCATGGACCCTCACTCTGCTTCTGCACAGTTTTTCATCAACGTAGGCGACAATGCGTTCCTTAACCACTCTGGCAAAAACTCTCAAGGCTGGGGCTATGCTGTATTTGGCAAAGTAGTAGAAGGCATGGATGTGGTTAATACGATCAAAAAGGTATCTACAACATCTAAATCTGGCCACCAAGACGTGCCAGCAGATCCAGTAGTCATCGAATCTGCCACAATGATTGAAGGCTAACCACTTGCGTCGCCTTTTCATTGCAGATTTACACTTGCACCCGGCCAGACCGGAGCATAGTTGCGCATTGATCAATTTTTGTCAGCAGCGCGTGAACGCTGAAGACGAACTTTATATATTAGGCGACCTTTTTGAAGCTTGGATCGGCGATGATATTGGCATAATCACTTATGCTGATGTTATTGCCTGTTTTAAGCAGCTTACCCAAAAAGGCACAAAAGTGTTTTTTATGGCGGGTAACCGAGATTTTTTAGTAGGCCAAGCATTTAGTCAGGCCACAGGTATACAAATATTACCCGACCCTACGCTTGCCATTTTTGACGACCAAAAAACCTTACTCATGCATGGTGACACGCTATGTACAGACGACGTAGAGTATCAAAAGTTTCGCTGCTTGGTACGTGATCCACAATGGCAGAGCAAATTTCTAGCTATGTCACCTGCACTGCGCATGCAACAAGCAGCCCACTATCGACAACAAAGCAAAGAAATGACCGCTCATAAGTCTAACGACATTATGGACGTTAACCCAGATGCCGTTACACAAGCGATGGACCACCATCATGTGAAGTTGCTGATACACGGCCACACTCATCGCCCACAAGTACATCAGTTAAAAATTGGTGAACGTGTTGTTTTAGGTGATTGGATTGGCCATTTTGACTACCTGAGCTGGCCCCAGGGCCAAGCATGGCGTCTGATTAGAGAATCTATCTAGACTAGTCTGTAATTTCCTAGCTAGCAAGTTCAACCTGTTATTCAAAAAAAAAAAGTGTTTTGTCACTGCTTCTAGCACTTCCCATTGCACAATTTGCCCAAGCTGAACCGTCACCAAATCTCCAGTGGTAATTTCAGTGGTGCCAGACACAGTAGTGGTTAAAATGGCGCGGCCTTCAACAATATAAAAAGCCTCTGACTTCACTTGGTCATGGTCAAAGGAGCAAGGCTCTTTTTCCCAGATCGCCCATTGTTTGATTTCTTCTAGTTTGTTGGCATTTGGCTTTTCTACAGTAATCATGAGGTTTTCATCCATTTTTGTATATTGGCCCAATACATAAAATTTATTTGAAAGTTTATGTATTGGGCCTTATGTTGTGGGTTTTATAAACCGTAAGCAGCAAGGTGTTCAAATAATAATGCTACAGCTTCAGCGCCTGGATCAACATGGCCTTTGAGCTGTGCCGCACTCACGTAACTAGAACGCCCAGCGCCCGCCTTAGTTAGCGAGGCCGTGCGTGTTGCGCCTTCTCGTGCAGCCTTAGCCGCAGCTGGCACACCCTCCTTAAGCGCATCTAGCGCAGGAGAAAGTGCATCCACCATAGTCCTATCATCAAGCTTTGCACCGCCCACTTCCATCATGCGTGCTAGCCCAGCTTTCATGATATCTGCAGTACCAAGGTTACCAGAAGCTACGTCGCCTGCAGCGCCGAAAAAGATAGACAGCAATACACCTGAAGACCCACCCATCACCTGACTTAATTCTTGTGAAATGGCTTGATAAAATTTCGCATTATCAGCAAGTGGCAATCGATCCATAACATCAATAATTGCGTTAGCAGCTCCTGCAACAGTAGTGCCTGTATCGCCATCGCCCGATTTAGCATCTAGTGTGTTTAAATCATCTTTAGCAGCCAGTAGGACTTGGCAACAACTTATCAACAAAGTACGAAGAGGCACGTTTTTGGAGGGTACAAAACTAACAGGTGCAAGCCCGTGTGGCACAGGTACTGTTTGCTCTGGTAAAACCTTAGCAAGACCAGGCCAAGTATTTAAAGGTGTAGCAGCAGCAAGTAATTCTAGTTCTGTAGCATCAGCTGCATAGACTGATAAAGAAAATCCGTGCATATCGATGGCCGTCATCATGGAAGCTGGGCCTACAAAGTGACTAAGCTGTGAACCAATAGTGCAGGCCTTTAATGCCTTCATTAGGACAGCCATTTCTAGCACCGAAGTGCCACCAAGATTATTAATCAACATCACATATTGTTGATCTTCTTGCATATGCGCCGACAGCTTAGCCACTACAGCGTTTATTGCACTGGTAGCATCAGGGCAATGTATCTGCTCAACTCCAGGCTCACCATGAATACCAAGGCCTAGTTCTGCCATTGCATTAGGGATGCGGTCTTCTTTGACTGCGCCTGGTACGGTGCAGGTCTCTAATGTCATACCTAAGCTTTTAATGCCCGAGTTGACCCGGTGAGCTGCTGCAGTTACAGTTTCTAAGTCTGCACCTGCTTGCGCCAATGCACCAGCAATTTTATGTATAAACAAGGTGCCTGCCAGGCCACGAGGCTGAGCCAAATCAGGCAAGGCAATATCGTCTCCTACGATCACCATTTCTACTTTAAAACCAAGCGCCCGTGCACGTTCAGCTGCAAGGCCAAAGTTAAGACGATCACCTGTATAATTTTTTAGAATGAGTAAACAGCCTGCTTCACCAGTAGCCGCTAAGATACCAGCAAGCACAGCTTCAACACTTGGAGATGCATATATACCACCACACACAGCAGCGGTTAGCATCCCCTCTCCAACAAATCCAGCATGGGCGGGCTCATGGCCGGAGCCGCCTCCGCAAACTAGGGCCACTTTTGTTTTATCTATCTTAGTACGCACCACCACGCGGATATGTGGGTAACCATCCAGCCTTGTTAGTGTGCCATTGGAGGCGAATATCGTGCCATCAATGGCATCGGTAACTATATTTTCAAGATGATCTACAAAGTGGGTCATGTTTTTCTCATTTAATTACAGCTATAGGAGTGAAATTTTTTTGTTTTCAAAAGCAAGATACAAAAGCGACTACTTAAATGTGGTGGGTAAGGAATCAGCGCAGAAAATTCCTACGATCCTTTAAGGATTATTACAAGCTAAGCCAGCAAGCGGGTCTCCAAAATAAAATAAAAGCCGTATTAGATACGGCTTTTATAGATCAGAAAATATACAAACTATTGGCTAAGTAGTTAGCCTTTACCTTTCCAAGGCACAAGGTATTCTTCACTTTTACGCATTAAAATATCAATTGCATAGCCTATTGCACCAATCAAAATAATACCCATAAGCACGATATCAGTAAGCTGGAAGCGAGATGCCACCATGATCATCATGCCTGCGCCCTTTTCTGCAGCCACAAGTTCTGCAGCAACTACAGTGCCCCAACAAACACCCATGGCCACTCTGGCACCGGTGAAAATTTCGGGTAATGAGTTAGGCGCAATGACATAGCGCATAATTTGCCACTTACTGGCTCCTAGTGAATAAGCCGCATGGATTTTAGTGATTTTTACACCAGAAACACCAGCACGTGCTGCAATAGTCATGATCCATAAAGAGGCTAAAAACAGAAGTATCATCTTCCCAGATTCACCAATACCTGCCCATATGATAACCAAAGGAATCAATGCTAAAGGAGGTACAGGGCGCATAAATTCAACAATTGGATCAAACCAACCGCGGAACCAGTTACTTAAGCCCATGGCATATCCTAACGGTATACCAACAATTGCACCAAGGATAAATCCAATAACCACGCGCAATAAGGACCAACCTAAATGCTCTAGCAACGTGAAATTTTGATAACCTTCACTAGATATTTCAACCAACCTTTTGATCACAGACTCTGGTGGTGGTAACCAAACTGGCTCCATTTGTAAACCTGCTTCAGGCACAAAGTTTAAGGTGCCTTTACCGGTCATAACCACTGTGCCATCTTCGATTGGTATTCTGTCCCCAGGGACAATGGGTTTACCATCAACTTCAACGACCTTGCCACCCATCTTACGAGTGATTTCGTCATTTTTGTCCATCAAAATTAATACTGAACGAAATGCAGATACGCTGGCAGCATCATTTTTGGCAAAGCCTTCTCCAGGCTCAATCGATATTTTTTCCTTTGGCTCGCCTACCGGGGTCACACGAACATGCACCGTAGCTTCATCTCTTTTACCATCGGGTGCTTGCATCACATATGTGAACTGCGTGTCTCCTACAAAAGGCCCAGGCATATGGATAGGAGTCCAAGCTGAGTTTGTAAACGCACCCCATAAGAGAAAAATACTCAAAATAGACAAAAAGCTAGCCCAACGATTAGGGATAACTGTAGATTCATCACCAAAAGTGACCGTTTTTAGTGAGGTATAATCTTTGCTACTTATTATTCTGCTAGTCAATAATTTCACAATTAAAAAAGCTGATATAAACATTGCGATATACAATAAGAGAACTATCATTTCGAATCTCCATCTGCGCTACCCATAATCTCTTCTTCCATATCCCAGATCATGCCCAATATTTCTTCACGAGTGCTATTAAAGTCTGGGTGCTTCTTAATCTCTCTTAAATCAGCATCTACGCCCAAAGCAGCAAAAGGAAGGTTGTATTCTTTAAGAATGCGACCAGGCCTAGGGGCCATAACCAATAATCGTTCACCCAATAGCAACGCCTCTTCTACAGAGTGAGTGATCAAAATAATTGTCTTACCAGTTTCTTTCCATAATTTCAGGATCAAAGATTGCATTTTTTCCCGCGTTAACGCATCCAACGCTCCCAAAGGTTCATCCATTAGGATTACATCGGGTTCGTTTGCTAAACAACGTGCCAAAGACACTCGTTGCTGCATACCACCAGAAAGCTCATACACAGCTTTTTGTTTAAAATCTTGAAGGCCAACCACATCAAGTAAATGATCTACACGTTCAGCGTATTCTTCAGGTCTTTGGCCACTCATTTTGGGACCAAAAGCCACATTTTCACGCACGTTCATCCAGTCAAATAATGCACCTTGTTGAAAAACCATACCGCGCTGTGCGCTAGGTTCGGTTATCTGCACACCATCTAAGGTGAGCTTTCCTGAAGTTGGCGCAAGAAAACCTGCAACAATATTTAAAAGTGTCGTTTTGCCACATCCAGACGGTCCTAAAATACTCAAAAGCTCGCCCGTTTTTAATTCTAGTGAGACGTTTTTAAGTGCTTGTATATACGCTCCGCTACCTATGTCAAAACGCATAGACAAGTCATCGATCACAAGTGTTGACATTGAAATTTCCTCAGTATTTTGAAGCAAAAAAAAGCAGCGCAAATCTTCTTGATTTACACCGCCATTTTTAAAAAGGAATTACATTCCGTGTGCTGCTTCCAATGGGCCAGTGTTTACCGAATCGTTGTAACTTGGTAATGCACTGTCGATGCTGCCAGCTTCAACAAAAACGTCTGCAACGCCTTTCATGAAGGTTTGTGCAGAACCACCCAACCATGTGCTTGAAAGTTGCTCTTCCATTGAAGGGAACTTCATAGTTGAAATTGCGCTTCTAGCACCTTCCAAATCCATACCAGCTTCTTTGGCGATAACAGTTAACATAGCTTCGCTATGGTTTGCATTCCAGTCAGCGTTTGCATCAGCAGTTACTTTAAGGAACTTAGCAAGTAAGTCTTCATTTTCAGCAATGAAATCAGCAGGAGATGAAGTGATGTCAAATACTAGGATACCAAGCGCTTCTTTTTCAGAACCAGATAATAGTACGTTGCCATGCTCTTTCATACGTGCAAGACCGCCACCATATCCACAAGCAAAATCAACAGAACCTTGAGCAAGTGCAGCTGCACCTTCTACTGGAGGCATGTTAAGAACCGTTAGGCCAGAAACTGGAATATTAAAGTGAGACATTTGACGCAAGAAACCGTAATGGGCAGCTGTACCTAGTGGTACTGCAACTTTCATACCTGCTAGTTCGCTAGCATTTGACTTGTCGATTTCTAAGTTAGTACCAACAACACAATTATCGTTGTCTGAGTAACTAACAGCAACATCTACTACTTGAATAGGTTGGCCTGCAGATGCAGCTACAACATACGGAGGGACACCTTGACTTAGTGCAATCTGCACATCACCAGAAGCCATCGCTGCTGACATAGCAGTGCCAGTTTCAAATGTGCGCCAGTTAACTTTCATACCTAGTGCATCATCGTATGTGCCTGCAGCTTTAGCAGCCATCATTGGCATAGGCCACTCTAGGAAATATGCGACTGTAATTTCATCTTGCGCAACTACTGTAGGAGCTGTAACCATCAAGCCCATTCCTACTGAAAGGATACTTAAAATTTTCTTCATTTTGAATTCCTTGATTAAAAGTGATTTATTTATAATTATACTTCTACTTTCTACTTCTACTCTTTTCCTGCTTTTTTACTCACTGCTGTCAAACTTCTACAGAGCCACTATTCTATTTGGTTTCTGGCTCTACCGACACCCAATTATTGGGGCCAGTTCTAAAATCATTTAGTACCACGCAATGATATTTCAATAACAAAATAAGAGATCTCTCATACCACCTTAATCTCACAATACGGGCTTAATAAACCGTTATGCAAGATAGCAATAGTCAACCAAGGTTAGTATCCCAATGATTGGCTGTCAAAGTATTTTTCAACTTATTTTCCGACATCTAACAGTATATAATCAGAACTGACAAGGGGGTCGGTCATCCTTTTCCCAATTATTCATTCAATTTAGTACGACTTTATTCGTCACTAAAAACTATGAGGCTGCGCCAATATGGCAACCAAAAGTGAAAGTTCCATCGTGACAAAATGTGGTCAAGTGTTGGACATTATTTCTGCTGCAAGACGTCCCTTAGGTTTCAAAGACATCATCGGCATGTCAGGTCTAGCTAGAAGTTCTGCTCATAGGATCTTAAAGATCCTAATAAGCGAAGACCTCATAGAATATGATAAGGCCAATAAAATATACCGCTATGGGCCTAGGCTCAACCGTTGGGCAAGGGGGGCATGGATGCGTATAGATTTACACGAAAGCTCTGCTGGCGTAATGGAAAAACTCACTAATACCACAGCAATGAATTCTGAGCTGTCCGTCTTAGATGGTGACTCCATTCTTTACTTGAGAACAATGAACGCCTTCCCTGTGAGCCATGCATCTCATCCGGGTGACCATGCCCCGCTACACTGCACCGCTGCAGGCAAGGTATTTTTAGCCTTTATGCCTAACATATCACGCACAGACATGATGTCCAGACTTCGATACGAAAAGCTAACTGAACACACTATTCAAGACGCAGATACATTATCAAAAGAACTTGAGGCAACTCGCATACGGGGCTACGCTTTATCTTTGCAAGAGGAGTATTTACCAGTCGTTGCTATCGCAGTGCCTATAAGGGGCCTGAATACAGAGGTGGTGGCCTGCCTTTCGTTGTGGACCTTGGTGGATCATGCAAACCCAGAGCAAGTGGAAGCACTCGCATCTATTTTGATTGAAAGTGCAGAACGTATCTCAAGGCAAACAGAACAGACATAGTTTGGCTGCATATTGCTTGACACACTACAAAAAGTCTTACATTATGGGTTTTTTATACTGAATTACGAGACTAGCATGCAGCCAGACTTTTCAATTGATCCTGAACACCGCAATTCACTTTGGGCTCAAACCGCAAGCGCATTGAATCCCAGCCCCATTCTTGAGGATGAAACCAAAGCCGATGTGGTAGTGGTAGGTGCTGGATTTACAGGATTACGGGCAGCATTACATCTAGCCGAATCTGGCTCTAATGTTGTAGTAGTCGATGCTTTGGATGTTGGCTTGGGCGCTTCGGGGCGAAATGGTGGTCAGGTTAACCCAATGCTACCTTTTAATTCCCCTGCTCAAATTAATAAACTTGTTGGCCCCAAATTCTTTGAATCCCTAACTGAAGCTTCACTAAACTCTGCTGATTCATTGTTTGACCTCATTAAAACTCACAATATTGATTGTAAACCTCTTCAAAATGGCTGGCTGCGTGTAGACCATTGCAGCAAGGCACGTAAGGTTTCACAAAAGAATGCACAAATCTGGAACCAACTTGGGGCTGATATGCAGCCTGTGGATGGTGATGAAGTAAAACGCCTATCTGGCAGTAATGTTTACCAGTCAGGTGTGGTGGTACCTAAAGGTGGGTCTGTACAACCTTTGTCTCTAGCGCGCGGATTAGCAAAGGCAGCACTTGCTGCTGGTGCAAAAATTTATTCTCGCAGTCCAGTATCTGGGTTGAAGCGCGACGGATCTAAATGGGTGGTCACCACACCTACTGGTAAAATCACCACAGATTGGGTCATATTGGCTACAAATGGATACAGCGATAGTCTATTTCCAAAACTAGAGCGAAGCATTTTACCCCTTGTACCAATACAAATAGCCACAGCACCGCTGCACGAAAGCCAAATAGGTGACATCCTCCCAGATGGGAACACTATTTCAGATACTCGGCGCATTATTATGTATGCCCGCAAAGAACAAGATAACCGTATGGTTTTTGGCGGTCATGGTCACTTTGATAATAAAAAAAATGCCCCAGCAGGCTTTGATTGGTTAATAAATGATGCACAACGAATTTTTCCACAACTTAAAAACGTAGATTGGTGTTATCGTTGGGGCGGAAGAATTGCAGTCACCGAAGATAGGCTACCTCATTTTCATGAGCCAAAACCAGGCTTAATTGCAGGCCTAGGATATAATGGTCGTGGTGTGGCTATGTCTCATGTAATGGGCAAAGCACTAGCTCAGCGTGTATTGGGCGCTAGCCCTGACAGCCTGCCTTTTCCAACCACCTCTATTAAGGCTGTATCATTTCGTAGCATTCAATTAATGGGTGAATCTACAGCCATCAAAATAATGCGCTTTATGGATAAACTGGAATCAAGTTAACTTAGTTGGCTAGCCTCTTGCTGGGGTGGCGCTTTTTTGGGTGAGACTTCAAATGGAGACAAGGTGCAAATAAACGCAGATTTTAGTCAACGTGTGCTAGTGCATAGCAGCAAAGAACCTTGGCTTGCTTCCCCTATGCCTGGGGTAGATAGGCGCATGCTGGATCGCATTGGCAAAGAGGTTGCCCGTGCCACAACTATAGTGCGATATGCAGCTAATAGTTGTTTTTCCAAGCATGTTCACACAGGCGGTGAGGAATTCATTGTGCTTGAGGGTGTTTTTCAAGACGAGCATGGCAATTACCCCAAAGGTACCTATGTGCGTAACCCTCCCACTTCTAGCCATTGCCCAAGATCAGACCAAGGCTGCGTTATTTTTGTAAAGCTCTGGCAGTTTGATATACATGATCGCAAACAATCGCACCTGCCCATGCACAGGGGGCCAAAAACAACGCTTAATGGGCTAAGCACCACCACCTTGCATAATTGACCGCCGCGAGACCGTGCGCTTCATAGAAGCCCAAGCAGGCGCTCACGTAACATTAGATGCCAAGGGTGGCGTAGAAATTCTTGTAATAGAGGGTTCTTTAACCCAAGATGGAGATATTCTGGTTCAAGAATCTTGGTTACGCTGCCCCAGCGGCTCATACATTAACCTTGAAGCAGGTCCAGTCGGTGCTAAAATATGGATAAAGTCAGGTCATTTACCCTACGCTAAAGCCCCATCAGTTTAAGGTCAACACACTCATACTTTTCATTCACGCCAACCTGTAGATTTTAATAATTATTAAACAATCGATGTCACCAAGGCTATGCTGGCAAGGGTCGATAATAAAGACAAAGTAACTTTACGCATGGTGACTGCATCGATGCGGTCAAATAACATTGAGCCTATCTGATTACCCACTAGCATAACCGGCATCATGACTAGCAAAAGGCTTGGTACCATTGGAGCTACCAGACCTTCAGCATAGAACCACGAAAGCCCATACACATCGGTGAGCAAGAAAAACATGATCAAAGCAGCCCGCATGACCACATGAGACATTTTTGAAGACATCATATACACAGCGACGACTAAGCCACCAATACTAGCTAAGCCGTTAACAAAACCAACCACTGTGCCTGCTATTAATAACCATGTAGCAGAATTAGCCGACTTGAAATGAAATCGCTTCAACAGCGCAAAACATGCAATTAATACCCCACCCCCTGCTAAACCGCGCACTAGATCAGACTGCCAATGTTGTAATGCGACCACACCCAACGGGGTGCCTACCAACGTGCCTGCACAAAGTATTAGCACCCACCGCCAAGGAATATGCCTCCAAACTTTGGGCAGCAGATGCACACTTGCCATAAATTCCATAACAAACATGAGGGGCACAATGGTTTGAGCATCAAAAATAGGTGCTAGGGAGAAAAAACAAAGGGCAGAAAAGCCAAAGCCTGCTACGCCCCTTACAACGCCTGCAAAAAAGACGATGATCAGGACATATGCGAGCCCTAGATTGGATATTGGAAGGTGAAACCAGGCTAGGCTGATACTATCCATTGAGATGAGTGACTCTTCATTTATGTGCGTTGTTCGCCTTGATACAAACGAACTACATGCCTAGCTTCAGCAAAAAACAACCAACGCTCAAGCAACAGCCCGGCCATCATAATCAACCATGCAAAGGCTAAAATTTCTACCATGCCAGCACCATCAAAAACCCAATACAAAAGACCTAGGGGGATTATAAAAGCGACTAGAGTCATAACTATACGCAGGCGTAACAGAAAGTCTGCAGCCACTTGGTAGCCAAATTCTCTATTTAAAAAGGTAGGGGCGCTATGTCCTGCATCTAACAAACGCACGCTAGCTTGGGAGAAGCCTGTGGCTGTTTGGATCGTGGCACCACTTGGCTTGCCCTGCCAGAAAAAATATACTAGTTTTAGCGCCAAGGTAATCACTACCAACCCCATCACGACAGCTAGCAGCTGTGGATTTACAACACCAAAGAAGCCGCTCACAGCCACAAACAACATACCCCCACTCATTAGGGCATAGGCCATAAACAACGCAGGTACCATCGGTGTATTCCATTGCCTAATGGTTTTTAAACTAGCGTAAATCATGCTCGTGGTAAACAAAGTGACTAGCGCCAAAACCATGCTCAAGCCCGCCAACACATTAATGAAAGACCACTGCCAAAATATGGCAGCTGCATAAAGCCCAGCAATTGGGTAAAGCAATACTGCAAATACAGCTTCTCGTGACAACCATGACGTGCGAAAGCGGCTAAACGAACGCCACGCATTTTTTGGACTAGCTAAGTGCATGGTAGAAGAAAACAAGCCGATGGTGACAAGAACCATAGCGATGACTCCCAAAATGACCTGATTACCTATAGGGTAGCCTTGGGTATAGCCCAACAACTGCCCTGTCCCAAGCCACGCTAATAACCCATAGCCAGCACCAGATGTGACGGTAAAAATAAGAACTGAAAAAGCGGGATGCATAATAAATACCTAACAATGGTGCAATAATTAACGGTTAATAATTCGATTAACCAGTTGCCTGACACCCTGCATGGGCGACACTTCAATCTTATCTTGCTGCTTAGGGTTTCTTGGTGGCAAGTAGGTATTGACTGGATTATAGCCAAGCTCAGGCATTAGCTGCTGTCCCGCACGCTCTCTTGTCAACCTTGAAACATCTGAATCTGGATCATCAAAATCACCAAATACACGAGAAGACGTTGGACAAGTCAACACACAGGCTGGCTGACGCTCAGCTTCTGGTAATTGTTCATCATAAATCCGATCCACACATAAGGTGCATTTTTTCATAGTACCAGAATCAGTGTCTAATTCGCGTGCACCATAAGGGCAAGCCCAAGAGCATAGGTTACAACCCATACATTTATCTTGGTCAATGAGCACAATACCGTCTTCTTCACGCTTATAGGAGGCCCCTGTAGGGCAAACTGTGACACAATCTGCTGTCTCACAGTGCATACACGACATGGGAATATTTACAGTTTTGCTATGGGGGCTGTCGCCTACTTCGTATGAGTGAATACGGTTCAGCCAGCTACCGCTTGGGTCCTTTCCGTGGGGCCTCTCATCACTTAAAGGGCCAATAGTGCCTGAGGTGTTCCACTGCTTACAGGCAGTGGCACATGCGTGGCAGCCAACACAAGTATCTAAATCTACAACTAAGCCTAATTTCATTTTGCACCTCGGCTAAAAATATCACGCCAGCCACGGCTAATGTTTATATTAGGATGACTACTATAACTGCTCACCTTACTTGCAGGAGTAAAACCAGGCAGTGCCTTAGCTTTATCAAAACGTGGCCATGCCAAATTTTGTTCCGATAAAGGAATTTCGTCTTTACCTACGGGCGTAATTTTCACTCTTAAGTCATACCAAGCGGCTTGGCCTGTCACTGGATCAGAGTTAGTCATGCGATGACCACCTGCTTCTGTTTCTCCAGGTAGTAACTCATTGATCAAATGGTTCATTAAGAAGCCTTGTTGTGACTCGTTAGCGTCATCACTTAAGCCCCAAGTGCCCTGCTGCTTGGCTATGGCGTTCCAGGTCCAAACTGTTTCTGGATTAACACCCTCCATTAGCTTAACTTGAGCACGGATACGACCATTATGGGATTCAACCCAAGCCCAACCAAAGTCCTTAATACCTAGTGCTTCACCCTTACTGCGATGCATATATAGGTAGTTTTGAGACATGATTTGGCGTAACCAAGAATTTTGAGAATCCCATGAATGATACATAAACATGGGCCGTTGGTTAACGGCAAAAAATGGGTATTCTTTTGCATCTGTCCGAGCCTGCTCTAAAGGAGCGTAGTAAAACGGCAGTGGGTCAAAATACGTTTTAAGACGTTCTTTGTGGTGTTCTTCTGTGGGTTGTGGGCCATCATAGAGCCCCTGTCCTGCAAGGCGGAATTTTTGTAAGGTTTCTGAATAGATTTCAATAACGATCTGGTCCGTACTACCCACCCAGCCTGCTTCTTTGGCCAGTTCCATGTAGTCTTTATTGGCATGACGCATGTACCTTTGGTTTGGCTTAAGCTCAAACTTAAAGAAACATTGATTATCGATATAGGCTTTCCATTGGTTAGGGTTGGGTTCCCCGCGCAATGACTTTTCACCATTTTTACCGCGCCATCCAGCTAAAAACCCAATACCAGGGGCGCGCTCAAAGTTAACAATAAAGTCTTCATAACCTTTGTACTTAGGCTGACCTTCATCATCGGTAAAAGCTGGGAATTTTAGGCGACCTGCCAAATCCACCATCACTTCTTGCCAGCTTCGCACGTCTCTATCTATGGCTAGAATAGGCTGGCGAATAGAATCACAAGCTGCATCTACCTCAGATATAGGACGATCTAACATAGAAATAGTGTCATAGCGCTCTAGGAAGGTCGTGTCTGGCAATACTAGATCTGAAAAGTTAACCGTCTCTGAGTGAAATGCATCACAGGTTACGATAAACGGAATCTTGTATTCACCATCGTCGTCCTTGGCCCGAAGCATGTCCATGGTCTGGGCGGTATTCATGCTGGAATTCCATGCCATATTAGCCATGAACAACATCAACGTGTCTATACGATACGGATCACCAGCTACGGCGTTACTAATCACCATATGCATTAGCCCGTGATTGGCTATAGGAGCATCCCAAGAATAAGCTTTATCAATACGCCTAGGCTTACCATTTTCATCAATAACCAAATCTTCTGGCTGAGTTGGAAAACCTAAAGGCGCAGATTCCAGTGGTGTATTAGGCGCATTACCCTTAGCCGGCTTAATCGGCGGCACTATGTGCTTGGGAAATGGTGGTTTGGCTAAGTGTCCGCCTGGGCAATCAATGGTGCCCAACACCACTTGCAATAAGTGAATTGCACGGCATGTTTGAAAACCATTGGAGTGGGCAGAAATACCGCGCATGGCGTGCATAGACACAGGTCGGCCAATAAACTGAGTTTGCTCACGTCCTGCCCAATCGGTCCACTTTGTATCGATAGTGATTGTTTCTTTAAAGGCCACATGAGCCATTTCCAGTGCAATACGCTCAATAGTGTCAGCGTCAATGCCACATACTTTTGCAGCTTCTGCTGGCGCGTACTCTGGCGCCATGTACTTTTCCATTAAAATGCTAAAGGCAGTCCTAACAGGTGTGCCACAAGGGGCTTCATATTCACCTATTAAAGCCGGAGCAACCTCTGGACTTAGCGCTGACTGAACACCGTTAGTGTGTTGATCCCATATCTGAGGATTACCTTGCGCGTCCCGTAATAATAGGCCGTCACCCTGCTTACCTGGGTTATTAATGACTAATTGTGGACCATTGGTGTAGCGGATTAAAAATTCGTCGTCTATTAAGCCTTCCCTCAACAATACTTGCATCATCGATAGGGCAAACATCCCATCTGTGCCTGGTGTGATCGCTACCCATTCATCTGCAATAGCTTGATAGCCTGTGCGCACTGGATTTACTGCAACAAATTTGGCACCACGTTCTTTAATACGCTTAAGACCTAGTTTGATTGGGTTAGATGCATGGTCTTCTGCCACACCCCACATCATAAAGTATTTGGTGTTTTCCCAATCTGGATCGCCAAACTCCCAAAAGGAGTGCCCCATGGTGTACAAACCGGCAGCCGCCATATTAACCGAACAAAAACCACCGTGAGCTGCCCAGTTAATGGTACCAAACTGACTAGCCCAAAGGCCTGTTAAGGCCTGCATTTGATCTCGTCCAGTAAAGTAGGCCAATTTTTTAGGGTCTGTCGCTCGAATATTAGCCAAGCGAGCGGTAAGCATGTCTAATGCCGCATCCCATGAAATAGGTTCAAACTCTCCTGCACCTCGTTCTGTGCCGGGCTTACGTAATAACGGTTGGGTTAGTTTGGCTGGCGAGAGCTGCTTCATAATAGCAGAGTTGCCCTTGGCACAAAGCACACCTTTGTTTACTGGATGGTCTGGATTACCTTGTACAAAGCGGATTTTTTCGTCTTCTATGGTCACCTTGATACCGCATCTACAGGCGCACATATAACAGGTGGTGTATCGATGTTCTTGTTTCGAGTGATCTTCAAACTGAGGCAGGTCTTGGCTTTTAGTCATAGGAAAAAATGCTTATAGGGTTGATGGCATAAAGCATATAGGATGTAACACTTTTGTCCAACAGCCAACCTTTATTGGGCCATAGGGCCAAATTCTAAAGAACCACATCTGACCATATTCATGCAAATCACCTAATACAGGAAAATTGCAAAGAATAAAGTTGTATTAAAAATACAAAGCAAAAAAAAGCTACCAAAGGCAGCTAATGACGCAGATGTATCAATATTTAATACTACAAATTTTAACCAGCAATGCCAATAAATACAGGAGTGACCTCTAAAACAACTGATTTCATTGGCGTAACTACTAAATGCATAGGTTTGCACCCTAATGCGCTCACGCCCATATAGGAGCGTGCGGCTGGATCAGGTGCTGGTGGCTTAATTACGGAAAAATAATCCAACGTTAGTTGAGCGTTTGAAGTCATGATAGTCTCCTGTAGAAAATAATTACCTACTGGAGCCAATTTTATTCATTCTTTGGGTCCAGTAAATTAACTATAACATCCAACGCGCCTCACGTAATGGAATTAAAAACTATATTTTTATAACTTTTTGTTATAACAATTAACTAATAACTCCCTCTCTAACACTCAGGGCCTAAACTAACTTAAAAGAAGTGCCAGCCACTAATGTGCTCACATCAACACCTGTGTTGGCGAACTGATTGGCCCTAGCCCAAATATTAATCGAGCGATTGCCTGTGCGACAAAATGCCAAAACCTTGCCAGGTGATTTTTCAAACACTGCACTCATTTCAGACACAGCCTGTTGAGGGAAATTCATACCAACAACAGGTATAAAGTGATAAACCATGCCTAGTGCCTCTGCTGCTGCTTGCAGCTGTGCATTGTTTGAAGGGTGCCCTTCTTCGCCATCTGGGCGGTTATTTATAATTGTGGTCATTCCTTGCGCTTTTAGCATCGGCATGTCAGTTGCTAAAATTTGTGGTGCTACAGCAAAAGTGTCACTTACTTTGGTAATGTCCATATCGGCGTATTCCTAGTGTTGATGGGATGGAAGGAGTCAAGAGTTGATGCATCAACTCCACGTTTATATGTTATTAGTCTAATATAAAGAACAAGCTATTACAAACTGCCTATAGGAGTCAGATTATCACAATGTAGTTGCTATGAAACTTATCCCTTAGGCACAAAAAAACCCAGACGACAAACCAAAGGATGCACGAATGGGCTTTTCTTATCATAAAACTAAGTTTACATGCTAAGCAGTAACACGGGTAATAGCTGCGTCAATCGCATCTACTATTTCATCAAGCTCTGACTCAGTCGCAATAAGCGCAGGACTCAAGCACAAGGTATTGTTGTGACTAGTAAAGCTGCGGTTAGTGCGCCCGATAATGACTCCATTAGCCATGCAGTCACCCGCAATAGCAATTGCGACACTTTCATGCACAGGGTCTCGAGTTTCACGGTCTGTAACCAGCTCAACGCCTTGGAATAAACCCTTACCTCGAACATCACCAATAATTGGATGTTTGTCTTTTAGTTCATGTAAACGTTTGTTTAAGTACTCACCCATTACAACTACGTTTTCTAAAAGATTTTCATCTTCAATAATACGCATATTTTCTAATGCAGCAGCGGGGCCAGCTGTACAACCACCAAAGGTTGAAATATCACGGAAGTAATCCATTGGATCTGAGGCATCAGATTTGAACGTATCAAACACAGCTTCTGTAGTTACTGTGCAGGAGATTGCTGCATAGCCACTAGCTACGCCTTTAGCCATGGTTACAATATCAGGCACGATGTTAAAATGCTGATACCCAAACCAAGTGCCCGTGCGTCCTAAACCACAGACCACTTCATCCATAATTAATAGCACATTGTGCTTATCACATATACGACGAATTTCTTCAAAATAACCTTGTGGTGGAACAATAACCCCACCGCCAGCAGTAATTGGCTCAACAATAACACCACCTACCGTGTCTGGCCCTTCACGCAAAATAACCTCTTCCATTGCTCTTGCAGCTTGTATGCCAAAGTCGGCATCGCCACCGTTTTCGGCATGGTAAGCAGAACAATGTGGAAACTCAACAAAGCCTGGAGTAAACGGGCCATACTGATTTTTACGCTCATGCTGGCCAGTTGAACTAAGGGCTGTAATGGTAGTGCCGTGATAATCACGGTCGCGGTAAAGGATCTTGTGTTTTTTACCAGCATATTTTTTTGCAGAAATCTGGCGCACAATTTTATAGGCTTTTTCGTTTGCTTCAGAACCAGAGTTAGAATAATAAACTCTACTCATACCTGGCATCTTGTCGATGAGGTTTTTAGCAAACAAAGCACCAGGTAAGGTGCCTGCACTATTGGCGAAGTAATTAAGCTTGATTAATTGGTCACGCACAGCGTTAGCAATTGACTCACGGCCATAGCCTACGTTAACGGTCCAAACTGCACCGGAAACACCATCCAAGTGCACCTTGCCGTTGGAATCAGTTACGCGCATACCCTTACCTTCAACAATCATTAAAGGATCTTTGTCTTCAAGAGGCTTATGCTGAGTGATATGGTGCCATACATGCTTACGGTCATCAGCTATGGCATCTTTGGTATCGTAGGTATTTACGTCGTATTTCATGGTTTAATACTCCAACTGTAAAAAGGCCCATTTTAAGCTAGGGCTGGGGCAACTGATTGAGGGCACTGGCCCATTTGAAGCAGAGCTTACTGGTAAACTTAACTAAAAGCGTAGAACCAGTTAAAAGCAATGGGTGATACCAAAGTTTTTTGAATTAACAATTTAGCAAAAAACATTAGGTATTTTACCCATTCACACTTTAGAATTAGACCTAATTACACCACTAAGAGCCGCCATATGAGCCACCCCCTGTTCATCCTGGATGCTGGACTAAACGCCAGCTTACAACAGCAGCTGCGTCAGCAGATTGCTAAGGCTATTTTAGATCACCATATTCCTTTAGACTCGCCACTACCCTCTAGCCGAAAACTGGCTAAACAGCTTAACGTTGCTAGAAATACGGTCGTACTAGCCTACGAACATTTGCTAGATGATGGCTACCTCATTGCTCGAGAACGAAGTGGTTATTTTGTCAACCCAGACATTTTAGATCATAACGTACAACTTGAAACTATTTCAGATGCGCGCCACACATCTGGCATAGAGCCAGATTGGCAGGATCGCTTTAAATTAAACCCCACCCAACAAGAAAATATTACTAAGCCTAGTGATTGGCAAAATTACCAATATCCATTTATTTATGGCCAATTTGATCCCGACCTGTTTCCCACTAATCATTGGCGCGAATGCTGCAGGGATAATGTGAGTGTGCCTGCTATTCGCAGCTGGGCTGCTGATCACTTTGTGGCCGATGACCCCATGCTCATCGAACAGATCCACACACGCATTCTTCCTCGTCGTGGGGTATGGGCAGCCCCTGATGAAATATTGATAACCATAGGCTGCCAACATGGCTTGTACATGTTAGCTAAGCTTTTACTTGATAAAAACACAACTATGGGCCTAGAAGATCCTGGATTTGTGGACATGCGTAATATTGCTAGCCTAAACCCATCTAAGCTTAAAGCGCTTCCCGTGGATGAAGAGGGCCTCATCGTAGATGAGGGGCTTGCAGAATGTGATTGTGTTTACGTTACTCCAAGTCATCAATACCCTACGACAGTCACCATGCCCTTAGACCGCCGTCGTAAACTGTTAGAAATGGCCAGCCAAGAAGACTTTTTAATTATAGAAGATGACTATGAGTGTGAAGCCAATTTTCATCAGGCTCCCTCACCAGCCCTTAAAAGCTTAGATAAACATGGCCGAGTTATTTACATGGGTAGCTTTTCTAAAACACTAGCCCCAGGCTTGCGCATTGGATACCTGGTTGCGAGTAAAGAATTGATTGCAGAAGCACGCTCATTGCGGCGTTTAATGATTCGACACCCCCCTGCTAATAACCAGCGTAGCATCGGCTTATTTATTGCTCGTGGATATTACGACTCTTTGGCAACAACGTTAGTAAAGGCCTATCAAGAACGCCACAAAATAATGGCTGACGCACTACAAAAGCATATGCCGGGTTTGGCAGAACAACCGACCTTTGGCGGTTCTTGCTATTGGGTTAAAGGCCCTGAGGGTCTAGACTCTAGACAACTTAAGGAAAAAGCAGCAGTACACGGGATTTTAATTGAATCAGGGGACATCCACTTTTTAGGTGACCAAAAACCGTTAAATTACTTCCGCTTAGGCTATTCTTCTATTAGCCCTAAATTGATAGAACCTGGTATTGAAAAGCTAGCGCAGATCATGGGAAACATGCTAAATACTTTGGTCAAAGCTAGGCCAACTTCATTAGCACCAAACCAGAACAAATAAGCGCAGCTGATACCCATTTTTTTGGCCCTAACGCTTCTTTAAATATGTAGGTGCTTAGCAGAGCACCAAAAAGTACAGATGTTTCCCTTAGTGCAGCCACCATGGCTACAGGCGCCTGAGTCATGGCCCATAAACATATCCAGTAAGCCGCCATAGACATCGCACCACCACTTACAGCAACAAACCAATACTTTGTTAGACTAGATACAAAAACCTTTGGATCAGAACGATACGCCCAAATGGCGGCTATAATACCGTCCAAAAAAAACAGCCAAACTACATAACTGTGTAGGTGGCCCAATTGGCTTACAGCATACCCATCCAAAATCGTGTACGAGGCAATCCATAACCCGGTAACCAAAGCATAATAAAACCCTGCACCCAGGGGCTTACCTCTTTTGAAGTGAGACAATGCTGCTATACCAGCAGTAATTAATAATACGGCCCAAACTTGAAACACAGTAAACTGTGCGCCTAAAAATAACAAACTGACCAACAAAACCCAAATCGGTCCACTTCCTCTTGCTATAGGGTACACTTGTCCAAAATCACCTTGGGCGTAGGCCTTAACAAGAAATACTTTATAGCCAAAGTGCAGCACAACAGTGGTCAGCAGAAAAGGCCAAATTTCAGCCGCAGGAAAGGCAACAAAGGGCATGAAGCCCAGAGCTAAAAAGCTAGTGCACAGCATGATTAAGCCCATCGCTATAATGGGCTTTGCATTTATTTTTACCAGGGCATTCCAGCCAGCATGCATAGCAGCAGCAAGCAATACCGCAAAAAATACCTCTATGGCCATAACGCTAAAGCGGTTTGCTTTTTAGACTCAAGTGATGGGCATAAACCACAGCAAGCGCAGCCGAAGCTAATCTAGCAGCTGGAGGATCAGCTCGTGATGTTAACATCACGGGCACCTTAGCACCCATAAGTACACCCGCTGCAGTAGCACCATTAAAGTAAACCAATTGTTTAAAGATCGCATTGCCAGTTTCTATATTGGGCACCAATAACACATCAGCATTACCTGCTACTGGGTGATCAATACCTTTTAATTTTGCTGCCTCTGGAGAGATGGCACCGTCAAATGCTAACGGACCAAACACCTGAGCTGCCTTGTGATCTTGCTCTGACATAGCTGCTAAGAGATCCTGAGCGCCAACACTTGAAGGCATGGCTTGGGTCACCACCTCCGTTGCAGAAAGCAGCGCCACCCTTGGGTTTGGGTTACCTAAAGCGTGCATTACATCAGTAGCACCTCGCAAGATGCTAAGCTGAGTTTTAGTATCTGGCATGACATTTACTACGGCATCAGTAATGCACAATATACGATCACTACCTGGCACCGACATATGAAATAAGTGGCTTAAACGCTCTCCTGTTCTTAATCCAGTTTGCCTGTTCAATAAGGCACGGATAAGCACATCAGTATGCAAATTACCTTTCATTAATAACTGGGCAGTACCTTGATGAACGCATTGCACCGCTTTTTCGGCAGCATCAGCCTCTCCATCGCTGGCAATTAACTCAAAGCCATCGACAGGCCAGCCAATGGACATAGCTGCAGCATGTATTGAGGCTATATCACCCACAAGCACAGGAATTATAAGACCCGCCTCAAAGGCCAATTTGGCACTTTCTAAGGCAAGTGTTGAGCCAGCATTGACTACGGCAGTTGTCATAGCTGGAAAAGACTGCGCCTGCTTAAGTAGCTGCGCTGGACATTCGGGGGTTAATTGACTAAGCATATAAAATGACCTTTAATTAAGCAGCTTTATTGCGTGTGGGCCAGCGTAGGTTGGGCATTAACTGAGACATCAGCATTCCCATCAAAATTAGGCCACAACCTATTATGCCTTTTGGAGGCAGTACTTCATTAAGTAACAAGTACCCACCAATGACAGCAAACACTCCCTCTGCACTTAAAATGATAGCCGCATGAGAAGGATGTGCATGTTGCTGAGCTACTGTCTGCAATGTATACGCAATACCAGTAGACATAACTCCTGCAAACAATAGAGGCACAGCGGTTGAGACTATCATCGCCCAAGACAGCTGCTCAGCATACAAAGCCAATGCCATGGCCAGCAATCCTGCTACTAAAAACTGAATCAATGATAATTTCACCACATCCATTCTTGATGCAAGATAACCAATCATTAGCACATGGCCGGCAAAGGCGACAGCACATATTAATTGCAAGGTGTCACCTTTATTCAAAGAAAGGTCATCATTTACACTCAAAAGATATAAGCCCCATAGGGCAACAATAGCACCAAACCAAGTACCTAAGCCTGTTTTCATATGGAAAAAAAGACCAATCAAAGGGACAAAAAAGATATACATACCCGTAATAAATCCAGCTTTACCTGCTGTAGTGTACTGCAAACCTACTTGTTGAAAAGTAGCACCGATAAACAACAATATACCTGCAGCTAGCCCACCCAATATCAGAGCTTTTGTGCTTGATTTAACCTCTTTTTTTGGTCGATTCACTTTCTTTTTTTCAAGCCATATCACCACAGGAAACAACGCTATGACACCAATCAAAAAGCGTAAACTATTAAACCAATGGGGCCCCATGGTTTCCATACCTACTCGCTGGGCAACAAAAGCAAAGCCCCATATAGCAGCAGCGATTAACATCAATACATTGGCCTGTATGGCTTTATTGTTCATTAGTAACTTCCTTGTTAGTGTCGGTAAAGGTGGTCTTTGGAGGCATTCCGCTGTGAAAACGAAACATAGGGTCTTCTGTGCAAATAAGCTGCACTTCTAAATCACGAACCAAGCCAATACGCTGATGATAATCCTCTAGCCCAGTGGCACCAGGCTCCATAGCAACATCTCTAGCCAGGGATAAATAGTCTTGATAGTGGCGTGCTTCAGACTTTAACAATGATGCATAAAACTTGGCCAAGGGTCTGTCTAAGTGAGGTATTAGCAACTCAAAACGCTCACAAGAGCGTGCTTCAACAAACGCACCTATGATCAAAGTGTCCATTAGCTTAGCTGGCTCATGCGTGCGCACTAACTGGCGCATCCCGCCCACGTACCGGCCTGCATCAAGGTGGTCATAGATAACACCTCGTCCACGCATAATACGACACACTTGCTCAAAATGGATCAGCTCTTCTTTAGCCAAACGAGACATTTTGGTTAGTAAATCAGCCCGAGTGGGGTGACGAAACATTAGCTGCATAGCCGTTGACGCTGCTTTCTTTTCACAATGAGCATGATCAATGAGCAGAATATCTTGTTCTTGTAGTGCTTTTTCCACCCAAGATTCTGGGGTGCTACACCCTAAAAACTGTTTTAGTTCCGATAGTGGCACAAGGTTACCCTAAGACTAATTAAATAAACGTGGGGCATTGTACCCACCAAGGGTAACAGCGTCTAGGATTACCCACTTACCCGTGGGCCAAGTAGAAAAAATAGCAGTAAATACGCTGTATCTATAAAAATTATTATCAATTATATCAATACGTTAAAAACAATTTTCTTAATACTCAATCAATCCAACAACTGGAAATAATTAGGCATTTATGGTATAGTTTTATCAATTATTGATGTTCCGATTGACCAGCACCTTGAATCATTGAAATAGACAGTTCAGGGTCATTAGAGGCTATACCATGTTAGAAGCTTATCGTATCCACGTTGCCGAGCGCGCCAGCCAGGGAATTCCGCCAGAGCCACTTAGTGCAGAACAAACGGCAGATCTTGTTGAGCTACTAAAGAACCCACCTGCAGGCGAAGACTCGTTATTAGTAGATTTATTACGCAACCGAGTGCCCGCAGGCGTAGACCAAGCTGCTTATGTAAAAGCCAGCTTCTTATCAGCGATCACTACCGGTGAAGTTACATCAAGTTTAGTGAGCCCTGTTGAGGCAACGCAAATTTTAGGCACTATGCTAGGTGGATATAACATTGCTTCGCTAATTTTATGCTTAGATAACGAAGAACTAGCAGCCACAGCAGTTACAGCTTTGTCTCATACTTTATTAATGTTTGATGCATTCCATGACGTTGATGAAAAAGCTAAAGCTGGCAATACATATGCCATGCAAGTTATGCAATCTTGGGCAGCAGCAGAATGGTTTACCTCACGTAACGTGCTAGAAGATAAAATTAGTTTAACCGTATTTAAAGTGACCGGCGAAACTAACACAGATGACTTATCACCTGCACCCGACGCCTTTACTCGCCCAGATATCCCACTGCATGCCAATGCCATGCTAAAGATGACACGTGACGGTATTGAGTCTGATGACCACGGTGTTACTGGCCCTCTTAAGCAAATTGACGCTATAAAATCTAAAGGCTTCCCTGTAGTTTATGTAGGAGACGTAGTAGGCACAGGCTCTTCACGTAAATCTGCAACTAACTCAGTATTATGGTTCTTTGGTGATGATATCCCTGCAGTACCAAACAAACGCGCAGGTGGATTCTGCTTTGGTTCTAAAATTGCACCTATCTTCTTTAATACAATGGAAGACGCTGGAGCACTGCCTATCGAAATGGACGTGTCTGGCATGCACATGGGCGATGTAATTGATGTTTACCCATACGAAGGTATTGTACGTAACCATGAAACAGGCGAAGAGCTGAGCCGCTTTGAACTAAAAACAAACGTGTTATTGGATGAAGTGAGGGCTGGTGGACGCATTCCACTAATTATTGGCCGAGGCCTTACTGAGCGTGCCCGCACAGCTTTAGGAATGGCTGCAACAGATGTGTTCCAAATACCACAAGCACCTGCAGAGTCTAACAAGGGCTATACTTTGGCCCAAAAAATGGTAGGTAAAGCATGTGGAACTACAGGCATTCGTCCTGGTACATACTGCGAGCCCAAAATGACTACTGTAGGCTCTCAAGACACTACTGGACCAATGACACGTGATGAGCTAAAAGACTTAGCTTGTTTAGGTTTCTCTGCAGACTTGACCATGCAATCTTTTTGTCACACTGCCGCTTACCCTAAGCCAGTGGACGTGCAAACTCAACACACCCTGCCTGACTTCATCATGAACCGTGGTGGCGTATCGCTGCGTCCAGGTGACGGCATCATCCACTCATGGCTTAACCGCATGTTGTTGCCAGATACTGTGGGCACTGGTGGTGATTCCCATACCCGCTTCCCACTGGGCATTTCGTTCCCTGCTGGATCAGGCTTAGTGGCTTTTGCCTCTGCTACAGGCGTGATGCCATTAGATATGCCAGAATCAGTGTTAGTGCGCTTTACTGGCAAACGCAACCCCGGTATCACTTTGCGTGACCTAGTGCATGCTATTCCATACTATGCCATTGAAAATGGCTTACTTACAGTTGAAAAATCTGGCAAGGTCAATGCTTTTTCTGGGCGCATTCTTGAAATCGAAGGCTTAGAAGATCTCACAGTAGAGCAAGCTTTTGAATTGTCTGATGCTTCTGCTGAGCGGTCAGCTGCTGGCTGCAGTATCACACTAAATGAAGACTCCGTAGCAGAATACCTGCGCTCAAACGTGGTTATGCTTAAGTGGATGATTACTGAAGGCTATGGCGACAAACGCACGATCGCTCGACGTATTTTAGCAATGGAAGCCTGGTTGGCTGATCCGCATTTGATGCGAGCAGATGGCGATGCTGAGTATGCAGAAATTCTTGAAATTGATGTTTCAAAAATCACTGAGCCTATTTTGTGTGCTCCAAACGATCCAGATGATGCTCGTTTGTTATCCTCTGTTGCAGGCCAAAAAATTGATGAAGTATTTATTGGCTCTTGCATGACTAACATTGGTCATTTCCGTGCAGCGGGGAAACTTTTAGAAGCCGCTGGCGGCACCATCCCTACCCGTATGTGGATCGCTCCTCCTACTAAGATGGATGCAGCACAATTGACCGAAGAAGGTTACTACAACATTTTCGGTACTGCCGGTGCGCGTATCGAAATGCCAGGGTGTTCTTTGTGCATGGGGAACCAAGCCCGTGTTGCCAATGAGTCTACAGTGGTATCCACCTCTACTCGTAATTTCCCTAACCGTTTAGGTACCGGGGCTGATGTATTCCTAGCTTCTGCAGAGCTTGCAGCTGTTGCAGGTGTAACTGGCACCTTACCTACTCCAAGTGAATACTTTGAGTACACTAATAAGCTAGACACTATGGCTGGCGAAGTCTATCGCTACTTAAACTTTGACCAGTTAGCAGACTATACTGCTGCTGCTGACAAAGTCATTGCTAGCGTAGAAGTAGCTTAATTTAATGGCTAAGCTTTGACTTAGCCCTTCTTAAGCTGATAATAAAAAACCCTTATTTTTAACAAAATAAGGGTTTTTAGCTTTGATCTAACTTAAAGTCTGCTGCTCTTACCTTAGGCACTAAGCCTGTGACAAGGCCTGGGCCAAATCTTGCTGAATATCCTGATAGTCTTCAAGCCCCACAGAAACTCGAATAAGATTATCCTTTATGCCTGCTAAGTCACGGGCTTGTGGAGTCATTCGGCTGTGAGTTGTGGTGGCTGGATGGGTAATGGTAGATTTTGCATCCCCAAAATTACCCGTAATGGAAAACAACTGTGTTTCATCAATGCAACGCCAAGCAGACTCTTTGCTACCTTTCAATTCAAAAGACACGACAGCACCAAACAGACTCTGTTGCTGTTTAGCCAATTCGTGCTGAGGATGACTCTCTAGTCCAGGATAATAAACCCGATCAACTTTTGGGTGCTCCTGCAACCAATGCGCAAGCTTTGAAGCGCTAGAACAATGAGCCTGCATTCGCAAAGACAAAGTCTCTAGGCCATTAATGAATACCCAAGCATTGAACGGACTCATGCTGGTGCCAACAGTGCGCAAAAAACCAAATACAGGTTCCATATGCGCCTCACTACCTATGGCTACGCCACCAACACAACGGCCTTGACCATCAATGTATTTGGTAGCTGAGTGCATCACTATGTCAGCACCTAGTAATAATGGGTTTTGTAAAACAGGAGTACAAAAACAATTATCTACCACCAGTAAAGCATTGTGGCTATGAGCTAATGCAGCTAAAGCAGCAATATCCCCTACCTCTCCCAATGGATTAGAGGGTGACTCCAAAAATAGCGCTTTGGTATTGGGCTTAATAGCCTTTTCCCAAGCTTGGTGGTCTGCTGGGCTCACATAGGTAGTAGTAATACCTAATTTAGCAAGAAGGTTGTCAAACAGACCTACAATAGATCCGAAAATACTGCATGAGGATACAATATGGTCACCTTGTTTTAGATGGCCCAAAAAAATACTCGTCAAAGCCGCCATACCAGAGCTTGCAGCAACAGCCCTTTCTCCACCTTCCATGACAGCCATGCGCTGCTCAAAAGTACGTACTGTTGGATTTGTGAAGCGAGAATATATATTGCCTGGAGAGACCCCGCTAAAGCACTCGGCCGCTTCTTCAGCACTACCATAGATAAAGCTAGATGTGGCATAAATAGCATCATTATGCTCTTGCTCCACACCAGAAACCGTTCCTGCCCTAATCGCCTTAGTAGCAGGCGCAGTGTTTTTTAGGTGCTCTTTTTGGAGCTGCTGGCGCTGGTCTAAACTTTTAGCTGTCATGACTACAAATTGCTCTGCATGTTAGTTGCCTTAGATGCATCATCATCGATCACATTAATATGGTGTTGAGCATGGTCATTACGCTGTGCTTCTAAGTTAGCCAGGTAGGCTTCGTCAACATCACCTGTGACATACTTTCCATCAAATACAGAACAGTCAAAATTAGCAATATCACTACCACCACCTTGAGTTGAGCGAATAAGATCTTTTAAATCTTGGTAAATCATTCGATCAGCACCAATCGCTTCTCCCACTTCATCGTCAGTGCGTCCATAAGCCACTAGTTCCTCAACAGAGGGCATATCGATACCATAGACGTTAGGGAATCGAACGGCAGGCGCTGCTGAAGCAAAGTATACCTTTTTAGCTCCCATTTCCCGTGCCATTTCAATAATCAGCGTAGAAGTAGTGCCCCTAACAATCGAGTCATCCACCAATAATACATTCTTACCACGAAATTCAAGCTCAATCGGGTTTAGCTTTTGTCGTACAGATTTTTGGCGCTGTGTTTGGCCTGGCATTATGAAGGTGCGGCCAATATAGCGGTTTTTGATATAACCTTCGCGTAACTTAACCCCAAGCTTACTTGCAAGCTCAACTGCAGAGGTACGACTAGTATCTGGAATAGGAATCACCACATCGATATCATGATCTGGCCAATCTCGCAAAATTTGATCAGCTAAGTACTCACCCATTTTAAGGCGTGCCTTATAAACAGAGATACCATCCATCACCGAATCAGGCCTAGCTAAGTATACATATTCAAATAGACAAGGTGACAACACTGGATTTTCAGCACACTGACGAGTAAATACAACACCAGCCTCTGTAATATAAATACACTCACCAGGCTCCAAATCTCGAACCATGGAGTAACCTGCAGAATCTAGTGCAACACTTTCTGAAGCCACCATATATTCGGTGCCCTGCTCAGACTCACGTTTGCCATAACATAATGGACGGATACCAAATGGATCACGCATACCCACGATACCAATGCCAGTTATCATGGCAATAACAGCATAGCCACCTAAACAACGGCGATGCACCTGACGCACAGCATAAAAAATATCTTCTTCACTCGGCACTAACTGGCCTATACGTTGCAGTTCGTGAGCAAACACGTTAAGTAGCACTTCAGAATCTGAATTGGTATTCACGTGACGCAAATCGGCTTTAAAAATGCTTTCAGAAAGTTCCGCAGCATTGGTTAAATTACCGTTATGGGCTAAGGCAATACCATAAGGAGAGTTTACATAAAAGGGTTGAGCTTCAGCAGCACTGGAGCTTCCAGCAGTGGGGTAGCGCACATGGCCAATACCCATGTTACCCACTAGGCGACGCATATGGCGGGTACGAAAAACGTCTCGTACTAAGCCATTATCCTTACGTAGAAAAAACTTGCCATCATGGCAAGTCACCATACCAGCAGCATCCTGGCCACGGTGTTGCAAAAAAGTCAGGGCATCATAGATTTCCTGATTAACGTAAGACTTGGCAACAATACCAACGATACCACACATGCTTATACCCTCATTACGGCGCTATAGTTGCGCCGGCTGAAACATGTCTAGTAAGCCAGAAGCACTGCTAGACATTTTATAGGACCACTCATCTACCAAGATAAAGTGAGGAATAATCAAAGAACTTTGCCACCATTGGTCATTGCTTACAGGCGTCAGTGACAGCAAAGAAACCATAACGATGACCAACAAACCACCCCGTACAATGCCAAACACCATACCAAACAAACGGTCGGTTCCAGTAAGACCTGTAGCAGATACTAAACGTGAAAAAACGTTATTAATCAATGCACCTACTACCAATGTGGCAGCAAACAAAATAGCAAATGCAGCAATTAAGCGAAACTGAGGTTGATCGATCCAGTCCACCATGAAGCTGCTTAGTTTGAAAGAAAATAGTCTTGCAACAAAAAATGCGGCTACCCAGCTGGCTAATGACAAAAGCTCTTTAACAAAACCACGAAGCAAGCCAAACACGCTAGAGGCGCCAATAATAGTAACCAGTATCCAGTCAAAAACGTTGAGGCTTTCCATATATAACCTTAATAAACAACCAATTAAATTACTAACATACAAGAGCCACTAAGGCTTTTCTACTTTATACAAAGTGACATATGTAGGAACTTTAAATTTATTTTTTAGCTTCGTTTCCAACACTTCAGCTTTGAGTCGACTCAGTTCAGGGCCAACAAGCACTCTAAATAACGCGCCATTTGGCAACATATAAGCTGGAAATCCAGCTTTAATAACTTTGTCCTTTAATCTCACAGCATTAGAGCGCTCACCAAAGCTGCCTATCTGAACGACCCAACCGTTAGGCAAGCCTTTTGCACTTAACAGACTTTCACCTTGCTGAGGTTTAATTTTTTTGACTGCAGGTTTTGAAAGTTTAGCTTCTTCAAGATTTACCACACTGGCTTGTGTGTTAGTAGATGAGTCTTTGGATGTGAGAATTGGACTCAACTCAATCACCTTTGTATCACTTAGATCAACGTTTGGAACTTGGATTGAGGTATCGCTTGACTCAAAGGCAATTGAGCTTTTAGCCAGAGGCATTGCTGGCTGTTTCTGAGTTGCTTGATAGTCTTCTAGCCCTGCTCCATCTAACCAAAATGGCAAAATAATTACAGCCAGACTTAACAGCATTAAACTTCCTACAATGCGATGCTTCACTGTTGCCTCCACTATCGTTTTTCCTTCACTATGATCACCTGACTAAGACTGGACTAAACCCAATACCGCGCCCACTGTTACAAATGAACCAAACACAACAATCTGATCAATTGGCGCCGCAAGCTCTATCGCTTGGGAAAAAGCTGCAACTGGAGTTTCAAAAGTAGCCACTTGGTTTTGGTTAATTCCATGTTTGGCCGTTTCATTCGCTAATGTCAAGCTTGAAAGGCCACGTACACCATTACTAGTTGATAACATCCAGTAATCAAAACTGTTTTTTAATTGGCCAATCACTTGCTGGTAATCTTTGTCACCTAGCATCGCCACTACAGCAATTTTTTTACCTTCACACTTCTCAAGAGCTAACGTAGATGCCAAGTTTTGAGCTGCGTGTGGGTTGTGTGCCACATCTAAAACAACCTGTTTTCCTCGCCATTCGAGCCTTTGAAAGCGACCTACCAGGCGGGCCTTATCCAAACCCGCAATAATCTGACTCGGCTTTATATCAAAGGTTAAGCAGGCCACTGCCTGCACCACTGCCGCCATGTTCATAGCTGGCAATTCAGTTTTGGGTAAATCTATAACCAACCCATTTAAGTTAGTCCAAACGTTGTTTTCAACTTTAAAATCAATGCCATTTTGAAAACACTGGGCATTTATTTCATGAGCATATTCAGACACTGAAGGTGGGCAATCAACATCACCAATAATGGCAGGTTTATTAGCCCGGTAAATACCTGCTTTTTCGCGGCCAATAACATCAATGTTACCACCTAACCAATCCACATGGTCAAGCGCGATACTTGTGACAATAGCCACGTCACAGTCAATCAGGTTGACGGCATCTAAACGACCACCTAAACCTATTTCTAGCACTGCCACGTCTAGGTTTGCCCGTTGCATAAGGTCAAATGCCAACAATGCATTAAACTCAAAATAGGTGAGCACCGTTTCGATACTAGCCGCATCATAACGGGCTTTATTTACACGCTCAAAACTAGCGCATAAAGTAGCATCATCAACTGGCTTGCCCTGAAATTGAATGCGTTCGTTAAAGCGCACGAAATGAGGCGACGTGAGGCTAGCGTATGTTAATCCAGCTTGTTCCAAGATGGATGTTAAAAAAGCCACACTAGAGCCCTTGCCATTAGTACCTGCAATAGTGATGACTTGCTTGGCAATAGGCGCATCTTTTAACAAGCGTTTAGAGACTTGCGAAATACGTGCAAGACCCATGTCAATTTCATGGCTTGGGTGCTGCTGCTCTAGCCAATATAGCCAATCACTAGCTTGGTCAAAGGATAGTGTGTTTGACATAAAATTTAAGCTTCAATAACTGGTGCAGGCTTTTGAGTCAGCGCACTTAACAAACGAGCCACAGTAGTTCGCATATCATGTCTAGAAACGATCATATCAATGGCCCCATGTTCTAACAAAAATTCACTCTTTTGAAATCCATCTGGCAACGTTTCACGCACAGTTTGTTCGATAACCCGTGGGCCAGCAAAGCCCATCCGAGCACCCGGTTCTGCTATATTCAAGTCGCCAAGCATAGCCAAACTGGCTGATACTCCACCATAAACAGGGTCTGTAAGAACCGAAATATAAGGCACACCTTGTTGCTTAAGTTTTTCAATAGCAGCGCTTGTTTTAGCCATCTGAAACAATGAAGTTAGCGCTTCTTGCATACGAGCACCGCCAGATGCCGAGAAACACACCAGCGGAATACCCTGTTCCATACTTACGTTGGCAGCACGCACAAAACGCTCACCCACAACAGCACCCATGGAACCACCCAAAAAGTTAAATTCAAAGGCTACCGCAACGACATCTAAGCCCAATAACTTGCCTTTCATCGCCACAAGGGCATCTTTTTCTTCAGTCGCTTTTTGAGCTGCGGCCAAACGATCTTTATATTTCTTTACATCTTTAAACTTTAGTTTATCTACTGGCTCGATTTCAGCTGCTATTTCAGCCGTTGAATGAGCATCTAGGAACATGGTCAGACGTTCGCGAGCCGGCACGCGCATGTGATGCTCACATTTGGTACATACCTCAAGATTTTTTTCCAATTCTGGCTTATATAAAGCAGCCGCACATTTAGGGCACTTCTTCCATACACCTTCAGGAATATTGCTGCGTCGGTCTTTATTACCTAGGTTGGTCAAAATGCCAGCAGGTACAATTTTATCTAACCAGCTACTCATAGCTTCTCCCATCGTGATCTATGGTCACGGTGTTGGCGTATTAAAATTTATTAAACAGTTGCGTCCATCGCATGGCGCATTTCTGACAAAGTAGCGACAACTTGTGCACAGCCTTTTTCTGGGTTACTGGCGTTGTCTCCTAACGCGTTTACCAACACACTGCCCACCACAACTCCATCAGCTATTTTTGACACTCGAGCTGCTGAATCAGCATCTCTTATGCCAAAGCCAACACCCAAAGGTAGCTGTGTGTGCTGCTTTACCAGTTCAAGCTTTTCAGCTACAGCATCAGTATCAATAGCTGCTGAGCCAGTCACACCTTTTAATGACACATAGTAAAGGTATCCACTGCCTACCGCACAAATCTTCTTGATACGGGCTTCTGTGGTGGTTGGGGTAATTAGGAAAATCGCATCTAAACCTGCTTGGCTAAGGCTTTTGGCAAAGTCTCCACTTTCTTCTGGCGGCAGGTCTACTAGCAAAACACCATCTAGATCAACATTTTTAGCTGCTGCTACAAAGACTTCGTAACCCATTTTTTCTACGGTATTTAGATAGCCCATCAACACCACCGGTGTGGTGATGTTTTTTTGTCTAAATTCTGCCACCATAGCTAATATCATAGCTAGTGAGGTGTTATGAGACAGAGCTCTTTCACAGGCTAACTGGATCACTGGACCATCAGCCATAGGATCAGAGAATGGAATGCCAAGCTCTATAAGGTCAGCACCAGCTGCAACCATTTGGTGCATTAACCCAACAGTGACTTGTGGATTTGGGTCGCCAGCGGTCACATAGGGTATTAAGGCCTGACGACCTTGGGTCTTTAGTGCATCAAAACAATCTTTAATACGACTCATTATCTATTTCCTTAAACTTCAATGCCGTCGATATCAGCGACGGTCTGCATGTCTTTATCACCACGGCCAGACAAATTAACAACCAGCATTTGGTCTGGACGCATTTGCGCTGCCATTTTACAGGCATATGCAACCGCATGGCTTGATTCAAGAGCTGGGATAATTCCTTCTAATAAGCACAGTTCTCTAAAGGAGTGTAATGCTTCATCATCTGTAGCAACCACATATTCGGCGCGGCCAATATCTTTCAGATAAGAGTGCTCTGGGCCAACGCCAGGGTAGTCTAATCCAGCAGAAACTGAATGAGTGCCTAGAATTTGACCATTGTCATCACTCATCAAGTAAGTGCGGTTACCATGTAACACCCCTGGTGAACCATCTGACAAAGGAGCTGCGTGCTGACCTGTTTCTAAGCCTTTACCTCCAGCTTCTACACCGATGAGGCGCACTTCTTTATCGTCAATGAAGGGATGGAAAATACCAATGGCATTGGAACCACCACCCACACAAGCCACAACTGCATCAGGTAATTTACCCACTTGCTCAAGACTTTGGCGACGCGCTTCACGTCCGATAATACTTTGGAAGTCACGAACTAATTTAGGGTAAGGGTGTGGGCCAGCTGCTGTGCCAATAATGTAATAAGTGTTATCTACGTTGGTCACCCAGTCACGCATGGCTTCATTGAGCGCATCTTTTAGAGTTTGTGTTCCAGAAGTAACTCCAACCACCTTGGCACCTAAGAGCTTCATACGGTAAACATTTTGAGCTTGTCTACGAATGTCTTCAACACCCATATAAACCACACACTCCAGACCTAACCGAGCAGCAACCGTAGCACTGGCAACACCATGTTGACCCGCACCCGTTTCAGCAATAATACGAGGCTTACCCATATGCTTAGCTAAAAGGGCTTGACCAATAGTATTATTAATTTTGTGGGCGCCCGTGTGGTTCAAATCTTCACGTTTAAGGTATATTTGCGCGCCACCATAGGTATCTGACAAACGTTTAGCATGGTACAAGGGCGATGGACGGCCCACATAGTGAGCCATATCTAAGTCAAATTCAGCCTGAAACTCAGGACTTTGCCACAACCGCTCATAGGTATCACGAAGGTCATCTAAAGCTGCAAATAGGGTTTCTGATACAAAACGTCCACCGTAGGGGCCAAAATGGCCATCAGCGTCTGGCAATGATGTTGCGTTAGTCACTAGAGGTTCCTTTTATTTCAACATGGTTTGATAATTGTGTAGGTGAATTTGCTAAATAGGGTTTTGCTTGGTACATAAAGGATGTGATTTTAGCACGATCTTTAACACCTTTGTGGCTTTCAACACCTCCACTGACATCAATTGCCCATGGATTAACCTGTTGGATAGCCTGTTGAACATTGCGGCTGTCAATACCACCAGCCAGCACTACATCTTTAGCAATATCAGCTGGAATGCGATGCCAATCAAACTGGTCGCCAGTGCCTCCAGGCACTCCAGGCTTATAGGCATCTAACAATAATCCCTGAGCACGATTGTAGCACTGTCTTTGTTGATGCAAATCAATGTGTGGACGCATCCTCACAGCTTTTATCCACGGTAACTGAAATTGATCACAAAATTCTGGCGATTCTTCCCCGTGAAACTGCAGTAAGGAAAGTGGCACTTTATTGAGGATTTTATCAATCTGCTGTGAAGAAGCATCGACAAATAAACCTACACAAGACACAAAGGGTGGTAATGCACGGGCGATTTGTGCAGCCGTATCACAATCAACAGAACGTGGGCTTGGAGGATAAAATACCAGACCTATAGCGTCCACACCAGCTTGAGCTGCAAAAACGGCATCACTTGCTTGGCGAATGCCACATATTTTTACGCGGAGTTGTGTCACAATAAGTCGCAGTTATTTATCAAGAAGAAGCTAAAATAGATGCCCCAATGGTATCAGATAATTATGTATTGTGGCGCACTATCTAAGCTTATTAAGGCACTCTTTTAAGCATTAATCCAGGGAGCAAGAAAATGCGGACCTAATGCGGTTGTTGGAAGGCCAAAAGCATCATCGTACTCAGCATTTACAAAGTACAACCCATAGGGAGCAGCGGTTGCCGCACTAACTCTTCGATCCTTTGCCAGCAAGACCTCCAAGGCCCATTCTGGTGAAGCTTCACCGGCACCAATCTTCATCAACAAGCCTGCTAAATTACGAATCATATGATGCAAGAAGGCATTGGCGCGCACATCCAATACGATATAGTCACCAGCACCGATTACTTTTAGGTGATGTAGTGTTCTTGTAGGATTGTTAGCTTGGCAGGACGCAGCACGAAATGAGCTAAAATCATGCGTGCCTATTAAATAGCTAGCAGCCTTTTGCATATTGACAATGTCCAACACGCGATAATTCCAGCTAACTTCTTTGTCCATAAGAGCTGGCCGCATAGGATGATTGTAAATAACATAACGGTATTGACGCGCTGTGGCACTGAAACGCGCATGAAATTTTTCATCCACCAAGTGGGCCCACTGAACAGCCACATCGTCTGGCAAATGCATATTGCCACCATGAGTCCAGGCTCTTATAGGCCTGTGCGCAGTCGTGTCAAAGTGCACCACTTGAGCACTGGCATGAACACCTGCATCTGTGCGACCAGCACACATTACTTTAACCGGCTCATTGGCAACTAAACTAAGTGCACCCTCTAGCCTTTCTTGTACACTGATATGACCATCTGGTTGGCGTTGCCAACCATGATAATGACGCCCATTATAGGCTATACCTAAGGCAATACGCTGCTGCCCTGCTGGTAAAAATTCAGAAGGTGAAGCTTTAAATTGTTTAGTCATATACGCTTAAACTTTGTTAATGGAAGATAATAAAACACGAGCTTGGGCTTGCTGATCTGCATCGCCCTTCTCAGTCACCTCTTGAAGTATTTCCAACGCTGCCTGAAGCTCTCCCATTTCTTTATAACTGGATGCTAAAAATAGCTTGGTAACCATATCTTCTTCATGGGACATATATTCAATAGGCTCATCTGCCTGATTATGCATGGACTGCTGGCCCAATAACATAGCATCAACATCATCAGAAAAAGTGGCACGCTCATGATTCATTTGGGCATTAAAGGCTGGACTCATTGAGCTTGAATCATTATGGTCTTGTACCTCTTGTGGCCTAAACTTAGCCTTTGAAGTGAGCTTCTTTTCTTTGGCAACAACCCACCACAAAACCCCAAATGCTATAAGTATAAGTAACAACAAAAACGCTGCTATTTGTGCCGTGTTTAACCACTGCTTAGCTTTCTTAGCCTCCAACAGCTCTTTAATAACTTTTGCCGCTTGAGTTTCTTTGGATTTTAAGACTTCCAGGTTCAATTTAGCTGCCTGCCTTAGCGCAGCCTCTTTTGATTTAGCTTGCTCTATTTGTTGAGCGATTTTAGCTTGTTTGATTTTTTTAGCTCGCTCAGCCTGGTCAAGTAGCAAGCTACTTTGCTGAGCAGATTGCAGTGTTTTTTGCGTAAGTACTAATGATTTTTCTGCCTGATACAAATCTTCTTGGGCCTGGCCTAGCTGCGCCCGTGAAGACTCAAAACTGTCACCTAACACCTCTATATCAGCTGCGATTTTACGTCGCTGATCGTTCAAAAATTTAAAAGTCTGTTCTTGGATAACAACTTCTCGTGCAATGTTTTTACTGGTGCTTGCCAACAGCTCTTGTTTAGAGGTGGCATCTACCTGAATCTTTCTGATCTCATTAACCTGATTTTGCAGAGCTTTAGATAGACTCCCTAAGCTGTTAAGAGCATCTTGCTGATTGATAATCTGCTGCTGAAATTCATCGGCTTTGGCAGTTTGAGCATCCAACATAGCCACATTAGATGTTGTCGTTCCCTTAAACTTACTGGCACTCTCATAATCTGCAATTAAAACATCATAAGCAGCCTTTGCTTGCCTAGTAGATAATCGCTTTAGCTGCCTCAATGAAGGCATGTCAAGCTTACTATTAGCCAAAAGGACACTAATATTGCCATGTCTAAACGCTACTGGATTTATTCTGTAGAGGCTCATTACCATTTGCCATGGATTGAATAACTTTGGGGTATGGCGCACAGCAATACTCCACAAAGTTTCGTCAGGCTTAACCATGACCCAAGCTGGAGTCGGCATCAATGCTACTGAGCCAATACTTTCAACTTGAAAAACCAAAGGCACTGCCACTTCGTCAGCAACCCTATCAAGGGCGATTACATTGGTGCTTAACATAATACTTACAAGACCAAAAAGATGGGCATACCGCTTGATGAGTGTGAATAACATATACACTATTTCTCCAGACTTATGGCTGACTATTATCACAGCTCTTGCGATAAAAAAGAGGTGTAAAAGAAAACAAAAAAAGCGCCTAAGCGCCTTTTATTAGGGGTTTACTAGCTCAAAGGCCAGCCAACACAGGCTATGCTTCTAGTAAAATACGTAACATGCGGCGTAAAGGCTCCGCTGCCCCCCACAAAAGCTGATCACCTACTGTAAAGGCCGATAAATACTCAGGCCCCATATTAAGTTTTCGTAAACGACCTACCGGCACTGCCATGGTGCCAGTAATTTTAGCTGGAGTCAGTTGTTCCATTGTTACATCTCGGTCATTTGGAATGACTTTAACCCAGTCATTCGCCTTGGCTAGCATGTCTTCAATCTCGTCCATTGGCACATTTTGCTTCATCTTAATAGTCAGAGCTTGACTATGGCAACGCATCGCACCTACGCGCACACACAACCCATCTACCGGAATAATGTCCTTGGTGCGGCCTAGTATTTTGTTAGTTTCTGCCTGAGCCTTCCATTCTTCACGGCTTTGCCCATTATCCAACTGAGAGTCAATCCACGGAATCAAACTACCTGCCAGTGGCGCACCAAATTGACTGGCATCATTATCGCTAGAGTTAATCGCTAGGGACACCTTACGATCAATCTCTAAAATCGCAGAAGCAGGGTTGGCTAACTCACCTGATACAGAGTGACTGATATAGCCCATTTGCTTTAGCAGTTCACGCATGTGACGAGCACCACCACCAGATGCAGATTGATAGGTCATGGCCGACATCCACTGGATTTGATCAGCGGCAAAAAGACCGCCTAAGGCCATCATCATCAAACTTACTGTGCAGTTACCGCCAATAAACTCAGTTTTACCTTGTGCCAAGGCTTGGTCAATGACACCACGGTTGACAGGGTCCAGCACGATCACACTATCATCTTGCATACGCAAGCTAGACGCCGCATCAATCCAGTATCCTTTCCAACCAGCATTGCGCAAAGGCCCAAAAACGCGATCTGTGTAGTCTCCGCCCTGACATGAAATAATAATGTCCATGGTTTTAAGAGTGTCTATATCGTGGGCATCTTGTAATACAGGTGTTTCAACACCAAAATCAGGCGCCACTTGGCCTGCTTGTGAAGTAGTAAAAAACACGGGCTCGATTAGTTTTAAGTCGTTTTCTTCTTGCATACGTTGCATCAATACTGACCCAACCATACCGCGCCAACCTACCAGACCTACACGCTTCATTTCCATAACCCTTTTGTGTTAAACCTACTAAAATTAATAGTGCTTAAGAAATATCTATGTTAACCGTTAAGCAACGCAGAAACTACCGCATCGCCCATGGTTTTTGTGTCTACTTCTTGATTACCAACTGCACTTATATCTGGTGTCCTTAGGCCTTTATCTAGCACCACACTGACAGCGCTTTCAATAGCCTGCGCTGCAGCACCTTCGTTCAAGGTGTAGCGTAGCATCATGGCGGCAGATAAAATGGTCGCCAGCGGGTTCGCTTTACCCTGCCCAGCAATGTCTGGCGCAGAGCCATGGCAAGGCTCATACATGCCTTTGCCTGCTTCATCTAGAGACGCTGAAGGTAACATACCAATGGATCCTGTAAGCATCGCAGCAGCGTCAGACAATATGTCGCCAAACATATTGCCAGTGACTATCACGTCAAACTGTTTAGGTGCGCGAACAAGCTGCATTGCGGCATTGTCAACATACATATGGCTAAGGGTCACATCAGGGTAATCTGATGACATCTCCTCCATAATTTCACGCCAGAGCACAGTCACTTCTAATACGTTAGCTTTATCAACTGAGCAAAGCCTACCTCCCCGAGCTCGAGCCGCCTCAAAGGCAACTTTGCCAATACGACGAATCTCTGATTCCGCATATACATAGGTGTTAAAACCCTGACGTTCACCATTTTCTAGAACACGAATACCACGAGGCTGGCCGAAATAAATACCCCCTGTAAGCTCACGTACAATAAGAATATCTAAACCCGATACGATTTCAGGCTTTAAGCTAGATGCATCAGCCAATTGAGGGTACAAAATAGCAGGTCGTAAATTGCCAAATAAGTTCAAATTGGATCTTAATCCTAGCAAGCCTTTTTCAGGGCGAATAGCCATATCCAAACCATCCCACTTTGGGCCACCTACTGCTCCTAATAAAATAGCATCAGCCGCCTTAGCTGCCTCCAATGTTGCCTCAGGTAATGGACTACCAGTTGCATCAATAGCGCTGCCGCCTACTAAGGCGTTGGTTATGTTTAAACCCAAATTGAATTTAACATCTACTGCTTGCAACACTTTTTGCGCTTCAGCTACAATCTCAGGGCCAATCCCGTCACCTGCTAAAACTAATACATTGTGTGTCATACCATTTACCTGTTGAAATTATGTTTAGTGTCTTATCTTTTATATACATATGAGCCGGTGTTAGAAATCTATTCAGCAAATAACCAAGGCGCCTGCTGCCGGCGCTTACTTTCGTAATGTTTAATGCTGCTGACTTGCTCCAAAGTTAGGCCGATATCGTCTAACCCATTTAACAAGCAGTGACGTCTAAAGGTGTCAATGGAAAATGGCATATCCCCTGCACTTGAACCACGAATTACTGAAGCTTCTAGATCTACTGTTAACTCAAACCCTGGCTGATCCTGAGTATCTGCAAATAACTGATCAACTTGTTCGCTTAAAAGCGTAATCGGCAAGATGCCATTTTTAAAACAGTTATTGTAAAAAATATCTGCAAAACTTGGCGCGATAACACAAGAAAAACCAAAATCTAGCAAAGCCCATGGCGCATGTTCACGGCTAGATCCACAGCCAAAATTATCTCTAGCTAAAAGTATGTTGGCGCCTTTATAGCGTGGTAAGTTAAGCACAAACTCAGGGTTGATCGGTCTATTACTTGAATCCTGATCTGGTTGCCCTTCATCTAAATAGCGTAGTTCATCAAACAAATTTGGCCCAAAACCAGATCGTTTAATCGACTTTAAAAACTGTTTTGGAATGATCATGTCAGTGTCAACATTAGCTCTATCCAAGGGTGCCGTGATGCCCGTTAATTGTGTAAATGCTTGCATCTGATTATTGCTCCGTGATCTGTTATCAATTAAACGTGCGTACGTCTACAAAGTGTCCAACAATGGCTGCTGCCGCTGCCATCGCCGGGCTCACTAAATGCGTACGTCCACCAAACCCTTGACGACCTTCAAAGTTACGGTTGGATGTAGATGCACAATGTTCACCAGCACCTAGCTTATCTGCATTCATGGCAAGGCACATAGAGCAGCCTGGCTCTCGCCATTCAAGCCCAGCATTGGTGAAAATAGTATGCAAGCCCTCAGCCTCGGCTTGCGCTTTAACTAAACCAGAACCAGGCACCACCAAGGCTTGCTTTAGAGTTTTGGCAACTTGATGCCCCTCTACAACAGCCGCTGCTGCGCGCAAATCTTCAATACGGCTATTGGTGCAAGAGCCAATAAACACTCTATCTAGCTGAATATCAGTAATTGCCTGACCGGCCTTAAGCCCCATGTATTCGAGTGCTCGGGTGATACCTGAGGCTTTAACATCATCTTTTTCTGTAGCTGGATTAGGCACATGAGCAAACACAGGCAACACCATTTCTGGTGAGGTACCCCAAGTTACTTGAGGTGCTATAGCAGCACCATCTAACACAACAACATGATCGAATTCGGCATCAGCATCCGTATGTAGGTCTTGCCATGCAGCCACTGCCAAATCCCAGTGAGCACCCTTTGGAGAAAAAGGCCGACCTTCGACATAATCAATGGTGGTTTGGTCTACACCAACCATACCTACCCGTGCACCAGCTTCGATGGCCATATTGCACACAGTCATGCGGCCTTCCATCGACATATTCTCAAATACTTGCCCGCCAAACTCAATGGCATAACCCGTGCCACCTGCAGTGCCTATAACACCTATAATAGCTAACACCACGTCCTTAGGCGTCACACCTTCACCTAATTCTCCATCTACACGCACTAGCATGTTCTGAGATTTTTTTTGAATAAGGCACTGCGTAGCCAACACATGCTCCACCTCTGAGGTGCCAATACCATGCGCTAACGCACCCATAGCACCATGGGTTGCTGTATGGGAATCGCCGCATACGACCGTCATTCCAGGTAAAGTAGCCCCCTGCTCTGGCCCAACTACATGAACAATACCTTGGCGCTCATCCTGCATTTTAAATTCGGTAATACCAAACTCATCACAATTGTCATCCAAGGTCACTACTTGAATCTTAGATACGGGGTCTTCAATGCCATCAATGCCATAAGCACGCTCATTTGTCGTAGTAGGCACATTGTGATCTGGAGTAGCTAAGTTTGTGTCGATACGCCAAGGCTTACGGCCCGCGATACGCAGCCCTTCAAAGGCTTGTGGTGAAGTCACTTCATGCAGAAGGTGGCGGTCAATGTAAATTAGGCAACTGCCATCATCTTGCTGCTTAACAAGATGGCTATCCCATAGTTTGTCGTATAACGTTTTACTGGCCATGTCTAATCCTGCAGTTAGGTATGTAGATGGTTATTATACCTAGGCCAATCCAATAACTCTAATTCCAATTTAATTATTTTATCATTCCATTTGGTTATGTATAATAGCTATTTCAATAGACACAACGACTAGGTATTGTTTAATTATGGATAGTCTTGCATTAAAAGCTTTTATGGCGGTTGCTGAGCAAGGTTCGTTTTCACGGGCTGCAGATGAACTGTTCCTCACTCAACCTGCGGTAAGTAAACGAATAGTAAAACTGGAAAATCAGCTTAAAACACGCTTATTTGACCGCGTAGGGCGCAATGTTTCGCTAACGGTTGCAGGCCAACACTTACTTCCCAAAGCCAGGGCCATACTTGAAGCCATGGATAATACCGTAGATGAACTCACCCATTTATCTGGTCGCGTAGGGGGGAGGTTGCGCATTGCCACTAGCCACCACATTAGCCTGCATAGGTTACCAGAGCCGCTGGCAAAATTTATTGAACTATACCCACAAGTGGAGCTTGATATTCAATTTGCAGAATCTGAGGTGATTTATGAAGGCATATTACAAGGCCGCTGGCAGCTAGGTATTATTACGCTTAACCCCAAACCTCATGCACAATTACAACAGCAATCTATTTGGCAAGATACAATGCAATTTGTGGCTGCCCCTGAGCACCCATTAAACCATCAAACTGGCGTGGACTTATCACAGCTAAGTAGCTTCCCTGCCCTATTAAGCAAAACCAACACATTTACACGCAGCATTGTGGAGGGCCACTTTGAAAGGCAGAACCTTGCTCTAAACGTAGCTATGTCCACCAACCATTTAGATACGATTAGAATGATGGTAGGTATTGGTATGGGGTGGAGTATTTTGCCCCACACGTTAATCAACTCTCAAATTAAAGTGATTGACACAATTGATACATTAACCAAACCAATTGTTAGGCAACTAGGCTGTGTATGGCACCCACAGCGCAGCCTATCAAACGCAGCAAAAGCATTCATGGAGCTGCTACAAAGGTCTAATACGGAGTGATTTTTTCTCAACCTCTATAAGCACTTATTTTTGTCTAAAATATATTCATTTACAGACCATTATGTTGTTCCCAACAGAGCAAACCTAGTTTAGAATGCGACAAATTAAATAGGTTTAATAGCATTTGTTTTTATGCATATCTTGTTTGCATATCAGGGCGCTATTAAAAAATAATAAAGAGGCAGTTATGTCCAACCAAAAACCTATACGCTACGCTTTTTTGCAAATCCCAAATTATTCTATGGTAACCTTTTCGTCTGCCGTAGCTAGCCTTCGTGGTGCCAACTACATTAGCAAAAAAACCTTATACGAATGGCAAGTAGTCTCTATGGATGGAGCACCTGTAACGGCGAGTGTTGGCTTTGAAGTGACCCCCACTATCCACATTAAAGACCTTGATTTAAACAATTTAGAAGCACTTATCGTTTGTGGTGGCACATACATAGACCGTGCCTATGATAAAAGCACTTTAACGTTTTTGCGCAAAGTGGCCAATGCAAAAATACGCATCGGATCCACCTGTACCGGTAGTTATTTATTAGCTGCGGCAGGCTTATTAGATGGGTATAAATCCACTATTCATTGGGAAAACATCGCCAGCATGCGCGAAGAGTTTCCCAATGTTTTGATGTCGTCCAATTTATTTGCCATAGATCGAGATCGTTTCACATGCTCTGGTGGCAATTCATCATTAGACATGATGCTGCAATTTGTGAGCAACCACCATGGCCCAGAGTTGGCAGCTGCTGTTTCTGAAATGTTTATTATGGAGCGTATCCGTGACCACCACGATACACAACGCATTCCATTACGCTTGCACCTAGGTAACAGCCAACCTAAACTCATTGAAGCTGTGGCCTTAATGGAGGCCAATTTAGAAGAAACCATTAGCTTGGATGATTTGGCACGATATGTGGGCGTGTCCAGAAGACAATTAGAGAGATTATTTCAAAAGCATCTTAAGTGTGTGCCTTCACGTTATTATTTGGAGCTAAGACTTAATCGTGCTCGCCAACTTTTACTACAAACCAACTTGTCAATTATTGATGTATCGTTGGCTTGTGGCTTTGTATCAGCACCACATTTTTCTAAATGTTATAGAGACTTCTTTGGCATACCACCAAGAGAAGAGCGGCGCCGCTTCTCTCCTGGGCAAAGCGTTCGAGCCGCAGAAGAAAGCCTAAAAGAAATGGCAGGCCAAAACCCATTAGATACAGACCCATCACTGACCTGACCTGACCTGAACCCACCTCACTGATTCGAACCAATGTGAGGTTAATAGCGGCAGGATTTAAGCGTTAAGAACAGCCATAGCAAGTTCGCTGCCTGGTAACCCTAAGGCAGCAACCCACACAATCATGCCAATTAATGCACCTGCTGTGAGCAGATACCAAATCAAGCTAAACACAATACCATATGGACTAAGCTTGAATTTAGGGTCATGATCAAAACGATTCCAGTCGCCTAACAAGTCAATCAACCCCATAATGCCAAAGAAGCCTATTAAGGCAAAACCTTGGGTAAAGCTATATCCAATCAGCACCCCTGATATAACCACTAGTCCAACATATATAAATCGGCTACGACCTGAATAAACCAAGGCCTTTACCACTCTTCCACCATCTAACGGGTATATTGGCAGCAAGTTAACTAGGTTTAGCAAAGCACTTACAGAAGCCACAAGGCCAACAAAGTGGTTACCTGTAACAAGAAATCCGATGAAAAAAGCCACACTCATAATGAGGCCAAACACAGGCCCCATCATGGCTATATACAAATCTTGCCAGTGAGTTTTAGGGCTTTCTCCTACAGCAATACCACCCACAAACGGAATAATATAAATCCCTTTTGTAGGTATACCAAAGTGTTTCATAGCCCGAATATGGCCATATTCATGGAACATTAAAATCGCCAACAAAGTCACTGCAAACTCGAAGCTGAGCATAATAGTCCAGCCAGACAGCGCCATGGCAACAAGGGCCACTTTTAGCACTTTAACACTCTTAAATAACTTAAGGCCGATGCCAATCATGACTCCTAAGCGCGCCCGATTATTGGTTTGCATAATTCTAATTACCCTCTACGGCGGCGGCGTTTCTTTTCGCCCCCTTCTGATTCAGCGCTGGCTTCTTTAAGTGGTGGCAAGGTCACCACCTTCTCCAGCTCTGGGAAAGCGTCTACCTTGTTTGGAAAGGCCATGGCATCAATAAACAATTGTTGAAAATCAGGTTCTACAGCTGTTTCTATTTTTTCAATGTTACGAACTACCTGTTCAATCTGCGCCCTTGATGCTTCATTAAGTAATGCAATCCTAGCACCTGTGCCTGCTGCATTACCCGCAGAAGAAACTTCATTTAAAGCACAGTCTGGAATCAAGCCCAGCACCATGGCATATTTCACATCAATGTGGCTACCAAAAGCGCCTGCAAAACGAATGCGATCAACCTTTTCTACCTGCTGATATTGCATCAATAACTTCACCCCTGCGTACAAAGCGGCTTTGGCTAATTGAATAGCTCGGATGTCATTTTGCATAATTTTAACCGCACCACGAGTTTCTGTGGCAGGCATTATTTCGTACGAGAAGGTTCGTCCATCGGGTTGGATACGAGGGTTAACACTGGCTAATCCACCATCAACAACACCATCTTGCGTGATCACACCTGCCAAATACATTTCGGCTACTACTTCAATAATTCCAGAGCCACAGATACCGGTAATGCCAGTTTTTTTGGTAGCTTCATCAAACCCAGGCTCATCAGACCACAGCTCGCAACTAATCACCTGAAATCGAGGCTCCAAAGTAATAGGGTCTATCCGAATACGCTCTATAGCACCGGCTGCCGCGCGCTGACCACAGCTAATTTGGGCCCCTTCAAAGGCTGGACCCGTTGGGCTAGAACACGCGACTAAACGATGACGATTACCCAATACAATCTCAGCGTTAGTACCCACATCTACCAACAAAGTCATTTCATCATGGTTATAAGGCTCTTCTGCCAACACCATGCCTGCAGTATCTGCTCCAACATGTCCGGCAATGCACGGCAACAAGTACGCCCGTGCCTGAGGGTTTAGGTGTACATCGATATCACGGGCCAAAATATTTACAGCCATATCAGTGGCTAAAGCAAATGGAGCACCCCCTAGCTCTACAGGATTAATGCCCAATAACAAATGATGCATGATTGGGTTTGCAACAAAGGTAATTTCCAACAAATCTGTGGTTTCACATTCGGCCTGCTTTACAAGGTCTGTGACTAAACCATTGAGTGCTTCGCGCACAGCATTGGTCATGTCTACTTCACCGCCCGGATTCATCATCACATAAGACACTCGGCTCATTAGGTCTTCGCCAAAACGAATCTGTGGATTCATAACTCCAGAACTGGCAATAACCTCACCACTGGACAAGTTACACAAGTGCGCTGCAATTGTAGTAGATCCAACATCTACCGCCACACCAAAAACCGTATCTTTTAAACCAGGCCAAAGGGCAATAATTTTTTCGCCTTTGCGTACTGCTACAGTTACACCCCACTTTCCAGCTCTTAAGATGGGTTGTATGGTGGCCAAAAGCGCCACATCATAAGATAGATCCAGTAATTGCCAATCTGCTTCTAACGCATTCAACAAACGACGTAAGTCACCTGACGGGTCGTGCATATCAGGCTCTTGCACTTCTACGTAGTACAAACGCACCAAAGGGTTAATCTCAATATCATGATGCTCTGCGTCTTTACGCACCATTTGATGATGCACTTGGCTTTCTGCAGGCACATCTACTACGATGTCATTAAGCACTTTAGTGTGGCAACTTAACCTCCTGCCTGGCTTAAGCTCACGGCGTTCTGCAAACTTAAGCTCCGGTGCTGTGATGGGCTCTAAACTTTGCGCGCTGGAGGTAATACCAAATTTGGCAAACTCTCCTTCACTGACCAAAATTTGACAGCGACCACAGATGCCTCTGCCACCGCACACAGAATCTATATCAACATTAAGATACCGAGCAGCTTGCAACAATGGTGTGCCAACAGGGAAGCGTCCACGCTTACCGGAGGGTGTGAATACGACTAAAGCATCTTCGATATTAGTTTGACTCATAGTGCCATCTCAATGTTTGATCACAGGGTAAGTCTATTAACCCCACGTAATTAATGTTTTTTAAATTTGCACAAAAAAGGGCCCATTAGGCCCTTTGGTTATTTACTCTTGGCCTATGCTAGCCTATGCCAGCTAACAACGGACTATGAGCTGCGGCGGCGGCCACCAGTGCGACCACCACGAGAACCAACACCTACTGCATTTGGGTCACGGTAAGCTTTAATCCAATCTTTACATTCAGGGTCGTGGCCCATCATTAGGTTGCCACCACGTACACCTAACATCACTTCTGGATGCATTGGGTTGATGATAGCAGAAGTCATACCAGAGGCAACAGCACAGGCAATAAATGCACAGTTAACTCCATTACGGTTTGGCAAGCCAAAGCTAAAGTTTGATGCACCACAAGTGGTATTCACTTTAAGCTCGGTGCGTAGACGATGAACTAGTTCCATAACCTGACGGCCAGATGTATTGATTGCGCCCACTGGCATCACCAATGGATCTACCACTACATCACACGCTGGAATGCCATAATCTGCAGCACGCTGCACTATTTTTTTAGCCACTTCAAAGCGTACATTAATGTCTTGTGAAATACCTGTCTCATCGTTTGAGATAGCAACAACAGCTGCCCCGTATTTCTTCACTAAAGGTAATACCCGATCTAACGACTCATCTTCGCCCGTCACAGAGTTCAACAAAGCCTTACCCTTATACACAGCAAGTCCAGCTTCAAGTGCTTCAATAATTGACGAGTCAATACATAATGGCACATCAACTAACGACTGAACCAATTGTATGGTTTTGGCCAATATGGCAGGCTCATCTGCTAAAGGGATGCCCGCATTGATGTCCAAAATGGTAGCACCTGCAGCAACCTGTGCCAACGCATCAGCTTCTACACGGCTAAAGTCACCATTTTTCATTTCTTCAGCTAACAACTTACGACCAGTGGGGTTAATACGCTCACCGATAACGGCGAAAGGACGATCAAAACCAATGATAACTTCTTGGCTAGCGGAGCTGATAATAGTATCAGTCATGTAAAATTCCTACCTAAATGTCTAATAAAGACCAGCGGACTGGCCCAATAAATAAGACCAGTCATCTGGTCCAAAAAATAAATTACTACTTAACTGTGAAACTTTTACCATTCAATTCAAAATGACCATCTTGAACTTGATACATCCATGCGGCAGATTTTTTTAAGCCACCCAATGGATACAAATGGCACTGGGCAATTAAACAATCTGGGTCGTTATGCATACCTGTCACAATATCACGCATCAACTCACTTGGCTCCGAAGCCGGTGCATTGACATATTTACCCAAAAAGGAATCCTTCAAACTAAGCTTAACCATATTCATAGGGTTGCGCGTTAAAAAGCGTACTGAAGCACCCACACCACAATGAGCCGCATGGCGCATAAGAGTTTTAATAGTGGCAAGACCCGGCACACCAATATGTATAGGTAATTCATTGCCTGCAGCACGGATTTCGCGCTCCCAAGCAAATATAGGCTCTGCTTCAAACACAAACTGAGTGGCTAGATACAAGCTCAAGTCCGTTTGTTTGGCAAAATCGTTCTTTTGCTTAATGGCTAGGGCACAATCCGCTGAGCTAATATCTGGACTACCTTCTGGATGCCCTGCTAGTCCCATTTTCAAAATACCGTATTTTTCAAATAAGCCTGTTTGTAGTACTTCTATTGAAGAACCAAAATCTCCCACAGGAGTAGTGACTCCTCCACCGATCAATAAGCCTTCTGTGACACCTGTTTCGCCCTGAAGTGACGCTAAATTTTCTTCCAAAAACTTAGCTGATGGAATAGAACGCGCAGCAAAGTGAGGTACTGGGTTAAACCCTTCGTCCTTAAGGCGCCTGACGGTCGCCACTGTGTCAGCAAAATCTGACCCTGGTAAGAAAGTAACATATACAGTGCAACCTGGCCGTAACAGTTCTTTAAAGTCAGCCACTTTGGCTGCGCCACCTGGAGTCACTTCTACAGTCGTTTTTTGCATCAAGTCAATAATGGCTTGTTTTTCTGCAACGGCATTTAGTGCCATGGATACATCTCCAAAAAATGATGAGGTTGGTTTGGAAACCAACTACTGCGCAATACCGCCTGCTGCAATTAAAATGTCTAAGCGTTCATCTGTGTAATCAGCTTCAATCTGTTTCACAGTGGCTTCTAATACTGCTTCTAGGTCATCACCACAGGCAGTAGTCTCTCGACGCCACTCTGACAAATAGCCATCACTTCCATATAGACCAGAGCGCATCGCTGCTTTGTCTACCGCTTTTTCAAAACGTTCTTCTAGTGGACGCTTTGCACTTGTACGACCTTGTTTAACAATAACTTGGGCGGGAATATCACGCCACATAACGATGGTCAGCTTGGCCATTTTATTACCTGTTCAGTATAGTTGTTGTAATGAGCGCTCAGTTCTTTAGCCATTTGGCCGTAACCCGTTTCTACTCGCTCGTATGTTAAACCCAATTTTTTTGCTGCCGCTTCGGCAAAGTGGTCAAGTTGCCTGTTAGGCTCCTGAACCAAGTAAACTAACTTTGTATAATGTGCAAACATAAGCTCTATAAGCTGTGGGTGTTTATTTAGACCCATACCTTCCATGATGAGTTGTTCAAAATGCTTGGCAAGATAATCTGTCAGGTAAAAAGTACCCAACTCACGTTCAGCCATTGCAGCAAAGTTTTCACTACCGCTAAAAAACTCATAACAATGAGAACCAGACAAACGTTTAATATTGTATCTATCCAACACTTTATCCAACATACCTCCAGTACCACAGTCGCCAAAAGCAGCAAACACATGATCATAGTCTGCTGCATAAGCTGCCAAACGTTTTTCAACAGCAGCTGGAATTTCACTAGGTCTATTATGGAGCTCGGCAGGAATTTGTGTGACTTTTAAGTTTTCCCAGCCACTAATTTTTGCGACTGCCATCACTTCTCGAGCAATGGCTCCACAGGTAATCACCAGCAAGCTAGCAGGCTGCATGGTTACCCTTTGTGCAATTACGCCGCACGCTTTGCAGCAATGAATTTCTTTGCTGTTTCAACAGCAACGGCAGCATCGCGACAGTATGCATCTGCGCCAACGGCATCGCCAAATTCTTCGTTAAGTGGCGCTCCACCAACAAGAATAATAAAGTCATCACGAATACCTTGCTCTTTCATGGTGTCAATAACGACCTTCATGTAAGGCATGGTCGTAGTCAACAATGCCGACATGCCCAAGATGTCTGGCTTATGTTCTTCTAGCGCTGCGATATACTTATCAACTGGGCAGTTAATGCCTAAGTCAATCACTTCAAAACCCGCACCTTCCCACATCATGGCTACAAGATTTTTACCAATGTCATGAATGTCACCCTTAACTGTGCCAATCACTGCTTTGCCTACAGGTAAGGCTCCAGTTTCCGCAAGTAAAGGACGTAGTATTTTCATGCCAGCTTTCATGGCGTTAGCAGCCATTAGCACTTCTGGTACAAACAAAATACCGTCGCGAAAGTCAACACCAACAATGTTCATGCCACCTACTAAGGCCTCATTCAACACCCGGTCTGGCATCCAACCACGACCCAACAATATGTTCGTACCTTCAGCAATTTCGTCTTCCATACCGTCATAGAGGTCGTCATGCATTTGTGCCGTTAGATCTTCATCACTAAGACTACTTAGATCAAGATCTTCTTCATACTGGTCTTCAGACATAGATTGTACTCCTGCAAGAAACATGGCATTACATTGAGGCTTCAACGAATGGCAATATATGGCCGCTAGATTATCTAGGATGGCCTTTTTGAGCTAACATACCTACGACAAAGCGTTATCGAAACGCGACCCTTTCGGCAACCGATGACTAGACAGCTATAAACTATTATAACACTAGCAAACCCTTGCCTTACTTGAGTATTACCCATGTGGCCTGAATATTATTCACGTCATGCATTAGATACATTCACGCCTTTGGCAGGTTCTGACCGGGCAAGGCCTAACATGCCAGTGCGATTTAATATAAAATAGCCACGCAATAGCAAGCTTACTCTTGAGCAATCCTCAATTAGTAGGCTGTTTTTTATCACCAACATGAGCTATCCAATCATGGCACACCTTATTGACGGCAAGCAGTTCGCTGCTAAACTACGTGAGAAAATGACCGGTCAAATCGCTTCTATTAAAGCAGACCATAACATCGTTCCAGGCCTAGCCGTTGTGCTAGTGGGCGAAGATCCAGCCAGCCAGGTTTATGTGCGCAGCAAAGGCAAGCAAGCTAAAGAATGTGGCATCACATCTATTGAACACAAACTAGAAGACACAACGTCACAAGAGTTTTTGCTTAATCTGATTAATGACATGAACAATGATCCTGCTATTCACGGTATTTTGGTACAGCTACCACTTCCCAAGCACATTGACTCTGCTAAGGTGCTTGAAGCCATTGACCCAGCTAAAGATGTAGATGGTTTCCACCCAATTAATGTGGGCATGTTATCTACCGGTGGCAAGGGCATGATCCCTTGCACCCCATTAGGTAGCTTGATGATGCTGCAAGATTATCATGGCGACCTAACCGGCATGAGCGCTGTTGTTGTTGGCCGCTCTAATATCGTGGGCAAGCCAATGTTCAACCTATTACTGCAGCAAAGCTGCACTGTAACCATGGCTCACTCTCGCACTAAAAATATTGAAGCAGTAGTGCGTGAAGCAGACATCGTGGTTGCCGCTGTAGGTGTTCCAGAGCTTGTGAAAGGCGACTGGATAAAGCCAGGCGCAACAGTGATCGACGTAGGCATAAACCGAATCCAAACTGATGAAGGCAAAACCAAACTGGTAGGTGACGTACATTTTGAGAGTGCTGAAAAAGTAGCTGGCGCAATCACACCTGTACCAGGTGGAGTAGGTCCAATGACTATCGCATGCTTGCTGTATAACACTATGGTAGCCGCTTGCCGCCATAATAATATTGAAATGCCGGCTGCATAGACAGCTGGTTTAGAAACTATTAAAGAGGCCTCTTTTGAGGCCTTTTTTGTGGGCGCTTTCAAATTGACTCACTATGAAGGCGTGTAGTTCTCTCCCACCGAACTTGCACAAATTCGACTCAATCGATTAAATGAAAACCCTGTTTTATCACGCCACTGGTTAAAGCAGCGCTGCACCTTGGCTAAATCACTTTTATTACTAGGTTGGTTTGCAATATCAAGCCCCGCCCCTTGTAAACATGTCACCACATCGTTAGTGAGCATAAAAGTGTCTAAGCCCATTTGTCGCAACATCCGTGGCCCACTCATACCACCAAGACGCCCTCCACCTGCCTTTAAATGGCGATAAAGCCCAATCAAATCATCTTTTGGCCATTGTTCCAAAAAAGCCGCAAAGCTTTCGTGCTCCATACAGCTCTCAAGAATATAACTAGCGTTTTTTGGCACACTCACTATTTTTTGCATGCTGCGCACAATACGTCGATCTGTGCCAAATTTTTCTAATTGCTCTGGACTTAATAAGATTATTTTTTCTGGGTCAAATCCAAAAAAAACTGTTTCAAAATCTTCCCACTTATTCTCAATCACTCGCCAAACAAAGCCAGCTTGAAAGACCACCTTAGTCATCATTGATAAAAAGCGATCATCTGGTTGAGATAAAAAAAAGGCCCGTGGTAAAGGCTCATATATTCTAGCCTCTAGACCTTTCTCTCCACCCTTGCGAAATAACGCTCGCTCAAGAATAGGCTCAAAGTTTGGCATTATTAACCCCTAACATTAGATTTATTGGCTCACATAGTGTCTGGCACTTTAGTAATTATGCAAGCCAGCCGATAAACCCACGATACAACAATCTACAGGTATAAAAAAGGCCTCTAATGAGGCCTTTTCACTGATTTACAAAAGCTTATTTGTAGACCGGAAAACGAGCGCAAAGCGCCGAGACTTTATCCCGTACTTGTGTGTTAATGGCTTCATCATCAATGTTGTCCATCACATCGCACATCCAACCTGTAAGGTCACGCACTTCCTCAGCACCAAAGCCACGAGACGTCACTGCAGGAGTACCTACACGGATACCAGAGGTAACAAACGGAGATTGTGGGTCATTAGGTACAGAGTTCTTGTTTACTGTGATGTGAGCCCTACCTAAAGCAGCATCAGCAGCCTTACCCGTTATACCTTTAGCAATCAGGTCAACTAGCATTAAGTGGTTCTCAGTGCCGCCAGAAACAATTTTGTAACCGCGTGCCTGGAACACTTCTGCCATAACCTTAGCATTCACACAAACCTGACCTTGGTATTGAATAAACTCAGGCTCTAAGGCTTCTTTGAATGCCACCGCTTTAGCAGCAATAACATGCATTAAGGGGCCACCTTGTTGGCCCGGGAATACAGCTGAGTTAAACTTCTTCTCAAGTGCTTCATTAGCTCTAGCAAGAATCAAACCGCCACGGGGACCACGTAAGGTTTTATGAGTCGTTGTCGTCACAACATCTGCATATTTCATAGGGCTAGGGTAATGCCCTGTGGCAACCAAACCAGCTACGTGAGCCATATCTACTAGAAGGTATGCGCCAACACTGTCTGCGATGTCACGAAACTTGCTCCAATCCATCACTTGAGAGTAAGCAGAAAAACCTGCCACAATCATTTTTGGTTGGTGTTCGGTGGCCAAACGCTGAATTTCTTCATAATCCAATGTTCCAGCTTCATTCAAGCCGTATTGGATAGCGTTGTAGTTTTTACCAGAAAAATTAACATGCGAACCATGAGTTAAATGACCACCGTGGGCCAAGCTCATACCTAAAATAGTATCACCAGGAGAAACCAAAGCTTGATATACAGCAGCATTTGCCTGTGAGCCAGAGTGTGGCTGCACGTTAACGTAGTCTGCACCAAACAATTTTTTAGCACGCTCCATCGCCAAAATTTCTACCTTGTCTACAAACTCACAGCCACCATAGTAACGTTTGTGAGGGTAACCCTCTGCATATTTGTTGGTTAAGCCAGAGCCTTGAGCTTGCATCACTCGAGTGCTGGCGTAATTTTCTGAAGCAATCAACTCTACATGATCTTCTTGGCGTTGCTCTTCTTCTTGAATACCAGACCAAAGTTCTGGGTCAAAGTCACTGATACGATCAGACTTGTTAAACATTACTAAACTCCCAAAAAATGAAATCCCTCATACAAGGGGACATATAACTACTAAAATTCAAAATCTATATAACCGCGCCATTTACCTTTAGCACAGCTGACCTAAATTCATTTTCAATGGTGCATCATAGACACTATGGTCAAGCCCATTTAGTTTGATACGACACTGCATTATGTAGCAGCGAATTATGGCCCTGTTATTGCGTTATTTACGCAAAAAAGAGCGATATTGTAACAGAGCTAAAGAGCCAAGGAGTTATTATTAGTAATAGTTGTTATTTACAACACAGATTGCCTTACGCGCCTGCTTTGACAATTAACAACACCATGTCTTTGCTGCCCGTTACTTTAACCTGAGTACCCACAGATAAGTTGGTTTCCGACGTTACACGCCACAGAGTATCCCCTATCTGCATCTTGCCTTGGCCACCTGTCATGGATTGAGTTAAGGCAAATTCTCGGCCAATCAACTGGGCAGCACGGTCATTAAGCTTGGGCTTGTCTGTGTCTTGGTTAAAGCTCTTAAAGCGATACCAAAACCACACCGAACACGCGATAGACAAAACGGCAAACAAAAGCAGCTGTTTCTGCCATGACAAATCAGGCCAAATATAACTAATCAGTGCCAACTCAAAAGCTGCCATTATAGTGCCTAACAAAAACCCTGCGGCACCTAAAGCCTCTAGAGAGATTAAGACAATGGCTAATATAATCCAGTGCCAAAACTGCATAGCTTCAAAAAATTCAATCATGATGTTTTATTACTCATATCTTTAACTAACTCGCTAATGCCAGAAATAGAGCCAATTACACTGCTGGCTTCAAGTGGAATCATCATTACTTTGTTATTGTCAGAAGCAGCCAACTTACCCAAGGCATCGATATATTTTTGGGCAATAAAGTAATTAACTGCTCTAGAGTCGCCATTTTGAATGGCTTCGGATACCACTTGAGTGGCCTTAGCCTCTGCTTCAGCCAACCTTTCACGGGCTTCTGCTTCGCGCTTAGCTGCTTCCAATTGACCCTCAGCCTTAAGGATCTCTGATTGCTTTTGACCCTCAGCCACCTTAATTGCTGCCTCTTTCTCGCCTTCAGCTTCTAAAATTTGCGCACGCTTTTCACGCTCCGCTTTCATCTGTCTTGCCATAGCAGTAACTAAGTCTTGTGGTGGTGCAATGTCTTTAATTTCGATGCGAGTAACTTTTATGCCCCAAGGATCGGTAATATCATCGACCTTTGACAACAAGCTACTATTAATGCGCTCTCGGTTAGACAACATTTCATCTAACTCCATAGAGCCTAAAACGGCGCGAATATTGGTCATCACTAAGGCTTTCATCGCACGTTCTAAATCGTTTACTTCATAGGCTGCTTTAGCGGCATCTTGTACCTGATAAAAACACACTGCATCAGTCATTACCTGGGCATTATCTGACGAAATAATTTCTTGTGGATCAACGTCTAGCACCTGCTCCATCATGTTTAGCTTGCGGCCCACAGTGTCAATAAAAGGCACTAATATATGCAAACCCGGTGATAGCGTTCGGGTGTATTTACCAAACCGCTCTACGGTCCAGTTAAACCCTTGAGGCACCATACGGACGCCTTTGAAAATAATGAGCACAGCCATCAAAGTGAAAAACAGTGCCGTTAAACTTTGGCCTAAATCTACGATTGACATAAACAGTTCCTTGTAAATATGAGTTAATGATTAATAATAGCCTTAGTTTGCTTAAAAAGCATGATTTATCCCATTCAATTTACCTAACCTACTGTTTCCTGACCTAAGCGCATGTGCGAGAATAGCGGGAGTATAAGCATAGGCTATGTAGCTTAATGCTATAGTAGCTTTCAAAAAGGAACGATCATGCCCAATAGCTTGTCCAGTAATCTGCGTCAAAGCCAACTTACTGCCATCTACGCCAAAGGTGCGATAGAAGCACTTACTGCATTGAGTAAAAAGCGCTCAAGAGTGCACTGTATTACTAGTACCGTAGCGCAGGATATTTCCTCAGACGTTATTTTAGCAATAGGTGCTGGCTCAAGCTTTACCCTAGGCGCAGAAGAAATTACTGAGCTAGTGTCTGTCACTAACAGCCTTGTAGTCAACATCGGCACCTTAGATCACAACCGTAAAGCCGCAATTGGCCCAGCACTTCAAGCTGCGAACGACTTTTCAAAGCCTTGGATTTTAGACCCTGTTTCAGTGCACGCCTCCAAGACACGCTGTGCTTATGCTCGCGAGCTTTTGCATTTTAGGCCCCATGTAATTAGGGCTAATGCAATGGAGATTAAAGCTTTGGTAGGATCGTCTAGCCCTATGGCGGCGCAAGAGCTAGCTTTACAGCAAGGTTGTGTAGTAGCGCAAACAGGTGAAACAGACTTGGTCACCAATGGCGTGAAAACTATCATGATAGCTAATGGTCATCAAATGCAAACTAGGATTTCAGCCATGGGCTGCGCTACCACGGCGTTTATGGCGTGTTTTATGGCCGTAGATCACGATGCATTTGATGCAGCAGTGCAGGCTTTGCTAACTATGGGTGTGGCTGCAGAGCTTGCCGCGAACAAATCCTTCGGCCCTGGCAGCATGCACATGAACTTGCTGGATTCGCTCTACTCCATCAACGAACAAACCTTAGCTCGTTATGGCCACGTATTAGAACTAAGCGCTGTCTAAGCACTAAGGTGCGCAAAAACACCTTTCAAGTTTGCAACCTGCGGGCTTTGAGTAAAATCACAGCCTTGCGCAATGTGGCCCAAGTGATGGCCCATTAACTCCTGACTTTTCTTCTCATCCCCACACTTCACAGCCTCTAGTAAATGGCTATGTTCATCTCTAGCACATGCATTACCACCACCATGGCTATACATGGTAATAATGAGAGACGTTTGTGAGATTAGCCCTCGAAGTGCGTTAATAAAGGGCTGATTGCCTGCCACCATAGCAAGCTGAAGATGAAACTCACCAGAGCGGCGAAGCGCAGTAGCCATGTCGCCTTGATCAATAGCACTTTGCTCTAAGTTAATCATGTGCTGTAAATGAGCCACATGTGCAGGCGTGCAGCGTTTGCACGCTAGTTTCACTACTGCCAGCTCAATGATATTTCGTGCTAACAATATCTGCTCAGCCAAATCTGGAGTTGGCGATGCCACAAACGCTCCACGATTCTTATGAATTTCTACCACCTGCTCTAGCGCTAAGCGCTGTAATGCTTGCCTTATGAGGGTACGACTCACACTAAACAACATGGTCAATTCCACTTCATTAAGCTTAGTGCCAGGGGCAAGACGCCCAGATAAGATGCCATCGAACAACTGTCGATAGGCATCCATTGGCGCATCTGTCTTAGCCAGAGGTTGCAACACTGGATTAACTACCCCGGTAGGTGGAGTAGCTGTATGGCGAAACTAGCAGTGGCACATGATAATGATCGCCAGCTTCGGCTATGCCAAAACGCAAGGTAACATCACTTAAAAAAGCTGGGTTTGGCTGCGCTACACCGGTTTGAGTGAAGTAAGCTTCAACACCAAACTCAAGTTCATATACGCCTACAGTAAAGGCTTCATCCTTTAGCAATGGGCCGTCACAGCGGCCGTCGCTGTTAGTAATTTGTTGGCTTATTAGTTGACGCTTGCCATCTGTAATGCGATATAAGCTAACAGACATATTGCTGCCAGGCACACCCTGTGCAGTATCCAATACATGTGTGGTTAAAAAACCCATAAAATCAATCCTCTTTTAATATGCAAACCTTATTTAAGCTTTGCACCTTGCGTTATCCAACGACCCAACAGGTCACGCTCATCTTGAGTCATGCCAGTGCTATTGGCTAATGGCATAATATGGCTGGCCACTGCTTGCAAATAAATGCGATCTTTGTGGCGCTTAATCTCTTCAATAGAATCAAGCATCACCCCAGCTGGTGCGGTAGCAAAACCTGGAAAAGTAGGCACAGCTGCATGGCAAGAAGCGCAGTGAGTAGCGACAACTTTGAAAGCTTGATCAGCCGTTACAGCAGCAACCATTTGAGTCGCATCACCAGAGACAGCTTTAGCACTTGCACCTGGAATGTTAGGCACTGTGACATAAGCCATCACCAACAAGGCCAACACCGCCGCAGGCAATGCCCACAAAAACTGCTGATTGTTATGCCGGGTGTTAAAGTAATGTCTAACGCCTACACTGGCAATGGATAAGCCTAACAAAATAATCCAATTCCATTCATGCCCATAAGTACTTGGAAAATGACTACTAATCATGATAAAGATGACTGGCAAAGTGAGGTAGTTATTGTGGCGTGAACGCAACAAACCCATCTTAGGAAGTGCTGGATCAGGCGTTGTGCCTGCCTCTACAGCGCCTACTAAGTTTCTCTGAGCAGGCATGATGATAAAGAAAACATTACCTACCATCATGGTGCCAATCACCGCACCTACGTGAAGATAAGCGGCACGACCTGTCATAAATTGGCTAAAGCCCCATGACACAAGCACCAAAAACAGCATCAATGCTATACCCAAAAGCAAGGGTTGATGGCGCAGTGGACTCTTGCACAAAAGGTCGTAAACAATCCAACCCACAAATAAACTACCAAAACCAATAGCCACTCCCATAGCAGGTGATACAGGAGATCCAGGCATCATTAAATAGGTAGCCGCGTTAAGGTAATACACTACACTTAACAGCAACACACCCGATATCCACGTGCTATAAGCTTCCCACTTAAACCAGTGTAAATGCTTAGGCATGGTCGCTGGCGCCAGCTTGTATTTTTGCAGATGATAAATACCACCACCATGAATGGCCCATAATTCACCAGCCAATTCTTCATTCTTTACTTGTCTATCTAGGTTGTTTTCTAGCCAAACAAAATAGAAAGAGGCTCCTATCCAAGCAATACCTACAATCACATGCACCCAGCGGATGGCTAGGTGAAACCATTCTAATAAATGAGCTTCCATAATTATTCTCTATGTAAAATTACTGTCGTAAATGTTAGCACGCTAACTTTCTAATCAGGTCTGCCACATCCAACTGCCCACGCTGACCTTCTTCAAAGAACACTTCGTTCAAGTTTTCGCCTTTGCCAGATCTATCAACCACTAAAAAGTCTTGGGCAACAGACATGACCAAAAGCGGATGATGCCAAACACCTGTGCCGTAGTTAACACCTTGCTTACCGTTAGTGATAAACGCTCGCAGATCAACGAGCTTAGGTTCTGGCCCAGCCTTCGCTACCACCACCAAAAATGGTGTGTTAGTTAACGGCATAAACGCTTGGCTACCCAAAGGATGGCGTTCCATCATGTCTATCGCCATAGGTAAAGGCCTTCTTTTACTGCTAAAAATACTAATAATAGCCTCATCTTCGGGCGAGCTAGTTCCTACAGTAGCCAGTTTATGGTGACGCCACGTGTAGCCTTGGTTTATACCAAATCCATCACCTTCATGGCCCTCTATCACATCACCAAAATCAGCAAATGCTTTAGCTGTTAGTGGTTCGATCGTAATTGACTTAGCCATTAGGAACCTTTACCTTGCGCTACAATACGGCCTTTAATACGTAAGCGAGAAACGCCTCCGTCTGGAAAAATATTAAGTCGTACGTGAGTGACAGGACCTAATTCTGCCACTTCACCAGTGAAGGCATGAATGTGGTGCATGCTCAGCTTTTGCGAAGGCAATAATTCTGGCCAGTATAAGCTTTGTGCCGCCATCTGCTCATCACTACCACCTTCTACAAAAGCTGCTTGAATAGAGCAAGAGTCTGGAAAGTTACCTTTAAAGTGAGCAGTATCTACTTCTATTTCACTCACTACTCCAGCATGGCCTAAGGCCACAATCACCCAATCAAAGCCTGGAATGCGACGACGCGCTGTCTCCCAGCCATCTCCCATGTTAATACCACGACCTGGAGCTAAAATATTGTCCATGGTGCCAAAGTGCTCATCGCTGCATAACAAAGCACGTCCACCATTGCCCATAGCGGCAAGATCTACTAACTCGTGCGCTTGTGCTGACCAATCTTTAACCACTTCGCCATAGATACGCAGACGAGCAACGCCGCCGTCTGGGTACATATGAAAGCGCACATGACTAAACACTGCTTCGCAATTAATGGCTTGGATATGGTGGCTGTCACCTTGAAGGTTTAATGCAGGTTGAATTTCTTGCCAAACTGTAGCCTCTGTTGGATCTCCCTGAGCCATATAACACGCTTCTAAAGATACACTAGGCGCATAGTTACCAGTAAAAAAACTAGTATCAATGTTTAGGCCACGTATGCGTCCGGGCAAGCCCAAGCGGACAGTGCAATGGTCATGACCTTGCTGGCGTTTACGACGAGATTCCCAACCATCCATCCACTTACCGTTGTCATCATAAACCCCTTCTTTCCAAACCGGGTCATGGTTTTGCAGCATACGATTCATGTCAGCAAAGAAATCATCTGTTGAGTGAATCGCTTCAGCTCCCAGGCGCGCATCAGCCAAATTGGTCATGCGTGTATATGGGTTGTTAGGTTTTTGTTCTTCAGTCATGATTTATCCTATTAATAAATACAAATTACATATCAGCCATGCGAAAGCTGGCAATTTTGTTAATTTCTTCCAATGCTTGAGCAAACTCGACCTCTGCAAGGTGATGAATTCGTGTTTCAAATGCAGCTAGTATTTGATGCCTGTCACTGCCCTTTACGGCCTTAATAAAAGGAAAACCAAACTTCTCCTTATAAGCGTCATTTAACTGTGTGAAACGTTGAAACTCTTGTGCGGTGCATTCACTGATGCCTGCACCAGATTGCTCTGAAGTAGAGGCTACGGTAAGCTTCCCAGCAATAGCAGCTTTACCCGCTAAATCTGGGTGAGCACAAATAAGCGCAAGCTGTTGGTCTTTAGCAGCACCTAACATCACTGTTTGAAACACAGCCAAAAGCACCGATGCTTGGTCTAGATCTGCAGACATACCTAAATCAAACACCCCTTCAGCAACCCAAGGCGAATGTTCGTAAAGGTCTTTAAAATGGGCAACAAATGCGCTGCGACTCATTTGGCTAGGCGTGCATGTGGCTAAGAGTGTCATACTAGTTATGCTCTTGAGTTTTAGTAGTTACATCCAAAGCAGGATGATGCTGCTGCCAATGGCGAGCAATATCGATACGACGAGCACACCATACGCCATCAAAGGAAGCCACATATTCTAAAAACCGCTGAATACCTTTGAGCCTGGCTGGGCGTCCCAACAAACGACAATGCATGCCAATGGATAGCATTTTAGGCTCGCTAGCACCCTCTTCATAAAGCACATCAAAGGCGTCTTTTAAGTATTGGAAAAACTGCTCACTAGTGTGAAAGCCTTGCGGTGTAGCAAAGCGCATGTCGTTGGTGTCTAGGGTATAAGGAATCACCAGATGCGGCTTACCTTGGCCACTGGTGCCTCGGCTCCAAAATGGCAAGTCATCACTGTAATCGTCAGAGTCATAAGCAAAGCCACCCTCTTCCATCACCAAGTCTCGTGTATTGGGGCTGTTACGCCCTGTATACCAACCTAAAGGGCGCTCGCCTGTGACCTGAGTGAGTATCTCGATCGCTTCGCGCATGTGCACACGCTCTAGCTGCGGGTCCATATATTGATAGTCGATCCAGCGTAAACCATGACTGCAAATTTCGTGGCCACGTGAGTGCATTTCTTGCACCACTTCTGGGTGTCGCTGTGCAGCCATAGCCACAGCAAAAATAGTAAGAGGGATGTCGTGCTTTTTAAACAGGTTTAAAATACGCCATACACCAGCACGGCTGCCGTATTCATATACCGATTCCATACTGGGGTGGCGCACACCTTCAAAAGGTTGCACCCCGATAAGCTCAGACAAGAACGCTTCAGACTCGCTGTCACCGTGCAATATACACCGCTCTGCACCTTCTTCGTAATTGAGTACGAAAGACAAGGCAATGCGGGCTTTATTTGGCCATTCTACTTTTGGTGGTTGTCCGTTGTAGCCAATCAAATCTCTGGGATATGTTTGTGTCATTGTAGCTTCGCTCAAATTGTACATTATATTGTATACAATATAATTGAAGCGATGAAAAAACACCAGCATTAAGGAGGCAAGCTCAAATAAGTTTTATTGGGGTAGCGCGCTAAATACCAGGTCACCATAATAAGACTGTGCAAAAGAAGCGCTATTATCAGTGTCGGTCATAATGGCCACCACGTCGATGTGTTGATATGCTTTGAGGTTGGCGCTATCACTGCCTTTGTCACCAAAAGCTGCGATTAAGTCAGTGTACACATTGCGTTGTTGTTCATACCATCTGCCTGTTTGTGCCTCTTGGCCTTTAACAGACATCATTTTAACCCTGGACCCGGCAAATGGATTATTCCACACCAACCCTTCATCTTGGTTACTAGACCACACATAGTTTAAAGACCTGCTGTTCCAGATAAACAAACCACCATCGATCACTACATAAATCCTAGCCACATAGTCATCACCACCCTTGGTGCGCTCATCCAGCCCTACTAGCTTGCTTTGGGCTAACCAGCTCCAGCTTAGATAGGGCGTTTTTATCAGATCTATTTTTTGCTTTAACACCAGACCTGAAGCCGCATTTTGGCTATTAGCTCGCAGCGCTGTGCGGCCCTTATGCTCCACTACCGAATATACAGACTCACCTGCAAACACCTTAGGCTGCCATTGTTCGATGCCATCATCTTTTAGAGTGGTGATGTTATTGTCAGCGTGCACATTACCGTAAAGTAAGCACCCTGAAGCTATCACGGGCAAGGCTTTGGCCCATTTTATCATGCTCTTGGTCATCCGTTTCATCTGCCCTTTTCCTCTAAATTAAATTTTAAAACCCGTATTCGTGTTCCACTCTAGCAATGCGCACCTTAAATGAGTCATACCAAGACCCACGACCAAATGACTGAGCATCTAAATGCTCTGAGTTCATTTTCCAGCTTTTAATAGAGGCTAGATCAGCCCAATAAGACACAGTAATGCCTACGTCTTCCCTTGCCGTTTCTATGCCCAAAAAGCCTGCCTGTTGTTGTGCCAGCTCCACCATTTTTTTAGCCATTGCATTATAGCCATGATCACCTTGGGTGCGTGTCGAGGTGAAGATGACCACAAAATACGGCGGCTTGGGAGTATTGGCGATAACAGACATTGATGTTTCTCCTGTTTTGGTGATGGTTTTCAAAAAGTGTGAGGCGATAGTGGATAAATCAACGTAATTACAATTAAATCTAATTAAGCATAATCATCACACCGCACACAAACCCTTGCTGCTATAATGCACCCCAATCAATTTAAAACAACCTATGTAGGCTAACATGTCATCCTTAAACGCTGAATTATTTTCAAACCTTGGATTAAGCGATCCAATTCTACAAGCCATTGATGACTTAGGTTACAAGACCCCAACCCCTATTCAAGCACAAGCTATTCCTGTCATTTTGTCAGGTAAAGACCTCATTGCCACCGCCCAAACAGGCACTGGAAAAACGGCCGCTTTCGTTTTACCTATACTAGAAAACATTAACCAAGACCGCACCTTGCGTGGAAAACGCATACGCACTCTTATTCTTACTCCTACTAGAGAATTAGCCGTGCAGGTGGCTGCCAATGTAGCAGCATATAGCCAGCATCTAAACCTTACCTCTATGGCGGTGTATGGTGGTGTGGACACCGAGCCACAAAAACAACGCCTAGTAGAAGGCGTCGACATTTTAGTGGCCACACCTGGCAGACTGATCGACTTGGCCCACCAGCGAGCGTTATATTTTGATGAGCTAGAAATACTAGTATTGGATGAAGCCGACAGAATGGTAGACATGGGCTTTGGCACCGAGATCAATAAGATTATTGAGCGTTTGCCAGAAGTTCGTCAAAACCTCATGTTTTCTGCCACTTTAAGCGACGAAGTGCTGGCCCTTGCCGATAGCTTCACTGAAGGCGCCATGAGCAGCCCAGCAATAGAGCTATCTATTTCGCCAAAGACCACTACTGCTCCCAACATAGACCAGTGGCTGATTACTGTAGATAAAGACAAAAAATCAGCCTTGCTCAGCCACTTGATTACCGATCAACAATGGGATCAAGCACTCATTTTTATCGAGAAAAAACATGGTGCTGCCAAACTAGTAGACCAGCTAGCCAAGCGTGGCATAGTGGCTGACGCCATTCATGGTGATAAAAGCCAAGCATCCCGTGAGAATATCTTAGCCAACTTTAAATCTGGCCAACTAAAATATCTAGTGGCCACAGGTGTTGCCGCACGAGGCATAGACATTGGTGAGCTTAGCCGTGTAGTCAACTACGACATGCCCTTTAAACCAGAAGAATACGTTCACCGTATTGGCCGCACAGGTCGCGCTGGCTTAGCTGGCGAAGCTATTTCGTTTGTAGCTTGGGGCGATTTTAAAAACCTATGCGCGATTGAAAGCCGCTTAAACCACATTATAAACCGCAAAGAAATAGACGGCTTTACAGTGCGTAAAATAGTGCCTGTGTCTATTTTAAACTACGTTCGCAAAAGCAAAGCTGCTGCGCCTAGAACAGCATCTAGCCACAGAACCTCTGCGCCCATTATCTCTTCAGGCCGTAAATCTGAAAGTGGGCCAGGCGTCAGACTGAATAAGAATATTTGGGGCTAACGCTGCGCACTTTATTTGTCTGCACAAAGATCTGTAGCATTGCGCTGCAATTTTTCTAAATATGGCCACCTTTTATAAAATGTCTACTATACTGTTTAAATAGCTAAGAACACGTCACAAACAAAGACCTCAAATTAATCTAAGCTGCATTTCACATCAATCTGCGCCTAAGCAAACTGTGGAATAGGCTATGTGGCGTTATTTATAAAATATAGGGTAATATAATGCAATCAAGTGTATTTAGTAGAACACAAACTAATGACAAAATAATAAGTGGCTCAACTTACAATTTCGTTATTGGCATCACACTCCTTTGGGGTTTTGCCATCAATTGGTTTATGGTACTCAATATCCCCGTTGAATCGATCAGCAGTATTAACCCCATTATCTTCTTTGTTGGCTACCTAGCCTCCTGTTTCTTTGGCATTTACCTGTTTAACAAATCAGCAATCCCATTAGTTAGCTTTGTAGGCTATAACTTTGTAGTGGTGCCCTTTGGCTTGATTATTAACTTAGTAGTCAGTCAATATGACCAAGACATTGTGCTTCAAGCGATCAGGGTTACGGGCATGGTCACCTTTGTGATGATGCTTTTAGGGTCGATGTATCCAGCCTTTTTCAAAAAAATATCTGGTGGTTTAAGCATCGCTTTGTTTTGTGTGATCATAGTGGAGCTAATTGAAGTGTTTATTTTCAATACCCATCACGGCATTTTAGATTGGATTGTTGCAATCATCTTCTGCGGCTACATTGGCTATGATTGGGCTAGAGCCAACGCGATTCCTAAAACCTATGATAACGCCATAGATAGCGCTGCCGCATTGTATATGGACATCATAAATTTATTTATACGTATACTTAGAATTCTTGGCAGACGCTAGAACATAAGGCACCCATGAACATACGCAAATTTCAAGAACCTGATCGTAATCGCTTGATTGCACTATGGCATGCTGTATTTCCAGATGATCCAGCTCATAACCAACCATCTATTGTAATCGCAGCCAAACTTGCTGTGGATGATCTGATCTTTGTAGCGGAGCAGAATGGCAAGCTGGTGGGTGCCTGTATGGCTGGTTATGATGGCCATCGCGGTTGGCTATATGCAGTTGCTGTGCTGCCAAAGTGCCGCCGCAGTGGCACTGGGGCAGCACTTGTGAAACATGCCATAAGGTCTTTACAAGACCTTGGCTGTATTAAGGTAAATCTTCAAATCCGTTCGACTAACACGCAAGTAGCCGCGTTTTATAAGGCGCTAGGTTTTGAGGTGGAAGATCGTATGAGCATGGGGGCCTTTATTGAATAAGTCTCGTGCCAAACCAGTGCACCCCACTAGGTGCTGCCTGTTTCAATAGGCAGTGCCTCACTCATACCCCATTGCGCCCAGCTACCATCATATAAGCTATGGTTGCTATGTTCTAGCTGAGTGAGTGCTAGGTTTAATATCGCCGCGGTTACACCTGATCCACAGCTGGTGATTATAGGTTGAGTCATATCAACACCTGCAGCTAACAAAACTTGGGCTAGCTCGCCAGGGCTTTTCATGGTGTTATCTGGTTGTAAAAGCGTTTTGAAAAACACGTTTTTAGACCCAGGAATATGGCCACTTCTTAGCCCTTTACGTGGCTCTGGCTCATTACCCAAAAAGCGACCTGGCGGACGTGCGTCAAGCACTTGATAGGACTTGGACTTAACGGCCTCAGCCACTTGTGCCGCTGTTCTCATAATAGGCCGTAAAACACACATTGCGTTCACACAAGGCTGCAGCTTAGGTATTGCTTGGGTGGTGCTTTGCCCTTGTGCTAACCATTGGGGTAGGCCCCCATCTAGCACTGCTACATTGTCAAAACCCATCAGTTTAAACAACCACCACACCCGCGCAGCGGAGAACAACCCTGCCCCGTCATACACCACTATTTGATGTGAGCTATTAATACCCATAGCACACAGCCATGCAGTAAACATTGTCACTGATGGGGCCATGTGTGGGGAGTCAGCTGCCTGATCACAAATTTTATCCATGTCAAAAAACAGCGCCCCAGCAATGTGTGCTGCTGAATATTCCGTATAGGCATTGCGCTGCATGTTGGGCAAATACCAAGAAGCATCAATCAGCTTTAAGTGGTCATCATCTATGTGAGCCTGCAGCCACTTGGTGGAAACTAGGGACTTGGTGTTGTTGGTTGGCATAATGGACTCTATCAATGACTGGGTGATGGTTTATGCAGTTTTTTGCGCTGGGACGCCGCCAATAAGATCAGCATATTCTTCCAAAACGTCAGCATCCACTTCCACATTCAAATGGCCACCATATAAACGATCATGTTGATCTTTTCTTGGCCCTGAAATCCAGTAGCCTTGTTGGCTGTCTAGCTCATAAAAATTTGCTTTAAACCCAGAGCCCTTTAAGCTTTGAAACCTAAGGCCCCTGTAATAGAGGGTTTTGAATGTTTTTGAGTAATACACCCGCCCTATGCGCGCATCACCCTCTAAACCCTCACTTTTGTTCTCGATATACATGATTTTAGACCGAGACAGCTTAAACTCTGTTGGCAGGGTCAGCACAGACGCCAGCTGCATTCCCCAGTATTGTAGTTTGATCATAGGACTCACTCCCAAAATTTATCAACTTCAAATGTTATGAAAACATCTAATGCGTAACGTTTAAAATACCTAAAAGTCACGACAAAAGCGATTCCTTAGTATTATTAATATAAAAAACAACCTTGCTTGTGTTCAAAATAAACCAATAATTATGAACGTTTTACTGCGATTACTGAAAACGTGTGCCACTTCTTTATTTTACCTAAAGACGTTTTACCAAATTCCTTTCGCTCATAAAAGTTAATAATTTCAAAATTCACAAACAATTCTGTAACCTGATGTTTAGTCAATGGTGCAGTGCTAGTACGATATGTTCCAGCCCAGCTGTCCTGCTCGCCCATGAAATCACCTATAAACACACCGCCAATCACTAAGGTTGATGTGATTGATAACCAAGTTTTACTAAAGCAGTCAGGCTCGGCGAAGAACAAGCTTGAATAAGCCAATATTGCCCCTGTGGTTGGATATTCGAAGTTTTCAAACGCAGCTTGGGAAATAGTCACTAACGGTTCATTTTTAAACCGTTGCGTGCAAATAGATATCGCGTCTGTATTTATATCAAAACCATGGGTTTGGTAACCTAGTGAGGCCAAGTGTGCAATGTCGCTGCCTGTTCCACAACCACAGTCTATTGCAACATAGCAATCAGATTCATTCAGTTCAACCACACATTCTGTGCGTGGCAAATGTGGTTTAGTTATAGATTTTCTATAAAACTGACGCCAAATCTGTGTGTTTTTATCCATGATCTAATCCAATCACATTTGTAATTACTATTTAGTTTAGTAGCAAATCCAAAAGTTGCTGAAATCAACATAAAAAATCTAAAACCCAGATCCAGGCTCACTTAAAAACACTACTTCTTCAGGTGTAGAAGGCCTTTGCAGAATGCCATTGCGATGTGGGTAACGGCCAAATCGGCCTATCACAGCTTGATGCTTAAGCTCATAGGTATAGTTGTTTTCTAAGCCTGGCTGGTTGAATAACATGACTGCCTGCTGGTGGATTAGTGCAGATTCGCTGTGCATTAGTGGCATGTACATAAAGCACTTGTGCATAGGTGCAAGACCTAGGTCTGCGCCATGCGCTATGGCTGTTTGGGCTA